>WSSedL1CaDRAFT_10000684_pt1 | contig 22942 bp, 22 predicted proteins | sample WetSurSL1Cattail_FD_9464 | JGI IMG/M metagenome (IMG submission 9464)
GCTTTCCCCACCAATATTCCAGCCACGTTGCATTACCAGACTGTTCGGCAGGTGGCTCGCATCAGTCTGGGCGGCAAGCGTATTCGCATCGTGCTGTCCAATGAATACGGCAACCAGCCACTGTTCATCGGCGCCGCGCATGTCGCGCTGGCTGATGCTGGGTCAGCGATCATCACTGGCACAGATCGGCCTGTCACCTTCGGTGGCAAAGCCTCTGCCATCGTGTTGCCGGGTGCTCCTCTGGTGAGCGATCCGGTCGATTTGGCGGTTGCACCCTTGGCCAGCGTGGCGGTCAGTGTTTTCTTGCCGAGCGAAACACAGGCCACCACCTTTCATTGGGATGGTCGTCAAACAGCCTATCTGGTGCAAGGCAATCAGGTCGCTGCCAAGCGCATCGATACAGACACCACCATGGGTGCACGCATGTTCTTGAGCGGCATCCAGGTCGAAGCCGCTGCATCGGCCGGTGCTGTCGTTGTGATTGGTGACTCAATCACTGATGGCAACGGTGCAACCATCGACACCAATTCTCGTTGGCCAGATTTCCTGGCCGCCCGCCTAGCACCAAAAAACGCGGCGGCGCTCAATGCCGGCATTTCTGGCGCACGTCTGCTCGGTGACCGGATGGGCGTGAATGCCTTGGCGCGCTTTGACCGGGACGTGCTGAGTCAACCGCAGGTCAAGACGGTCATCGTATTGCTCGGAATCAATGACATCAGTTGGCCAGGAACGGTGTTTGATCCTCAGGGTATCAGGCCTTCAGCCGACGCGCTGATCTCCGGCTACCGCCAACTTGTTGCCCGCGCACATGCCCGTGGTGTTCGGGTCGTCGGCGCGACGCTGACACCGTTCGANGGTGCTTTGCCGGGNACNCCGTTGGACAATTANTACCAAACGGACAAANACGAGTTGCGCCAGAAAATCAATGCCTGGATACGCANCNGCGGNGAATTTGACGCTGTGCTCGACTTCGATGCGCTGACAAGGGACTCTTCACGTCCGACGCGTCTCAAGCCGGAATTCGACTCGGGNGANCANTTGCANCCAGGGGATNTTGGNAACAAAGCCATGGCCGAGGCCATTGACCTGGACGCGNTNTTCTAGGTTGNTGTCNCGCACTTCTCATCTCTCTCACGCAAGGAATATCCCTCATGAAAATCGATCTCTCNGGCAAAANNGCCATCGTAACGGGCTCCACGGCTGGCATCGGCTACGCCATCGCACGAGGCCTGGCGCAGTCCGGTGCCGAGGTGGTGGTGAATGGCCGCACGGCCGCCGCTGTCGAACAGGCCGTTGCCAAGCTGAGTCGGCATGATCCACTACGGTTTCACCAAGACAGCGTACCTGTCGATCTCCCGTGGACTGGCCAAACGTGTTGCTGGTACGGGTGTGACCGTGAATGCCATTTTGCCCGGTCCGACCTTGTCGGATGGCCTCGAGACCATGCTGAAGCAAGAGCAGAAGGCATCAGGCCTGTCCATGCAAGAGACGGCGACCGCCTTCGTGATGAAGCATCGCCCCAGCTCGATCATCCAGCGCGTTGCGACTGTCGAAGAGGTCGCCAATCTGGTTGTTTATACCGCTTCGCCCCAAGCTTCGGCCACAACCGGCGCGGCACTTCGGGTGGACGGTGGGGTGGTCGAGACCATCGCTTGATGCAGTGGGACAGCCCGCATGTCAAACACGGGGGGGTGCCGAGTCAGGGTTTTAAACGCTCTGGCTTTTTGCCGCTGGACAGCCGCAGCACCTCCAGCCGGGCCGGTGTGGCGCTGGCATCCCAGTCGCTCAACACCAGTCGGCGCTTGGGTGGCTGTCCGCTCGGGTTCAACAGGTGATCCGCTGGGTGGTGGGTGTGGCCGTGGATCAGGGTGTTGGCCTGTGCTGTGTCCAACCACTGGAGCGCGGCGGTGGTGTCCACATCGGCGTAAACAGCGCCACTGCCTTTGCGTGATTCACTCTGTGTCCGCAGGCCACGTGCGATGAGCTGGCGCTCGGCCAGAGGTTTGGCCAGAAAGTGGTCATGCCAGGCCGGTGTGCGAACGGTGGCGCGAAATTGCTGGTAGTCGGTATCGTCCAGGCATAGGGCGTCGCCATGAGACAACAGCCAGCGCTGGTCATCAAACACCAGCACCGTCGGGTCGGACAGCAGGGTCAAACCGCAGGCGTTGGCAAAAGTTTCGCCGAGCAAAAAATCGCGGTTGCCGTGGATAAAAAACAGTGGGATGTGCTGCGCCACAGCGGCCAGCAGTTGCTGGCATTGGGCCTCGAAGCCCGGTGTCTGACCGGGTGGCGCACTGACCACGTCGTCACCGACCCAAACCTCGAACAAATCACCCAGAATGAATAAGGCGTCTGCGCTGCAATTGCGCAGGTACTGTTGACAGGCCTCAAAGGTGGCCTGTTCGCTGGCTTGCAGATGCAAGTCAGAGATGAAGTCGATGTTGCGCCAGTGGCTTGGTGCAGCCAGAACCGGCCAGGCTGGCGCAGTCATTGCGGCGGCTGGCTGGTTGGACACGGGTGCTGCACCAGGCGTGACTGGCGGTTTACAGCGCCACAGCCTTTTCGATCACCACGTCTTCCACTGGCACGTCGTCGTGGTAACCCTTGCGTGCGGTTTTGACGGCCTTGATGGCGTCAACCACTTCCTTGCCTGCCACCACTTTGCCAAACACGGCGTAGCCCCAGCCTTGTTGGCTGGGTGCGGTGTGGTTCAAAAAGCCGTTGTCGGCCACGTTGATGAAAAATTGGGCAGTGGCCGAGTGTGGGTCACCGGTGCGGGCCATGGCCACGCTGTAGTTGATGTTTTTCAGGCCGTTGTTGGCTTCGTTGGTCACGGGGGCATCGCAGTCTTTTTGCGCCATGCCGGGTTCCATGCCACCACCTTGCACCATGAAGCCGGGGATCACGCGGTGAAAAATGGTGTTGTCGTAGTGGCCTTTGGCCACATAACTCAAAAAGTTGGCCACTGTCTTGGGCGCTTTGTCCTGGTCGAGTTCGAGGGTGATGACGCCGTGATTGGCAATGTGGAGTTCGACTTGGGGGTTACTCATGATTTATTTCACCAGGGTTGCAGAGTTGATAAGAACGGGCGTTTTGGGAACGTCCGTGGGGAAAGGGCCGCCCGCGCCGGTCGGGGTGAGCCTGATTTTGTCGACCACATCCATGCCTGAGATCACCCGGCCAAAAACGGTGTAACCATACAGTTGTGCGGCATTGACAAGTTGCGCGCGCGGTGTGTTTTCATAGACGCGGCCCTGGTACTCAAAACGCGGCACCGGGTCACCGGGCGGGATCAGCGTGGGGTCCAGAAAAGCGTTGTCCTTGACGTTGATGAAAAACTGTGCCGTGGCTGACTGTGGGTCGGCGGTGCGGGCCATGGCCAGTGTGCCGGTCACGTTGCGCGGGCCACCTTTTTCAAGTGCCAAGCGGCCTTCATGTACCACCGGTGGGCGTGTAGGTTTTTCCGCGTATTTGGCGTCATAACCGCCACCCTGCACCATGAAATTGGGGATGACACGGTGAAAAATAGTGCCGTCGTAGTGTTTGTCACGCACGTATTGCAGAAAGTTGTCGACCGTCTTGGGCGCCTTGTCGGGGTAGAGTTCGACCACAAAATCGCCCGCCGAGGTGGTGAACTTGACGTGTGGCAAAGCCTCTGCCAACGCCTCAGTGGCTATTAAAAAAATAGCTGTTAGTGCAATAGATATAAGGGCTAGAGTGCTTTTTAGTTTGAAACTCATAATCTGGTCCCTTCGTAAATGATGGTCCACTGACCGGCGCGACGTGACCAGTATTGGCGTTTGCTGGTGCCCGTGAGTTGGCCGACGGCCACTTCACCAAAGGTCACCACCATGGTCTCTTCTTTGTCGCGCCAATGCAGCAAGGACAAGTCTTTGAGCTGCAGCTCACGGCCCCGGGTTTGTGCCACTTCACGTGCCAGGATCGGTAGCCAGTCGCCCCGGGTTTTACCAGCATTGTTGAAGTCACTGGCGTAAAAGGCATTGAGCGCGGCCAGATTGCCGCTGGATTTGGCCTTGCGCCAAGCGTTCAGGCGTGCCTCAAAGGCGTCAAGCTGGGGGTTGGCCTTGTTTTGTGGCACCCAGTTGATCTGGTTGGCAATCACCACCGGGGTGCTGCGGATGGCCACGGTGTTGATGATGCGTTGCAGGTCGGGGTTGGCCAGCACCACACAGCCATCACTGGCCAGCGGCGGCCGCGAAAACTGGTCGGGTGGGGTGCCGTGTAACCAGATGCCACCACCGGTTTTGCCACGCCGGATGTCGAGCATGTTGGGGTAATTGATGGGCAGGGCGCCGACGCCGTAAAAGTCTTTGAGGGTTTTGGGGTCGAGCTGGCTGGTGATGAAATACACCCCCAGTGGGGTGCGTTGATCACCTTCTGTGCTTTTTTCGACCCCCAGCTTGCCCACCGAGATGTAATAGTCGTCGATCAAGGTCAGGCCACTGGCACGGTTTTCGAACAGGTACAGCCGCGAGCGCGCCGCATCCACCGCAATGGCGTGTTTGCTGGTGCGAGATAACAGCACAAATTCGGCCGGCACATAACCTTCGGGCGGGCGTTCTTTCAGGGCTTTGAGGCGGGCTACAGACTCGTCACGCAAAGACGTCAGCGCTGCAGCATTGGCCTTGAGCTGGGTGGCCGGCACGTCACCAAAGGCGGTGACCGGACGGGTACGCGACGACAACAAGTCGCCATACACCAGTTGGGCCAGCGCGAAGTTGGGGTGGTCCTTGACCAGTCGCTGCGCCTCGTCGAGTGCAGCGCGTGTGTCAGAACGGCCAATCAATCGGTAAATCTGGATCAGGCGGGCCTCGGCCAGGCTGTCCTGTCCAACCGGCACAGAGGCGCGTGCAACGGGGGATTTGGGTTTGACCGATGCACTGGCGCTGGCCGAAGTCAGGCCCGCGCCCAACAGACAGACGCTCAATACGGCATAGACAGTTTTCGACAACATGTGATGGACAGGCAAGGCTGGCGACCAGTGCTGGGCAGGCCCGCAGCCCAGGTCGCGTGAAATTTCAACGGCCTGTGGATTCCCGTGTGATCAGCCAAGTATGGGCTGACTTTTTCAGGTTCAGGGTTTTTTGACTCGACACCGACAGGCTGTCGGCCTTGTAGGCTTGGCGGAAACTGGCCACGGCCTGTTCACCATCCACACGGATGTCCAAATCGCTAAGTGTGACGCTGATGCTCTTTTTTCCAACTATGCGGTCACGGCGTTCTTTTTGCCAGGCGGCGCGCGTTTGTTTGCCTGCCGGTGCAAAGTTCGGGCTGTAGGCTTTCAGGTAGGCCTCGACGTTTTTGTTGGACCAGGCTTTGGCCCAGGCCAGTACCGCCGTTTCGACGGCTTTGCTGGCCTGAGTGTCAGCAGGTGCCGAGGCTGTTGTGGCGCTGGCCGCTGGGGCCATGACCGGCGCGCTGGCGGGTGGTGTCACCACCGGTGCAGAAGGTTTGGCAGCTGGTGTGGCCGGGGCGGCAGGTTTGACCACTGGCGCTGCGGTTTCTGCTGTTGCTTTGGAGGCAGCTGGTGCAGCGGATGCCACAACCGCAGGGCTTGCCGGGTTGTGGGCATTGCCCAGATTGGGTTTGAAAACATCAGCAATCAAGGCCAATTTGGGTGGCACAACGGTGTTATTGCCATCCAGTTGCAAGGCCTTGTTGTAGGCTTGGCTGGCCAGACGGGCATAAACATCACCTAGATTTTCGTGAGCGGTGGCGTAGCTTGGGTTGGTGCGAATCGCCATCTCCAGTGCCAGGCGTGCCTTGTCGTATTGGCCTTGCCCGGCATACAGCACGGCCAAGTTGTTGTACGGCTCGGGCAGTTCAGGGTAGTCCTGGGTCAACTGGGTAAAGGTGGTGATGGCGTCCGCGGTTTTACCCAGGTTGCGCTGGATGACACCTTTGAAAAACCGCATTTGTGGGTCGGCCGGTTTGCTCGCCAGGTAGCTGTCCACTCGGGTCAAAGCCTCGCTGAACTTGTTGGTGCGCACCAACTTGCTCACGTCGCTGTAGTCATCCGCATAGGCGCAGCTTGCGACACAGGCACCAGCCAGAACCAGCCATTGAAGCGATTTGTAAAGAGCGTTGGGAGCCTGTTTCATGGACACTGAGGTTTGAAAATGAGAGATGGGCCGTGAAACCGGCGGGAGCCGACAGGGCTTTATACTGCCTTCCATTGTAGCGGAGGGTGTGCTTTTTTTAGCGCTTGGTGGACCAGCCTGGTTCGAACAAACAACCTGTGGTGCAAGCCACCGCCTCAACAACACTGGCTTTGACAGCCCCGACCCGAATTGAATTTTTGGAATCCATGAGTTTGCGCATTTTCAACACGCTCTCGCGAGAGCTGGAATCTTTTGCCCCGATTGAACCCGGTCATGTGCGCATGTATGTGTGCGGCATGACGATTTATGACCTGTGCCACATTGGTCACGCCCGCATGATGATGGCCTTTGATGTGGTGCAACGCTGGCTCAAGACCAGCGGTTATCGCGTCACCTATGTGCGCAACATCACTGATGTTGACGACAAGATCATCAAACGCGCGCTCGAGCGTGGCATCCCGATCCGCGCGCTGACCGACGAGATGGTGGCAGCCATGCACCACGATATCGCCCTGCTGGGCATTGAGTCACCGACGCTGGAGCCACGCGCCACCGAGCATGTGCCGCAGATGCTGGACCTGATCCAGCGCCTGGAGGCAAAGGGCCTGGCCTACCAGGCCAGCAGCGGCGACGTGAACTTTGCGGTGCGCAAATTCCCCGGTTACGGCAAGCTCTCGGGCAAATCACTGGATGAGTTGCGTGCCGGTGAGCGGGTGGCAGTGCAGGACGGCAAGGAAGACCCGCTGGACTTTGTGTTGTGGAAAGCGGCCAAGGCCTCCGAGCCTGAGGACGCCAAATGGGACGCTGCCGCGCTGGGTTACAGCTATGGCACGGGCCGCCCCGGTTGGCATATTGAATGCTCGGCCATGAGTTGTCAGGCGCTGGGGGAAACTTTTGACATTCATGGTGGTGGTGCTGACCTGCAGTTTCCACACCATGAAAACGAAATTGCCCAGAGTGAAGGTGCAACCGGCAAACCGCTGGCCAAATTCTGGGTGCATAACGGGTTTGTGCGGGTGGACAACGAAAAGATGTCCAAGAGCCTGGGTAATTTTTTCACCATCCGCGATGTGCTGGTCAAGTTCGACCCCGAGACGGTGCGTTTTTTCCTGTTGCGTACCCATTACCGCACGGCACTCAATTACAGCGATGTGCATCTGGACGATGCCCGCAGTGGCCTCAAACGCCTGTACACCGCGCTTGATTTGGCAACGCCCGAAACGGTGACCATTGATTGGACCGAACCCTTTGCCGCTCGCTTCAAGGCGGCTATGGACGACGACTTTGGCACGCCAGAGGCGGTGGCCGTGTTGTTTGAGCTGGCTACCGAGGTCAACCGCAGCCGCTCACCTGTTTTGGCAGGTCAACTCAAGGCCTTGGGGGCTAGTCTAGGCTTGCTGCAAGGTGACCCCAAAGCCTTTTTGCAGGCCGGTGCCGGGCTGGACGAGGCCGCGATAGCCGCCTTGATCACCCAACGTGCCGCCGCCAAAGCTGCCAAGAATTTTGCCGAAGCAGATCAGATTCGCCAGCAGTTACTGGCTCAGGGCATTGTGCTCAAGGACTCTGCGGCCGGAACGACCTGGGAAGTGGTCAGGTGATGGTTTATGTGTGTTTTGTGCCTCTGGCCCTTATTAAATAAGTGATGGTAGCTACAGAATCAATAGTAAGTGAGGTGCTCACGCCAACCTACTGGGCCGACGCCTGCAAACACCTGATGAAAAAAGACCGCGTCATGAAGCGGTTGATTCCTCAGTTTGGGCAACATTGTCTGCAAAGCCGGGGTGACGCGTTTGTCACATTGGCGCGCAGCGTGGTGGGTCAGCAGATTTCGGTCAAGGCGGCACAAACCGTGTGGGACCGTTTTGCTGATTTGTCCGAACACATCACGCCAGCGCAGGTGCTCAAGCTCAAGATCGATGACATGCGTGCCGCAGGCTTGAGTGCCCGCAAGGTGGAGTACATCGTGGACCTGGCGCTGCATTTTGACAATGGGGCGGTGCATGTGGACGCCTGGACCGGTATGGATGACGAGGCCATCATTGATGAACTGGTCGCCATTCGTGGCATTGGCCGCTGGACGGCCGAGATGTTCCTGATCTTTCACCTGATGCGCCCCAACGTGTTGCCGCTGGACGATGTGGGCTTGATCAATGGCATCAGCAAGTGTTATTTTTCGGGTGACGTGGTCAGTCGCAGCGACGCACGGGAGGTGGCGCTGGCCTGGGCGCCGTACCGTACCGTGGCGACTTGGTATATTTGGCGCTCGTTGGACCCCCTACCGGTCACTTACTGAGCGGCCTTAAAATAGGCCGTTGTTTTTCCTGATGAGCTCAAGCCGGTGCGCCGGATGGCAGCCATCCCAACAGATGACATGGAGCTTTTGTGGCTAAAAAAACATTCCTGGATTTTGAGACCCCGATTGCCGAGCTGGAAAACAAGATTGAAGAGTTGCGTTATGTGCAGACCGAATCAGCGGTGGACATTTCGGCCGAGATCACCCAGCTGGCCAAAAAAAGCCAGCAGCTCACCAAAGACATCTATAGCGACCTGACGCCCTGGCAGATCACCAAGATTGCCCGCCACGCCGAGCGCCCCTACGCGCAGGATTACATCAACGAGATCTTCACCCACTTTGTCGAGCTGCATGGCGACCGGCATTTTGCCGACGACCTGAGCATCATCGGCGGACTGGCTCGGTTCAATGGCACGCCGTGTATGGTGATTGGCCAGCAAAAAGGCCGCGACACCAAAGAGCGTGGCCTGCGCAACTTTGGTATGAGCAAGCCCGAGGGTTATCGCAAGGCCTTGCGGCTGATGAAAACCGCTGAAAAATTCAAACTGCCGGTGTTCACTTTTGTTGATACACCGGGTGCCTACCCAGGCATTGACGCCGAAGAGCGTGGCCAGTCCGAAGCCATTGGCCGCAACATCTTCGAGATGGCACAGTTGGAGGTGCCGATCATCGTCACCATCATTGGTGAAGGCGGCTCCGGTGGGGCGCTGGCGATTTCGGTGGGTGACCAGGTGCTGATGCTGCAGTACTCGATCTACTCGGTGATCAGCCCCGAAGGTTGCGCCTCGATTCTCTGGAAAACCTCCGAGAAGGCACAGGACGCGGCAGATGCCCTGGGTATCACCGCGCATCGCCTCAAGGCCTTGGGTGTGATCGACAAAATTGTTAATGAGCCGGTAGGTGGTGCCCATCGCGACACCAAACAAATGGCGACCTTCCTCAAGCGCGCCCTGACCGACGCGTATCGCCAGCTCAGCGACCTCAAAACGCCAGAATTGTTACAACGGCGTTTTGATCGGCTGCAGAGTTATGGCCGGTTTACCGACATCAAACACGGTAAATAAACCACCTGCCGGAGGTGTCTCGGAACTGTGCTGGGGCACAGGGCTTGGCCCCACCCAGGCAGTTGGCAACATCCTTTTTTTGGAGCCAAGCCATGACCTGCTCTTTTGAGCAAGCGATGGCGGCTTTTCAGCCGGTCTTGCCGCTGGTGGTGGGCTACAGCGGTGGCGCGGATTCCACAGCCTTGTTGCTGGCGTGTGCCCAAAAGTGGCCGGGGCAAGTCAGCGCAGTGCATGTGCACCACGGCCTGCAGGCCGCCGCAGACGACTTTGAGACCCATTGTCGACAGGTGTGCGCTGCGCTGCTGGTACCACTGACGGTGCAAAAAGTGCAGGCCCAGCCGCTGCCTGGACAAAGCCCCGAGGATGCCGCCCGCCGCCACCGTTACAAGGCTTTTGAGGCTCTAGCCCTTGCAAATAAAGGGGTAGAAGCTGCACTTTCAATAGCGATTGCGCACCATGTTGACGACCAGATCGAGACCTTGTTGCTGGCGTTGAGCCGAGGTGCCGGTCTGCCGGGTTTGAGTGCCATGCCAGCCACCTGGACACGCGCTGGTATTCGTTACCACCGGCCCTTGTTGCGAGTCAGCGGGGCCGAGGTGCGGCGCTGGCTGGCAGGGCAGGGCGCAACTTTTGTGACCGACCCCAGCAACGTCGACGAGCGCTTTACCCGCAACCGCATTCGTGCGCGCGTGTTGCCGGCCTTGGATGCCTGTTTTCCCCAGTTTCGCGACACCTTTGCGCGCAGTGCAACACACGCCGCCCAGGCGCAGGCTTTGTTGCTGGAAGTGGCGTCGCAAGATCTGGCCCAGGTGGGGGTGCCGCCGCGTATCAAAGCCCTACAGGCCTTGAGTTTGCCCCGACAGGCCAATGTGCTGCGGCACTGGCTGCTCAGCTGCCACCAGACCACTCCCAGCGCCGCTCAGCTGGACGAGCTGATCCATCAGATTACCGCTTGCCAGACCCGTGGCCATGCGCTTCGGTTGAAGGTTGGCACTGGCCTGTGTGAGCGGCGTGGTCCAGAGCTGCATTGGTACAATCCCTGAGTTTTTAACGCCTCTCACACCCCAACATGTCCTTGATAGTTCACAAATACGGCGGCACGTCTATGGGCTCGACTGAGCGCATCAGCAATGTCGCCAAACGCGTTGCCAAATGGGCACGCGCTGGTCACCAGATGGTGGTCGTGCCCAGTGCCATGAGTGGCGAAACCAACCGTCTGTTGGGGCTGGCCAAAGAGTTGGCCCCGTCCAGAATGACCGACGCCTATTACCGTGAGCTCGACATGCTGGCCGCCACCGGTGAGCAGGCATCGAGTGCATTGCTGGCGATTGCTCTGCAGGCGCAGGGGCTGGAGTCTGTCAGCTACGCCGGTTGGCAGGTGCCGATCCGCACCAACAGCGCCTACACCAAAGCCCGTATCGAGTCGATTGACGACCAGCGTGTGCGTGCCGATCTGGCTGAAGGCAAGGTGGTGATCGTCACCGGCTTCCAGGGCCTGGACGATCTGGGCAACATCACCACGCTGGGCCGTGGTGGCTCGGACACCTCGGCGGTGGCGGTGGCAGCGGCCATGAAGGCCGACGAGTGCCTGATCTACACCGACGTGGATGGTGTCTACACCACCGACCCGCGTGTGGTACCAGAGGCACGTCGGCTGCAGACTGTCAGTTTTGAAGAAATGCTGGAGATGGCCTCGATGGGCTCCAAGGTGCTGCAGATTCGCTCGGTCGAGTTTGCTGGCAAGTACAAAGTCAAGCTGCGCGTGCTGAGCAGTTTCACACCCTGGGATATCGATATTGTTGAAGAAGCCAAGTCTGGCACACTGATTACTTTTGAGGAAGATGAGAACATGGAACAAGCCATCGTGTCCGGCATTGCGTTCACCCGTGACGAGACCAAGATCTCCGTGCTGGGTGTGCCCGACAAGCCTGGTGTGGCCTACCAAATCCTGGGTGCCGTGGCTGATGCCAATGTCGAAGTGGACATGATCATCCAGAACATCAGCAAGGATGGCAAAACCGATTTCAGCTTCACCGTGAACCATGGCGACTACGCCAAGACCATGGACCTGCTAAAAAACGTGGTGGTGCCCAAGCTCGGTGCGCAAGAGGTGGTGGGTGATACCAAGATCAGCAAGGTGTCCATCGTTGGCATCGGCATGCGCAGCCACGTGGGTGTGGCCAGCACCATGTTCCGTGTGCTGAGCGAAGAAGGCATCAACATCCAGATGATCTCCACCAGTGAGATCAAGACCTCGGTGGTGATCGATGAAAAGTACATGGAGTTGGCCGTGAAAGCTCTGCACAAGGCTTTTGGGCTGGATCAGGCGCCTGTCCGGTAAAAATGCCCTCAAGTCGTGACATAATCGCGGCTCTGAATTTCAGGAAACGTGACCGAGTGGCCGAAGGTGCTCCCCTGCTAAGGGAGTATGGGGTGTAGAGCCTCATCGAGGGTTCGAATCCCTCCGTTTCCGCCAAGATTAAAAAGCCCGATTTAAACAGTCGGGCTTTTTTTATGGCCTTTCATCGCCGTCTCCAAGGCGGATGAGTCCGACTTGGCAGCGCCCTTGCTGTGCTTTATGTCGAGCGGGCAATATTCGTACTTCGTTGATTCTGCGTTCGCTATCTTCATCGCTATGCCTGTGGCGGCTCCATGAAGGTGTCACGCAAGTTTCACAGTCAAGAGGCACACTCAATGTCTTGTTTTGGATTAAGGCTGCCATGCGCGATCGATCTGACTTTGTGATGTGGTGCCTCAACTGGCTGCGACCGTTTAGCGATCATTTGACACTGGGATTCATCACCTCGTCAGAGATCGCCTATGCTGATTGGCCTGAGTCTGCTCGTCATCCACAGCCGTGGAAAAGATGTTGCTAAGCCACTGCAAGAGGATATTCAACGCTTGGTTCGTGATTCTTCAGCCGTAACTGATGGCTGCATCTGACGTTGAAATGGCGCACCTCGGTTCTGACATGACTCGTGTGGATCTCATTTATTTCAATGCTGGCGGAGGTCATCGAGCGGCCGCTTTAGCGCTGGAACACGTCATGCAAGGCAAACCTTGGCAGGTGCGACTCGTTAACCTGTTTGACATCCTTGATCCCAGCAGCCTGTTTGCCAGCACGCTGGGTTGTCAGCCTGAGGATTTTTACAACAAGCTGCTGGCGCGCGGCATGACTTTGGGCATGTCGCAGGAGCTCAAGCTGCTGCAGATGCTGATCAAACTGGGTCACAAAGCCATGGTCAAGAGGATGCGAGCACATTGGCTCGACACTCGGCCTAACATGGTGGTGTCCGTGATCCCGAATTTCAACCGGGCATTGTGTGAAAGCGTGAGCTTGGCATTGCCGGGTGTGCCTTATGTGACTGTACTCACCGATATGGCAGACTATCCACCCGCTTTCTGGATTGAGCCGGGTCAACCCCAGCACGTGGTTTGTGGCACCAGCTACGCCGCCCAACAGGCGGCGTCCGCAGGCTGCTCTGCAGAGCGTGTTCATCAAACCTCAGGCATGATCCTTTCGCCGCGCTTTTACGACGTTTGCGACACGGAACGGTTGGCGGAACGGTTCAAGCATGGTCTTGCTGGTAACCATGCGGTCGGTCTGGTGATGTTTGGTGGTTATGGTTCTGCGGCGATGAAGAACATTGCAGCCCGTCTCGCGGACACGCCGTTGATTCTGATCTGCGGCAAAAATGCCGCGCTGGCCAAAGCATTACGAGCCATGCCCACCCAGGCCCCCCATGTGGTGGTCGAATTCACCGATAACATGGCGTACTGGATGCGTTTGGCGGACTTTTTCATCGGCAAACCTGGACCGGCCAGTCTGAGTGAAGCGGTGCATATGGGGCTGCCAGTTGTCCTCACCTGCAATGCCTGGACCATGCCTCAAGAGCGTTGGAATACCGAGTGGGTTCGCAACAACGGTTTGGGTGTGGTGCATCGTAGCTTTCGCAGCGTGCGCTCGGCCGTGCATGACATTGTGAGTGACTTGCCCAAGTGGCAGAAAAACGTCCGTCAGGTGCACAACCGGGCGGTTTTTGAAGTGCCACAGCTTCTGGCCAAGCTATCCATATGATTCGATAGCATTCAAAATCCTGGTGATCCATCCTGATCACCAGGACGGAGACTGCAAACTGATAGAGCACCAGAGCATGAAACTGCGCCCCCACAAGCTACCTGCACCGCAAGAGATTGAACTCAAGCTGAGCTTGCCCTTGGCCGACCCTAAGAGATTGGCCGAACAATTGGCGCGTGTACCCGCACTGTCGCGACGCAGGGCCACCCACCAGACCTTGCACAACATTTATTACGACACACCGGACCAGCAACTTCGCCTGCAACGTGCTGTCTTGAGACTGCGGCGTGTTGACGGCAACACTGCTCCACGCTGGTTGCAAACGTTCAAAACGGGGACAAGTGATACGTCGGCCTTGAGTCGGCGTGGTGAATGGGAAAGCCCCGTCGATGCAGCCGCGTTATCCCTCCAGGCGCTGGAAGGCACAACCTGGTCGGACATTGACACCGACGGCAGCCTCTTTGCTGCACTTGGGCCATGTTTTGTGACGGCGTTTGAGCGCACCATCTGGTTGGTACGACGGCGCGACGCCAGTGTGGTCGAAGTTGCGCTGGATCTGGGTCGGATTGAAGCCAATGGCCAAGTTGCTCCCATTTGTGAACTGGAATTGGAACTCAAGGCGGGGCTACCGTCTGTTTTGTTCGAGATAGCCGCAGAAATTGCTCGCACTGTGGCTGTCCTGCCATCCAGCATGAGCAAGGGGCAGCGCGGTTATTCATTGGCGCAAGATGGTTTGAACCGGCCGTACCGATCCCAACTGCCACATCTTGCCAAGGATATGCCGGTCCCACTACTGGCACAGCAGGTGTTGCGCTGTGCTTTCACCCAATTCACCAGCAATTTGGAGGGACTGCTCGGTTCGAATGACCCCGAGCTGGTGCACCAAGCCCGGATCGGCTGGCGGCGGTTCAAAAGTGCTCAGAAGATGTTCAGAAAATGGGTGCCGGTGGTTGCGCCAGAACCCTCAGCCGCCTTGCGCATTCTTTTGACCCATCTGGGTGAACTGCGCAATTTGGACGTGGCGCGAACCGAGACCTTGCCGACCCTGGTCGACGCTTTCACCATGGGCGACACACGGCGCGCCCAGTCCTGGCAAGCGATGATGGGCCTTCTGACCCAGGCTAACGACCTGCAACGCACAACAGTTCGCCAGGCACTGCAACGGCCTGAGGTAGGTGCCAGCTTGCTTACCATCCAGCAGTGGCTGGAAAACCTCTCTGCTGACGGACAGTTGATGTCAGTTCCCAGCGTTTCATTGCACGATTGGGTCAAGCACCGGATGCAGCGCTTGAACAAACAACTGAAAGACGCGTCCAAGGTGGCCGACACTCCGGCGCAGTGGCATCCGGTTCGCCTTTTGGCCAAACGATTGCGGTATAGCACTGAGAATTTGCAGGACTTGATGCCACGCCGACTGGCCAAGCTGGGCTTGCAACACGCCACCAGCCTTCAAAGCAGCATTGGTGCGACACGAGATATCGCACAACTCAGTGATCTGGTGGAAAAGCTGGTTCTGGATCCTTGTGTGGCGGAGTTTTTGCGTGGCTTCGCTGTCGGGGCGACCCGGTCATAGTCGAATCACTTTTTAGGAGCGCCATGTCCCTGTTTTCACAAGATAACCTCAACCCTGGCGTGCGTAAGCGCGAAGTGTTCGGCTGGGCCATGTACGACTTTGCCAACTCAGGCTATACCACCGTTGTCATCACTGCGGTGTTTGCCGCGTACTTCGTTGGCGGGGTGGCGCAAAGTGCCAGTTGGGCCACGTTTGCCTGGACAGCGGCGCTGAGTGTGTCGCACGCCATTGTGATGATCACCATGCCGAGTCTGGGTGCTTTTGCTGATTTGCGTGCGGCCAAGAAGCGTTTACTGGTTTGGGTGACAGGTGGTTGCGTTGTGTCCACGGCAGCGCTCGCTTTGGTAGAACCTGGCAGCGTTGTTTTGGCGATGGTGTTGATCGTGGTGTCCAACACTTTTTATTCTTATGGTGAATCGCTCACTGCAGCGTTTTTGCCCGAACTGGCGCGCACCGAGGCCCTGGGCAAGGTCAGCGGCTGGGGCTGGAGTTTCGGTTATTTTGGCGGCATGTTGGCGCTCGGGCTGTGCCTGGGTTATGTTTTGTGGGCACAAGGTGCAGGCCTTCCTGCCTCGCAGTTTGTGCCCGTCACGATGTTGATCACGGCGGTCATTTACGGCTCAGCTTCGCTGGTGACCTTTGCCTTGCTGAAGGAACGAGGCCAAGCGAGTGTGGCCATGGTTGGTCAAAGTGGCTTCATGGCATCGCTGACGCGGTTGAAACATACTTTGAGTCAGGCACGACATTACGAGGACTTCATGTGGCTGTTGGCTTGCGCCGTGTTTTACCAGGCTGGGGTGGCCGTGGCCATTTCACTGGCCGCGATCTATGCGGAGCAAGTCATCGGTTTCAAGCAGCAGGAAACCATGGTTTTGATCTTTGTCCTCAATCTGGCTGCTGCTTTTGGGGCATTCGTTTGGGGCTATTTTCAAGATCGTGTCGGGCACAAGCTTGCCTTGGCGACCACGCTGCTTGGATGGATTGCCACTTGTGTGATCGCTGCCACGGCAACCACCAAAGGTGGATTCTGGTATGCCGCAGTGATTGCGGGTTTTTGCATGGGAAGTAGTCAGTCAGCAGGCCGAGCCATGGCCGGCGTGTTTGCACCGAAGCGCCAGAGTGCTGAGTTCTATGGGTTATGGACGTTTGCTATACGTCTTGCAAGCATCGTGGGCCCGCTGACATATGGCATCATCACCTGGATGACGGATGGCAACCAGCGTACGGCCATTCTGAGCACCTCCGTGATGTTCGTCCTAGGTCTGTTGCTGCTTATTCCTGTAAATATGCGTCGGGGACAAAAAGCGGCACAACAGGCAGATGATCAAATGCCCTGATCGGGCAACGATCTGAATCCACCTGCAGCCCTGAGCCTGGAAAGCTCAAGCAGCGTAGTTTTGCACGGCCACAAAATGGCAAGCGGTGCCCATTGCGACAAATCCGTGCCACACCGCGTGTGAGTAACGAATCCGTGAGTCGAAGACAAAAAAGATGACCCCCACCGTGTAGGCCAGGCCACCGGCGACTAGCCACATCACACCTGGCAGGGGCACGCGTTCAAGCAAGGGGACAGCGGCAACCACCACCAGCCACCCCATGGCGAGGTACAGACCGGTTGACAGCCAGGGATGTGTCAGCCGGTCCAAAGCTTTCAACGTGATGCCAATGGCTGCCAGCAACCACACCACACCAAAAAGGCTCCAACCCCAGGCACCACTCAGCGCACCCAATGCAAATGGTGTGTAGGTTCCGGCAATGAACAGATAGATGGCACCGTGGTCCAGCTTCAGGAAAACACGTTTGGCGCGTCCTCCCGGCAGGGCATGATAAAGCGTTGATGCCAGATACAGCAGCACCATGGTTGCTGCAAAAACAAGGGTGCCTACAAAACTGGTGAGACTCTGGTGACGTGCCGAAGCCATTAAAAAGGGCACACTGATAACGGCGGCAACCAGAGCCACACCGTGGCTCACGCTGTTGGCGATTTCTTCACCGAGGGATTGCGGACGGTTTGTCATTCGGAACATTGTGCATGTTTGGTATGACATCTTGAAAACAAGGGATATCCAATGTGCCGCGCCTTGGGCGCTGCAACATTCTGGAGCATCACCCAGGCCCTGGAGAAAATGTTGGGATGACCCATCAAGACGGTGTCACCCGGCGAGAATAGCGGGCCATGCCAACACCTCACCTACCTAGCACCTTGCCGCCCGACCCGGTGATTGACAGCTTTGTTGATGCGTTATGGCTCGAAGATGGCCTTTCCCAAAATACGCTGGCAGCGTATAGACGTGATCTCACACTGTTCTCAACCTGGTTGGCGGAGTTTGAGCGCCCTCTGGTAGATGTGACTCAAGATGACATCAACGCCTATTTTGCTGCGCGACACTTCCAGACCAAAGCTACCACCGCCAACCGGCGGCTGACTGTGTTCAAACGGTTTTTCCACTGGGCACTGCGTGAACGTCTGGTCAGTGTTGATCCGACCCTGAAAATACTTTCGGCCAAACAGCATTTGCGCCTGCCTAAAACCCTCACTGAGTTTCAGGTCGAGGCCTTGCTGGCCGCCCCTGACATCAACACCGCTCAGGGTGTGCGCGATCGCACCATGCTGGAACTGATGTATGCCAGTGGGCTGCGGGTCAGCGAATTGGTCACCCTGCGGGTCTTCAACATCAGCCTGAGCGACAACGTGTTGCGCGTGTTTGGCAAAGGCAACAAAGAGCGTCTGGTGCCTTTTGGCGAGGTCGCTTGCCTGTGGCTCAAGCGTTACCTGGCGCAGCCGCGGGTCGAGCTGTTGGCCGGGCACACGACAGACGACCTGTTTGTGACCCACAAGGGCCCGACGCCCGGCACGGCCATGAGCCGTGTGATGTTTTGGATGCTGGTCAAAAAATATGCACTGGCGGCAGGCATCAACTCACCGATGTCGCCACACACCTTGCGCCATGCGTTTGCCACCCACCTGCTCAACCATGGTGCGGATTTGCGTGCCGTGCAGATGCTGCTCGGGCACGCCGATATTTCCACCACCACCATTTACACCCATGTAGCACGCCAGCGGCTCCAACAGCTGCACGCGCAGCACCATCCACGCGGGTAAAGCAGGGGGACACCTTAGGCCGTGAAGTTGTCGGACCAGGCCAATGCTTGCAGGTGAGCCCAGTTCACCTGATCCCCGGTCAGGTGCAGGGCATTGGCGGTGTCTGCAAACAAGGTGTCGTCAGCATTTTCACAGGCCAGCGTGAGTTGCAGAAATGGTGCCAGCACACCGGTTCCGCGCAGCAGGGCATCGGTCACGGACTCTGGCAGGGAGATCGATTCGAGCGCCTCGCGCATCGGGATGCCCAGCATGGTGTCGAGCAGTGAGAAGATGCCGACCACAAAGGCGTTGTCGCACTCCTCGGGTGCCAGCAATTCTGCTGCCAGCAGCTCCATCAGCCTCCCACGCACCACGGCGGCGTAACCTACCGCCGGTGTGGCACCTGCCGCACCTGAGGTGGTCATCAACAGTGCAGCCCAGCGAAATAGTTTTTTCAGACCCAACAACATCACTGCGTGGCGGAATGAGGTGATCTCACAACTCAGACCAAACCCGGCCGAATTGATAAAACGCAGCAGGTTGAAAGACAGGGTTGGGTCGTGTTTGAACACCTTTTCAATTTCGGCTGTGCTGGCCTGATTTCGCACCAGATTGATCAGGTGGATGATCGCGGCCTGGGCCGGGCGGATGGTCTGACCTTTGACCAAAATCGGACGCGAAAACCAATAACCTTGAAACAGCTTGGCACCCGCTGACAGCGCTGCCTCATATTCCTCAAGGGTCTCAATTTTTTCCACAACGAGCTGGATGCTGGGGTGTGCCGATAGGTCCTTGACGATGGCTTTGAGTTGATCCGTCGAGACGCGGTTGTTTTCCACCTTGACGAACGACGCCAGCGGCAACCAGTTGGCATAAGCGGGCAACATCACGGTTTGGTCGAAGGCGAGTCGGAAGCCACGGCGATGTACATCAATCATTGTTTGCAGGAAGGTTTCGATGTCTTCCGGCTCCGATTGATCCGCTGGCATGGGTGGAATTTCAAGCACCACACGGTCAGGCTCAATCAGTTCAAGATGTCCGCCGGCCAGGGTGCGGTGCGTGCAATTGATAAAAATTGTTTTGCTGGTGTTGCGCATCTCACTGTCGGCGTTGGACAGCAGGTTAAACAGCAACGCGGCATCACTGGCCGCAGAATAGTTGTTGTTGTTCAGCGATCGGTCAAACAATTCGTAGCCAAAAACCGTGCGCTTGATATCCAAAATGGGTTGTCGAGCAATCGCCATGGCGGAACTGGTGGTGGTTGAGTTGAGGTCAGGTCGCTTGGGTGAATCGGACATGAAAGGCCTTAAAAAAATGCGTACTCAGGCAGTCTGTGGTGTACCACACAATGTAGCCAACTCGGTATCACTGAAGCCGGCAGCACGCCGGGCGGGTAAATTGAAGGGTCCCTTGAGCATGGGAGCCTCAAACAGGTCTGCCAGTTGGGTATAGGTCAGCGCCGGGTCCAGATCACGCTCTGCACACAGGGTGTTGTACCAGCGATTTCCGATGGCAACATGGCCGATCTCGTCCTGCAGGATCAGGTCCAGAATAGCCGCGCCCGCTTGGTCACCCACCGACACCAATTTGTTGCGAATTGCCGGCGTGGCGTCCAGCCCCCGTGCCTCTAGCGTGCGCGGCACCAGCGCTAGGCGGGCCAGCAAATCGCCTTTGGTTTTGGCGGCCATATCCCACAACCCATCGTGCGCTGGGAAGTCACCGTAGGCATAGCCCAGGGTCTGGAGATGCGCTTCGAGCAGTTCAAAGTGCAGTGCTTCCTCGACCGCCACCTGCCACCAGTCGCGGTAAAACACCTCTGGCATATCGCCAAAGCGCCAGACGACGTCCAGCGCCAGGTTGATCGCGTTGGCTTCAATGTGTGTCAGCGCATGGATCAGGCTGGCGCGGCCCTCCGGTGAACCCACAGCACGTTTGGCCAATGCGCTGGGGTGAACCAGCTGAGGGTGCAGCGGGCGTCCGGGCAAACCGTCGGGCTCTTGCAGTTGAGCTTGGGCATCCACCGGCCAATCCCGTGCATCGAGTGTTCTGACGGCATGGGCTTTGTCCTGCGTGTTACTCAGCAACAACAGCTGCAGAGCCTGGGCGCGCAAAGACCTTCCCCGCGCCTGTCCATTCATCAGATGCGGCGTGGGTGCGGTTGGTTGGTAAGTGTCAGTGTGTGGCAAGGTCATGGTGGGCGTCTCAATCCTACAATTCTAGGTAACTAAAACGCGAAAGAAACCTATGGCTCTGTATGAAGTTGATGGTGTTTGCCCCACGGTGGCCGAGTCGGCTTGGGTGGCTGACAGTGCCCAGGTCATGGGTGACGTGGTGCTGGGGGAGGATGTTGGTGTCTGGTTTGGTGTGGTGGCGCGTGGCGACACAGCACCCATCCGTGTTGGTGCACGCACCAACATCCAGGACTTGAGTGTTTTGCATGCCGATGTGGGTCAACCCCTGACCATTGGTGCGGGTGTCACCGTCGGCCACAGGGCGGTGCTGCATGGTTGTACGGTGGGGGACAATAGCCTGATTGGCATTGGCGCGGTGGTGCTCAACGGCGCCAAAATCGGCCAGGGCTGCCTGGTGGGCGCCGGTGCATTGGTGACCGAGGGCAAGGATTTTCCGGATGGCTCTATGATCTTGGGCAGCCCGGCCAGAGTGGTGCGTTACCTCACACCCGAGCAATTGCAGGGCTTGCGCCAAAGCGCCGACCACTATGTGGCTAATGCCCGGCGCTTTCAAACCAGTTTGCACAAAATCGCCTGACTCCCCTAGGAACCTACCTTGTCTGAAATTCATAAATTCCTGTTCGACGGCCTGCCCGTGCGCGGTGTCCTGGTACGTCTGACTGATGCCTGGCGCGAGATTCTGAGCCGCCGTGCAGCCAACACCACCCACGGTGCCTACCCACAGCCCTTGCAAAACCTGCTGGGCGAAATGACCGCAGCCGCTGTGTTGATGCAGTCCAACATCAAATTCGATGGTGCGTTGGTGCTCCAAATTTTTGGTGATGGTCCGGTCAAGCTGGCGGTGGTGGAGGTACAGCCTGACCTGGGTCTGCGCGCCACAGCCACGCTCAATGGCACTTTGGAAGCTGAGGCCAGCCTGAGCCAGATGGTGAATGTGGATAACCTGGGCCGCTGCGCGATCACACTTGACCCGCAAAACCGCCAACCCGGCCAGCAGCCCTACCAGGGGGTGGTGCCGCTGTTTGGAGATCAGCATGAGAAGCTGGAAAAGCTCAGCGACGTGCTGCAGCACTACATGCTGCAAAGTGAGCAGCTTGACACCACTCTGGTGCTGGCCGCTGACGATCAGGTGGCCGCTGGCCTGCTGATTCAACGTTTACCGATGCAGGGTGTGGGCAACCTGGCGGGCAGTTCGCCCCGTGCGCCGGAGGACGATATCGGTCTCAATGAAGATTACAAACGCATTGCCATCCTGGCGTCGAGCCTCAAGCGCGAAGAATTGCTGACGCTGGATGCCGACAGCATCCTGCACCGCCTGTTCTGGGACGAAAGTGTGCTGAAGTTCGAGCCCTTGACAGGGGACAAAGGACCGCGGTTTTTTTGCACTTGCAGCCGCGAGCGAGTCAGTCGCATGCTGTTGAGCCTGGGCGCGCAAGAGGTGGACAGCATCCTGCAAGAGCGTCCGGATGTGGAGGTGGGGTGCGACTATTGTGGCCAGCAGTACCGCTTTGATGCGGTAGATGCCGCGCTGATTTTTCGTAAGCCTGATCAGTTGCCGCCCAGTACCCCGGCGGTGCAGTAAGCGCCGCCTTATGACGCTTCCAAATTATTCGTGTCTAGGCTTGATACCGAAGGCAGTGTTATGGCACGACAAGGCGGAGCAATAACGACACGGATGATCTAGAAGTGGAATCAGATCAGGCGGTCGTCCCGGTTCAGGGCATCATCCAGCCGGGTCAGCAAGGCCCCCAGTTTTCCAGAGGGAGGGATTGCATGGTCTGGCATGGCATCAGATGTTGATAGTGCCTGCCGGGCGCTCTGGTCGGTCAGGTCAAATGCAAGATTCAACGCTGCCAATACCGCAATACGGTCGCGGGCGCGCACCTTGCCACCGTCACGGATCTTGCACATGGCGGTATCGACCCGCTCCACCGCATCCAGCAGGCGCGCATCACCCCCGTCGGGGCAACCCAGCAGGTAACTCTGGCCCATGATCTGAACTTCGAGCTGCTTCATGCTTCACCCCGCGATGCGGCTGTCTTGAAGGCTGGTTTGACAGTGCTGCTGCCTGCCTCGTTGGGCAAACGCTCCAGTAGTGCATCTACGCGCGCGCGCGCTGCGCCGAGACGCGACTTGAGCGAATCCCGCTCTTGCGTCAGTGTGTCAACTTGCTGGTTGAGCAAGCTGTTGGTGCGCATGAGTTCGTCATAACGCACCAGCAAGCGTTCAACACGTTCGGTGATTTGGTCGATTTGGGACAGGTCCGACATAGACACACATTGTAGGGTTTGAAGAGCCTGACAGGGCCAAAGGCCACTATCAGCAGACGGCGTTTGCGGCTGGTTGTGTGGTTCTGGCGCCGCATTTCACGGCCAGAGCCTCTTCGCGCTGCAAGTGCGCCACCAGCGCTTGCTGATCGTCGCGCTGGCCCCATGTGTCAAAGTACAGCACGTCCTGAATCGGCAGGCGGGGTAACCAGCCTGCCGTTTCCAGCTCCGGTTTGTCCTTGAAGTGGCTGACATAACCAACGCACAGGTA
>WSSedL1CaDRAFT_10000685_pt1 | contig 22928 bp, 18 predicted proteins | sample WetSurSL1Cattail_FD_9464 | JGI IMG/M metagenome (IMG submission 9464)
GATCGCCGCCAGCGTATCGGCGAATTCGGGGTTGGTGACGACAGCGCCGGCCGCTTTCGGCTTACCGGATTCGTCCAGATACGCGGCGGAGAGGCCCGCATCAAGGCGGATCACGTCGCCGGCTTCAGCGAGGCGCAGCGCCAACGCCTTGGAAATCGGCACGCCGGCGCGGGCATAAAGTTCCGCGGGCGACACCACCTTCTGCCACGGCAGCGAACCATAAGCCGCCTGCATCAGCGCAAAGCCGCGCACATTGCCCGGCACGGCATAGGCGCCGCCCTTCGCAGCCTCGCGAGCTTCGAAATCGAATTCCTGGGTCGTGTTCCGGGCCGCATCATGCACGATGCAGATGCCACCGCCGCCGAGGCCCGCCGCGACCGGATAGGTGACGGAGAGAGTGAAATACATCGCCGCAGCGGCATCGACTGCGTTACCGCCCTGCCCCAGGATCGCAGCGCCGGTCTGCACCGAGAAAGGCTCATCACCCACGGCGAGGGCGCCGGTGGTCCCGGATGGCCTGCTCAACCCCACCGTGCTGCCGATATCACCGATACTGACCGAGCAACCGGCCACGAGAAGCATGCCGGCTAGACCGGCTAAGGCGCGAGAGTACAACATGAATTTGCCGTAATCCTTGGCTGTTGTCGAATTCACTTGAGGCCCGCTCTTGATTGACGCAAGCACGTCGCGAACCTACCGTCGTGGGCAGGAGAGGAGAGTTCAAGCTTTGACGATTTGCAACCCTCTGCACCGGCTTCATGGCCGCAGACTTGTATCGGATCGTGTCCGCCGAGTCGTGGCGTTCGCGATCGGTTTCTTCGGCGCCTTTTTGCTGCAGATCGGGCCCGCCGCCGCCCAAGGCATTTCGCTCTTGCAGGACACCGAGACCGAGCGGCTGCTCCGCTCCTACGAGGACCCGATCCTCGGAGTCTCTGGCATCGATCCCGCTGCGGTCAAGATGTACATCGTCAACGACACGGAGCTGAACGCGTTCGTGGCCGAGGGCCAGAACATCTTCAGCAACGCCGGCCTGTTCATCCAACTCAAGACTCCGAACGAACTGATCGGCGTTCTGGCCCACGAAACGGGGCATATGGCGGCCGGCCACCTGTCACGCGGCTCCGAGGCCATCGCCAAGGCCGAAATCCCGATGCTGCTGTCGATGGTGCTCGGCATCGGTGCGGCGATCGCAGGCGCCGGCGAAGCAGGCATGGTCCTGATGGGGATAGGCCAAAGCGTCGCAGCGGCCCAGTTTTACCAGTTCAGCCGGGTGCAGGAAGCCACCGCCGACCAGATGGGCCAGAAATTTCTGCGCGCCACCCACCAGTCCGGTATGGGCATGGTGAACGTGTTCAACCGCATGGCCAATGAAGAAGCCATGATCGTGAAGAACCCCGAGCAGTTTGCGACCTCGCACCCGGCCAGCCGCGACCGCGTCGAGAACATGCGCGAAATCGCCAACGCTTCGCCTTATCGCGACGTGCCGGACAGCCCGCAAGCTGTCCACGCCTTCGAAATGGTCAAGGCCAAAGTGATCGGCTATCTCCTGCCGGTAAAGGACGTGCTCTACCGCTATCCATTGGCCAACAAGAGCGCGCCGGCTCGTTACGCCCGCGCCATGGTCTATATGCGCCAGCCGAACCTTAAGTTGGCGCTGGAAGAGATCAACAGCTTGGTCAAAGAAGAACCCAAGAACCCGTTCTTCTATGAAGTGCTGGGGCAGATTTATGTGTCGATGAGCCAGCCGCTCAAAGGCATCGCGCCGTATCAGACATCGGTCAACCTGATGCCCGATGCGCCGGAGCTTCGCATCGCGCTCGCCGCCGCCCAAATTGCGACCGGCCAGAAACCCTATGAGCTACAGGCGGTCGCCAATCTCAAGATTGCGATGCAGCAGGACGGCGACAATCCGTTCGGTTGGTACGAGATGGCCCAGGCCTACAGCGACCTCGGCAATGACGCGATGGCCAATCTGGCCACGTCGGAGCGCTATTATACCGTCGGGGACTTGCGCAAGGCTGGGATATTCGCCGTGCGCTCGCGCCAGAAGCTGACGAAGGGATCGCCGGATTGGGAACGGGCCAACGACATCATCGCGATCGCGACATCCCAACTGAAACAGCAGCGCGGCAACTGAAAGACCAAACGCCATGCAGGAACGCTTGAAGACCGCCGCTTTGGGAGGCCTTATCGGCGCAATTGCCGCCGTCGCTGTGATGGCGGGCGCCGTCGCCTTGCACATCGTGCCCGCCGCCACCGACGCGCGGCTCCAGTCCTATCTGCTGGGCCATCCCAAGCTGGTGGTGGAAATGCAGGCCCGGGCCGAAGCGCAAGCGGCTGACGAGGCGCGCCAGGAACAAATCGCCAAGATCGCCAAACTCGGCGTAAAAAAGTTCCTTGATCCCAATGTCGCCTTTGTTACCGGACCGGCGAACGCCAAGAACACCTTCATCGAGTTCTACGACTACAACTGCGGCCACTGCCGCAACACCGCCGCGGTGGTGAAGGTCTTTATGCAAAAGCACAAGGCCGATACGCGCTTCGCATTTATCGAATACCCGATCTTCGGCGATGCCTCGACAATGGCCGCGCGCACCGCAATTGCCGCGCACAAACAAGGCGACAAGTTCCTGGCGCTGCATTTCGGGTTGATGGCCGAGAGCGGCGTCGTCGATCAAACGCTGCTCTTGGCTGTGGCGCAGAAGGCCGGGCTCGACGTTTACAAGCTCGCCGCCGATCTCAACGCGCCCGACACGGACAAGGCGCTCTTGGCCGGCTACCGGCTGGCGCGCGAAATGAAGTTCAACGGCACGCCGATGTTCATCATCAACGGCCAAGTCCACGAAGGCGAGATCACCGAAGCTGAACTGAAGCAACTGGTGAAATAGCCGTTGTGTCATGGCCCGCATTTGCGGGCCATGACAGTCACATCAGATCAAACCCGCCACCGGGCTCGACGGATCGGCGTAGCGCTTCTTGGGCATGCGGCCGGCGAGATAGGCAAGCCTGCCGGCCTCCACCGCATGGCGCATCGCAGCCGCCATCATCACCGGGTCTTTGGCCTCAGCGATGGCGGTGTTCATCAGCACCGCATCGCAGCCGAGTTCCATCGCCACTGCTGCGTCCGAGGCCGTGCCGACACCGGCGTCGACAATCACCGGCACCTTGGCTTCCTCGATAATCATGCGGATGCCGACCGGGTTCTGCACGCCGAGGCCCGAGCCGATCGGCGCCGCCAGCGGCATAATCGCGCAAGCGCCCATGTCTTCGAGACGTTTGGCGATCAAGGGGTCGTCACTGCAATAGACCATCACCTGAAAGCCCTCTTTGAGGAGCAGTTCGGTGGCGCGCAGCGTCTCGATCATGTTGGGATAAAGGGTCTTCTTGTCGCCCAGCACTTCCAGCTTGACCAATGTCCAGCCGCCCGCCTCGCGCGCCAGGCGCAAGGTGCGGATAGCATCCTCAGCGGTGAAACAGCCCGCGGTGTTGGGCAGATAGGTGTATTTCTTGGGATCGAGGAAATCGACCAGCTTTTCTTGGCTGTTGTCGGTGAGATTCACCCGGCGCACCGCCACGGTTACCATCTCCACCCCGGCGGCTTCGGCCGCGGCGGCGTTCTGGGCGTAGGTCTTGTATTTGCCGGTGCCGATGATCAGGCGCGACTTGAACGTGCGCCCGGCAATCACCAGCGGCTTATCCACCGGCTTTTCCGGCGCGTTGCCGCCACCGATGAAATGCACGATTTCTAGGCGATCCCCGTCCGCAACGGTTGTATCTTTGTACTGGGACCGGGGTACGACCTCCAGGTTGCGTTCGACCGCGATTTTGGCCGGATCGAGACCCATTTGGGTGACGAACTCGGTTAAATTGACCGAACCGTTCAGTTGGCGCGGTTCCCCGTTGAGTGTCACTGTCAAAGCCATAAAGCCAGTTCCCGATTGATGTTTGCGCGAGACGGATTGCCCTTTATAAGGCAAATCCGAACCGGTTACGGAGCTATTCTTGTCCAAGCCGATATATGTCCTCAACGGCCCCAACCTCAACCTCCTCGGGTCACGGGAGCCGGAAATTTATGGCCGCACCACGCTGGCGGATATCGGCGACATGGCTGCCGCCGAGGCCAAGGCGCACGGATTTGAGGTGGTTTTCCGCCAATCCAATCACGAAGGCGAATTGGTCGAATGGATCCAGGAGGCGAGGCTCAAGGCGGCCGGCGTGATCATCAACGGCGGCGCTTACACCCACACCTCCGTCGCCATCCATGACGCCTTGCGTGCGGTTGACGTTCCGGTGGTGGAAGTGCACCTGTCCAACATCTTCACCCGCGAAGAATTCCGCCACCGTTCGCTGATCAGCCCGGTAGCCAAAGGCCTGATTGTCGGGTTCGGCGCCAACAGTTATGTGCTTGCCGTGGACGCGCTGGCGTCCCTGATCGAAGAGGCCGCGGAATGAACATGAAGGATGTCAAATCCATCGGGGCGCGCATTCCCCTCGGGAAGGGAAAGAATATGCCGAGCATCGATTCCTCGGTGATCCGCGAGTTGGCGGAGCTCTTGACGGAAACCGGGCTGACCGAGATCGAAATCGAGCAAGGTGGATCGCGCCTGCGCGTCGTCCGGCAGATGGCGAACGCGTATGTGGCGGATGCGCCGGTTGCCGTGACCGCCGCTCCGGCCGCGGAGGCGCCTGCCCCGGCCAAGCCGAAGGGACCGCCAGCGGGTGCCGTCGCCTCGCCGATGGTCGGGACCGTCTACACTTCGCCCGAGCCGGGCAAGCCGCCGTTCGTGAAGGTCGGCGACAAGGTTTCGGAAGGCGACACGCTTCTGATCGTGGAAGCCATGAAAACCATGAACCCGATATCCGCACCAAAGTCCGGAACCGTGACCGAGATTTGCGTGCAAGATGCCGAGCCCGTCGAGTTCGGCCAAACCCTTGTTGTCATCGCCTGATGTTCGACAAGATCCTCATCGCTAACCGCGGCGAGATCGCGCTTCGCGTTATCCGCGCCTGCAAAGAGATGGGCATCGCAACGGTGGCGGTGCATTCCACCGCCGATGCCGACGCCATGCATGTACGCCTCGCCGACGAGAGCGTCTGCATCGGTCCGCCGCCAGCGGCGCAAAGCTATCTCAACATTCCCGCGATCATCGCATCGGCGGAAATCACCGGCGCGCAAGCGATCCATCCCGGCTACGGTTTTCTGTCGGAAAACGCGCGCTTTGCCGAGATCGTTGAAGAACACAACCTCACCTTCATCGGACCGACCCCGGCCCATATCCGCTTGATGGGCGACAAGATCGCCGCCAAACAGGCGGTGAAAGAGGTCGGCATTCCGACCGTGCCGGGCTCGGAAGGCGCGTTGGGATCGGACGAGGACGCACTCAAAATCGCTGAAGGCATTGGTTATCCGGTGCTGATCAAGGCGACGGCGGGCGGCGGCGGCCGCGGCATGAAGGTGGCGACCAAACCTTCCGAGCTGAGCCTCGCGTTGACCACCGCGCGCGCCGAAGCCAAGACCTCCTTCGGCAACGATGCGATCTACATGGAGAAATATCTCCAGACGCCGCGCCATATCGAAGTGCAGGTGCTGGCCGACAGCCAGCGCCATGTGGTGCACCTCGGCGTGCGCGACTGCTCGCTGCAGCGCCGCCACCAGAAGGTCTGGGAAGAGGCTGGCAGCCCGGCCCTCAACGATGCCCAGCGCGACGAGATCGGCGGCATCGTCACCAAGGCGCTGGAACAACTCGGCTATCTCGGCGCCGGAACCATCGAGTTCCTGTACGAGGACGGCGGTTTCTATTTCATCGAAATGAACACCCGCCTGCAGGTCGAGCATCCGATCAGCGAGGCGATCACCGGCGTCGACATCGTGCGCGAACAAATCCGCGTCGCCGCCGGCCTGCCGCTCGGCTTCACGCAAAAGGACATCGTCTTCTCCGGCCACGCCATCGAGTGCCGCATCAACGCCGAGAACCCGTTCACCTTCCTGCCCTCGCCGGGCCTGATCAAACAGTTCCATATGCCGGGCGGATTGGGCGTGCGCTTCGATTCCCACATTTATTCGGGCTATCGCATCCCGCCTTATTACGACAGCTTGACCGGCAAACTGATCGTCCACGCCAAAACGCGCAACGAAGCCCTGATGCGGCTGCGCCGGGCGCTCGACGAATTGGTGGTGGAAGGCATCGAAACCACCATTCCGCTGTTCCAGATGCTGGTGCGCGAACCGGATATTATCGACGGCAATTACAACATCCACTGGCTGGAACATTTCCTGGCGAAGAAGGGGGCGTAGCCCTTTTCCATCACCTCCCGCGAGGGAGGTTCAAAAACGCCCAAAGCGGGCCTGCTACATTGCACAAGTCCGCTTCGGGTGGGGTTCGCCCCGGAAGTCAGGGCGCCAGCGAACGCCGCACTCAAGCGGCGAATGACAGGCACATTCTGCTTCCTCTGAATCCGCACGGACAAGGCGTACTGCATTTGCCGCCGCCGATGCCGCCGCCTTCCGGGACTTACGCGGGCTTATACGGGCTTATACGGGCTTAAGTCGGTCCTTCGCCGGCCTTATCCGTTTGACGCACACGCGAGCTGCGCGTCCTGGTTCAGCTATGTCTCGCGTTGCTGCACGGGTCCCAAGGTTCGCGAAAGCCTGTTCGCCGCGTCTTTGCCAAGCCGTCTCCAACATAATTGCAACACAATATGTTGCAGACAAACAACGAACATGCAAGTGGGTGCGGCAATATGGCTACCCTCGCCGTCTATTGCTTCGGCACCGCGATGCGCTTGGCTTTGCGGCGGCGCCAGCGGGTGACAACAACCACCGCCGCAACGACGAAGATCAGCGCCGCGACGCGCCCGAAGCCGGCAAAGAACTTGTCCCAGGAGGCCGCTTCCAATAGCGCCGAGCCGTTCGGAAACGCCGCGCCCATGTCGGAAAAGCCCTGCAGCACGCCGCCGATCAGCGCGACGCCGGCCGCCACCCCGACCACGATCAGAATGACGATAAAGCCGCGCCGATGAGCGGCGTGATTGGGCGGCTCGGTATCGCAGAAATAATGCTGCTGGTCATCGCCGGAATCGTGCGCCGAAAGGCGCCGGCGTCCGGTCGCAAACAGATACGCGTTCATCGCCATCTCCATCGCGTAAAACGCACGCAGACACGAAACAACGCACGCGGATTATATCATCACCTTGCGTGACGATTGCACGATCTTAATTGGGGTGTTGTTGTGGCGGGGACAGAACGCGTCTGGTTTGCAAGGCTGGAGTTGGTTGCCGTCAGGATTACCAAAGTCTTTCACCCCCGGCCGACCATCCATAGTGCGTAGCAAACGGGGTACGCTGTGAAAACGCATATGCGGTGGCACTTGGCCGGGATGATAACGGGGGGGCTGGCCTCGAACTTTTTCCGCACTTCTGAGGCACAAGGATATCGAGAACGAGAAAACAACGTTGAAAAAACGGCCGCCGTGCGGAGCCGCGGCGGATTGGGCTCCGCTGCCGCTCCGCGTCCGACTTCGACGGCAGTTCAGGCCGCCATTACGCCGCGCTCGTTGGCACGGTCGGAGATGTCGATTGCTTCGGCGTCGCATGCGATCGAAAAGGTGCGTGTGCCCGGGATGGTAAAATCGACCTTCTTGAGATCGATCAGACGCAGTTGCTGGTTGTCATAGGTCTTGAGGTAGAAGCGGCGGTGAGTGGCATCCCGGATGGTCGTGACCTGGTTGTGATCGTATTCCTTGCCGCCCCAGGTGTTGGTGCCGACCACAGTACCTTTGATGATGTCGGTATTGTTGAGCAGGTGCACCGCCTGGGCCCTGAGTTCACGCGCGTCGAGCGCCTGATCGGCGAAGTTCTTCAGCATCAGGATGCGGATGAAGCGCGACGGTGGCGAATAACCTCCCGGCAATCCCTGCAGACCCTGACCTTGGCCGATCGGCTGGGCAACAAAGCCGCCGATGTCCATGGGCTGCGGGTTTTCGGGCGTGATGTTGATGTAGTTGCGGATGTTTGTCAGATGCCAGGGAAACTCCGGCAGATTGGTGCAGACGCCGACCGGATTGTCGTAGACGCAGGCCGAACCGTTCCAAAACTCGACCAATATGCTGTTGCCCTTGCGATCGTGCACCGGGAAGTGCAACGGCACATGTTGCTCGATCAGTTCGTTGCTCCAGACCCAGATGTCGTGGTTCTGTAGCGCCTTGCGGACATCGGTGACGTCCTTGCACATTCCGAGAACCCAATCGACGAAGAAGGTGGAGAGCAGGGCGCGGTTCTTTTCGCCGCCATCGCTCTGGTATCGTGTGCCGGGTAGCCACAAAGCGCCACAGGCCAACCCTTCGGTGTTGATGCCGTCGATGGTGAACAGCACATTGCGCAGAAATTCCACTTCGGTAACGAGGGTGTGCATGGCCTCGATGCCGACGTAGCCATACTTAGTGCGCCACTCCAACCCGCCAGATTCAAAATCCGGCGCGGGCGAGCGCATCATGGTGCCGGGACTGCGGACGATGCCGCCGGAATCGAGATTCGATCCAAACTCGAGAGAACGCGTGCTTAGAACGGTGCCGTCTTTGGCGGGCTTAAGCATTACGTCGATGCACATGCGAAGCGTCTCCTTCTAAGAATGCCACCGCAATGGAGCGGGGTTTGTGACGCCCATCATCGGTGGAGTGTCGCAACTTTAAGTAAATTTGCGGGTAGGGAATGATACGTATCACTGCCGATACGGTTTACGCCAAAACGCAATAGAAAGCGGTGGTGAGACCTGGAGAAAAATGTGTCTTCTCCGGGCGAAGCTTGCGAGCGCGAACAAACGGAGGGAAAGGGAACCCAGGTAGCTACAGCAAGGAAATATTGAAGACTGAACAAGAACTGCGCACCGCATTCGGCATCGTGCATGTGTCTATACCTGGATCCCTGTGTGTCGCATTCGCGCTCGCGCGCACCTGCTCCGCCGGGGACGACAGCCTTGGGTCACCCTGACGACAACCGACTCCAAATCGCCGCCCCCGGGGCCCCACCAGCACGCCCAGCGAAATCCGGCGGTAAGCTATTCCGTGGCGGCAGGTGTATTTCGCCGCCCGCCGTTCTAAGCTCAACGCAATGCACGCGCCTAAAATCACCCCGGAGATCGTGCTTCGCGCCTATGCCGAGGGCTTGTTTCCGATGGCCGAGCGGCGCGACGATCCCAACCTGTTCTGGGTCTCGCCCGACAAGCGCGGCATCTTCCCGCTCGAGACGTTTCATGTCGCCAAACGGCTGGCGCGCACGGTGCGGTCGGACAAGTTCACTGTCACGGTCGATACCCAGTTCCGCGAGGTGATGCTGGCATGTGCCGCGCCCGCCGATGGGCGCGAAGAGACCTGGATCAACGACGAAATTCTCCGGCTTTACACGGCGCTGTTCGCCTCGGGTCATGCCCATTCGGTCGAGACGCGGCTCGGCGGCGAGCTGGTCGGCGGCTTGTATGGCGTCAGCCTCGGCGGCGCGTTCTTCGGCGAGAGCATGTTTTCGCGCGCCACCGACGCCAGCAAAGTCGCCCTCGTCCATCTGGTGGCGCGCTTGAAGGCGGGCGGATTCAAACTGCTCGACGCGCAGTTTCTCACCAACCATCTGGCGAGCCTAGGGGCGATCGAAATCCCGCGGGTGCGCTATCTCGCCAAGCTCAATCAGGCAATTTCCGCGAAGTCCTACTGGCCAGCATCTTCCGGCAGCGCCGGCATCGCTTCATTGGCGCCAGCATTGGGCGACACCACTTTGACCGGAGCGACCGCGACCACCGACGGCGCCTGGCCCGGCTTGCTGGTCATGCAATTGATCACCCACACGTCGTAAAGCGGGTGCTGCAGCGAATTGAGGCCGGGCGAAGACGCATACATCCAGCCCGAAAAGGCGCGCGCCTCGGTTTTGTCGGGCCGGTGTTCATCGATCTGCAGGAAGGCACTGGTTTCCGGCGTTTCGCTCGCCGGAGTCGAATAGCAGGTGCGTGCCGTGATCGTGAGGTTGGCGAACTGCACCGGCCGGTTCAGCGGCGCCATCAGCACGATGGCTTTGCCGGTGATCTTGTCGAGGGCTTTCAACTCCAGCACGGCGTTCTTCGGCGGCGTGATCGATTGCGGCGGCGGCGGCGCCACGGCATCGGTCGGCAGCGGCGCGACGGCGCCGGGCGGCGTCGTTGCGGCGGCGGCCGGCGCGGCGGCTGACGCCGTGGGTGCGGGCGGCGCCGGGGTTTCGGTCTGGGCCAGCGCCGCCGTGACGGCTATCGCTGCCACCCCAAATCCCAAAGCTGCAATCTTCTTCATGGCGGACGCCTTACGGCTTCGCCGGTTCGGCGGTGGCCGGTGGCGGAGCCGAAGTCGAATTCGACGAACCGGAGTTGTTCACGAACTTGCTGAGCAGGCCCATCATGTCGATGGCGCCTTGCGCGTTTTTGATCTCACCGCCGTCCGCCAGCATGGTGTCGGAGCCGCCGGGCTGGATCGAGACATAAGAACTGCCGAGCAGGCCTGCAGAGGTGACCATCACCGAAGAATCGTCGGGGATCTTGACCTCGGGCTGCAGCTTCATGTGCACGGCGACGCGATAATCCTTAGGATCGAGCGTCAGGGCCGAAACGGTGCCGATCTTGACCCCGGCCAGCTTGACGTCGGTGCCGATCGCAACGCCGTCGACGCGAGGCATCTTGGCGGTCAGCTCGTAGCCGCCGACACTCGCCGCGCCCGTGGATTTATAAGTGAAGACAACAAACACGATCGCAACCAGAATGACGATCGCGCCGATCAGGGTTTCGACGGTGTCGTTACGCATTAGGACTCCAAGCTTCATAATCGCCAGTGGCCGGTGCACGGACCCCGCCCCGCGCCAAGCTTCCTTTGGGATGATACGCCCCTTCGGTGCCGCTCAAATTGGGCAAATAGTCCTTCTCCCATGACTTCTTCGTCATTTCGGCCGCAGGCACCGCGTCGATCGTGTGATGCATCCAAAGATGCCACTCGGCCGGCACCCGCGAACCTTCCACCGTGCCATTATACAGGACCCAGCGGCGCCCCCCGCCTTTGGTCTGGTAATAGCGGTTGCCGAACGAATCCACACCCACCGGCACGCCGTGCAGCGCCGTATAGAGCAGCGTTCCGAGCGTGGCGTGGTTCCACCAGACAAACAGCATTTTCAGGAACGCCATGCGGGAGACCTTTGAGGCACGAGATTCGTTTCGAATATATGGGCTGAATCAGGTCCGGTCCAAACAAACCGGGGCATTTCCTCGTGATAGTTACACTTCGGTTCGGTGTCGACTCGGCGACTATCCACAGTCTACCCACAGCCCGGCCGACCACCTGTGAGTTACACCCGCGAAAATTTTTTCTGCGGCATTCCGCGACCCCGCTTGACTCGCGGCTTTTTCATCAATCGTTAACCCACAACATCTGGTAGGGAAGCCTTCGTTTACCACTTCTTCCTTGCCTGTCCCGAGGGACATAGCCAATACTTCGCCCCTGTCGTCGCTCGCGACACCAAATCTGGCGGAACGAACTACTAATCGCCGCCGGGGCTTCAGCCGTACAAGCTGAGCTCCGCGGAAGGTGAAGTGTCCCCTGAACGGTGCCGTGGGCGTGACAGTTGGAACAGTCTTTTTGCTTCGGGGCTTAGGAAAATGCGAATTCGCCGCCACTTTACGGAAGAGGGAAAGTCTCCCTACGCGGACATTACGTTCCGCCACGGAACATCCGAAATTCGCAACCCCGACGGCTCGACCGTCTTCCGCCAAACCGACATTGAGGTTCCCGAGAGCTGGAGCCAGGTGGCCTGCGACGTTCTGGCCCAAAAGTACTTCCGCAAGGCGGGCGTGCCCGTTGCCACCAAACCGGTGCCGGAAGAAGGCGTGCCGGAATGGCTGTGGCGCAAGGCGTCCGATTCCGCCGAGACCACCGGTGAAAGTTCCGCCACCCAAGTGTTCGACCGCATGGCCGGCACCTGGACCTATTGGGGCTGGAAGGGCGGCTATTTCGACGGCGAAGCCGACGCCCACGCCTTCCACGACGAACTCTGCGCCATGCTGGCCCATCAGGTCGCCGCGCCGAACAGCCCGCAGTGGTTCAACACCGGCCTGCATTGGGCCTATGGCATCGACGGCCCCAGCCAGGGCCATTATTTCGTCAATCCCAACACCGGCCGGGTGGAGAAATCGCGTTCGGCCTATGAGCACCCGCAACCGCACGCCTGCTTCATCCAGTCGGTCGAAGACGATCTCGTCAACGAAGGCGGGATCATGGATTTGTGGACCCGCGAAGCGCGGCTGTTCAAATACGGCTCGGGCACCGGCACCAATTTCTCGGCCCTGCGCGGCGAGAACGAGCGGCTGTCGGGCGGCGGCAAATCCAGCGGGTTGATGAGCTTCCTCAAGATCGGTGATCGCGCCGCCGGTGCCATCAAATCGGGCGGCACGACGCGGCGCGCCGCCAAGATGGTGATCGTCGACGTCGATCATCCCGACATCGAAGCTTTCATCGATTGGAAGGTGCTCGAAGAGCAGAAGGTCGCCGCCATGGTGGCCGGTTCCAAGATCGCCGAAAAGCACCTGAAAGCGGTGATGAAGGCCTGCGTGATGTGCCAGGGTTCGGGCGACGATTGCTTCGATCCCAAGAAGAACCCGGCGCTGCGCCGCGAGGTCAAAGCCGCGCGCAAGGACATGATCCCCGACAATTTCATCGAGCGCGTCATCTCCTTTGCCAAGCAAGGCTTCAAGGACATCGAGTTCAAGACCTACGACACCGATTGGGATTCGGAAGCTTATCTGTCGGTCTCGGGCCAGAATTCCAACAACTCGGTGCGCGTCACCGATGAGTTCCTGCACGCCGTCCAGAACGACGAAGATTGGTATCTGACCGCGCGCCGTGATGGCACCGTCGTCAAAACCGTCAAGGCGCGCGAGCTGTGGGACAAGATTTCCTACGCGGCGTGGGCTTGCGCCGATCCCGGCATCCAGTTCCACACCACCATCAACGACTGGCACACCTGCCCGGCGGGCGGCGACATTCGCGCCTCCAATCCGTGCTCGGAATACATGTTCCTCGACGACACCGCCTGCAACCTCGCCTCGCTTAACCTGATGGCGTTCGAGCGCGATCTCGACGGCAAAAAGGTGTTCGACGTTCCGGCGTTCCAGCATGCGGTCAAGCTGTGGACCGTGGTGCTCGAAATCTCGGTGATGATGGCGCAGTTCCCGTCCAAGGAAATTGCCCAGCGCTCTTACGACTACCGCACCCTGGGGCTCGGCTTCGCCAACATCGGCGGCTATCTGATGAGCGCCGGCATTCCCTACGACAGCCGCGAAGGCCGCGCCATTTCCGGGGCGATCAGCGCCCTGATGACCGGCGTTTCTTATGCCACCAGCGCCGAGATGGCGAGCGAGCTGGGGCCGTTCGCGGAATATCGCGTCAATGCCGATGCCATGCTGCGCGTCATCCGCAACCATCGCCGCGCCGCTTATGGCGAGACCACCGGTTACGAAGGCCTCAGCATCCACCCGGTTCCGCTCGACCTGCCAGCCGTCGTCCAGCTCGATCTGGCGCACGCCGCCAAGCAGGCGTGGGACGATGCCTTGGTGGTCGGCGAAGAGTTCGGCTTCCGCAATGCGCAAGCGACGGTGTTGGCACCGACCGGCACCATCGGTCTGGTGATGGATTGCGACACCACTGGCGTCGAGCCTGACTTCGCGCTGGTCAAGTTCAAGAAGCTGGCTGGCGGCGGCTATTTCAAGATCATCAACCGCTGCGTTCCGGAAGCGCTGAAAACCCTCGGCTACGGCCAAAAAGAAATCGACGACATCGTCGCTTATGCGGTCGGTCATGGCACGCTGGACGGCTATAGCGGCGCCTTCAATTACGACGCCCTGCGCATCAAAGGCTTCGGTGAGGCGGAAATCGCCAAGGTCGAAGCGGCGCTGGAATCGGCCTTCGACATTCGTTTCGTGTTCAACAAATGGACGCTGGGCGAGGACTTCTGCACCGAAACGCTGAAGATCGACGCCGCCAGCCTGATGGCGCCCGACTTCGACATGATGAAGCATCTCGGCTTCAGCAAAGCCGACATCGATACCGCCAATCTGTTCGTCTGCGGCGCGATGACCCTCGAAGGCGCTCCGCTGCTGAAAGCCGAGCACCTGCCGGTGTTCGATTGCGCCAATCCGTGCGGGCGCATCGGCAAGCGCTCGTTGTCGGTGGCCGCGCACATCAAGATGATGGCGGCGGTGCAGCCGTTCATTTCGGGCGCGATTTCGAAAACCATCAACATGCAGAACTCGGCCGGCGTGCGCGAATGCGGCGATGCCTACATCACCAGCTGGAAGCTGGGCCTCAAAGCCAATGCGCTTTATCGCGACGGTTCCAAGCTGAGCCAGCCGTTGGCCTCGGCGGTGTTCGATTTCGATGACGACGAAGACGAGGCCGAGGAGACCCTCGCCGCCGCGCCGGTCGCCCAGCGCACGGCCGTGATTGCCGAGCGCGTGGTCGAAAAAATCGTCGAGAAGATCGTGCGCGACCGCGAACGCGAGACCCTGCCCTCCCGCCGCAAGGGCTATACCCAGAAGGCCGTGGTCGGCGGCCACAAGGTGTACCTGCGCACCGGCGAATACGAAGATGGCCGCCCCGGCGAAATTTTCATCGACATGCACAAGGAAGGCGCCGCTTTCCGCAGCTTGATGAACAATTTTGCCATCGCGATCTCGATCGCGCTGCAATACGGCGTGCCGCTGGAAGAGTTCGTCGACGCCTTCACCTTCACCCGCTTCGAACCAGCGGGCATCGTGATCGGCAACGACTCGATCAAGAACGCCACCAGCGTGCTCGACTACATCTTCCGCGAACTGGCGGTGAGCTATCTCGGCCGCAACGATCTCGCCCATGTCCCGCCGCATCACGACGAAGACCTCGGCGGCGGCGTCACCGAAGGCCAGCGTTCCACGACGGTCAGCCGCACCACGTCGATTGGCTATGTCCGCGGCAACGTGCATCGCATCGGCGTGGTGCGCGGCAACGCAGCGACCGCACTGGTGGTCGAACCCGACGAGCACGAACACGAGCATGTCCATGTCCACGCGGACATTCCGGAGGTCGCCGCGGCGGTCGATTTGAGCGAAATCGCCTCCAGCATCGAGGCCGAAATCGCGGCGAACCCGGTGGGCCAAACCGTGGCGGCGCTGGAGAGCAAACTGAATGGCGCCAAGCCGGACGTTCACGTCCGCCGCGCCGAAGCCCGCATGAAGGGCTACGAAGGCGACGCGTGCGGCACCTGCGGGAACTTCACCCTGGTGCGCAACGGCACCTGCATGAAATGCAACACCTGCGGCTCGACCAGCGGCTGCAGTTGAGAAGTTTCCTCCGACGTGCGTACGAAGGGCCGGAGCAATCCGGCCCTTTTCGTTTAGGGGCTCGAAAAATTGGTGTCATTCCCGGCCGAGCATTCTGAGCGGAGCGAAGAATGGGAGGGGAAGGGAACCCAGGGGGCGCCACGTTTACGCTGCCTGCGATGAGATCAAGATTGGATTCACGCGGAGACACGGAGACGCGGAGGTTTTCGTGCCAGCCTTTGCCATCGGATTTGATTGAGCAGGGAAGGAACATTCCGGCACAACCTCTCCGCGTCTCTGCGTCTCCGCATGCCAATAAACTATCTGCTTTAGTGCCGAACGTTGTGCCGTTGCCGATACCTGGGTCCCCTTCCCTCACGCCGCGCTGGCGCGCGCCGCTCGCCGGGGATGACACGGGGGCGCGGCACGGGGTTTGCGATAACGGTGGGGTCTGGTTCAGGTTGAGACAATCATGAAACACATTGCCCTTGCCGCCTTTGTTCTTGCCGCCGCCGCCGCGGTTCCGTCCCAGGCTGGGACACCACCGACGGGTTCCGTCGTGACCAACGGCTGTCCGCATTGCACGCTGACCGGCAAGGACTTCTCCAACCAGTGCCTGCAAAGCTCCAATTTCCAGGGAGCCGACCTCGATGACGCCAAGCTGGTGCTCACCTGCCTCAGCCACGCCAATCTGAAGGAGGCCACTCTGCGCCGCGCCGATCTTTCCGGCGCCAACCTGTTCGACACCAATCTCGACGCCACCGATTTCACCGGCGCCGTAATGAGTTCCACGTCGCTGAAAGGCACCGATCTGACGCGCAGCAAGGGCTTGACCCAGGCGCAGCTCAACGGCGCTTGCGGCGATACCAAGACGCGCGCGCCCGCCGGACTAAAGGTGCCGATGTGCCAGTAAATCTCCTGCGGGAGTGACGCCCCGCTTAATTGCCTCTGCAATGGACGACTTGGCCCCGAGGACTGGACACCCCCGGGGCCATTATTTTTTTCGCTCACGCGCATAGCGCTCCGCGAGGGCGGCGGGCAACCGCCGGGGCGCAGTCGCGCCCTGGTTGGCGCGCCCTACTCCGCGGCTTGCTTGAGGTCCGGGGCCTTCCATTTCAGCACCGGCTTACGCGAGGCGGCGGTCTCATCGAGGCGGCGGCGCGGAGCCAGATGCGGGGCGCCATCGAAGCGCGCCGTCTTTCCGGCCTTCACTTCCTCAGCCATCGTGTGCAGCACATGAATGAACCGGTCGAGGCTTTCCTTGGACTCCGATTCCGTCGGCTCGATCAACATGGCGCCGTGAACGACCAGCGGGAAATACATGGTCATCGGATGATAGCCCTCGTCGATCATCGCTTTGGCGAAATCGAGCGTGGTGACGCCGGTATTGTGCAGCCAAGTATCGTCGAACAAGGCTTCGTGCATGCAGGGGCCTGCGAACGGCGCGCTCATCACGTCTTTGAGCGAGGCGAGCACATAATTCGCCGACAGCACCGCATCTTCCGACGCCTGCCGGATGCCGTCGCCGCCGTGGCTCAGCATGTAGCTAAGCGCACGCACAAACATGCCGGTCTGGCCATGGAACGCCGCCATGCGGCCGAAGGGCTTGGCGCCTTCCGGCGCATCGGTTTTGGTCTCGATCAGACGAATGCTGTCCTTTTCCAAGACCAGCAGCGGCAGCGGCGCAAACGGCGCCAGACGCGCCGACAGCACCACCGGACCGGCGCCCGGACCGCCGCCGCCATGCGGGGTCGAAAAGGTCTTGTGCAGATTGATGTGCATGGCATCGACGCCGAGATCGCCCGGCTTCACGCGGCCGGCGATGGCGTTGAAATTGGCGCCGTCGCAATAGAAGTAAGCGCCCGCGGCGTGCACCAGCCGCGCAATCTCGCAGATGTCGCGCTCGAACAGGCCGCAGGTGTTGGGATTGGTCAGCATGAACGCGGCGACGTCCGGGCCGAGCTTCGACTTCAAGCTGTCGAGATCGACCCGGCCTTCCGGCGTCGCTTTGATTTCGTCGACGGTGAACCCGGCGAAGGCGGCGCTGGCGGGATTGGTGCCATGCGCCGATTCCGGGATCAGTACGCGGGTGCGTTTCTCGCCGCGCGCTTCGATGGCGGCCCGGATGGTGAGGATACCGCACAACTCGCCATGAGCGCCCGCTTTCGGCGTCAGCGTCACCGCCGGCATGCCGGTCAGCGTCGTCAGCCAATGCGCCAACTCACGCATCAACGCCAGCGCGCCTTGCGCCGCCGACATCGGGGAGAGCGGATGCAGATCGGCAAAACCCGGCAGCCGCGCCAGCTTTTCATTGAGGCGCGGATTGTGCTTCATGGTGCAGGAGCCAAGCGGATACAGCCCCGCGTCGATGGCGTAGTTCATGCGCGACAGGCGCACGTAATGGCGCACCACTTCGGGCTCGGAAAGACCCGGCAAGCCGATCTTGCCCTTGCGGCGCAGCCCGGCGAGATGGGTGTCGCCGACCGTCACTTGCGGAAAATCGACGCCGCATTTGCCGTCACGGCCGATTTCGAAAATCAGCGGCTCTTCATGATCGAGACAGCGATCGCCAGAGATGGTGGTCATAGAACTTCCTCCAGCGCGGTTGCGAACGCGGCAATGTCTTCGTCGGTGTTGGTTTCGGTGGCGGCGACGATGAGCAGATCGTCGGCATAGCCGAGACGCGATGCCGGAACCCCGCCGAGAATGCCTTTCGCGGCCAAGGCTTCCACCACCGCGGCAGCACTCCGCGGCAGCTTCAGCGTGAACTCGTTGAAGAACGACGGTGTGATCAGCGCGACGCCGGGAATGGCGCTCAGCTTATCGGCCAGTGCCACCGCTTTGGCATGATTGATGGCCGCCAGTTTGGTGAAGCCCTCTTCGCCGAGGAGCGAAAGATGAATCGAAAACGCCAGCGCGCAGAGGCCGGAATTGGTGCAGATGTTGCTCGTCGCCTTGTCGCGGCGGATGTGCTGCTCGCGGGTGGAAAGCGTCAGCACAAACCCGCGGCGGCCATCGGCGTCGGTGGTTTGCCCGCAAAGACGGCCGGGCATCTGGCGGAGGAATTTCTCGCGCACCGCAAACAGGCCGACATAGGGCCCGCCGAAATTGAGACCATTGCCGAGCGATTGGCCTTCCGCCACCACGATGTCGGCGCCTTGCGCACCCGGCGGCGTGATGAGGCCGAGCGAAACCACTTCCGTCACCACGGCGATCAGCAGCGCACCTTTGGCATGCGCGGCATCGGCGAGCGGCTTCAGATCCCGCAAGAGGCCGAACACGTCGGGGCTTTGCACCACAACGCACGCGGTGTCGGTGTCGATCAAAGGAATGAGGTCTTCGGCGCGGCCGGGAGACGCCATCGCCCGCTTGGTGACGCCGTGCAGATTAGCAACCGTCTCAACGGTTTCGACATAGTGCTTGTGCAAGCCGCCGGAAAGGATCGCCTTGGGGCGCTTGGTGACGCGCATCGCCATCAACACCGCTTCGGCGGTGGCAGTGGAACCGTCATAAAGCGAAGCGTTGGCGACCTCCATGCCGGTGAGGGCCGCGACCTGGGTCTGGAATTCGAACAACACCTGCAACGTGCCCTGGCTGATCTCCGGCTGATAGGGCGTGTAGGAGGTGAGGAACTCGGCGCGCTGGATCAAATGATCCACCGTCGCCGGAACGTGATGCTTGTAAGCCCCGGCGCCGCAAAAGAACGGGCCGTCGCCGGCCGCGACGTTCTTGGCGGCAAAACGCGTGAGAATACGCTCGACCTCGATCTCGCCTTTGGCAGCGGGCAGATCGAAAGCCTCGGGCGCGGCCACGGCCTCCTGCGGCACATCACGGAACAGAGCGTCCATATCCGCCGCGCCGATTTTGGCAAGCATGGCAGCGCGGTCGTCTGCGGTTAGGGGTAGGTAGCGCATCATCACTCCCGATTGTCATGGCCCGCCGAATGCGGGCCATCCAGGTGGTATTGACGTGGCGAACGTCGGTTCACGCGGTGCATCACAATTTTATTCATTCCAGGCGCAACTGGATGGCCCGCAGTTGCGGGCCATGACACCGAGCCTCAAAGGCCTTTCACGAAGTCCTGGTACTTATCGCCGGTCATCAGCGCCTCAAGTTCGGCTTTGTCGGCGATCTTGATCTTGAAAAACCAGCCGTCGCCTTCCGGATCGGCATTGACCTTGGCCGGTTCGTCTTCGAGCGCCTCATTGACGGCCGTGACCGTGCCGCCGACCGGGGCATAGACTTCGCTTGCCGCCTTGACGCTTTCCACCACCGCAGCCTCGTCGCCCTTGCCCAGCACCTTGCCGACCGACGGCGTCTCGACAAACACCACATCGCCAAGCTGTTCGGTGGCGTGGCTGGTGATGCCGATGGTGCCTTCGTCACCTTCGACGCGGATCCATTCATGCTGGTCCGTGTAGCGGGTTTCACTCATTTGGGAGCTCCTCGTTTGTAGCGGTGGGGGACGAACGGCATCGGGGCGATGCGCGCCGGAAGGGCTTTGCCGCGGACCAGAAGATCGACCTCGGTCCCGTCGGCAGCGAAGGCGGTTTCGACATAGCCCATGGCAATGGGGGCACCCAGCGACGGGCCGAAGCCACCGCTGGTAATTTTCCCGATGATGCGGCCGGTCTTGTCGGCGATCTCGGTGCCGTCGCGAGCCGGCGCGCGGCCGTCAGGACGAATGCCGACGCGTTTCTTGGCGGTGCCATTCAAGACGCGATCCATGATCTTGGCAGCGGCAGGAAAGCCGAGCTCGGTCTTGCGGCGCTTGCCGATGGCCCAGACCAGATTGGCCTCCGCCGGATCGGTGGTTTCGTCGATGTCGTGGCCGTAAAGGCAAAGCCCGGCTTCGAGACGCAAGCTGTCGCGGGCGCCAAGACCGATCGGCATCACGTCGGGATCCGCGAGCAAGGCGCGGGCAACCGTTTCAGCGTCTTCAGCCTGAACCGAAATTTCGAAACCGTCTTCGCCGGTGTAACCGGTGCGGCCGACGATGGCGTCAACGCCCGCTACTTTGGCGCGCGCCACGCGCATGAAGCTGAGGAAATCGATGCCGGGCGACAGCTTGTCGAGCACGGCGCCGGCGCGCGGGCCTTGCAAGGCGAGCAGCGCCCGATCGGGACGCGGCGTCAGCGTCACCTCGCCCTCCAGCCGCTCGCTGATGTAAGCAAAATCAGATTCTTTCATCGACGCATTGACGACGAGATAGAGCGCCGGCTCATCCGCCAGCCGCGTCAGCATGAAGTCGTCCTTGACACAGCCTTGGTCATTGAGGAGCAGGCCGTAGCGCTGCATGCCTTCTTTCAACCCGGCGAAATCGGAGGGTGCCAGCTTTTCCATTGAGCGGGCCGGATCGGGCCCGCGCAAAAACGCCTGGCCCATATGCGAGACATCGAACAGGCCCGCCTTCTCGCGGGTGTGCAGATGTTCTTTGATGATGCCCGTGGGATATTGCACCGGCATTTCGTAGCCGGCGAACGGCACGATCTTAGCACCCAGCTCGACATGCAGCGCATAAAGCGGCGTGCGGCGGAGATTCTCGTTGCTGTGTTCCATGGCCCGACGAATCCTTCGAGATGGCGCGCCCGCAATAAGCGAGACCCGCGCCCCCTCTGTCATCGGACCTGAGAGAATTAACCCCTGCTTCGCCTAGGCTTCGCAGAGGATTACCCCTTCGGTGAGGACCGGTCGCCCGGCCCTGCTTTCCAGAAGTTCATCACCCGTCGCGGTCCTTTTGCCTGAGAGTTTCCGGGGCGGTTGCTCCTTCGGCCTTCGCCTCCCGGCTTCGGCCGACAAGTCGGCCAAAACAGACAAGCTCATGTCTCCCGCGGGGGATCATGTGCGGTCCGCACGAACGCGCCTCACGGCGGGCCCGGGCGTTAAAGACATTGTAGGTGGGGTGGTTTCAGAGTCAACGCGAAGGGACGGCGGCAGATCGGCCGCATCGACTTATCCCCGATTTCCGGGATTTTTCGCGACGACCTGACATATTCATGCGTAAGAAACGGACAGTGGGGCGTTGGGTGGTGATTCCGATCAGCCTTACAGGTTTCATATTTGTCATCACCCGCAAACTGCGGGTGATCCAGGTCCCATCTGTCGCATTCTGCGGGGATATGCCCAACGAGACCTGGATGGCCCGCAGTTGCGGGCCATGACACGCAGGTAGTGCGATTACATCCGCTGCGGCACTTCGATGCCGAGGAGATCCAGCGTCTTGGTCAGCACATCGAGCGTCAGCTGGCAGAGGCCGAGGCGGGCGGCACGCAGGTCCGTATCCGTTTCCGACATAATGTGGTGTTCGGCATAGAAGCGCGAGAAGGCTTGCGCTAGTTCGAAGACGTATTCGCACAGGAAGTTGGGCGCGCGCTTTTCTTCGGCCGATTCCATCGCATCCGGCAGCGCCAGGATCTTCAACACCAGGGCGCGTTCTTCGGGCGAACGCACCGCCGGCGCGGCGAGCGGGAACCCCTGCTCTTCGGCTTTGCGCAAAATCGAACGGATGCGCACCGCGGCATATTGCAGATACGGGCCGGTCTTGCCTTCGAACTTGGTGAAGCGGTCGAGATCGAAAATGTAATCGGTCAGGCGCCAGTTGCTGAGATCAGCGAATTTCAGCGCCGCAATACCGACCTTGCGCGCGATGTCTTCCTGTTCGTCCGGCGGATAGTCGGCGCCGATGCCCGCTTCGGCCAGACGCTTGCGCGCTTCGTCGGTGGTCATGGCGATGAGATCGAACAGCTTCATTACGCCACCGGCGCGGGTCTTGAACGGCTTGCCGTCGGGCCCGTTCATGGTGCCGAACCCGGCGTGTTCGAGCTCCGCTTTGCCAGCGAGACCGGTTTTCCTGGCGGCGCGGAACACCTGTTCAAAATGGCCGTGCTGGCGCTGATCGACGACGTAGAGAATGAAATCGGGATCGAGCGCTGTGACGCGATCGACGATGGTGGCGAGGTCCGTGGTGCCGTAAAGCGCCGCGCCATCGGACTTCAGCAGGATCAGCGGCGGCATGTCCTTCTTGTCGCTGGGCTCGGAGACCTGAATCACCAGCGCGCCTTCGCTCTCCACGGCAAAACCACGGGCTTTGAGGTCTGCGACCATCGGCGGGATCAAGGGATCGACACAGGCTTCGCCGTTCCACAGATCGAATTCGACCCCGAGACTGGCGTATTCGCGCTTCAGACCCTTTTCGGAAACTGTGAAGAAGTGCTTCCACAGCGCCATGTAACCGGGACGGCCGGACTGCAATTCGGCGGTCGCCTTGCGGGCGAGTTCGAGCCGCGCCGGATCGGCCTTGCAAGCGGCGGACGCGGCCGGATAAAGCACTTCCAAATCGTCCATCGTCACCGGGGATTCATCCGGGTACGGACCGGTGAAAGCCTCGTCGAAGTAAATCGGCGCCATGCTGCGCAGCGCCACTTCGGAAATGAGCTGGCCCATTTGCAGGCCCCAATCGCCGAGATGGACGTCACCGACCACCTTCCAGCCGTTGGCGCGGAACAGACGCTTCAAGCTGTCGCCGATAATCGCGGAACGAAGGTGGCCGACATGCATCGGCTTGGCCACATTCGGCCCGCCA
>WSSedL1CaDRAFT_10000686_pt1 | contig 22881 bp, 25 predicted proteins | sample WetSurSL1Cattail_FD_9464 | JGI IMG/M metagenome (IMG submission 9464)
CCCGCCGCCGCAATCAAATTTGCCATCGAACCCCCCCCCCACCAATCCGTCGCTCAGATTATCCCGAGGATAAACAGAAACATCCCTCGCGCTGTCATCACCAGCATGGTTAAACTTGACCCAGCCCCCCGGCCCGTGAGGAAGTTCCATGGCGACGCCGTCCATAACACCGCCGACCCTTATCCAGTCTCCCGACATTCCGGAAGATGCTGCGTTCGTCCGGGCCAAGCCCAAGACCGACATGAGCGCGATGGTAGGTCAAATTGCGGCAGGGTTTCTGGCGATTTTCTGGGCCGGCACAGCCGCGGCTTTTTTCTGGGGCATGTACCAGGATGTCTGGACGACGACCTTCAGCATCCGTGAGTTCGCCATCACACTGGCAGTGACGCTGGTGCCGCCGTGCCTGTTTATCACCATCGCCTGGATGCTGACCCGCGGTTATCAGATGTCGATCAACGCCGAACTCTTGGCGGATGCCACCGACCGGCTCTTTTCGGCCGATGAGACTGCTTCGCGCACTGCCGCGCGCCTCGGCCGGGTCGTCCGCCGCGAATTGGACGCGCTGAATGCCGGTCTTGATGGCGCCTTCACCCGCTTGCGCGCCCTCGAAAGCGTGCTGGAGAACCAGATTGCCGCCCTCGACGAAGCTGGGGCCCGGGTCGACGTCCGCGGCGAAGCGCTGGCCGCCCGTCTGACCCAGGAGCGTGAGCGCATCGAAGGCGTTGCCGACTCGCTGACCGATGCCGCCACCCGCGCCGGTGAGACCGTGGCCGGGCGCAGCGCCCAGCTCAAATCGATGATCGAAGCGGCGGAAACCAGCCTGAAAGCCGCCGGACTGAGTCTTGACACCCAGGCCGCCAGTTTCCGCGCCTCTGCCGGGGCCGCCGCCGAAGCGCCGCACGCCGCCGCGGTCGAACTCGACAAGCAGGCCAAGCGCATCGAATCCGTTGCCGATGCCGCCATGGCGCGGGCTGAATTCGTGCTTGGCCGCCAGGAACGTCACCGCACAGCGATGAATGAGCTGATGCAGCGCCTGAAGGAGGACTCGACAACCTTTGAACAGGCCCTCGCCACCCAACGCGCCACCTTTGAACAGTCGATCACCGCCTTCTCTAGCGAAACCCAAAAGTTCGAAAACCTGACCGGTGATGCCGAGCACAATCTCGAGCTCCTGATGGCCGGTGCCTCGATGCGCACCGCGCAACTGGCGCAGAGCTTCACCAAGGAAGCCGACCGGCTGAAGGAAATCGGCGATGCCGCCAACAACACCATCGCCCATCTGATCGGGGCGCTGCAGGAAGCCGGTGTCGGCGCCCAGACGCTGATCGGCGAGACCGCAGGCCAAGCCAAGGCCGATGCCAAGGCGCTGGTGGGTGAAGCAATGGCCGAATGCGAGCGCTTGTTGCGCACCGCCGCCCAGCTCTCGGCCGAAGCCAACGAGATCCGCGATGCGCTCGCCGGCGCCGTATCGGAAGTGGAAAAGCATCTGCTCAATCTGCCGAAGGTTGCTCAGCAGGAAGCTCAGCGCGTGCGTCAGATGGTTCACTCCGAGACCGAGGAGATCCTCGACCTGTCAGCCCGCACGCTCTCCACCATCCATGCGCGCACCGCCTCGCGCAGCACCCCGTCGGAAGCCCACCGCGACGAACCGGCCGGCAATTCTGACAACGAAGGCCTGCGCGGGCTGGCCCGCAAGCTGACCTCGCGCAGCTCTAAGAAGCCCGAGGAAACCAAAGGCAAATGGCAGATGTCGGCGCTGCTTGCCGCCGTCGAAGACAAGGATTCGCACAAAGATCTGCGTCCCGCCGCCGCTGCGGCGCTCGGCGCGTTGCAGGCGGCGCTGAACGATATGGCGATCGATCTCGACGCAATTTCGGCCGATGTTCAGCCGCATGAGGACGAGTGGCGCCGCTATCTCGCCGGGGACCGTGCCGTGTTTGCCCGCAAGCTCGCCACCACTCTCGACGAAGACAGCGTCCATCGCATCACCACGCTCTATCGCGACAATGCCCGCTTCCGCGATAGCGCCAACGTCTACATGGAGGAATTCGAGGCACTGCACACCCGCGCCCGCCAAGGCGACGGCGGCGGCCTGCTCGCTCCGACGATCCTGTCGTCCGATACCGGCAAGATCTATCTGACCATCGCCTATGCGCTGGGAAGATTGTAAGCCACGCTTACAACACTCTCCTGAGACGGGCGGCATAGAACCCATCCATGCCGCCCTTTTCTTTGAGGTGGCAGGGCAGGGTACGCAGATCGCCGGCCGCATCGATGAATTCGCTGTGCCCGAAAACATCGGCCGACGTCGCCGGCACGCGTTGGAATTCCGCGTGCCGTGCCAGAAAGGCTTCGATCTGTTCCGGTCCTTCTTCGCGTTCCAACGAGCAGGTGGCAAACACCAACACGCCGCCCGGCGCCGTCATCTCGGCAGCGGCATCGACGAGATCACCCGCCGCAGCCGCGCACAGCGTCACGTCGCTGGCGTTCTTGATCCAGGGCAGTTCGGGATGGCGGCGAATGGTGCCGGTGGCGCTGCACGGTGCATCGAGCAAAACGAATGGCGCTAGCTCCGCCGGCCGCCAAGCGCGCGCATCGTCGATCACATAGTCGGCAGTAAGTTTCAGCCGCGCCAGATTGGCTTTGAGCTGCTCCATACGGGTGGCTTCGCGCTCGACCGCGATCACCTCGGCGCCCGCCGCGGCCAATTGTGCCGTCTTGCCGCCCGGCGCGGCGCACAGATCAATGACGCGAGCGCCTTTGACATCGCCAAGCAGCAGCGGTGGCAGCGTCGCGGCCGCATCTTGCACCCACCAGTCGCCATCGCCGTAACCCGGCATGGTATCGACTCGCACGGGGTCTTTCAGTCGCCAGATCGGCCCGAACAGTGGTTCCGCCCCTTCGATGCTCGTGGCACCTTTGGTCACGATATCAAGCGGCGGCACGCCTTGATGCGCCGCGGCAATCGCCCGCGCGGTGTCCTCGCCGTAAGTATCGATCCAGCGCCCAAACAGCCAGTCGGGCACATTGAGCGCGGCCGCATCCTGGCCCTCGACTACCGCTTTGCCTTCGCGCGCGACGCGCCGCAGCACGGCGTTGATCAGCGGCTTGAAATGCACCGCTTTAGAATCGGCCTGCGCCAGACGGTTGGCGCCATCCACGGCGGCATGCGGCGGCACGTCGAGAAACACCAGTTCGCAGGCACCAGCGAGCAAGATTTCCGGCACTGGCCCGGCCCGGTTGCGCGCCGGCGGTTTGGGTACGAAGTGACGGATCAGATCTTCCAATTGTCCGAGGCGCCGCAATGTTTCGGCGGCGATAGCGCGAGCAAATCCGGCATCACGCGGATCAAGGGCGTGACTTGCTTCCAGTGCCACATCGAGCGGCTTACGCCGCCTGAGCACGTCGGAGAGGATTTGCAGGGCCGCTTGCCGCGCCGCCAGGCCGGCGTCCGCGCTCAACCCCAAGGTCCTTTACGCGGCACGTCGAACACGCCGCTGGGTGCCGGACCGCTGATCGCCGCGCCGCCCGCCATGGCGCGCAGCCTTGCGATGCGTTCGGCCGTCGGCGGGTGGCTGGCAAACAATCCGGCAATACCGCCGCCCGACAGCGGATTGACGATGAACATATGCGCCGTCGCCGGATGGGCGTCGGCTTCCGGGTTCTGGGTAATTTCAGCCGCGCTTTCAATGCGCGACAGGGCTGACGCCAGCCACAGCGGATGACGCGAGATTTCAGCGCCCGCCTTGTCAGCTTCGAACTCACGGGTACGGCTGATCATGGACTGCACCAGCACCGCGGCGATCGGTGCCAGGATCGAAATCAAGAGCACGGCGACGATATTGCCCCCCTCACGCCGGTTACCGCCACCGAAGAACAGAGCGAAATTGGCCAGCATGGAAATCGCGCCGGCGATCGTCGCGGTGATGGTCATGGTCAGGGTATCGCGATTGCGCACATGGCCGAGTTCGTGCGCCAAGACACCCGCCAGTTCCTCGTCATTGATCCGGTTCAGCAGCCCGGTGGTGGCGCACACCGCAGCGTGCCCAGGATCGCGGCCGGTGGCAAAAGCATTGGGCTGGTCGTTTTCAACGATGCAGACCCGCGGCATCGGCAGTCCGGCGGCGCGGCTGAGATCACGGACGATGCCATAGAGACGTGGCGCGGTGCGCTCGTCGACCTCCTGCGCGGTGTACATGCGCAGCACGACCTTGTCCGAGTTCCAATAAGCAAAGGCGTTGGTGCCCACCGCAAACAGGAACGCCATCATCATGCCGGTTGGCCCGCCGATCAGAAAGCCGATCGCCACAAACAGCCCGGTCAGGGCGGCCATCAGGATGCCAGTGCGCAGCGTGTTCACGAAAGTCCTTCCAGGATCGTTGCTGCTGTGATGTATGGTGTCCTGCCAGCCAGTCAAGTGACGGAAAGACCATGGCAAAAACCCCGCAAGACGTAATCAAGGCCCGGATCGCCGCGGCCGCAGCCCGCGCCCTCACGGAAGCCGCAGCACGGCGCCAAGCCGCCGCCGCGCGCCCGCCGCTGCCAAAAGAGTTGGGCGGCCGCGGCGGCCCCGAGCCAACCCGTTATGGCGATTGGGAAAAGAAGGGAATTGCGTCGGACTTTTGAGCCTCTTGCAAGCGGGCGCCGAAGGGTCCATTTAACAAAAGACCGCTATAAGCGAATTGGAAGCATTCTATGTTTATCCAGACCGAGTCGACGCCAAACCCGGCCACCCTCAAATTTCTGCCCGGCCGTGAGGTCATGGGTGAGGGTCGGGTTGCCGATTTTGACAGTGCCGAAGCTGCCGGGCGGTCGCCGCTCGCGCGTACTCTGTTCGAAATCCCGCAAGTTGGGCGGGTATTTTTCGGCGCCGATTTCATCTCAGTGACCAAGACCGACGGCGATTGGAAGCACCTGAAGCCCGGCATCCTTGCCGTGATCATGGAGCATTTCACCCGCGAACTGCCGCTGATCGACACCGCAGCCGAAGAAGCCGAGCCCGCCGCGGAAGACGAGTCTGAAGTGGTGGCGCAGATTCGCGATTTGATCGAGACCCGCGTGCGCCCGGCGGTGGCTCAGGATGGCGGCGACATCATTTACCACGGCTTCGATGTGGCGAGCGGTGTCGTGTTCCTGCACATGCGCGGCTCCTGCGCCGGCTGCCCGTCGTCGACCATGACGCTGAAGAACGGCATCGAAAATCTGCTCAAGCACTACATTCCCGAAGTCAGCGCGGTCGAAGCAGTTTAGGGTTGCGCTCCGATTCCTGACCCGAGGGTTGCCGTGGCGATCAATGACGAATCTCTGGATGTAATCTTCCGTGCCGCGCGCAGCCATCGTGCGTGGCTGGATAAGCCGGTGTCGCCCGCGATCCTGATGGCGATCTACGATTTGGTGCGCTGGGGACCGACCGCGCTCAATGCGGGTCCGTTGCGCCTCGTTTATGTTGTGTCGCCTGAAGCCAAGGCGCGTCTGAAGCCGCATCTGGTCCCCGGCAATGTCGACAAGACGCTGGCCGCGCCGGCCACGGCGATCCTGGGCTTCGATGTCGACTTCCCCAAGACGCTGGCCGAACTCAATCCCCACAGCCCCAAGCTCGCGGAAGGTTTGACCGATAAGACGGCAAATGAAGTGCTGGCATTCCGCAACGGCACGTTACAGGGCGGCTATTTCATCATTGCGGCGCGTGCGCTGGGGCTCGATTGCGGGCCGATGTCCGGCTTTGACAACGGCGGGGTTGATCGCGAGTTCTTCGCCGGAACGTCGGTAAAATCGAACTTTTTGTGCAACATTGGATATGGTGACGCGGCAAAGCTGCACCCGCGGGCGCCCCGCCTCTCCTTCGATGAGGCCTGTCGGATTGTCTGAGCGCCTCCTTGCGGTCGACACCACGTTCGGCGCGTGTTCCGCGGCGGTTTTTCAAGGCACGCAGGTTGTGGCCCGGCGTTTCGAGGTTATGCAGCGCGGTCACGCGGAAGCGCTTGCTCCGATGGTCGAAGCGGTGATGCGCGAAGCCGGTCTCGCCTTCGCCGATCTCGACAAGCTTGCCGTCACCACCGGTCCCGGCTCCTTCACCGGCCAGCGTGTCGGTCTCGCTTTCATGCGCGGACTCAAAGTGGCGCTTGGCAAACCGCTCGCAGGGGTCACCAGTCTCGCTGCCATGGCCGCCGAGGCGCTGGCGGACTCCGGCCTTGAGGTTGCGGCTGCGGTGCACGATGCCAAGCGCGGTGAGGTTTACATCGAAACCACCGCCGGCTTTGCCGCGCAGGTGATGACCGTCGCCGATGCGCAGCGCCTGTTGTCTGCATTCCCGTCGCTGGCGCTCGCCGGAACCGGCGCGGCCTTGATGGCCCATCCGTCTGCGTGCGTTCTGCCGATCACCGCGCCTGATGCGGTATGGGTGGCGCGTCTGGCCGGGAACATCGAAGAAACCGACATAACGCCGCGTCCGCTTTATCTGCGCGCCCCCGATGCGAAGCTTCCCAAGCCCGTGTGCGCGCGATGATCATGCGATTGGCTGAAATCGGCGAAGCGCCAGTGCTCGCGGCCCTGCACGGGCAATGCTTCGACGAAATCTGGAACGCCGCGGCGATCGCCGAGTTGATGGCCGCTCCAGGCACCTTTGCCCTCGTCGACGAGGACCAGACCGGTTTTATTCTGGTGCGGACGGCCGGTGGGGAATGCGAGGTTTTGACCCTCTGTGTGGCACCTGCGACGCGACGCCGCGGTGTAGCCACAGTCTTGGTTACGGCCGCTGCCGAACGCGCTGCCGAAGCTAACGCCAATGTTATGTTTCTCGAGGTCAATGCCACGAATAACCCTGCAATCGTGCTGTATAAGCGGCTCGGCTTTGGCGCCGTGGGGTTACGCAAAGGGTACTACGCGGTACCACACGGCATGCGCGAAGATGCCCTAGTCCTGCGCGCGTCAATTCCACTTCTCCGGGTAGGCTTTTCATTGCAACTCGGATAGAGTCGCACTCTCAAGGGAGCAGGGGAACGCTATGACGCGGATCGAAAAACTCTGCGTTGACAAGGGGCTGCGGATGACTGAGCAGCGCCGGGTCATTGCGCGCGTGCTGTCGGACGCTGCCGACCATCCGGATGCCGAGGAGTTGTATCGGCGGGCGTCGGCACTGGACCCGCATATCTCGATTGCGACTGTTTATCGAACGGTGAAGCTATTCGAGGACGCGGGCATCCTTGAGCGGCATGACTTCCGCGACGGCCGTTCACGCTACGAGGAGACGCCGGAGTCGCATCACGATCATTTGATCGACGTGCAGTCGGGCAGCGTCATCGAGTTCCGTAACGAGGAAATCGAGCGGCTTCAGCGCCGCATCGCCGAAGAACTCGGTTTCGAATTGGTCGATCACCGGTTAGAGCTTTACGGTGTTCCCAAGAAGCCGCGTTAAGCATGCCCACCCTCAGAGCGTTCTGCCTAGCCCTCGCATTTTTTGGGCTGACGGCGTTGAGCGCGCCTATTCAATGGCTGTCGATCCGCTTTGGCTGGAAGCTGCAGAAGAGCTATCCCCACGCCTATCATAAGTTCCTCTGCCGTTTGTTCGGTATCCGCCTGCATGTGATCGGCAAGCCAATCCAAGATCGCGGTGTTTTGATGGTGGCCAATCACGCCGGATATTTCGACATCCTCATCATGTCGGCGGCGGCGGCCGTATCGTTTGTTGCCAAGTCGGAAGTGGTCCATTGGCCATTGTTCGGGTTGATGGCTAAGTTGCAGCGCTCGGTTTTCGTCGACCGGTCCCGTCGGTCTGCCGTCGCGGAATCGGCGGCGGTCATTCGCGAGCGCCTGCGTCAAGGCGATGCGTTGATGTTGTTTCCGGAAGGAACTTCCACCGACGGCAACCACGTTATTTCGTTCAAGAGCGCGCTGATGGGCGCGGTGGAATCCGATATCGGCACGGATGACCACACCGAATATGCGCCAGTGCAACCGGTGTCGATAACCTATGTCGGTTTCCACGGAATTCCCTTAGGGCGCGAAACGCGGCCCTTTTTCGCCTGGTACGGCGACATGGAGCTATTGCCGCATGTGTGGGAGGCATTCAAAACCGGTCCTCTCGATGTGGTGGTGGAGTTCCACGCTCCGCTCAAGGTCGGGCCGGGTTGCGGGCGCAAACAAATCGCGGTTTTGGCCGAAAACCTGTGTAGGCAAGGCCAGCTTCGGGCTTTGCAAGGCAATTGGGGCGAGCCTCCGGACGATCCGGCCGCCGCCCCGGCTTGACGGTTTCTTGTTTTCCTCGAAGCCATCGAACATAACCAGCCCATGAAGCGGCTTTTCATCAAGACCTATGGCTGCCAGATGAACGTCTACGATTCCGCCCGCATGGCGGATTTGTTGGCGCCGCTCGGCTTTACCGCGACCGATACCCCCGACGACGCCGACATGGTGATCCTCAACACCTGTCACATTCGTGAGAAGGCGGCGGAGAAGGTCTATTCCGAGCTCGGCAAGCTGAAGCTTCTGAAACAAGCGCGGGCGGCCGATGGCGGACGCCTGATCGTCGCCGTGGCCGGATGCGTCGCCCAGGCCGAAGGCGCCGAGATCATCGCGCGCCAGCCCGCAGTCGACATTGTGGTCGGCCCGCAATCCTATCAGCGGCTGCCCGAAATGATTGCGCGGGTCAGCCGCGGCACCGGTCACGCGCTCGAAACCGATTTTCCGGCGCAAGACAAATTCGACTCGCTGCCGGCGCACACCGCGCACGGTGCTCCTACTGCGTTTCTCACGGTGCAGGAAGGTTGCGACAAGTTCTGTACTTTCTGCGTCGTGCCCTACACCCGCGGCGCCGAGTTTTCGCGCCCCGTGGCGCAAGTCATTGCCGAGGCCAAAACGTTGGTGGACAGCGGCGCGCGTGAAATCACGTTACTCGGCCAGAACGTCAACGCCTATCGCGGCACCGGTCCCGACGGCAAGGCGTGGTCGCTGGCCAAGCTGGTCAAAGCCCTCGCCACCATCGACCACCTTCAGCGCCTGCGCTATGTCACCTCGCATCCGCGCGACATGACGGACGATCTGATCGCCGCCCATCGCGACATCCCCATTCTGATGCCGTATCTGCATCTGCCGGTGCAGGCCGGATCCGATACCATTCTCGCCGCGATGAACCGCGGTCATACCGCGGCCGATTATTTGAAGCTGGTGGAGCGCATTCGCGCCGCCCGTCCCGACATCGCGCTGTCGGGCGATTTCATCGTCGGCTTTCCGGGCGAGACCGATGCCGATTTCGCTGCCACGCTCGATCTCATATGTGCGGTGAACTACGCGGGGGCCTATTCGTTCAAATACAGCGCCCGTCCCGGAACGCCAGCCGCCGCGAGCGCGCGCCAAGTTCCCGAAGAGGTGAAAGACGCCCGCCTCGCCGAATTGCAAGGGTTGCTCACCGCACAACAGAAGGCGTTCAACGCCTCTTGCGTCGGCCACACTTTCCCGGTGCTGTTTGAGCATCCCGGCCGCAAGGCCGGCCAAGCGGTCGGCCGCTCGCCTTATCTGCAATCGGTTCATGTCGAGGACGCTCTGCCACTGACCGGCACGATTGCCCAAGTGCGGATCGAGGCCGTCCTGTCCAACAGCTTGAAAGGCGTTTTGGTCTCTCAAGGCACCCGCGAAAAGGCACTCGCCAATTGAACGTGAAAAAGCCTTCCAAGCTGACGCTGGAATTTTCCGACAACAAACTATTGCTCGATCTCTCGGGCCCGCATGTGAAAAACTTTGTGCGGCTGGAGCACAAGCTCGGCGTCAAAATAGGCCAGCGCGGCAATATCATTTCGATCGAAGGGGCCGAACGCGAGAAAGCGGCGCAGGTGCTGCGCGCGCTTTATGCCCGCCTCGAAGCTGGCGAAACAGTCAGTACCGCCGAGTTCGACACCGAGCTTAGGTTCTCTGCCGAAGGCGACAAGCAGGTTGCATCCTCGGCCGGTTCCGCCACCCTCACCACCTGGACTGGGCGCACGCTCCGGGCCCGTTCGCGGGCGCAGATTGCTTATCTCGATCTGATGCGCACCCACCCTCTCGTGTTCGGCGTCGGGCCGGCGGGCACTGGCAAGACCTATCTCGCCGCCGCCTTCGGCGCCTATCTCCTGCACAAGCGCCAAGTCGAGCGGCTGATCCTGTCGCGTCCGGCGCTTGAAGCGGGTGAGCGTCTCGGCTTTCTGCCCGGTGACCTGAAAGAGAAGGTCGATCCTTACCTGCGCCCGCTCTACGACGCGCTGTTTGACGTCATCGGCGAGCCGTGCCTGAAACTGATGGAACAGGGGGTCATCGAAGTGGCGCCGCTGGCCTTCATGCGCGGCCGGACACTGGCGCACGCCTTCGTGATCCTGGACGAGGCCCAGAACTGTACCTCGCCGCAGATGAAGATGTTTCTCACCCGCTTGGGCGAAGATTCACGCATGGTGGTGACCGGCGATCCTTCGCAAAGCGATCTGCCCGGCGGGCGCCCCGAGGGACTTGGTGAGGCGCTCGACATTCTCTCTGGCATCGAAGGCGCCGCGGTGGCGCGGTTTTCGGAAGCCGATGTGGTCCGCCACGCTCTCGTCACGCGGATCGTCGCCGCCTATAATGCCGCTGGAGAGGTGCGCGAAAAAAATCCGTCAAGCCCGCGCAAGGGACAGGTTTGAGCCTTACGCTCGAAATCCAGGACGCCAGATGGCGCAAGCTGCGCGGGATTTCCGCACGCCTGAAAAAAGCCGTCTGCGCCGCGCTCCACGCGGCCGGTGCTGATGAGACTGCTGCTTTGACCGTGCTGCTAACCACCGACAAGCGCGTGCAAGCGCTCAATCGCGACTTCCGCGGATTCGATAAGCCGACCAACGTTTTATCGTTTCCAACGACCTCCAACGAATATATCGGCGATATTGCCATTGCTTATGGTGTCACCGCCAAAGAGGCCAAGGCATCGGGTAAGACGCTGCTGGATCACGCCACCCATCTCATCGTTCACGGCGTGTTGCATCTTTTGGGCTATGATCACGTCACGCCGCGAAAAGCACGCGTGATGGAGCCGATGGAAACGCGTATCCTGGCGTCACTAAACATCGCTGATCCTTACGAGGAACAATGAGCACCGCTGATACCGATGACGACAAAGCCCCGTCGCTGCTAAAGCGGCTGGCGCAGATGTTGCGCGGCGACAATGCGGCGGCCTCGATGCGCGAGACCTTGGAAGAAGCGATCGAAGAAGCTGACCGGCAGTCCCCGGGCTTGTCCGACCAGGAACGCATCATGCTCGCCAATCTCCTCAAGTTCGGCGAATTGCGCGTTAAGGATGTGATGGTGCCGCGCGCCGACATCGTGGCGGTGGAGGAATCGACTCCGCTCTCCGAACTGATTCTGCAATTCCGCGAGGCGCAGCATTCGCGCCTGCCAGTCTATCGTGAAACACTCGATGACCCCATCGGCCTCGTTCATTTGAAAAGCGTTCTGCAGCAACTCGAAATTAAGGACGACGGGGCGTTCACTCTGCGCGAGGCGCCGATTTCCGCCATCAAACACGACATTTTGTTCGCTCCGCCGTCGATGCCGGCGCTCGATCTGTTGCTCAAGATGCAAGCCACCCACATTCATCTCGCGCTTGTCATCGACGAATACGGCGGTACCGACGGTCTGGTCTCGATCGAGAACATCATCGAGGAAATCGTCGGCGACATCGCTGACGAGCATGACGAGGAATCGCCGCAGGCGCGTCCCTTGCCGTCGGGCGGCTTCATCGCCGATGCCCGCATCGATCTTGAGGATTTCAAGGCCGAGACCGGAATCGAATTTCCCGTTGATGAGGACAGCGAAATCGATACCCTTGGCGGCCTCGTCGTGTCGCTGCTTGGACGTGTGCCCCAGCGCGGCGAAATCGTTGCCCATCCAAACGGGACCGAGTTCGAAGTGCTGGAAGCCGATCCGCGCCGGGTCAAGCGGCTGTTGATCCGCCCGCCCAAGGAAAATCCGCCCAAGGAAAGTCCGCAGAAGCATGAGTGACACGTTGCCCGGATATCTGGCGCGCGCCGGCGCTTATGTGCGTGCTCTCTCCGGCTGGCCGCGGTTTGGCTTTGCTTTTGCCGCCGGTCTCATCTCGGCGCTCGGCTTTGCCCCGTTCAATCTTTTTCCGGCGCTGCTCTTGGGTTTCGCAATGCTGGTGCTGCTGATTGACAGCACCAGCGCCGGTCCTCGTCCCATCCGCACGGCCGCCACGCTCGGCTGGGCCTTCGGCTTCGGCCAATTCCTGCTGGGCCTGCACTGGATCGCTTATTCCTTCTTCATTTTTCCCGGTACGAATGAATGGCAACTGCCGTTTCTCTTGTTCTTTTTCCTTCTGCTTGCCCTTTTCCAAACGGTTGTGTGCGCCGCGGCGGCAAGGTTTTGGCGTCCGGGCCCGGCGCGCATTGTCCTCTTTGCCGTTCTGTACGGCCTCGCCGAATGGCTGCGCGGCCATATCCTCACCGGCTTTCCCTGGAACATCCCCGCGTATGGCTGGGGCGCTTCGCTCGCCGTGCTGCAATCGACGGCGCTGTTCGGCGCCTACACCCTGTCGCTTCTGACGGTCCTGTTCGGTGCGAGCCTTGCCGAATTGTTTCAGGCGCAGCCCAAATGGAAGCTGCCTGCCGTGCTCGCCGGCCTATTTGCTCTGTTCTTTATCGGCGGTGCGGTGCGGCTTTGGATCTCGCCCACGGCGACCGTTGCCGGCGTCGAATTGCGGCTGGTCCAGCCCAATGTTCCGCAAGTGGAAAAATACCAGCGCCGTTATACGCTCCGTAATTGGCGCCGCCTGATCGAGCAATCTGGGGCGCCCGGCCATCCCACGCTCATCATCTGGCCCGAAGCCGCCCCGCCATTTCTGCTCGACGAACAGCCGCTGGCGCTGCAGCAAATTGCGAATATTACGGCCAAAGGACAGGGGCTTATCACCGGCGCAATCCGCCGCGAATTCGCGGCGGATAATGCCGTACGTTATGCCAACAGCCTATTTGTCTTCGGCAAAGGCGGGACGCTGCTTGCGACTTATGACAAGTCGCATCTGGTGCCGTTTGGCGAATATCTGCCGTTTGAAAAAACGCTTACCGCGTTGGGCCTCAAAAAGCTCACCGGGATCGACGGCGGCTTTGCGCCCGGCGACGGCCCTAAGACCTATGCATTGCCCGGCGTCGGCATGCTAACACCATTGATATGCTATGAAATATTGTTTCCCGGTGAAGTTGTAGGCGTTCAGCGTCCAGACTGGTTGGTCAATGTCACCGACGATTCGTGGTTCGGTCCGTGGGCTGGTCCGCGGCAACATCTTTTGGTCGCACGTGTGCGAGCCATCGAAGAAGGACTGCCGGTCGCGCGCGCCGCAAATACCGGCATTTCCGCAATCATCGACCCCTTTGGGCGGATCACCCAACAGCTTAAGTTGGATGAAATGGGTGTTCTCGACGGGCCCCTTCCCGCAGCGATTGCGTCAACCCCATTTTCGCGTTTTGGCGACTGGTGGTTCGCAGTCATGGTATGCGCAATGGTCGCTTTGACAGTTGTGTTTTTTCCAAAGGAAAATGACTCTCACCGCGCCGGATAGTATGAATTCGTCCTTCGCATGTGGTATCCGATAGATAGAACTTCATCTCCAACCTTAAGTTTACGACCTTGCCAAAAAAACAAGCCAATCCGATCGACGGCCAAGTGGGCAACCGACTTCGCCTGCGTCGCATGATGATCGGGATGAGTCAGGAAAAGCTGGGCGAGTTGCTCGGCCTGACGTTTCAGCAGGTACAGAAGTACGAAAAGGGTGTGAACCGAATCGGTGCGGGCCGTCTCTTCGAGATTGCGCGCATTCTCGGCGTTCCGATTCAGTACTTCTATGAGAGCGTGACCGAACAGCTCGCGAGCACACCGGGTTTTGCCGAACGCGATTCCCAACCCGTGCTTGAATTTGTTTCGAGCGGCGACGGTCTTCAACTCTCTCTCGCGTATATGCGCATCAAGGATCCCAAGGTGCGCAAGCGTGTGCTTGATCTCGTCAAGTCCCTGGCCGAGGACACCTCGGAAAACGCGAAGTAGCGCGTTTTTCTGATATCAGCTGGCGAGCCACTGTGCCGCCTGCGGCTTTAGTTTGATCCCTGCCTCCCGCCCAGCGCGTGCCGCTTCCTCTTTCCCGCATCCGATGTGATTGACGACAAAACTCGTTGTCACCGAACCGGAACCGTCGGGTGCCAGCACTTCTCCTCTGAACGATAATTTTGCACCGTCGAATGTCGCAAGCCCCGCGATCGGTGTCTTGCAGGATCCGTCGAGCGCCGCCTGGAACGCGCGTTCGCAGCCGAGCGCGATCGCCGTCGGCAGGTGATCGAGCGGCGCCACCGCCGCCGCAGCGCGCGCATCGGCTTCGCGGATTTCGACTCCGATCGCCCCTTGCGCCAGCGACGGCAGCCATTCATCCGTAGGCAGAATTTCTGTAACCTGTTCTTGCAGCCCGAGTCGCCTGAGGCCCGCCAGTGCCAGCAGAATGGCCTCTATGCCGCTTTCGCCCAGCTTCCTGAGCCGGGTGTCGATGTTGCCGCGCAACAAGACGGGAACAAGATCTGGGCGCGCCCGCTTCAGCTGCGCCGCCCGGCGCACCGAACTCGTCCCTACCCGCGCACCTTGGGGAAGCGCTTTCAGCGACGGGGCGATTCGAGAAAGGAACACATCCGCTGGATTTTCGCGCTCCAGAATGGCTGCCAGCACCAGCCCCCGCGGTAGAGTTACCGGTACATCCTTCATGGAATGGACCGCCAGATCGATGGTACCGGCCAGCAGCGCCGCTTCGAGTTCCTTGGTAAACAGGCCTTTACCCCCGGCATCGGCCAACGGGCGGTCCTGGATGCGATCGCCGGTGGTCTTGATAAGAACGATGTCTGTGGGTGTCCCGGCGGCGGCAAAGGTACGCGCCACCATCTCGGCCTGGGCCGTAGCCAGACGCGAACCGCGAGTCCCGATGCGAAGAGCGCTTTCCGCCATGGTTTTTTTCGATTACAGCCTTTTGTCGTGACAGAACAGCCTGCCGACCAGCGTTCCTGGACCATTTTGGGGATTGAAACGAGCTGCGATGAGACCGCCGCCGCGGTGGTGCGCGGCTGCCCGCCCGGTCCGGGCCAGATTCTGTCGGATGTGGTGTTCAGCCAGCTTGAGGAACATCGCCCTTACGGCGGCGTGGTGCCGGAGATCGCCGCCCGCGCGCATGTCGAATTGATTGACGGGATCGTCACGCGCGCGCTCGCCGACGCCGGGCTAAAGCTCGCCGAAGTCGATGCTGTGGCGGCCACTGCTGGGCCCGGTCTGATCGGCGGCGTGATGGTCGGCCTACTCACTGCCAAGGCTTTGGCGCTCGCCGCAGGCAAGCCACTCATTGCCGTCAACCATTTGGAAGGTCACGGCTTTTCTCCACGACTCTCGGATGGGGTCAAGTTCCCGTACCTGCTGCTGCTGGTCTCCGGCGGCCATTGCCAGCTGTTAGGTGTCGAAGGGCCAGGGCGCTTCCGTCTCTACGGTACCACCATCGACGATGCCGCCGGTGAGGCCTTCGACAAAACCGCCAAGCTGCTCGGCCTGCCATACCCCGGTGGGCCCAGGATCGAGGTTTTGGCGCGCGACGGTAATCCGGCCCGTTACACTTTGCCGCGGCCGATGCGCGGGCGCGCCGGTGCCGATTTTTCCTTCTCCGGTCTCAAGACCGCCGTCCGCCAATTGATCCAGACGGGGGATGTGGACCAAGCCGACGTTGCTGCCTCCTTCCAGGCCGCCGTGATCGACATCCTGATCGACCGCGCCACTGCCGCGATGGCGATGTTCCGGCGCGATTTTCCGGACGAACCGGCGCCCGCATTCGTGGTTGGTGGTGGCGTCGCCGCCAATGGTGCGATCCGCGAGAAGCTGGCGCAGCTCGCCGCCGCCAAGGGTTTCGGCTTCAACGTGCCGCCGGTGCACCTGTGCACTGACAACGCCGCAATGATCGCTTGGGCCGGCATTGAAAACGCGGCGCTGGGCCGGTTCGATTCCTTCGCGGCACCCGCGCGCGCCCGCTGGCCGCTTTACCCGCAAGAGGTGCCATGAAGATCGCCACCTGGAACATCAATTCGGTGCGCCTCAGGGCGCCGCTGGCGGCGCGGTTTTTGCGCGAACATGCTCCCGACGTCCTTGCCTTACAGGAAACCAAGTGCCCCAATGATCTGTTCCCAGTCAAGGAGTTCGCGAGGCTCGGCTATGAGCATCAGGCCGTACACGGACAAAAGGGCTATCATGGCGTCGCCATTGTCTCACGCCTGCCGTTCGTCGCGCAAAAGGTCGGCGATTATTGCCGCGAAGGCCACTGCCGCCATATCTCAGTGACATTCGAGAACGGCCTGGAGCTGCACGATTTCTATGTCCCAGCCGGCGGCGATATTCCCGATCCGGAGCAAAATCCGAAATTTGCCCACAAGATCGATTTTCTCCAGCGCCTCGAACAGAAATTCAAAAAACGCAAGGATGGCGCCAAGACTCCGGTCATGCTGGTCGGCGATCTTAATGTCGCGCCGCTCGAAAATGACGTCTGGAACCACAAGCAGCTTTTGAAAGTCGTTAGCCACACACCGATCGAAACCAGCCTGCTGAATGCCGCGCGAGCCGCCTTCAACTGGATCGATGTGACACGCCAGTTCGTCCCCGCGTCGGAAAAAATCTTTTCATGGTGGAGCTACCGCGCTGCCGATTGGGAAGCGTCCGATCGCGGCCGTCGTCTCGACCACATCTGGGCCAGCCCGGCCTTGAAAGGCGCTATCAAAAACCAAGCGATCATTAAAAAGATGCGCGGCTGGGAAAAAGCGTCCGACCATGTCCCGATTATTGCCGAAATTGATGTGTAATCTCGCGGCATGAGGATCGCTCTTCTTCGTCACGGCCCCACCGATTGGAACGCGCAAGGACGCGTGCAAGGCACCGTCGATACGCCGCTGTCGGAAGACGGCAAGGCGAAGATGCGGACACTGAAGCCGCCGGAAGGCTTTGACGCCGCTGTGGTCTATTGCAGTCCCAAGCTGCGCGCGCGCCAAACCGCCGCTTGTCTCGGGCTGGGGAATGTCCATCTCGATCCGCGGCTCGCCGAACAAAACTGGGGTGATTGGGAAGGCCTTACCCGCACCGAAATGCTGGCGCGCGACGGCGAGGATGCGTTTGAGCGTTCCGGTCGCGGCATCGCCTTTCGTCCCCCCGGCGGCGAATCCACCGGCGAATTGCACGCCCGCGTAAGGAACTTCTTCCAAGACGTTGCGGCCAAAGGCGAAGATGCCATCGCGGTGTCGCATATGGGTGTGCTGCGCGCCGCGTATGTGCTCACCACCCATTGGGATATGGCCGCACCGATGCCGGCCGAGCTCGACCTTAAAGCCGCGCTGGTGCTCTCACTTGCCCCCGATGGCACGCCGACGATTGCGCAACTGAATGCGCCGCTACGCCAACGGTCTCTAGCCGAGCGATAACACACCTCACGTCATAGCCGTCTGGTTGCATCTATTCACCTGCCGGGTTCAAATGCGTGCACTATGGTGGGGCTGTGCGCATGGTGGCAGGGCATTTACAAACGACAGCGCCAACTCAGCCCCCTTATCCGGGCGAAGAGGCATCCGTCGATCAGTTATTGCGCCTTGCCGACGAATTCAGACAAGCGGCAAAAATACTGTTGCCTCGCAGTCGCAATAGCGAACCACTGTCGCGCGCGCCGTTTCGCCTTGTGGCAATTCATGCCATCGAACTATATTTGAACACACTGCTGTTGCACGTCGGCATTCCGCCCGACGCTATCCGCCCGACGCTATCCGCGCGATGGGCCATAATCTGGCTGCGCGGCTTGAGGCAGCCATCGCAAACGGTCTCAATCTTCGCAAACGCACGGCCGGACACTTGGCGGCTATGACCGCCAACCGCGAGTATTTGGTTTCCCGTTACGGCCCCGAATTGACGCAGACGACTTCGCAGATCAATCGCTTGACAGCAACCGTCGAGGAACTGCACGAGAAGGTTGGAAAAATCATCCGCAGCACACCGCCGCCGAAGGAGTGTATCACACCCTCGTATAAGCGCGCCCCTTCTCAATAAGGTCCCACCTCGAAGTTGATCGGGAACGAGATTGTGCCGGTCTTACGACCGCGCCTGATCACACCCAGAACGGCTCGGTCGCGCGAAAGGCTTTCCAACGCTTGTGCGTTTTGTGGGCAAAGGCGCCGCTGCGCGCTTGATGGAAACCTTGCAGCAAACCAGCGGCGTGACTGAGATCGGCTTGCAGCGATGCGCTTTCGGCTTCACCAATGAGAAGCCGTCCGAGCACCCCATGCACCTGCGCCACGTCGTTCAAGTGGCCCAGCATGTCTTGCAATTCCTTCAGCGGCTCGATCCAGCGCTTCACGGCCTTCGTCGGATAAAGCGGCGCGAAGAATTCCGCGGCATAGCGCAGTTTTTTGAGGGCGATGCGCAGCCGATGCCGCTTGGGCGGGGCAAGCTCCTGGAAATGGCGGCCGCGCGTTTTGGCGCGATGCAGTGCTTGGTCGAGCACTGACGGCGCCATGTCGCCGATCGTTTTTGGGCCGATTGTCTCGGGCTCGTGGGTCCAGGTCACGCAACGTGCCGCCGCGGCGACGTCCTCGTCGAACTGGCGGAATTCAGGGCTTGAGATTTGCGCCTCTGCGGTTTGCCAGGCGCCGTCGCGGAGCCGCTCGGCCCGCGCCGCCAAAATGTCGAAGCCCCGTCGCGATCCCAGCTCGGCGACCGCCGGCACGAACAGCTCGTCCAGGAACACGTCGAGATCGCGCGCCGTTCCGACCAGATTGATGAACACTTTCGCGCGCGCATCGAGCTCGGCGAGGGTTGGCGACTGCGTCAGCCTGAGCGCGGTGCGTAAGCGCCGCATGCCGACACGCAATTGATGCAAGCCTTCGCTGCAGTGTGCCTCCATCACCACCGGCACATTGGCGTTCACTTGCGCCAGGGTTTCGAACAGGATGACGCGCAAGGCCTCGTCCGGCGACACCATGGTGTCGAGCAAAGGCTGTCGCGCCGAAACCGGCACAAACAAAAGTTGCGGCCGCGCGGGCTCGCTCATAAATCCCCACAGATCCTTGTTATTTTAGGTATTCCGTACCGGAATCCCGGCGCTGGCAAGGGCTTCTTTGGCGTCCGCGATAGACCATTGACCGAAATGGAAAATCGACGCTGCCAGCACGGCGTTGGCACCGCCGTCGCGGACGCCCTCGACCAGATGTTGGAGCGTTCCCACCCCGCCCGAGGCAATCACCGGCACCGAAACCGCATCCGAAATTGCCCGGGTCAGCGGGATGTCGTAGCCGATCTTGGTGCCGTCGCGGTCCATCGAGGTGAGCAGGATTTCGCCGGCGCCGTAATCGACCAGCTTGATAGCGTGTTTGATCGCATCAATGCCGGTGGGGTTGCGGCCGCCGTGGGTGAAAACTTCGAACTTGCCCGGTGCCACTTGTTTGGCGTCGATCGCCGCAACGATGCATTGACTGCCGAATTTTTCGGCGCCTTCGCGCACGAATTCCGGCCGTTTGACAGCTTCGGTGTTGATCGAAACCTTGTCGGCGCCAGCCAGGAGCAAGCTGCGGATGTCATCGAGCGTACGCACGCCGCCGCCGACCGTCAGCGGCATAAAGCAAACATCAGCCGTCCGCCGCACCACGTCGAGCATGATGGCGCGCTTTTCGTTCGAAGCGGTGATGTCGAGAAAACAGAGTTCGTCGGCGCCCATGCGGTCGTAGAGCATCGCCTGCTCCACCGGATCGCCCGCATCGACCAGATCGACAAAGTTGACACCCTTGACGACACGGCCGTCCTTCACGTCCAGACAGGGAATGATGCGAACCTTGAGCATGGCGGTTCCGGGGCGAATGGCGAATAGGGAGTAGCGAAGTGGGGGAGGCGAGGCAAGGGATGCCGTTTGCGCGATTTAACCTTACTCGCTATTCGCTACTCCCTATTTGCTTTCTTCGCCGTTGCCGCGACATTAAACAGCGCCCGGCCCAGCACCGCTTCGGCAGGAACTGCTGTCGTTTTGCACATGGATTCGGCTTCCAAGAGCAGGTCGAGGGCATCGCCGAGCCTGGGCTCGGTCCATTTCTGGACCTGTATCTTGAACGCGTTGGTGCGCGAGAAATGCACCGGCGGCCTTAGCTTTTTCGTGGCGAATTCGACATTGTCGCCGCGGGCCACATCGGTCACCACCAGCAAGAGGCGCTGGAAATGCCCCATCGCTTGGCGCACCACCGCGATCGGCGAGATATCCGACGCCCATAACCGTTCCAGCGCTCGGTCAAGTTTTTTTATATCGCCCAGCCCTGCCGCGTCGCAGACCTCTTCCACCCGCGCTTCGGCCTCGTCGCCCATGGCGGCGCGCACGTCGTCGAGCAAAACCGTTTTCTGGCCGCGGCAGTACAGCGCCAGTTTTTCCAATTCTCGCCGGGTCACGCCGCGATCCGAGCCCAGCCTTGAGACCGCATCGGCCAGCGCATCGCCGGAAATCGAGAGGCCTTCGGCGCGGAGGCCATCGCGTACCACATCGGGCAAATCACGCGAGGTGTCGGGATAGCAGGGAATCGCTGCGGCGTTGTCGGCCTCTTCGAACACTTTGCGTAAGGCGGCGCCTTTGGCCAGATCGCCCGCTTCCACCACCAGCAGCGCATCGCCTTTGGGATCGTCGAGGAAGGTTTCGAATATTTTGGCGAGGCCGTTCCCGGCTCCACGCACCCGCACCACGCGCCGCCCGCCCAGCATTGAGATCGCGGCGGCCTCATCGGAAAGCCGCGCCGGATCTGCGGCCAGCGTCGCGTCGTCAAGATCGGAAACCCGGAACGGATCGGTGAGATCATCCACCACCGTTTTGAGCAGCGTCTCGGCCCGCTCGCGCGCCAGCCCTGCATCAGGGCCATAGATCAGCGCCGCGATCACACCCTTGGGCGGATTCTTCGCGGTACGGTCGGCATCGGAAGACTTGACGATCATTTCTTGGCTTGCTGGGCGAACCACACCGCGAGGTCGATGCGGATGCGGTCAGCGATGTCTTCGGCGGCACGACGGTCGGCATCTTGTTGCACTGCCAAGGTGGCGTAAGGCGACGACAGCACGTTATAGGCCGAAAGTCCGGTTTCGACGCCCTTGGTGATCATGGCGCCGGACCGTGCATCGGAGAGTTCGTACTCCGCCCGCAGGGTATCGTTATAGCGGGTGATTGCGGTCTGGGTGACGCCGCTCGTCGTGGTCTGGCTTTGCACGCCGATGGCTTCGCTCTTGGTGGTGAGCGTGACCTTGAGGCGGTAGCGCGCACCGCCCGCCTCGCTCTGGCCGTCGAGCCGGTCGATCAGCGAATTGCGCAGTTGATAGCCGAGCTGCTCCGGTACCGGCTCGACATAGATCGCGCGCAGCGTGTTCTGCATCGAACCGCCAGGCATGTTCGGCACGCCATACAGCGGATGAAAGCCGCAGCCGGACAATGAGGCGGCCAGGACAAGTCCGAACAGAAGCAGGCCCGCGTTTTTCATCCGTTGTCTCTCATACGACGATATTGACGATGCGATTGGGCACCACGATCACTTTCTTCGGTGTTTTGCCGTCTAGTGCGCGCTGCACGGTATCGACTGCCAGTGCCGCTTGCTCGGCGTCGGCCTTGTCGGCATTGGGCGTGATCTCGATGGTACCGCGTAGCTTGCCGTTCACTTGCACCGCCATTTTGACGGTCGCCTGCGCAATCAGGGCTGGAATCGCCACCGGCCACGGCGCGGTGGCGAGGAAGGGCTGGTGGCCCAACGCGTCCCAACAGCTTTCGGCCAGATGCGGCATCATCGGTCCGATCAGTTTGACCAGGGTCTCCAAGGCCTCACGGCGCTCGGGCCCCGGCGCGTTTGTAGCGGCGACTATAGCATTGGTCAGGGTATAAATCTGCGCCACGGCGCGGTTGAAGCGCAAAGCCGCCAAATCGTCGGTTACGGCCGCGATGGCGCGGTGCACCGCCCGGCGCAAATCGGACGCGCCGTCAACCGGCGTTCCCGGCGCCGGAAGGCTTTCCGTCTCGGTCACCAGCCGCCAGACGCGCTGAACAAATTTCCAGCAGGCGTCGGCACCTTCTTCGGTCCATTCGATGTCGCGTTCCGGCGGGGTGTCGGACAGCATGAACCAGCGGATGGTGTCGGCACCGAAGATGTCGATGATGGTCTCAGGCGCCACCACATTCTTCTTCGACTTCGACATCTTCTCCGATGGCCCGACGGTCACCGGTTCGCCGCTGCCTTTGATGAAGACATTGCCGTCCTTCTTTTCGATCTGATCGGGCGACAGCCAGGCCCCGTTGGGGTCCTTGTAGGTCTCGTGGCAAACCATGCCTTGGGTGAACAGGCCTGCGAACGGCTCGTCGATCTTGACGTAGCCGCACTTCTTCATGGCGCGCAGGAAAAAGCGGGCATAGAGCAGATGCAGGATCGCGTGTTCGATGCCGCCGATATACTGATCAACCGGCAGCCAATAATCGACCGCTTCTTTGTTCACCGGCCCTGCCGCTTTGGTGTCGGTGAAGCGCGCGTAGTACCAGGACGAATCGACAAAGGTGTCGAGCGTGTCGGTATCGCGCACGGCCGGGCCGCCGCATTTGGGGCATTTGACGTGCTTCCAGGTCGGGTGCGCGTCGAGCGGGTTGCCTTTGACATTGAACGTCAGATCATCGGGCGCCTTTACCGGCAACTCGGCGTCCGGCACCGGCACCACGCCACACTTGGCGCAATGGATCATCGGGATTGGGCAGCCCCAGGGGCGTTGGCGGCTCACCAGCCAGTCGCGCAAGCGATATTGCACCGTACGGCTGGCGATGCCGCGGGCTTCCAAACG
>WSSedL1CaDRAFT_10000687_pt1 | contig 22862 bp, 20 predicted proteins | sample WetSurSL1Cattail_FD_9464 | JGI IMG/M metagenome (IMG submission 9464)
AATCCTTCAGCGATGGTACTCGCTTTTATGTTTGATACATATTTTATAAAAGATGAAATTGAAAGATATCCTAATGCAAATAAGTTAGCAAAGGATAGACACAATTTAAATATTTGGACTTTTGACAAAGCTATTATTGGGACAAATCTTGGCGATTGGAAAGTCCAAAAAACAACCGATGATAATGATATTAAACAATTTATTACACCTGAAGATGGGAGCGTAAAATTAGGTGATTTTTCAGTATTTGCCGATTTCTTAAAAATGCTCATAGGCAATAAAAAAGAAGATAAAGATGATAAATGATGAAACATATTTAGGAAGCGTCCAAGATGTAAATGGTACAACTGTAAGTGTTTCATTATCCAAAGACTCATTAACTGGGTTTGTTTATATTGATGGGCAAGGTTATCGAATAGGACAGATTGGTAGCTTCATTAGAATTCCAATTGGATTTACTGACTTGTTTGGGATTATTAGCCAAGTTGGAGCAAGTGCAGTTCCAGAAAACCAATCTGAATCTCAACCATACGGGAATAGGTGGATGACAATCCAATTGATTGGAGAAGGTCAAAGAACGGGAACTTTTGAACGTGGAATTTCACAATATCCAACTATTGGAGACGAAGTTCATTTAGTTTCGGAAAAAGAGTTAGAAAGAATTTATGGACAACCTAATAAACCTTATTTTGTAAAACTTGGACATGTTGCTAATGCAGAATCAATACCTGCACTTGTTGATGTAAACAAACTCATTACAAGACATTCGGCTATTGTGGGAACAACTGGTTCTGGAAAATCTACAACAGTTGCTAGTATTTTAAATGCTTTATCAAACGAAAAGAATTATCCTTCTGCTCGAATTTTGATACTAGACATTCATGGAGAATATGCTCAAGCGTTACACGATAGAGCCGAAATCTTTAAAATAGGAGCTAACAAGACTTCAAAATACAAAGAAAATGAATTATACATTCCTTTTTGGGCTTTGAATTTTGATGAACTTTGTGAAATAAGTTTTGGCGAATTTAATGATGAAAAAGATAGGAATATTATACTTGAACGAATACAAAAAAATAAAGAAGAATCTTTATTAAAATATTCACGGAAAGGCGCTTCAATAGATTCTTTAAGTGTTGATTCTCCGATACCTTTTAGTTTAAGTCATTTATGGTACAGGCTATATATTGAAACTTTTGGCACCTACTATAGTAAAGGCAGAACTGGACAACCTATTGAAAATCTTGCTTATGAAAAAGATTCAACAGGAAAAGAATTAAAAGGTGATCCTAATCGAGGAATTCCTCCAATATTTCGACGAGTAAAAAATGATAAAGATGATGAAGAAAAAATAAATTATCTTCCAAGTACTTTAAATATAGGAAAGCAACTCTCCTTACTTGGTTCAAAATTAAGAATCCCAAGGTATGATTTTATCTTTAATCCAAGCGAGAAATGGACACCAGCCGAAGACGGTAAAGTAGAAAAAGACCTTGATGAACTATTACATAATTGGATTGGCTGTTCTAAACCTATTACAATTATTGATTTATCAGGTGTTCCAAATGACATTTTGAATACAATAATTGGTGTCGTTTTAAGGATTCTATACGAAGCATTGTTTTGGTCAAGAGATTTATCTCAAGGTGGTCGACACAGACCATTATTGTTGGTAATGGAAGAAGCACATATTTATTTGAATGATTCCTTTAAAGGAATCGCATCCAAAACGGTTCAACGAATTGTAAAAGAAGGTCGAAAATATGGAATTGGGGCGATGATTGTAAGTCAGCGTCCATCAGAAATTAACTCAACAATTCTTTCTCAATGCGGAACTTTTTTCGCTTTGCGGCTAGCAAATGCAACAGATAGAAGTCATATTACTGGAGCGTTATCTGACAATTTAGAGGGATTAACAAATATGCTCCCTATTTTAAGAACAGGAGAAGCAATTATTTTAGGGGAAGCTGTAAAATTACCTATGCGAACGATGATTGAAGCTCCTCCTAAAGATAGAAGACCAGATAGTCAAGATCCAATTGTATATGAAGATACTCCTGATCCTGACGAATTATCTCAAATTCCAGGGGGCTGGGGTGTTCAAATGGAATCCAATAGCAAATACGAAGAGTTAGTCGAAACTTGGCGAGCTCAAAACCCAAAAATAGAAAGATTAATTAAGGATTAAATACAATATTTTATGAAACGTACACATGTAGAATCATCAAACATTGAATCAATTGGATATGATTCAAAAAGCCAAACATTAGAAATAGAGTTTTTAAATGGGACAATTTATCAGTATTTTGATGTGCCTGAAAAGGTTTTTGAAGAATTAATGGGTGCAGATTCCCAAGGAAGATATTTAAATGCTAATATTAAAGGAATTTATCGTTATTCTAAGGTTTAAATATGGGTACGATAAAACTCAACCAACAACTTAAACGCCTTGAGATTGAAAGTTTTGAAATCGAAAATCAAATCGTGTTTAATTATTTCGATAAATTACCTTTAAATGAACGTGATGAAAAATTATTGCGTGCAATTTATATTGGTGTACTTGCATTGATGGAAGATAGGATTTCTTCTTTTTTGGCCAAAACATCAAACGAATTAGGTACGGAACTCGAAAGCCTTAAAATGCTTTTCGAAATGAAAAAGGAACTTTTTTATAAATCTACTATCAAAGGAACACTTGCCGAAGATGAGATTGCCGATTTTTTAAATCAATACTTTTCAGAAAAACGATTAAAGGATCGTGCTTTTCTAACAGGAAATTCAGCAGGTAACTTACCAAAAAATAAAACAGGAGATATTGTTTGTGAAGTAAATGGTACTCCTGACTTGAAAATTGCCATTGAATGTAAGTTTGATAAAAGTGTCCGTTTGGGAGACATTGAGAGCAAAGATATTTTTACTCGTAAATCTGATACTGCTTGGAGTCAGTTGATTGAAGCTCAGGCGAACAGAGATAGTAAAGTTAGTTTGATTGTTTTTGATGTTTCACTTATTGAAAACTCAATTTTAAAGAACTTTGAGAATGTTGGATATATCTCTGGTGTTGGTTTTATAGCTATCATAAATTCACAAAAAGGAGATTACAGTAATTTGGCGATTGCTTATATGCTTGCAAGAGATATTGCATTAAATGCTAAAGTAGTTGAGTTGGACAAAGATATTCTGACAATGATAGTCAACCGCATTATCAAAGATATTAATGAGGTTTTAACAATTAAATCACTTGTTCAAAACAATATTGATAACAATAAATCAATTTTAAAACAACTTGAAAAATCAATGCTTTTAATGGAGTTTAACCAAGAGTACTTAAAACGCTTTTTGAGTCAAGGAACATTAACAAAAAAAGATTTACTTGACTTCTATACAGGTGAGGACATAAAAGATAAATACCGTTTAATTGAAAAAGAAATAAATGATTTATAAAAGCCAACCCACAGTCGCAAGCACATTTGCAAGCCCACACGAGCCAACGCTCAAACCAAAGGCTTGCAAAAGAGCTTCCGCCTCTCCAGCCCAAGTAAACGCCTTTCAGGACGGTTTGAGGATTGCCCACGCTCAAAAAAACAAAATAAATTTGTGCTTCGTGGATAGGTTGGTGAAGTTTGATAATGACTTGATAAATAAAGCTAAATAAATGATAAACAGACGGATATGAATGAATACCAGTTGCCAACACGCGGTATAGTTAATTGCCGGTGCGGTGGGTATTCGAGCGGTACAGCTCGTATCAAAGGTAGTTTTAACTTGACAGGAAGGTGCTTCGAAATCGGCAACTAACCATACCGCCAGCCGTTGTATGCACCATTTTAAAAGACAGCACAACAACAAGATAATTATATATAAATGAAAATAGCATTAATAATAACCGGATTTTTAATTCTAATCGTTGTCGGATTTAGATTATATAATTCCTTAAAAAGTAAACCAAAGATTCAACCGTCTTATATTCGCTTGATTATTCCATTGTCTGATTTGGATACTTTTAACCAAGATGACTTCGTGAAAGATTTTTTAAAAACTTGGCAAACTAAAATAGTCTGTGGAGAAACCAATGATTTGAAAAAGGATAATGACAAACAAAGAATTTATCTTTTGGGCAATGGCATTCATAATCTAATGATTAAGATTAATGATTGTCCACTAAGTAAAAGTTTTACTGATGTTTTAATTGATGCTTCAAAAAGTGGATTTACAGCAAATGAGCCAATTACCGATGAGCAAGCATTGGCGTTGAGTTCACATAAAGCCAATTTGGAATTGGAGTACATGTTTGGTTCTGATAATAAAATTGACCGAGTTGTTTTTACTTCCAAATTGCTAATCTCAATATTTAAACATTTTAAAGCAATTGGATTTGTTAATGTTTCTGCTCAATCGTTTATACCATCAAGTAAATTGACATTTATAATGGATAAAAATGATTTGGTGTTAACAGATGTTTTTAATTTTTTTGTAAACACACAATTAGTAAAATCGGATAATGAGATAGAAGTTCACACACATGGAATGGAGCAATTCTATTTGCCGGACATGATTTTATATTCAAAGGACAACTTAGATATTAATTACAATACTAACATTTTGAGAAACGCTTGTGTTTACAATATTGACAATAATAATGCTTTAAAAATTGGAGATGGATTTCATTTAACTGGATTTCAAGAAATATTTTTAATTGAGAGATCTATTCCAGAAAAAGAACACCCATTTGGAGCTTTTGGAGCAGTAGGATTAAGAAAAAATAAAAAACGGTGCACAATAAATAGGGCTTCGTGTGGCTCGCAGAGCCCAACATGAAGCCAGTGTTGAACTACATCCCGCACATAACACCCTGAAAAAGAAGGTATGCAATTTTCAACCTTTTAGGAGAGTATTATAAGTCTGGATTTAATCCAATTGGATGCATTTTTTTTGAGGTATTGTCGAAAACAATCATAAAACAGGGTTTAAATACTCCAAAAAGCTCAAATGCATTCATACCGCCACTGATAACAAACATAAAAAAAACACTCAAAACCCAATACTCGACAATAAATCATATATTTGCGTAACAAATAGTTTCGAGATATGATAATTGCAAATCCTATATATGATGTAGTTTTTAAACGGTTAATGGAAGATAAACGAATTGCCAAATTTTTCGTTGAAACACTTACAGGCGAGACTATCTCTGACATTGATTTAAAACCGCAAGAATTTACTTACAACGATAGATTAGCTGGTATTGCTGTATATCGTTTGGATTTTATTGCAACTATCAAAACTGCCGATAACGATTACAAAAAAGTATTGATTGAGATTCAAAAGGCTAAGAACTCGGTTGATTTAATGCGTTTTCGTAATTATTTGGCTGAACAATATAAAAAAGAGGATGAAGTAAATACAGAATGGGGAAAAACTAAATCAGCTTTACCAATTATCACAATTTATTTGCTTGGATTTAAACTCAACGAAATAGAATCATCCGTAATCAAAGTCAATCGCATATATACCGATTTAATAACAAACACGATTATTAACCAAAAGAGTGATTTTATTGAAAAATTGACACATGATTGTTATGTTGTTCAAATTCCAAGAATTCAACCAAAACTTCAAAGTAAGTTAGAAGTTTTATTGACCATCTTTGAGCAAGATTATTTTACTGATGATAAAGAGATTACCAAAGATTACTCTTACAAAGTTGATAATGATTTAATCAAAAATATTATTGATATTTTACATCATGCCGGAACAGACCCTGTTGAACGTTTAGAAATAGAAAAAGAGCAAGAAGCTTTGCGTGTTTTTGATGCTGGAATGCGTGAATTAAAACAAGTTATAAATGAGAAAGACCGAGCTTTATCTGAGAAAGACAACGCTTTGATTGAGAAAGAAAAGGCATTATCAGAAAAGGACAGGCTAATTGAAGAGTTATTGAAGAAATTAGGACAGAAATAAATCGCGTTTGTTAATAAACAGTGCTTAAATTTTCAATATTGCTCAAAAGCATTTAGAAAATATCCAATTTCGAAAAGTAAAGGCAATAGAATCCCATCCCCCGGGAAAATTTGGGTTAAATGGTTTGGAAATTAATACTTTTGAAATTTATCAATTCATATAACGCACCGGAGAGCGGATTTTTGATAATTCTTCCAAACGGATAAGCTGCCCGGCTTTACAAGTTAAAAACTTCGGTAAACCGGTAATTTCTGCAATAGTCCTTTCTTCAAGGGTAGTCTCTGTTGCTATTTTCTTAGTATTAAGAATTAATAAAATTAATAATTCTGTAAGTTCCTTAAAATTAAAAATCTTTATAAATTTGGTAATTATACAAACGGAAACTATCCTGAAAGGATTTAGTTCAATACGAGGTATAAAATATGGCTGTTTTAACGAGATTTTAAGCGTTTTGTTCTGTATCATCTTGATAACGAATTAGTCCGCATCCTGCGCCATTTTAGCTGCCTGCCGATGTAGCCAATTTCACAAGTCCGGTACCTAATTTTAAGCAATAAAGAATAATAAAATATTTTGTAAAATAGTAACAAGTAAAAACAATGATATGAAAAATTATAAATGGTTAATAGTAAATGTATTTGTGCTGATTTTTATTTTTTTAATAAATGGTCAACAATCTAACGGACAAAATAAGTCGAACAATCCAGCGGACAAAGGACAAGTGCCTTTTTCTGGAAAATCAATGGAAATGGATAAAAGCAATGATTTAAAATTGAAATCATTAATGACTGAAACCATTGATAAATTTAAGCAGTTGGAGTACGAAGATTCGGTTACGGGTAAAAAAATGTCCTACAATTTGTATGTTCCACAAAACTACCAGTCAAATCAGACCTTTCCGATGGTATTGTTTATTGCCGATGGAAGTACAGTTAATAAGGATACAAAGGTTCCATTAACACAAGGTTATGGAGGATTAGTTTGGGCTTCGTCCGAAACTCAATCTGAACATCCCTGTTTTGTACTTGTTCCACAATTTACCACGCAAACTGTAAATGATAAATCCGAAACATCCTACGAAGTAGAAATGGTTATAAGACTGGTAAATAAGATAGTAGAACAATATAATATTGATAAAAACAGACTTTATACCACTGGTCAATCAATGGGAGGAATGATGTCGATGTATTTCAATATCGCACATCCCGATATGTTTGCAGCTTCCATTTTTACAAGTTGCCAATGGGATGTATCAAAAATGGGTGGTTTTGCGCAAAAGCATTTCTTTTATATTGTGGCTGCCGGCGATATGAAAGCGCCCAAAGGAATGGCTGCTCTTAGAACAGTATTAGAAAAAGAGGGCGCAAAAATTAGTGCTGCAGAGTGGAGTGCCAAACTGCCGGAAAAAGAACAAGAGGAAAATGTTAAAAAACTATTATCAGAAAATAGCAAGATTAATTTTATTACATTTTCCAAAGGAACCGTACTTCCTGAAGATGGGTCTGGTATGGAACACATGTGGTCGTTTGATTATGCCTATAAATTGAAAGGGGTAAGAGATTGGCTATTCCAACAAAAAAAGCAGTAAACTGGATATTACTGAGCAAGCTGCCCCACTTCTTGAGGTACATAAAACCGTTTTAACCCACGCAATGTGGGTTAAAACGGTTTTATGAGTTGATTTTATAATCCAATAATTGGAACTTAAAATTTAAAATATTGGATTACCTGACGGAGATTTTCAGAATTATTGGTTAATGTCTCTGCTTTACTGGTCAATTCTTCAGATGTAGCCAAATTTGATTGCGTAATTGTGTTTAAATTTTGAACAGCATTATTAACTTGTTCAACACTTGCATTTTGTTCTATACTGGCTGTTGCAATTTCTCTGATTAGGGTGGCTGTATTTGTAATTTCAGGAATAATATCAGACAATAATTGGCTCGATTGTATAGATTTTTCTACACTAATTTTAGCAATATTGTTAATATCTAAACCGGCTTCCCGGCTTCTTTCAGCCAGACGGCGTACTTCAGAGGCAACCACAGAAAATCCTCGACCATGTTCCCCAGCTCTTGCAGCTTCAACAGCTGCATTTAAAGCTAATAAATTGGTTTGAAAAGCAATGTCGTCAATAATTTTAATTTTTAATGCAATCTGTTTAGTAGAATCCAAACTTAACTTGGAGCTGTTGTCAATTATTTTAATTTTATTAGCTATTTCTTCAGCTATTTTTTTTGCATCTTCAGCATTTTCACGGTTTTGAGAAATGTTGGCGAGCATTTCTTCCATCGACGAGGATATTTCTTCACTGGCAGCAGCCTGCGAATTTGCTCCTTTTCCAAGTTCTTCCGAGTTGCTTTCCAGTTCATTACTGGCCGAAGCAACAGTTTCAACTCCAGACTGAACTTCTGTAACAATTTCAGATAACTTCTTAATTAAATATTCCATTGAGTTTGAAACAATACCTATTTCATCTTTTCTATTAAGGTATTTTTCGTTCATCTTACAATTTAAATTCCCGTCAGATAATAAATTTAAACTAGTAACGATATCATTTAAAGGTTCTACTGTTGATTTTGTAATTTGAAATGTTAAATAAATGAGAATAACCAGTATTAAACAAATGCATCCAATAATGATTAAGCTGGTTTGTTTATTGTTTGATGCTGTATTATCGAATGCCTCTTTCATTTTAATCTTACTGTTATCTGCATTTTCCTTTAATTGAGAGGTAATCTGTTTAAATTCGGTAATCATAGTTTGAATGTTGGAGGTAGTTTCTTCGCTAAAGTTACCTCCAATCATTTTTTGTGAAGTTTCGTATGCAAGTTTGTAATAGGATGAAAAATTCAAACTAAGTTTTTCTAAGGTTGTATCGTTTTTTAATACACTGTTTTGTTTAGCTTCATTTATAATGCTGTCAAATACTAAAACGTAATTTTTTGTTGTATTAAGTTTATCCATATCAGAAGCAGCAACGGCATCCTGAAAACTGCGCTGCAGTTCTTTCATTGTTGAAATAAGATCATAACTAATTTCAACGTTCGAAACATATCCTTTTTCGATCTTTGTAAGTAATTGTTTATTCTTACTATTGGTGAAAGAAATTACAATAGCCAGACAAATCATGGCAATAATAAATATTACCGGCATTAGAAGAATTTTTATTCTGAATTTTAAGTCCTGTAACATACAAAATTAATTTATTGTTATTGTTTTTACCCCGGTAATGTTTGCTGAACTAGAGACATAACCAATAGCTCCCGGATTTTTCATGACAAATTCAATGACCGCACTGTCTGTTTCTTTTTCTGTTGGAGCTGTTCCTGAACCGGAAAATGCGGCTTGTTGCCAAAAACTACGAATAGAGGCAGTATTTTTATTATGGATTTGCTTAGAGAAAGCCTCCCGGACTGACGAATTTGAAGATAAATCAACGGGCATTACCACTGTTCCATTTGCCCATTTCGTTTTTTTCTTTAAAAACATATCTGACGCTTCCTTGGCTGTAATAGAGCTGGTATTATTATTGGTATTTACTATTATTTTGAATGTTTGGGAATATATATTTCCAATCCACATCATCGCTATGATAACTAATACTATTTTTTTCATTGTTAATTCTATTTAAATTAGAATGAGAAAATGGCTGTTGCTACTAATCCTTTTAGGCTTTCTGAATTATATTTGTAGTAAAGCCCTTCGAGTTTAATGGTGGTCTCAAAAGTAGGTTTATAGCTAATGCCCAAAGTGTATCTGTAAAAATTTATAGTTCTTGAGTAGTATTCAAAACGAATATATGGCGTTATCTTTCCGAAATTATTACTTAATTCTACAAAATAAGCTTTATAAACGTCATTTCCACCACCACCACCAGGTGAGCCTGCTCCACCTGATGATGTTCCTGAAGATAGACTGTCAGTCGGAGCACCGCCGCCACCTGGAGCTCCACCACCATTATTCCCCATATCAAGTTTTGATTGCCAGTATTCTGCAATAAGTTGAAGGGTGGAATATTTTGCTTTTAAGTTTAAACCAAACGAATATTTGTTTACTTCCATTGTCATTGTGGTAGTATCGTTGAGTGTAGAATTTATTAACTCATCAGATGCAAAAAAGCCACCACCTACAGTAATATAATCTTTATATGATAAACCAATGTGAGAACCACCACCAATCTGAAGATCTTCATTTAAATCGCTGGATGAATTGGAAGAGTCGGATGCAAAGTAATTCGTTTCTGTCCCAAAAAGACCTAATGCCCCAATTTTTAACCATAAACTATTATAGAATCCACCTCCAAAGATATTATAGTCTATTTTGAGATCATTTCCATAACTGCCATTTATAGATAGTGCATCCATGTTTAGGGGAAAAAATTCATGTGTCGTAATTAACATGGGTAAAGTTGCCGGATTATTTACCGGAGCATAATAATATGTATTCATTGGACTAAGAGGTGTTAAGAACCTTCCTACTTTGATTTTAAACAAATCGGAAAATTGGTATTCTCCATTTACTTCGTTTAACATTTGGTCTATAGAATAACCCGGACGATACACAAATACCGTTTTAAGGGTCAACGAACTTGTTGGTTTGTAACTTGCAAGAATCCCAGCCTCCGTTAATGATACTCCATAATCTCTGTTGTAATTTTTGAGATTGTCAAATAAATTACCTTCGATAGCCATATATCCGGTTATGTTCTTTTGTGTTTCCCATTCTGATTCCTGAGCAATAGAATTTACTATTGGAATAAACATTAACATACACGCAAAAAAACATTTTAAAATTTGATTCATACATTTAAATTTTAATTACACATTTGTTTAACTAGTTTAAAATATTTGTTTTATAACAAATAGATTTAATGAAAAAAATTATTTTCACTCAGATAAATGATGAATTAATGGAGGGGGCGAACGGAATTATTAATATATGATAATATAGGGCCTGTAATCTGTAATACTAATATAATGAAATTTTAATGAAAAAATTACATTAAAAAAATTAGATTAAATTAAATTATCTTACTTTTTATTATTACGAACTATGTTAATAATAGTTTCAGAATTATTTTATTTCCTTTAAATATCTGATTATATTTTATGAAGCACTCATTATTTTCAATCGCAAAAGCTGAGAAACAAAATTATCCATGAGGTTTTCTACGAAGTTTTTCCCCTTTAATGAATAAATTATTGTAGAAATATTTCGTTCATAAAGAAGAATTAACCCCATGGTAGCTTGCAATATTTTAAATGTGTTTGCCCTGTATTTAGACTATTTAGATATGCGTATTAGAATTCGATTATTATATTTGTAAATAAATTTAAACGTATATGATGAAAACAAATATGCAGGATTGGGTTTCCAGAATTTTGGATCAAAAGGAAAGAGTTGCTTTACCCATTATGACATATTTGGGTCTTGATTTTACTAAAAAATCAATACATGACCTGGTAACCAATGGCGATGAGCATTTTAATTGTATAAAAGCGCTTGCAGATTATTACCCTTCAGCTGCAGCAGTATCTGTAATGGATCTTTCTATCGAAGCTGAGGCTTTTGGTGCTGATATTATATTTTCGAAGGATGATGTTCCTACTATTAAAGGGCGCCTAATAAAGGATAATGCAGAGATAATTGATTTGGCCATTCCAAAATTAGACATAAGGAGAATACCTGAATATTTAAAAGCCTCCAGTCTGGCATCATCGCATATTACAAATAAACCCGTATTTAGTGGAATGATTGGACCTTTTTCACTTGCAGGTCGTTTGTTTGATATATCAGAATTTATGATGAATGTTTTGATGGATCCGGTTTCATCTCATGCTTTGCTAAGAAAATGTACTGATTTCCTTAAAATATATGCCAAGGCTTATAAAGATTCAGGCGCAAATGGCCTAATAATAGCTGAACCTGCAGCTGGTTTATTATCATTTGAAACCTGCCACGAATTTTCGTCATTATATATCAAAGAAATTGTAGATTTTGTACAGGACGATTCTTTTATTGTCATCCTTCATAATTGTGGAAACACTGTTGAACTTGTTCCAACTATGGTATATACTGGTGCTGCTGGTTTTCATTTTGGAAATGCTGTAAATATAACTGATATATTACCACGGATGCCTGAAGATCGGTTGGTAGGAGGTAATATTGACCCTTCTGGTATATTTAGGGCTGGTAACCCTGATTTAATGAGAAAGGTTGTTACGGATCTATTAAACAATACAAAATCTTTTAAGAACTTTTTTTTGTCATCCGGCTGTGATGTTCCTCCCAATACTCCAAAACAAAATGTAGATGCTTTTTATGAAGCTCTTGCAGATTTTAATTCAAAAATATAATTAGTGTCTGCTGAATAAGTCAAAATCGGTGTCTTTGACTTATTTAGTAGATTATAATTAAAAGAAAAACAGATGCTTATAAAGATGGCATTGTTTTATTTAAAAAGCTAATCATGAAAATTTTAATGATAGAATGCCTATTAACCAATATTTAGTAAGAGTTCGACTTAAAGAGTTTGAGCTGAATTTTATTGTTTAGCTGGCGGTAGTTTTCTATTAATGTTGGCCCTGATTCTCATAATGTTTTGCTCCTTTGGAAAGTCGTTCGTTAATCTTTAGTCTTAAATTTTCGGGTTCCAAAACAATCATATTTTCTCCAAAACCTAAAATTTCTTTTTCCAGTTCAAAATTTGGAATAACAAAGATTGAAATTATAATGCCCTCTCGCTGTTCCTCTACTATAGTCTGAGATGCATGTAAGGGCTTGGTAATAACATAGGGTGCATGATATTTATTCACAAACAGTTTGATTAATTGGGGCTGGCTCCCCATTTTGGTAACTCCGATGATATCACTAAAATATTTACTAAAATCGACTTCGTTATTATCTAAATACGGAATATTCGGCTGTTCTGTAATATTATGGATTCTGTCCAGAGCTAACGTAATTATTCCGTCCTGCCCTTTTTTCTTACCTAATAAAAACCATCGGTTTCTGAATTCTTTTAAAAGGTAAGGGTATAGATAAATTCGGCCGGCATTCTTTGCTTTAAACGATTGGTATTGAATTTCTATTACTTTTTTTGTTTTTATTGCCTGGTATATTGTGTTTAAGTTTTCTAATCCCCGAAGATTTTCATTCTTTTCAAAATCAATAACCGGAGTTGAATGTGTTTTTGCAGTGTATATTTTGTCTTCCAATTTGTTAATAACACTTCCCATTTCTTCAAAATGCGTAAATCCTTTGAATTGTTTTAATATTTGAACTACTTCAGACAGCATTCCTAAATCGTTCTCGTTTAGAGGAATATTAGTAATACTATATTCAGGGTCGTCGTAGATATAGTATTTTTTATCGACCACAACTATTGGAGCATTATATCCCAATTTTTCACTGCGCATCAGTTGAATATCCATTTGTACGGTGCGGACGCTCACACCTTTTCCGATTCCTTCAAATTCATATAATGCTTCGGAACAGGCTTCTACCAAATCGTTCAAAGTCCATTGTCTGTACTTGTTTCTTAAACAATTATCAATAGTCTTATATCTGATTAATGCATTTCTGTTTACTGGCATAAATTTTTTTTTCAAATGAATAAAAAATATTTTACTACGCAAAAAGATTGTGTACTTATGTTTAACCTTTGTATCATCAAATGCGAAAATAAATGTTCTTTGAGCTAAAATATTGTCTGTTTTTTTAGCAGACTAAAAATCTTCCTTTTTAAAGGGAAGCATGAAAAAAACAAAAAGGCAAAGACCTGATGAAAGTTTCTTTATAACTTCATAGTATTATGTTTGTTAAGGTATAATATGCTGCTTTGTCCGGATGTTGTTTTTCTCTACCTTGTTTATCGAGGGTTCGAATCCCTCTGTCGATTAAAAATCGATATAGCTTAATGGATAAAGCAACAAGCCAAATGGTTGGTCTTTTGACGAGCAGGTTCGACTCCTGCAGTACTGGATTAAACATCCATCATGAATGAAGCTGACTACTTCTAAAAATGGTCGCCCGAAAGCAGAGTAAGGTAAATCTGTTTATTGCCAATGCAAAAAACAGTCTTGCGAAAACTTTGAAAGTATATGGATATCGTTTAGAAAATCGGGTTGTATTTTGAAAACCTAAAACTTTTTAAATTTTTAATTAAAAAGTTTCAGATGTTCTTCAAAATGAACCTAAAAACTAAACTTAAATATATTTCCGTTTTCAAGAGACGGTTTACTTTACTTGCTTTCTTTTAATTACAAATAGTATTAAGTCTTTAATAGTATGAAATGTCCATGATATGAAAACAACAAACGAAAGGATCTAAATTTTTCAAGGATATTTCAAGTGATTTTAATTTAAAAAATGAAAACATGAAAAGAGTTATTGTAGACACCGGAAAAATTGGATTAGTATTTAAAAGAGGTAATTACAACAGAGTTATTACAGAAGGGATTCATTGGCTTTCTTTTTTTGAGGAAGTTAAAGAATATGATATGTCTAAACCTTTTTATCCTTCCGTGGAGCTGAATATATTATTAAATGATAAAAATTTAGCCAATTATTTAACAGTAGTTGAGGTGAAGGATCACGAAATTGTGTTACAACTTGAGAACGGGAATTTTAAAAATGTTTTGGTTCCTGGCAGATATAGCTATTGGAACGGTGCTACTATTTTTTCTTTTATTAAAGTTGATTTAAGCAAAATTGATATTCCGGAAAATATCGATTTGAATATGCTTCTGAGAAAGGAGGTAATATCCTATGTGAGAGTTTATATCGTTGAGTCTTTCGAAAAGGGTATTTTATATATCGACGGTAGATTTGAAAAGGTTTTAGAAGCCGGGATTTATTATTTTTTGAAAAATGCCACTGTTATTTCTGTTACTAAGGCCGATTTACGTCAATTGCAGATGGAAATATCCGGACAAGAAATATTAACTAAAGATAAAGCTGCTATAAGGGTTAATTTTTTTACTCAATATAAAGTTGTTGATATAATGAAGGCTTTGAATGAAAATAAAGACTTCGATAAGCAATTATACATACTCATGCAATTGGCTCTAAGAGAATTTATAGGAACATTTACTCTTGATGAATTGTTGGAGAAAAAGGATTCTGTTTCTGACTATGTTTTAACTTGTTTAAAAGGGAAAGTTGAAAGTCTAGGAGTTGAAATTAAGGATTGTGGTATTAAGGATATTATTTTACCGGGAGAAGTAAAAGAAATTATGAATCAGGTTTTGATTGCACAGAAAAAAGCCCAGGCTAATATCATTACCAGAAGAGAAGAAACTGCTTCTACTCGAAGTTTATTGAATACTGCCAAATTATTGGAAGAAAACGAAGTGTTGTTTAAATTAAAGGAAATGGAATACGTTGAAAAGATTGCGGACAAAATTAATAGTATTTCTTTATCCGGAGGAAACCATTTGGGAGATCAGTTAAAAGACATTTTTATTCCTAAAAACAAAGGGTAATTTTTAATATATTAATTATTAGACGATTGATTTTTTAATAAAATATTTTTTATAATGAAACAAGTTGTTGATACAGAAAGAATACCTATTAAATTATGGTTGAATGATATTGAAGACGGGGCTCTGAGCCAGGCTAGAAATATGGCAAATTTGCCTTTTGCCTTTAAACATATTGCATTAATGCCCGATAGTCATCAAGGGTATGGAATGCCTATAGGTGGCGTTTTAGCTACCAAAGGAGTTGTTGTACCCAATGCAGTGGGCGTAGACATTGGTTGTGGCATGTGTGCTCTCAAAACTAATCTTAATGAATTACCCACAAATATTCTTAAGAAAATAATGAGTGGAATAAGGCAAATGGTACCCCTTGGTTTTAATCATCATTCCGAAAAACAGGATATGGCTTTGATGCCATCAGTTGAAACCATTATAAAAAATGGGATGGTTGAACGTCAGTTTGAAAGCGCCAGAAAACAAATAGGAACGTTGGGCGGTGGTAATCATTTTATTGAGATACAAAAGGGTTCTGATGGGTATATATGGATAATGATTCATTCAGGAAGCAGAAATATTGGATTGAAAGTTGCTGAACATTATAATAAATTAGCTCAAAATTTGAATGAACGTTGGTGTTCTAAGGTGGATAAATCTGTAAATCTGGCTTTTTTACCTATTGAAACACAGGAAGCAAAGGACTATTTTATTGAAATGCAATATTGTGTTGATTTTGCATTTGCCAACCGTAAGTTGATGATGAATAATATTGTTTCTGCATTTATGGATAGTTTCAAAGGAAATTTCTCGGAACTCGAATTCGTAAATATTGCGCACAATTATGCCCGTTGGGAAAATCATTTCAATACCAATCTTATTGTGCACCGTAAAGGGGCTACCAGTGCTAAAGATGGAGAAATTGGAATTATTCCAGGTTCACAGGGTTCCAAAAGTTACATTGTAAGAGGCAAGGGAAATGCAGACAGCTTTGAAAGTTGCTCTCATGGTGCCGGCCGCTTACTTGGACGTAAAGAAGCTGAGCGAACCCTTGATTTGGAAGCTGAAATTGCTAAACTCGATAGACAAGGTATTATTCATTCAATAAGAAGCAAGAGTGATTTGGACGAAGCTCCCGGTGCTTATAAAAATATTGATATTGTAATGGAAAACCAGAAGGATTTAGTTGATATTCTGGTTGAACTTACTCCTTTGGCAGTTATTAAAGGGTAGATTAGATACTTTTTGCCTGAGAATCAGGTAGTCGTGCCAAGGGCTTTGAACCAATAGATTCGGATTAAGATGTCGGGTTTATATACCTCTTAGAATCTAAATCTAAAATTGTTTAAGTTTTATAAGATAATTTAAGTTAAAGAGTATAAATTTAATCTTGACTTATGTTGTTAAATAAAATAATTTCATTTAATAATAGTTGGGGTATTTGAATATTTAATGTAAAAATGATGTTTATTTTACATGATATGCAAAAATAGTTTCTATATTTGTATATATCTTGACAAAAAAGAAATTATATGCTTCTGCAATTTTCAATTAAAAACTTTAGAACATTTAAGGACAAAGCAACTTTGAGCCTTATTGCATCTAATTACGATAAAGATACAAGGGAAGATGAAAATATTTACTTTGAAGAGAATTTTGGACTAAGATTACTCAAAAGTGCTGTAGTTTATGGAGCAAATGCAAGTGGGAAAAGCAAGCTGTTTGAGGCATTTGCATTTATTAGATACTTTATAATCAATAGTTCAAAAGAAAGCCAAAATGGAGAGTTTATTAATGTTCACCCTTTCCTTTTAAGTGATGAGACTGAAAATGAACCATCCGAATTTGAAATTATTTTTCTTTACAACAATGTTTTATACCGTTACGGTTTTGAAGCTACCAAAGAAAAAATTGTTTCAGAATGGCTTTATTGCAAACCTAAGACAAAAGAAGTAGAGCTTTTTTACAGAGAGGGTAATAATTTCAATACTCATAGTAGAAGTTTTGTTAAAGGAGGTACAGTAGCAAAAGAAGGACTTGTAAGAGATAATGCACTTTTGGTTTCAGTAGCAGCACAGTTCAATGAGAAAACAGCTATTACTATTATCGACTGGTTCAAAAAGTTCAGAACGCTTTCTGGACTAAATGAATCCGGTTATCAAGGTTACACATTGGGAAAAACAGAAGACCCAAAACTTAAGGCAAAAATCCTTGAATTATTAAAAGCTGCCGACTTAGGTATTCAAGATATCAAACTTCAAAAATTAGATATTGATAGTCTTCCTAAGGGAATGCCAAAAGAGCTTAAAGACAAAGTTATTAAGGAAATGCTCGATGAAAAGGCAGAGTTTGTTTCTGATGTGTTAACTACACATAAAAAATTTAACATTGATAAGAAAGCTATTGATATTGTAACATTTTCACTGGATGACGATGAGTCGTCTGGAACTGGTAAATTTTTTGCCTTAACCGGACCAATTTTAGAAGTTATTGAAAATGGTTATACTCTTGTTGTTGACGAATTGGACTCAAAATTACATCCAAACTTGGTTTGTAAAATTGTGTCGTTGTTTAACTCTAAAGAATTAAATAGGAAAAATGCTCAATTAATTTTTAATACTCACGATACTAATTTATTAAGTTCTGGACTTTTTAGACGTGACCAAATTTGGTTCACTAATAAAGATAAGTTTGGTGAGGCTAAATTGTATTCTTTGGCTAACTTCAAATCTGATGAAGTTAGAAAATCAGAACCTTTTGAAGATAATTATGTTAAGGGCAAATATGGTGCTGTTCCTTTTTTAGGCTTTTTTGATAATCTTAAAATTATCTTGGCGCAAAATGAAGATGAAAAATAAAAAAGCTGAGCAGATTACTGCTAAGCAAAAACATCGCGACCAATTAAAAGCTCAAAGAAGAACTGAGCCAATATTAGAAAGACCCGTTGCTGTATTGACTGCAAAACCTTCAATACTCATAGTGTGCGAAGGTGAGAATACCGAACCGTCTTATTTTAATCAGTTTAGGCTTTCTTCAGCAAAAGTTAAATCTGTAGGAGAAGGTTACAATACAATTTCATTAGTCAACAGAGCATTTGAACTTTCTCAACAAGAGAGTTTTGATCAAGTTTGGTGTGTGTTTGATAAAGATGACTTTAATGAGCAAGACTTTAACGATGCAATACAAATTGCAAAATCAAACAACTTCGGAGTAGCTTATTCAAATCAAGCTTTCGAATATTGGCTTATTTTGCATTTTAATGACCACCAAGGTGGAGGAATGCATCGAAACGATTACAATGATAAGATTAATAGTTTGCTAAAACCTTACAAGGTTAAATATGACGGTAATGTGAGTAAAATTATAGAAGAAGATTTCTTTGAGCTTTTAGATGGAATTGATGAGAAAACTAAAAATAAAAGAGTTGATTTAGCAATTGCAAGAGCAGAACGAAATGATAAACAATTTGACCATACCAATCCTGCAAGAGAAGAATCTTCAACAACTGTTTTTAGACTAGTGCAGGAACTTTTGAAACATTTATAGAATAAAAAACGCCAGTCGACAATAATGGTTCATAAATTATTGGGGTATAAATTGTTGGGCGTTCGTCGCTCTCGCTTGCAAGCTCGGTAACGGGTGATAGGTTCGTAGTTTCATAATCATCAACGTTTTATACTGCTAAAAGTTTAGCAAACATGGTAAAAAAAAGGGGTCAGACAAAATGAAATGGTTAAAGTTTTTTCTTATAATAATTTTTACGGTTTATTCTGGGCAAATTAAGTCTCAAATTGTTCCTGATTGTGATTGTGAAGATAATCCGGAATACATTATAAGTTGTTTACAGAAAAATCAGGAGACTGCAAAAAAACATCAAATCGAATACGTTATTCACTATACTACTAATTGTATAACTGATAATTATGATACAATTAATCATTTGGTTATTCAATTTGACGATTCCTTTCGATTGGTTAATTATAAATTAATAAAAAATGGGATAGAAAGCCTGGAAAATTACTTTTATTATGATAATTATGGCAAATTAATTTGTATAAATAGAACCGGAGCCGATAGTTTATGGGTTAAAGAAAAAATCCAATATTTATATTCAAATAACCAGATTATTGAGCGTATTATTTATAATGATAGTAATCTTGTAAATAGCTTCACTTATATTTATAATGATTCAGGAAGGCTGAGCAAGATAATTAAGACAGAGCAAGGGAAAAGCAAAATGATTAGGGAAAATTTTTACAATATGCAAAATCTAATAGACAGTGTTGTATATTATTCATTTATTGGGAATAGTCATTCTTGTGAAAAGTACAAATACGACATTTATAATAATGAAATAGAAAAAATAGCTGCTAATACTATAAAAACAGAATACAAATATGATAAAAATCAAAAGATAGTAGAGAAGAGGATCCGGAATAGTAGTTTTCCCAAATTACTCATCTTTTGTCAAATTGATTATGATAAGCACGGTAGCAAGGAATACCGAATAGAATATAATAATGATACTATTGTTAGTAAAAAACTTTTAAAATATGATATTCATGGTAATATGATAAGTTTTAAGACAGAATATGGTTTCAATATCGGAAAATTTGAAAAAAATATTTATGATACAAAATCAGGACTTAGGATATACCGTGAACGCAATAACGGTTTGAAAGATATTTGGATTTATAAACAAAAAAATAAAAATTAGGTTTGCCAGGTGTTATAGAGCATAAAATATTTATTGACTTATATTGTTAAACAAAATATTTTTATCGGATAATTTTTACTTACGAACTATTGAAAACTGATAACCAAATATATACAAATCATTTATTTTCTAATTATATCGAGGCTTTTGAAGTAGTAATTTTATACTACATGTAACTGAATTTAATATTTGATTACTGTAGTGTATTATATAAATCCATGTTTAAAAATTTAATTTATGGAAAGAAATATGAAAATTATCAAAATAAAAGCAAAAGATTTTTACGCTTGCTCTAATGTCCAAGTTGGAGTACTTCCTTATGGTGAGGAAGTAATACATAATGCCCCACCATATCGTAGCCAACATAATTCAGCGAGTTATCATGTTTATGCTGAAAATTCAGGTTGGTATAGGATTATGATTGAGTATGCTGCAATAGAAGCTAGGCCTATTCAAATTACTTTTAATGGAGAGGTAATTACCCTTAATGCTCTTGTACATCCTACTGGTGGATGGGAAGAGTTATATCAAAAATGGTCAAACGAAATGGAGGTCTTTTGTAGGCTTGGTAGAAACGAATTACAATTATCAAGGACAAATGTCTTTCCTCATATTAGAACAATTGTTTTAGTGGATAGAGACATATTTGGTACTTTAGATGAGGCTGCATTGGAAAGAGAGATAATAAGATCTAATTATCAAAAAAGTGAATAATGTAGTATTTAGAATCCTTAGAATTAATAGAATTTGTGAAGCTTTTCTCGAAAAATGTATAATATGCCCATTAGTTTTATCTCGTAATTCCTTTATGTCCTAATATTAAGTCATGAAGCAAAGCACTTACATACTATAATTTAGATGGTGGAAATAGTTGAATGTTTTACCACCGGTGTCACTTTACAGAAAGAGACAGGAGGAGGAACTAAACAGTGAGGGAGATTCTGTAATGGAATTGGAGTGACGGAGATAGCTAATTTCTACACATTTTGCCAACTCGCAAGAGGATGAGCTTATTAGGAGGGTGAAATTAGAAGAGCCGTGTGATGGGAACCGGAAAGAAGTGGAGCTCGTGACTGAAAGGAACATACTATCAAGCACGGTTCTGTGAGAGGTTCGGGGTGAAATTTCTTTTAACTACTCAACCTCTCAAAGTTTATAAGTTTTAATTAGAAAGCAAAATCATATGATAGAAACGTGTTTGATAAATAAGTTAAGTGGATGTTCAAGATTGAATGAAATTCATTCTGTCAGAAAGAGCGAAAAAGTTCAGCTTTCCTATGCATTTGATTGGGGAACAAATTCTGATACACCTGCACTGATATATGATTTATTTGCTTTTGAATTGATTCCAATTGCTGATAAATATGGAATTGATTTAGTTTTTCAGGGATTAGGAGGAAAGCAAACAGGGAGTATATACTGTGATATATGTTGTGAGATACAGAAATCGGATATAATTTTAGTGGATATTAGTTCTCATAACATAAATGTGTTATTTGAATTAGGGCTTGCTATAGGTTCTGGAGCATTTGTGTATTTGTTAAGATCTAAACATCAAAAAAAACCAAGTAAGGATTTTTCTGATTTGAACGGAATACTTGAAATATAGATTCTCTAGGTCAGGCGGTAAATTAAAATTTGAGAGTAATTTGATTGGAGATTTAATTTCTAAGTTGAATATTATTGCTAATTTACGAAAGATTGATGAAAAATGAAATTAAAAAAACCAGCCCTATTAGGTATAGATAATCGCCGTCCCAGTACCAGTTTTAAGATTTTTACTTATATCAAAGTTTTTGTAACTTGATAAGGAATTGCTTAGAGATAGGCAATTAACCATAGCACCATCCCTTGAATGCCAACATAGGTGATTCTCATTTTGAAATGGTGTCAAACCAGGATAACAAACATATTGAAAAAGCTAATGAATTATTTATTGATTTTTCTAAAGAGATAAACGATTTAGCTGTAATTAAGGAAAACCGGCTAAATGATTTAAATGAATAAATGTGAGACCTTAAATATATAACTATGGTAATTAACTTTGGTAATAGAAAAGCTAAATCTAGTGATTATTCAGATGGCATTGAATGTTTCAGTTTAGAAAGTACAGATGATAATAATGTTATGATTTTAAGTGCAAGAACAGGTATTCGTTATTTTAACTTGAAAAGAGGAAGTTCTATAACGTAAACAAAGGCACGATAGAATCATTATTAAGTGTCGAATATTTAAATTATAAATAATAAAAGACTCCCTGTTTCCAGAGAGTCCCATTATACTAACAATTTTAAAGACACTTTTGCAATAAATAAAATATTGCAGACGAAACCAGACCAGAAAGAATGTTTAGAAAGAAGTTCTTGATTTCTTGTATCCTGTCATTTTGATAGGATAAAACAATTATAATCATATTATAAATATTACCCCCAATTTAAAATTGGGTCGGGGATTACCCGATTTTACTCAATTCCCTTTTTGAAAAATTTGAAATAATTGGTAAAAAATGACATGAAATATTGTAATATCAAGTGTAAAATTAAACTTTTATGATGCATTATCATACAATAAATTGCATAAATTTGATTAATTAAAACATGGATTGAATAATGATGTTACCGGAAAATAACAATACAGTGATTTCAGAAAATAACAGTACAACGGTTTCGGAAAATAGTGATGCAGTTTTTTAGGCAACGAGATAT
>WSSedL1CaDRAFT_10000688_pt1 | contig 22828 bp, 23 predicted proteins | sample WetSurSL1Cattail_FD_9464 | JGI IMG/M metagenome (IMG submission 9464)
GCTCCATGTTATCAACTGGAAAAATGCAGATTTATATAAGGAAATAACTCTATGAATAAATGATTAATTTATCAAGTCCGATGGAAAGCCGTCGCACAGATTCCTGCTTGCCGAGAATCGCCAGAATTTCCATGGCACCGCCCGGCGTAACCAGCATCCCTGCCGCCGCTATGCGAACCGGCCAGAGGAGGGTCCCGTTTTTCACCTCAAGTTTTTCGGCAAGCTCGATCAGCGCATCGTGGAGCACATCAACCGTCCAGTCATTGACGTTTTCCAATGCATTGATTGCTTCTTTTAACATTTCAGCCGAATTTTCAAGGTTGGTTTTGCTCTTTTTATTGATAAAAAAGTCCGCCGAATAATCCGGCAAATCTTTCAAGAAAGCGATCATTTCAGGAATTTGCGTGAACTTCGTGACACGCGGCTGGAGAATGGAAGCAAGTACCTGCCAGTTCAGCTCCTTAGCAGGAAATACCTCCTTAAAATACAGCATAGCGCTGAGGATGAACTTGTCCTGAGACATGGCGCGGATATACTCACCGTTAAACCAAGTGAGTTTGTCGTAATCAAAAATTGCCGGAGACTTGCTGATGCCATCGATGGAAAAATTTTCAACCAACTCGGGCAGGGTGAAAAGCTCACGGTTCTCTTTTGGGCACCATCCCAGAAGCGCTATGTAGTTGACAATGGTTTCCGGAAGATAGCCTTCTTTGATTAAATCTGCAAATCCTGTCGAACCATGTCGCTTAGATAGTTTTGATACGCTGCCATCTTCATTTTTGCCCATAATCAGCGGCAGATGAACATACGTGGGTACATCCCAGCCGAAAGCCTGATAAAGCAGATTATATTTTGGAGTAGAGGTCAAATATTCACAGCCCCTTACCACATGGGTGATGTGCATAAGATGGTCGTCGATTACATTCGCAAAATTATAGGTCGGGTAGCCGTCGGACTTTATTAAAATCTGATCTTCCAATTCCTTATTTTCAATCGTGATAGAACCGTAAACCACATCGTCAAAGGTAGTAGAGCCTTCAATCGGCATGCGCTGACGGATGACATACGGCGTATGAGCGGCAAGGAGTCGTTCGACTTCCGCACCCGGCAAATCGCGGCAGTGGCGGTCATATCCACCGGAAAACTCGCCGTCTTCTTTTGCAGAATGCAGTGAGTCAAGGCGTTCTTTTGTGCAGAAGCAGTAATACGCTTTTCCCTCTTTTACGAGCTGCTCCGCATAGGGCTGATAGATATTTTTACGTTCACTCTGCACATAAGGGCCGTATTCTCCGCCAATATCAGGGCCTTCATCGTGGTTTAGGCCAACCTGTTGCAAGGTATTGTAAATAATATGAACAGCGCCCTCAACCAATCTTTCTTGATCGGTATCCTCGATGCGCAGCACAAAAGTGCCGCCCAATGACTTTGCGATTAAGTATTCGTACAAGGCTGTACGCAGATTGCCGACATGCATAAAGCCTGTCGGACTTGGCGCAAACCTTGTTCTTACTGATTTATCCGGCATTGTGAAACCCCTCTCGTTCTAGTAAATCCAATAATTTTATACGATACTATTTTCGGAAGTAAATTACCATTACCTAAAGCCAATAGTATCTATTGTGTAATTATACCAAATCGGCGAACAATATTCAATTGCTCGCCGATTGATTTTCTTTTAAATAGTTAATATACTCCTCAAGACACATGCCAAGTTCTTTCATTTTCTTGGCGTTATCCACACCGACGTAGCGATAATGCCATGGTTCGTATTTTATTTTGGTAAGCTCCTGCTTGTCCTTCGGATAACGAAGGATAAAACCGTATTCCTGCGCATGTTTTTGCAGCCATTGAAATGCGGGATCTGTATCAAAATTATCAAGGACTCCGTTGAAATCAAGGGCCAGTCCGGTATTATGCTCACTGTAGCCCGCACGTGCAACCGACTTTTCCGCTTTACTGACGGATGAGGAATAGTCCAAACCAGTTTTGTAATAGGTCTGAATTTCCTGATTAAAAAGTACATCCTGCTTTTCAGGACTTCGGTAGCCGGATGAAATCCAAATTTTTACATTGTCTTTCTGTGCCGCATCATGCATTTTTCGATATGGCTCAACCACCCTGGAATCAAGGTCAACGTCAAATTGATGTACGATTGTATGAACAAAAGTGTCCGGCATCTTATTATCATAATTAACCAGAATAAGCTGCCAATCGTTTATTTTTAATGTCTTCTGCACCTTTTGGGATACGTCTGCTTCAGCGCTCTCGGCATCAGAAGAAGACGTTTCCGCTGCCGAAGCCACAATCGTGCTCTGTTTAGTATTATTTTCAACTATTTTCGCATCAACAAAATTAAAAGCCGAAACAAAAGCCGCTGTTGCCCCAACCATCAGTGCAAGTTCAACCAGTACAACAGCAAGCCCTGAAAAAACCTCTTTTATTTTTTTATGACGCTGATTCATTTTTTCACCACCCGAGAAAAGCCGTTGCGTTTATTATAATACAATTTTATAAAATCATTCACTGCATCTCTTTTGGCAAAATTAATAAGAACAGCGTATGATATAACATATCAGTGAATTCTTAGTAAAAGCGCAATAGCAACCGTATTTTGATAAAGAGATGATGCGTTATGAATGATCACTACCCATTTAAACTGATCCTGCTTCCATATGAATATCAAGCACCCGAACCATATATCGACACAGAGGCCGTAGAAATCCACCATGATAAACATTTAAAAACGTATGTTGATAATTGGTTCCATGTTATCAACTGGAAAAATGCAGATTTATATAAGGAAATAGCTCTATGAATAAATGTTGTGGTGAAAAACTCGCTGCAATTGGAACGGCAGTCGCAATCCAGATCGCAAACGGATTAAGCGCAGACGACACAAATGTTTTGGGCGCACTGTTTAATGTAATAGGCGATCAGCTGTCACTGATTGCGGCGGCCGAGGCGAGCGGCGGATCTGACAATAAGAATTAATTGACAGTAAAAAATACGGCTGCATCAGCAGGCTAACTGATGCAGCTGTATTTTTATCCAAGTGCAACAAAGCTTTGACTAATTGCCGCCCGATCTCCAGTCATATTTAACGGAAAAATCAGAATAGCTTAATGGCACAGGTATGACGCATCAAAACATATTATATTTCGACGTTATTGTACCATTATTATCAAGACAACGCAAGCCTAGAGCAGCACAGACGGCACTTAGCACTGCAACGGCAGTGGTTCAGACTGTAATGTGTTTAGCAGATGCATATCCAACTGTACTCTTATATTCTACGACGTACCAGCCTTTCCATTCGCTGAGTATGGTAATCTGCGCATTGTTCGGCACTTGTGCAAGCACATCTGCACTTGCATCCGGACGGCGGTAGACGTTCAGACCACCGCCTGCAGTTTTCACAAATCCCTTCCTTGCACATTCGGGTCCCTTGAGAAATGGAACCCCAAAATATCGGGTAAGCGATTCAGCCAGATTAACAGCAATTGCATTGATATTGCTTTTGAGCCACTTGACATCCTGCTCATTGTCATGATAGGCAGTTTGTATCTGTACCGCGGGGGCGTTTGTTTTGGAAATTTCAGCTATTTGAGTTGACGGAACAGCTTTAACTAAAGTAGGGTTAGGATAAATTTTTTTATAATTTTCAGCAATAATTTCAGCCGCTCGCTTTGCGCGGGTACCATATGTAAAATAAAAGACATCGGTACCAACCAGCCTGCCGGTCAGATTCTCCGGTGATGCATTGGAATACAGTGCCAGATGTAAATCGTAGTATTCCGAATTTGATTCGCGTATTACCTGACTAAGGGAACTGTCCGGTTTGCTGCGCACATATTTAATGCCGTTCACGCGCAGATACGGCTCCATGGCGTTCACAATTTGATTCATATAGTATTGCTCCTCGCCGCCGCCCCGATATGGACTTGGCTGCATTGACGGACTGAGATAAATAATTGACACAATAACCACTCCTCTTTTTATTACAAGTCATAACCAACAGCCTAAGCCGATGGTATTGGTTAAACACCAATCTTTGAAAAATATTGTTCACTTGAAGTTCCTGCGGAGCGCAGATATCTCCCCATGCAAAAAAGGCATTCCGGATCTTTTGTAATATAATTCATTTTGTATTGGCATGTTAAACTTGCCTGAAATCCAATGTTTTTCAAAACAGGAATTGAATCTTCACAGACTTCACCAAAAGGATATACAAAGGCGATTGGTACCCGGCCGGTGTGTTCCTTCATTTCCTGCTGCATTTTGCTCAAGTCAGCAGTCAATATTGAAGTATAAGTTTCTTTGCTTTCTTTATATAGTTTTTGTGTACCTACACGCCCTCCTGTTCTTGAATGAAGATCGTAGGTATGATTTTCAATTTCGACAAGGCCGGAACGCATCATTTCGCTTATCTGGTCCCATGTGCAGTGAGAATAGTTTGGGTGGCTGTCATCTGCGTTTGAAAATAAGTCCGTGTAATAGCCAATCGGTGAAATTACAAATTTAATATTGTATTTCTTAGCAATCGGATAGGCATAAAAATAGTTATTGTAGTAACCGTCATCAAAGGTGAGTATAACCGGTTTCGCCGGCAGTGGGATATCTTCCTTAACATAATTGATTAAATCCTGTATCACGATGGTTGTGTAACCGTTTGTTTTCAGATACTTAATATCACTTTCAAATGTATCCGGTGAAACCACATATTTTCCCTGTCGCGCACGCTCCTTCAGCATACTGTGATACATAATAATCGGAACCCTGATTCCGGCGTGTGTTTTTTCAGCAGCTGCTTTTGTTGGGTAAGCCACACCGCAGCATGTTATAAGAACAATAACCGCCATGGCGGCAGCCAATAAAGATAAGCCTTTATTCACGCGAAAAGTTAAAAACATAGACCTACTCTCCCTTAAACCGATTCAAAATCAAATATTTAGCTTATCTCCCGAAAAATTTTACTTTTCTGGGCTTTCACCTTGGTCTGGATCAATAAAATTTTTTGATCGGGCATAAGTATCCCTTCAACCTTGAGATCGGTATTAATTCAATTATATGGAACATTAGAAAAATATATAACAAAAAGGACAATGGATTATCTCTATCCATTGTCCTTCAATTATATGCAGTATTTTTTTATTCCGGTTTCTTCTCTGAATCGCTTGACCAATCTGTTACGGATTCAAGAAAATCCAAGATATCCCCATAGACTTCACTCTGATTCGTTTCAGTAAGAATCGCATGGCGCGCTCCCGGATATAAAACCAACAACACGTTATGTCCTGTTTTCTTGAGCCTTTCAGCGACTTTTTTTACTCCCTTGCCAAAGTCTCCGACGGGATCTCTATCACCGGAAAGCATCAAGATTGGAATATTCGGCACTTTTCGGTACCATTGTGGAGAACTGTTTTCCTGCTGCAATTCCACAATGTCACGATAGCCTGAAACAGTTAAATCAAAGCCGCAAAGCGGATCTTTGACATAAATATCAACTGCCGCCGTATCACGCGAAATCCAATCAAACGGGGTTCTTGCGGGCATAAAAGGCCGATTGTATTTTTGCATTGAAAGCTTTGCAAAAAGCGGGTGATGGCCTTTTTCACCTTTTTTCTTGACTAATGCATCAGCAATCTTTTTTTCAGCGGCATATACCGCTGCTCCGGCATTGCCGCAGGTTCCTATGAAAACCGCTGCTGTTAGTTCACTGCCAAACTGCGCCGTATAGCTTTGAGCCAGAAACGCACCCATGCTGTGTCCAAGCAGGAAATATGGAATACTGGGATACCCCTGCCGGATAATTGAATAAAGTTTGTGCATATCTTTAACCAGATTCTGGCAGCCGCCATCGCCGAAATAGCCGTACGCACCGCCGGAGGCGACGGATTTACCATGGCCAAGGTGATCATTGATTACGACCGCATAGCCCCGCACAGCAAGATACTTTGCAAAATCAACATATAAAAGGCTGTGTTCCGCCATGCCGTGCGCTATTTGAAGCACAGCCTTTACATTGTAATGATCGGCTGGCTCAATGATTCTGACAAAAATTCTTTCATCATTCAAACAGGAATCAAAAGACAGTTCCTTTTGCAAAATATCCATAAAAACTCTCCCCTCACGAAAGTCAAATACAGTCCAAAATCTTTGGCTTATTAAGGCAAATTTCAGGGACTGCAGACCCGGCCATCAGCATACGCCATACGCTCTTTAGCCGATGGCAATTGACTTTATCATCGTTGCGATATGCACTATTATATCGCATGAGAAGGTGAAAAGTTAATATAATTTGTAAACAATCCTATGTCACAATATGGTAAATCACAAAATAGTGAAAGATGGTGCCGCCAAGCACAAAAAGATGCCAGACAGAATGCATGTACTTCACTTTTTTCCCTACGCCATAGATGATCGCACCGACTGTATAAATGACACCGCCGATAATTAGAAATAGTATTGAATTTCGATCAAGATGCTCAATCAAAGGCTTAAAGAAAAAAACAACAAGCCAGCCAAGGCCAATGTAGCAAGCCATGGAAAACTTAGTAAAACGCTGTAAATCGACGGCATTTAAGACGACTCCAAGCGCAGCAACACCCCAGACAATCCCAAACATCAGCCAGCCGGTCGCGCCGCCAAAGCATAACAGCGAAATTGGTGTATATGTACCGGCAATCAGCAAAAATATTGTACAGTGGTCAAAGACACGAAAGACTTTTTTTGCCTTGTTTACTCCAAGCGCATGATACAAGGTGGAGACCAGGTAAAGCATAATCATGGTGGCGCCGAATATAGACACACTGACTACCGTCAGCGCATCGTGACGGCCAAACACTAAAAGGACAACAAGACCTGCAATAGCAAGACCTACGCCGATTCCATGCGTAATTGCATTCATAATTTCTTCTGAGAGCGAATAAGACGGTAAAAGGAGCTGTTTGCGCCGCTCGGTTCTCCACTCTGCTTTATTAGCAATGTCTTTTTCCATACTGTCACCATTCTTTATGTTATTTATTATCTGGTTTTAATAACTAGATAATAGTTTATACTCATACCTTGTTTTTGTCAATAGAAAATTCTGCTGAAACGCCCTCCAGATTAAATGGAGGAATAAAACTTTGGCTGGCAGACTTCATTTCCTGCACAAATCCGTCAAGACCGCATTCGAATAAATAATTCTGCACTTTTTGATATTCCCGCTTTGAAATTCTCCGGTTGATTTCCGGAAAATCCACAGCCCTACCGCATGGAATATACTGTGCCATTAAGCTGACCAGCACGCCTTCAGGAAGATTTTTCGAAAGCCAGTCAAGTGCTGCAATGGAATTGCGTGTATTCCCCGGCAAGATCAAGTGGCGCACAATGGTACCGCGTGTCATCAAACCATCGGCATTGAACTGGGCCTTGCCGGTCTGGCGGACCATCTCCAAAATAGCAGCCTTGGCGTTTTCCACATAATTCGGCGCGTCGGAATACTTTTGAGCAGGCGCGTTATCCGCATATTTAAAGTCAGGCAGGTAAACGTCAATCAGACCATCCAGCATTTCAAGTGTTTCCACATTTTCATATCCACCGGAATTATAAACGACCGGAACCGATAGTTTTTTTAAACGAAGCGCCTGCGCGATTGGCAGAGCGAAATGAGTGGGGTTGACTAAATTAATATTGTGTGCGCCCTGTGCAACAAGCCGCTCAAAAATATCCGCAAGCTCTTCCACACTTACGGATCTTCCGATCTCTTTTTTTGTGCTGATCTGATAATTCTGGCAAAATATGCATTTCATTGAACATCCCGTAAAAAACACCGTACCGGAACCGCGTGTGCCGCTGATACAGGGCTCCTCCCAAAAGTGAAACGCGGCGCGGGCAATAACCGGGTTTGCACCCATGCCGCAAAAACCGGAGCCACTGGCTTCTTCTCTCCTTGCGCCGCAGCGGCGCGGGCAGAGCGTGCAATGCTCAATCCTCATGCTTCCGCCCCCTGATACACATCATTGCGGCCAGTCCGCCCCGCTTTCCACCGCTGGCACGGTGGGAATACAGCCAGTCAGAGTTGCATTCCGTACAAAGCTGCGCGACGGTGATCTGTTCGTCAGGGATTCCTGCTTTTAGGATAATTCTCCGGTTTGCTTCCCACAAATCAATGTTGTATTTTCCTCCGCCCTTGCTCACGATAAACTCCTGCGGACGAAGCTCGGTCAATTTTTCAAACTCAGCATACACCGGCGCGTCAACTTCAAAACAGCAGGGGCCGATGGACGGGCCGATTGCGGCAACAAGACTTCGCGGGTCGCTTCCAAATTCACGTACCATGGCGGCAACCATTTCCCTGCCGATTTGAGCCACCGTACCGCGCCAGCCCGCATGGGCAAGGCCGATTGCGCGCTTTTTCGGATCAAGGAAGAAGAGCGGAACACAGTCTGCATAATACGTGACAAGCGTGACGTTCGGCTCGTTTGTAATCAGCCCGTCAACGCTTTTCATATCCTTTGGCTTCCAGATTCCGATCCCATAATTTTCCGGACTCACACGCCGGATAAAAGTGTGGTGATCCTGTGATGAGGCGACAAGCGTATGATAGTCGAATCCGGCGGCATCACAAAACTGATGAAAATTATCTGTTACGTTTTTATCCTCATCACCACGCCCAAAGTTCAGATTCATGGAAGCAAACTCGTTTTGGCTCACGCCGCCCAGACGGGTGGAAAACGCATGGTTTACAAAATCATAGCGTTCAATGGGCGGAAATGTCAGAAAAGTGACGCCTGCATTTTCATGTAAACTCATATTTTTACTGTCGTAGCTCATAATTCCTCCGTACAATTCACTGGGCTTTATATTTTTTCAGTATCGCAGTCATGTATACTATAATCCGTCATTCTCGACTTTGATGCCACTATGTCTGTGGCGGAAGAGAATACAGATTAAAATGTCCTTTTATTAGAAAATAGCAAGTGTACATTTTATTGATTTTAGCATAAGAGATGATGAAAAGCAATTAATGGACATAAAAAAAGAGAGCTGTTTGCTCCCCAATCTGAATCTCTAAAAACATCATGATGCTGCTTAAGTATTTCGTTTTTTTACTCCCCCATCAGGCAAAGAGCCCGTATATTATTTGTCATCCAAGATATAATAATTCTCAATAACTTTAAATTGGAGATTATGAAATTGAATGTTGCAATTTTAGGAGCTGGAATATCTGGGCTTTCCTGCGCAATAACATTAGAGAAACATGGAATAAATCCGGTTATTTTCGAGAAACGAAGTTGTGCCGGAGACAGATTTGTAAACGCGGAAGCTATGTTTAGTATTTTAAATAGACCTGTTAAAGATAGTCTAAAATACTTTGCAGAGAAATCCGGCATTATCCTGAATCCCATTGACGAAGTCAACAAGTTGGTGATTCACTCCAAAAATGAAAAGAGCACGATAGACGGGAAAATTGGATATACAAATATACGAGGACGTCATGAAAATTCATTTGAATCTCAACTAGCCAAACAGGTCAAAAGTACAATTCATTACAATTCATCCAATAAATATCAGGAAGTAGTCAAAGATTTCGATTCTATCGTTTTGGCTACAGGAGACGCGGAGTATGCCTTACAACAAGGCAATTTTAGGAGTGACCTAACCTGCTCAATAAAAGGTGCAACTGTGGAAGGCTCATTTTTAACTGACACCCCACATGTTTGGTTTAACTGTGAAATAATTCCAAAAGGATACGCCTGGGTAATCCCTTATTCAAATAAGGAAGCAAACGCGGTGATCGCTTTTCCGGACTATCCGGAAACAAAGATCTATGATATTGAAAAAATGTGGGAAATGTTTTTCGATAGAGCATGTAAAGATTTGCGACAGAATTTAAAGATAACAGATCAATTCCAAATTTCCCATTATATAATGGGAATATGCAAAAAGCCCAAAATAGATCAAACATATTATGTCGGTAATTGTTTTGGAGCACTTTCCCCCGGTCTGGGATTTGGTCAGTTTACATCCATATTAACTGGTATTTATGCCGCGCATGACATTTGTGGGATAGGTCAGTATGATAAACTTGTAAAACCACTATTTGAAAATTATAATCATTCATTGGTTTTAAGAAAATTTTTAGAAAGAACGGATGATGATTCTTTTGATCTAATAGTCAAGAGCAGTAATTCGAAATTACTAGACATGTTAATTAGTCACATCTTTGGTTCAGGAAGTGATTTTAATTTACTAAAATGGTTAACACCCGTTTTATCCTTAATGAAGTAAGGCAACCAATCCGAATTAATGCAGATCTTGTAAAATAAAAAAAGGAGAGCTTATTTGCTCTCCTCTTGAGGTGTTTTTTCCTCTTCTTTATCCTTCTCAGTATTAAAGGGAAGGATTACTTTTTTAACGGTCAGCCCTTCATATTTCAGTTTAAATTGAACGCGGCCGTAAAACTTGTGATGGCAGTCGTGGCAGATGAAAACAGCGCGATAACTCTTATTCTTTAGCTGCCACTCGCCTGCCCGGTGGGCACGGCAGCCACAGAGATCACAATTAAAAGACATATCGCTGCGCTGAATCAGCGGGTGATTTAAGTCACAGACAATCACCGTCTTAAACTGAGCACGGTTATAGAATTCTTCATTCTGCGCATCCTGTATAAATGGAATCAAACTTTGCAGCTGATAAAGTTTCTGGAAGCATCGCAGTGACAAAAGGCTGTCACCCAAAGCCCGGTGATGGTCAAAACCATCCTCATCAATTTCCAGCAGTTGCGCTGAAGTACTCAGTCCCATCTGCTTTGTGGCGTCATAGTCAAGCATCTTCTCGCAATAAGCCTGCAAATTTACATAACGGCTTAGAAACGGAATGTGACCATTTCCGCAAAAATAACGACAGTTTTCAATCAGCGTAAGGATATCCGAGGTACCCCATGTCATGAGCACCGCGTCGCCCATCCACTTTTTAAACCGACTGGAGACCTGCATAAATTGCAGGCCACCTGCCAGTTCCTCATTCGTAATACTGGTCAGCGTTTTTATTTTTCCGCTGATTTTTTTGCCAACCTGAGGACGAACCAACGCCTCAAAGGTATCCAAAATATTTAAATTCTGGTCTACCTTTACGGCGCCGAATTCGATAATCTCATTGATAAAGCCCTTGATACGGCGGCTGTAGGTGCCGTTCCATTCCAAATCAAGTATTACTAAATTCATATTATTTGTTCTTATTAGCCTGCTTCATACGCAATTCCTTAGCCAAAGTCTTTTTACGCATGCGAATGCTCTTTGGCGTAACCTCAACAAGTTCGTCATCCTTGATAAACTCAATGCACTGCTCAAGGCTGAGCACCGTGTGCGGAGTTAACTTCAACGCATCATCTGCACCGGAAGAACGGGTATTGGTTACATGCTTCTTCTTGCAGATATTGACGGTAATATCTTCGGATTTCGGGCTGACACCAACCACCATACCTTCGTAAACATCAACTCCGGGTCCGATAAACAAACGGCCGCGATCCTGTGCGTAGAAAAGGCCATAACCTGTGGATTCACCCGTTTCATGGGCGACAAGAGAGCCTTGCGGATACATATTGATTTCGCCCTTGAAAGGTTCGTAGGAATCAAACACATTATTCATAATGCCGTTGCCGTTGGTATCCGTTAAAAACTCCTGGCGGTAGCCCATCAGGCTGCGTGCGGGAATTTTAAACTCAAGATGGGACATGCCTGTATCACGGGTTCCCATATTGATAATTTCAGCTTTGCGAGAACCGAGCTTTTGCATAACAGGACCGACATAGTCAGCCGGAACTTCAATCATCAGCAGCTCGACTGGCTCGTACTTCTTGCCGTCAATCATCTTATAGATAACATGCGGCGCGGAAACCTGGAACTCATAATCCTGACGGCGCATCTGCTCAATCAAAATAGAAAGATGCAGCTCACCGCGGCCGGATACTTTAAAGGTATCGGCGGAATCGGTTTCTTCCACACGCATGGCGACATTGGTTTCCACTTCCTTGAACAGGCGTTCACGCAAATTGCGGGAAGTAACATATTTACCCTCAGAACCTGCAAACGGGCTATTGTTAACCATGAACATCATGGAAACGGTAGGCTCGTCTATTTTTACAAAAGGAAGCGGCTCAATGCAATCCGGCGAGCAGGCGGTTTCACCGATATTGAGTCCTGCGATGCCGGATACCGCGACGAGATCTCCAAGCTTGGCATCCTGAACCTCTACCCTTTTTAATCCTTCAAACTGATAAAGCTTTGCAACCTTAACATTGCGTGTGGAGCCGTCACGGCAGCAAAGGACAACATTATCCCCGTCGTGGATTTCTCCGCGTTCAACACGGCCAATCCCGATTCTGCCTATATAATCATCATAGTCAATATTGGAAAACAGAACCTGAGCCGGGCCGTTCAATTCACCCTTAGGTGCAGGAATGTTTTTAATAATCGCATTGAAAAGCGGCTTCATATCCGTACCTGGAACATCCGCATCGTCTGAGGCGTAGCCATCGCGGCCTGAAGCGTAAACAACCGGAAACTCCAGCTGCTCTTCACTCGCGCCAAGTTCGATAAACAGGTCAAGTACTTCATCGACTACTTCAACCGGTCTTGCACCCGGACGGTCAACTTTATTCACAACGACAATCGGCTTTTTACCAAGACCCAAAGCCTTTTTTAAAACAAAACGGGTTTGCGGCATGCAGCCTTCAAATGCGTCGACAAGCAATAAAACACCGTCAACCATCATAAGGATACGTTCCACTTCGCCGCCGAAATCGGCATGGCCGGGAGTATCGACAATATTGATTTTAACACCATCATACATAACAGCAGTGTTTTTTGAAAGTATCGTAATGCCGCGCTCGCGCTCAAGGTCGTTGGAATCCATTACACAATCCACGACTGCCTCGTTGGCTCTGAAAATACCACTCTGCCTTAAAAGCTGATCAACCAGAGTGGTCTTGCCATGGTCAACGTGAGCGATTATTGCAACATTTCTTACATCATTTCTTGTATCCATCAAATTACCTCTTTTTCTTTTTCACACAATTCCAATATTATATCATATTTACACAAATTTGTGAATCTAAATTTTATAGTATTCCAAATAAATCAGACGAAAAAGCGCCGGCAACTGCCGGCGCTTTAAGACGTATTGGAGCGAACGACGAGGCTCGAACTCGCTACCTCCACCTTGGCAAGGTGGCGCTCTACCAGATGAGCTACATTCGCGGATTTGGAACGGTGTTTATTATACGACACAAACCGCTGATTTGTCAACTCCTTTTTCAAATATTTTTTCATTGATATTACAATTCACTATTTTGCAGGCTTATGTTATAATAACAAACAGGGCTAATTTCTCTTGCTGTTACTGTGCGGAGGATGCGCCGGAAAGGAACCACATATGAATTATTCTATGAATCTGGGGGCATGGAACTCTGTTTTCGCTGTTCCCTGCTCTGTTGTTGATAAACATATCAAGCTGGCCGGTTCCATGCCGCTGAAGGTGCTGCTATGGACATTGCGCCACGCCGGTGAAAGTTTTGAATCAAAAGATACCGCACAGGCCCTCGGTATCAGTGAAACTGACGTAAACGACGCGATGCTCTACTGGCAGCAAGCGGGACTTATTGCAATAGAAAAGGAAGAAATCACGCCTGACGGGGGTACAATGCAGAAGCCGGAAGTTCCCGAACCTCTGAACACTCCTGAGATTCCTTTGGAAAAACCACCGGAGGAAAAGCCGCACAAAGTACTATCCCGCCCGCAGAAGGCTGACAATGCCTTTGTAGCAAAGCGAATGAATGAATCAACGGAAATTGCCTGCCTGATGCAGGAAGCGGAGCAGATTTTGGGCCGGCTGATCTCTAACGGCGACTCCGCTACACTGCTCATGATACATGATGACTTCGGACTGCCCGCAGATGTAATCATTATGCTGCTGCAATACGCAATGAGCATTGGCAAAGCAAACATGCGCTACATAGAAAAAGTCGCTATGAACTGGGCGGATGAAGAAATTTCCACCCATGAAAAAGCAGAATCAAAACTGCGCAGTCTGGCAGAAAACAGCAAAGCTTGGCATGTAGTTGAGCAGGCAATCGGGATGCCGCATCGTGTTCCCTCTGCAAAAGAAGAATCCGCCGCCGCTGTTTGGGTTACTGATTGGCACTTCAGCATCGCGTTGATTCATGAGGCATATGACCGCAGCATCGACGCCACAGGAAAATTCAGCCCGGCATATATGAACCGGATTTTTGAGCGCTGGCAGAAGGACGGCGTCACTACGCTGGAACAGGCACAAAAAGAAAAAGAAGAGCGGGCTTCCGCACGTAAGAATGATGTCAAAAACAAGAAGAGTAATAATGTTACCTTTGACATTGATGAATATGAACGAACAAGTATGTACGATACTTTGGACAAGAGGTGATAAAATTGGGATACAGCAGGGAAATATATAACGCCGTGAATCTTATATTATCGGAACGCCGCAAGAAAGCTGAGAATGAAGCGTCCGAACGTAAAACAGCATTCTACCAGCACTGCCCAAAGGCAAGAGAAATAGAATCTCTGCTCTCAACTACCGCGATTGCAGCCGCTAAAGCTGTTTTGGGCGGCAGTAATACAAAAGAACAGCTCATGCGATTAAGAGCAAACAACCTTGCCCTTCAAAGTGAATTTAATACCTTGCTAACTGCTGACGGTCATGCAAAAGATTATCTTGACCCTCACTATTTCTGCAGTCTGTGCGGTGATACGGGATATATAGACGGCAGAATGTGCGGCTGTATGAAAAAGCTTTTGCAGTCGGAAGCCTATCGCCGTCTGAACGCGCTGACACCCCTTTCACTTTCAACATTTGAAAGTTTTTCCCTGGATTACTACTCTGACACAGCCGAAAACAACAGCTATAAATCACCACGGCAAATAATGAGCGATACTTTAAATTATTGCATTTACTATGCTGAAAAGTTTTCTATTAATTCTTCCAATCTTATTATGACCGGCGGAACAGGACTGGGAAAAACCCACATTTCCCTTGCGATTGCCAACATTGCAATTCAGAAAGGATTTGGGGTAGTTTACTGTTCGGTCAATAACCTCATCACAAAATTAGAGCGAGAACATTTTGGCCGTGACGACGGCGATACCAACCAGATGCTGCTAGAATGCGACCTTCTGATTCTTGATGATTTGGGAACGGAATTCAAAAATGCGTTTTCCTGTGCCGAAATATACAATATTGTAAACACGCGGCTGATGTCACAAAAGCCAACGATTATCAGCACAAATCTTTCCACTAGCGAATTACTTGATTTTTATTCAGAACGTTTTACATCAAGAATTATTGGCAGTTACCGACGCATTCCATTTGTCGGTAAAGACGTCCGGCAGCAAAAGCGTTCCATATAAAATAAAAGCATGCTTTAAAGCCCGGGAGACTGAAATTTCACAGTCTCCCGGGCTTTTTCATTGTTATGTATTTATACTTTTACAATCGCGGTTCTCGATTTTGTGGACGGCGGCAACGGCATGGTAATGTGTGTGACATACCACTTCAAGTGGGGAATGATCAAGGAGATATACATGTCCAGTTTATTTTCCTTCACAAACAGGGTACTGCGGTAAAAAGAAATATTTTTCCAAAGATTGATATCTTTACTGGGAAAGACCTGTTCGATTTGCGTGAAGTGAATTCCGTCCTCAGATCTTAAAAGGAACAGCTGAAATGAATAGTTCGCCATTTTCTCCGCTGTTTGCAGCAGATAATAGTCCGAGCCGTACTTAATCATATCCTGATGATAGGACTCGTCCCCCTTCGGCAGAGGAACCGTGCAGCGGACAGGCGTAGACCAATCCAAAGCATCCTTGCTTTCGGAGGAAAACAGGTCGCCGCCATAAGTGGCATACCATGTTTTATACTCCCCATTTTCATAATTTACGCACATGCTTAAGAGGCCGTCTCTGTCCTGCCGAAGCTTTTGTGCTGCAGTCCAATGAACTCCGTCAGTTGTAGTCTTTCGATAATAAATATTAATTGAATTATTTGCACGGCGCCAGATCTTTTTGCTGACCGGCTGCTTCAATGGATTACTAATCTTAGTTGAACCAGCCGACTGTATAAATGGATTATTGTTTGATGACAGTGCCGTCACCTTAGCCGGATTGTAACGATACCACAGTTCCATGGTGTTCCCGCGCATAACAAGCTGCGGGTCAGAATAATGCCCGCCTGCCGCAACGTCCGATGGAATCCCGGAAACAGGATTTGTAAGTCCCGCAGGAGCGTTCCATGTTTTTCCGTCGTTAGAAACAACAATAGACGGATTTTCATATAAATCATGTTCATAAGGATAAGGGGTCATAGACATCCAGTATTGATATCCGTTCCAACCTTTTGGGAAATAGAGCACCTTGGGGTGAGTCAACTGGTTTGAGCCATCATAGGTTGGAATTGATACAAGATTGTATTTGGCTTGCATTTGTCCAAAAGAAGCTGGGAGTTTGGCGTTGGATGCCATGACAATCTTTTGTGTGGAAGACATTATTTTTTTGACCGCTTCCTTTGCTTTGGAAGAAGCCGGGACACTGTTTTGCTCAATTAATTTTGGCGCAAAAACGGTAGGAAGAATCACAGCAACACACAATATAACGCAAAGAAAAGGAAGGATTTTTTTAAATGAAAATGATTTCACACGAACACGACCTTTCAGTGACTGCGAGAGACCCTGAGAAATGGTATGATTTTCTATAATTATATTCTTCTAATTTACAAAAATAAAGTATGATGAAAGAAAATAAAAATATCAAAATTGTTAATTTTAATGTACAGCAAAGGTTAAATCAATTAAAATAATTTACTCCTCCCCCGTCATAACGGAGAAGGAGTAAATTATTTTACAATTCAATTTTATATAATATTACACTATTCGTTCGTCAAATTGAGCGCGCCAAGACTTTGTGCCTTTAAATATGCATTGATAAAACCATCTATATCACCGTCCATTACGGAGGCAATATTTCCTATTTCAAAGCTGGTGCGGTGATCCTTCACCAATGTATAAGGCATAAATACGTAGGAACGAATTTGAGAACCCCAACCGATTTCTTTTTGCTCTCCCTTAATATCCTCAATACGGTCCAGATTTTCGCGTTCTTTTATTTCAACCAGTTTGGATTTCAGCATTTTCATCGCAACATCGCGGTTTTGGTACTGGCTGCGCTCTACCTGACAGGAAACAACGATTCCAGTGGGTATATGCGTTAAACGGACAGCGGAAGACGTTTTGTTAACCTTCTGCCCGCCTGCTCCGCTCGCGCGGTAAACATCCATTTTAATGTCATCCGGACTGATTTCAACATCGACATCATCATCGATTTCCGGCATGACCTCAAGCGACGCAAAGGAAGTATGGCGCCTGCCGGAAGCATCAAACGGAGAAACACGGACAAGACGGTGTACACCGGTCTCGCTCCTTAAAAAGCCATAGGCATTTAATCCCTCGATTAGAATACTGGCGCTTTTCAGCCCGGCCTCTTCCCCGTCCAGATAATCAAGCGTTTTTACCTGATATCCGTGACGTTCGCCCCAGCGGCAGTACATGCGATAAAGCATTTCTGCCCAATCCTGCGCTTCCGTGCCTCCTGCGCCCGCATGGAACGTCAGAATCGCGTTTTTACCGTCATATTCTCCGGTGAGCAGGGTTGACAGCCGCTGCGCTTCCAGTTCAGTCTGAAATTTTTGCATTTCTTCCTGTGCTTCCGGCAAAAGGGATAGATCATTCTCCTCATCCGCAAGCTCAATCAGCGCAAGTGCGTCTTCATATGTGCTTTTTAACCGCTCATAGGCTGCAATCTTATTTTTCAGCATGCTGGAACGCTGCAGTGTTTTTTGGGAAACACTCATGTCATCCCAAAATCCCGGCTGCGCAGCTTTCTCATCAAGCTTTGCAATTTCTTCCCGCATACTCTCAAGTCCCAATGCCTCGGCCAAATCTTTTAAATCAGGCTCAAGTCCCTCTAGCGAAAGCTTTAATTCTTCAAATTGCAGCATCGTATCATCCTTTAAACTTAATCATTTATTTAGTCTTAACCAATTGATTATAGATTATTTTTCAGGTCTTGTAAAGAACAAATTCCGGGCAGTACTGTTCTGCCCCGTCGTTTAAAAGTGGACGCAACGGACTTCAAATTGTGAATTAGGTGAAAACTTATTGAAGAAAACATTGAAGTTTCTTTGAAAATTAGATACAATAGATTATCATACATGTTTATGTCTTTACAGGAGGATAAGTTATGACTGACTATACCGGTTTAAAATGCCCGGTTTGCGGAAAGTCTTTTACCGCTAATGATGATATTGTGGTTTGCCCCAAATGCGGCGCTCCTTACCATCGTGAGTGTTACGCAGAGGTTGGCAAATGTGTTTTTACAGAAAAGCACGGTACTCCGGACGCATGGGCCCCGCCGAAACCTGAACCGACACAGCAGAACTCAGAGGCACGCACCAAACGGTGCACGAACTGTGGTACCCCAAATTCAGAAAATGCCATGTTCTGTGAACACTGCGGGCAATCTTTCACGGCAAACCAGCAGAATCTTCCGCAAAACGGTAATTTCCCACAAAACAACGGTTTTCCCCCAGAAGGAGGATTCCCGCAAAACGGCGCGCCATTCAATCCGAACCAGGCTGGCGGTTTCCCTCAGGGAGGATTTCTAAATCAGCAGGTTCCGTTTATCTTTGACCCAATGGGCGGCGTAAACCCAAATGAGCCGATTGAGAATGTCCCCGCAGGCGATATTGCAAAACTGGTTCAGAGCAATACACAATATTATCTGCCAGTGTTTATGAATCTTAATAAGTTTAAAACAAACCGCTTTAATTTCAGTGCATTCCTGTTTTCAGGCGGCTGGATGCTTTACCGAAAGCAATACAAACTAGGCTCAATTATTGCTTCAATTATGGTCGCACTGCTCTTGGCTTCCGCTTATGTTTCACTTTATTTTGCTGCGCCGCTGGAGCAGTCGCTGTTTCAGCAAGTTGGTATTACGTCAGACACGGTTTCCTTTACCTATGCTCAGCTGATGCAGGTTTCCGAGCTTCTTGCTCAGCAGCCTGTTTCACAGATTCTGCTGTTTTGCATTCCGCCGATGATTGCAATCATCCAATTTATTGTTATGCTGATTGTCGGTTTTAACGGGAATAAATGGTACATGAAGCATTGTGTCGAAAAGGTCAGCCAGATTCATGAAAGCACCACACATCCCACGGAAGCTACCATCCTGCTTCAGGAACAGGGTGGTGTAAACGCCGCACTCGCAATCTGTTTATTAATCTGCTATATGATCATCGTATACATAATACCTTCAATATAATATCGTTTAAATAGGAGTTGTGTAAAATGAAAGTTACAAAAGCCGTCATTCCGGCTGCAGGATTGGGCACCAGAGTGTTGCCTGCCACAAAATCGATGCCAAAGGAAATGCTGCCGATTGTGGACAAGCCGGCAATTCAATATATTGTTGAGGAAGCGGTTCATTCCGGCATTACGGATATCTTAATCATTACAAACCGCGGAAAAGGGCTGATTGAAGACCATTTTGACCGTGTACCGGAACTAGAGGCCACATTAACCAGTAGAGGACCCGAAAAAGAAAAAATTCTCAATGATATTGTTGATATTGCACATCAGGCAAACATTTACTTCGTGCGCCAGAAAGAGACTCGCGGTCTCGGTCACGCGGTCAACTGCGCACGTTCTTTTGTGGGCAATGAACCATTCGCCGTGCTTTACGGTGACGACGTGATCATAGGTGAAGACCCGGCCTGCGGGCAGTTAATCAGAGCTTATGAAGAATTTGGCAAAGGTATTCTGGGCGTAAAAATGGTTACCCCCGAGGCAATTACCAAATACAGTTCGCTGAAAGTGAAAAATATCCATGATAACTATTTTGAATGCACCGATATGATTGAAAAGCCATCTCCGGATAAGATTATGTCACTTTATTCCATTCTCGGCCGCTGCATTCTTACACCGGACATTTTTGATATTTTGGATCAAACCGAACCTGGCGCAGGCGGAGAAATTCAGTTAACTGATGCAATGTGTACCTTGGCGAGAAACGCAGGAATGATTGCAGTGGATTACACAGGCAAGCGCTATGACATGGGAAACAAGCTTGGAATTCTGCAGGCACAGGTTGAGGTAGCACTGAAACATCCTGAGATTGGCGAGGAATTTAGGGCTTATTTGAAAGAGTTATGCAAGGCGTTGTAAATTCGTTCTTGACTTAATATTGCCGGACTGATATAATTACTCTGTTAAGCCGCTTTTTTCGGCTTACTATCCTTGCTCCGAATTTATTTCGGGGCCTAAAGTCCAAAAGGAGGTGCAAATAATGTCAGATGTTAAGAATTCTTATGAAACCGTATTCATCCTTTCCACAACACTGGGTGATGACGGAATCACAGCAATGGTTCAGAAGTTCAAAGATTTGATTGAAGCCAATGGTACAATTGATAGTGTTGATGAATGGGGCAAGCGCAGACTCGCCTACCCAATCAAAAAGCAGGACGATGGTTACTATACTTTAGTCAACTTCACGAGTGCTCCTGATTTCACCGCAGAACTCGACCGAATCTACAAGATTACCGATGGCGTCCTTCGTTCTCTCATCATTAAGAAGGAAATCAAAAAAGAAATTATAAAGCATGTCAAGAAGGAAGCGTGATTTGAATGCTCAATGTCGCTGTATTAATGGGCAGGCTTGTCGCCGACCCTGAACTTCGGCACACAACAAACGATATATCCGTAACAAGTTTTACAATTGCTGTTGACCGGTCCTACGTAAAATCAGGAGCTGACCGTCAAGCGGACTTTATTGATATCGTCGCATGGCGCAATACCGCTGATTTCGTATGCAAATATTTCCGTAAGGGTCAATTGGTTGCCGTTCAGGGTTCTATTCAGACGCGCAGCTATACCGACAAAGACGGAAATAAGCGTAAAGCTTTTGAAATTGTTGCTGATAATGTTCATTTTGCTGAGTCAAAACGTGACGGCGTTGCGGCGCCGGGCAGCTTTCATTCGAGAACAGAAAACGCAGTTGAACAGCCTGCTCCCGCTTATTCAAGCGGCGATACAGGCGATTTTGAGGAAATTCCTTCGGACGACGATTTGCCATTCTAAGATTTCCGCTAACAATAATTATTGATGAGAAAAGGAGGCTTTTTGCCATGGCCTATTCAAATGACAGAAATGACAGAAACGATAGACAAGACCGTGACCGCCGTCCCGGCGGACGCAAGACCCGCAAAAAGGTTTGCAGTTTTTGTGTTGACAGAGTTGACACGATCGATTATAAGGATGTAGCGAAGCTTCGCCGCTTTATTTCTGAGAGAGCAAAGATTCTGCCTCGCAGAGTTACCGGCACCTGTGCAGGTCATCAGCGTGAGCTGACCCTGTCAATTAAGCGTGCTCGTCATCTTGCACTGCTTCCATTCAGCAGCGATTGATTTTTTGCTGTTAGCAACTTAACTTTTAGAGCGGGCGCATTGCGCCCGCTCTTTTGTATTTGATTATTATTGTATGCGTGCTTAGCCTGCCAAAAGTGTGAGTCTGCCTGGTCTATCTTACAATATCTATAAAACAGTAGGAAAATTGGAGGTTTGAGATGCTCATAGATATGCATGTACATATGTTTTCTGATAAAATTGCCAAAAGGGCGCTGAATAATCTTGCAAGAATCTGCAATAGCGCGTATTATACCGACGGCACAGTTAAAGGCACAAGTGAAAAGCTTCATGAGTGGGGCGTTGACTTGTTTGCGGCAATGAATATTGTTACAAAGCCGACTCAGCAAACAATCATCAACAATTGGGCTGCGTCTGTGCAGAGCGAAAGCATCCGCTGTTTTGGTTCAATCCACCCCGACGCACCGGATGCGCTTGACGAGCTTCAGCGCATGAAGTCGCTTGGTCTGTGCGGTGTAAAATTGCATCCCGACTACCAGAAATTCTTCATTGATGAGGAAAAAATGTTTCCGATTTACGATGCCATTTCCGAGCTTGGTTTGCCGGTCACTTTCCACACCGGCCGCGACCCTCTGTCTCCGAATCTGACACATGCCTCCCCCGCTGCCGTCGCGAAAATCGCTGACCTATTTCCGCATATGAAGATAATTGCAGCTCATCTGGGCGGTATGGCAATGTACGATGAGGTGGAGGAACTGTTGGCCGGCAAAAACATCTTCGTCGATACCGCAATGTGTGCGCGGCTCTGCCCACTGGAGCAGTTTGAGCGCATTGTAAACAAGCATGGTTCGGAGCATGTCCTGTTTGCAAGCGACTGCCCGTGGAGCCGTTCCTGTGATGAATTCGAGTATATAGAAAAATCACATCTCCCCCGCTCTGACAGAGAAAATATTTACTGGAGCAATGCCGCATCACTTTTAAATATTGACCTTTAGTTTAAACTCTCCGCCATATATAAAAAGGCTCAAAGCAAAATTTGCTTTGAGCCTTTTTATATAGTCAATTACAGTCTGAAACCTTTTTAGACAACGGTAATCAACTAATCATTACTGAGTTGCTGACGAAGCAGCGGAAGTGTCCACAGAGGATGTTTCCCCGGACGATTCCCCGGAGCTCTCTGAAGAAGATATGCTTTCGGAAGAAGTGCTTGGAGCGGGGCCTTTGCTTATCACAATAACCACTTGTGTTCCATAAGCCATCTGACTGCCCGCCTTCACCTTTTGATAACCGATTGCCGTTCCGGCGGGAACGGTGGCGCTGTAAGCATCTGCCTTAGTTG
>WSSedL1CaDRAFT_10000689_pt1 | contig 22813 bp, 16 predicted proteins | sample WetSurSL1Cattail_FD_9464 | JGI IMG/M metagenome (IMG submission 9464)
TCATGGCAAAATGAAACCAGCCGATAAAGATGCCGAAATGAAGCGCTTTGCCGAAGGAAAAACAAATATTATGGTGGCAACTACCGTTATTGAAGTTGGTGTAAATGTTCCCAATGCTTCGGTTATGATTATTGAAAGCGCCGAACGTTTTGGACTTTCACAATTACACCAATTGCGAGGTCGTGTAGGTCGTGGAGCCGATCAAAGTTATTGCATCTTGATTACCGATTACAAATTGAGTGCCGACAGTAAAACCCGAATGGAAACGATGGTTCGTACCAATGATGGTTTTGAAATTGCCGAAGTAGATTTAAAATTACGCGGTCCTGGAAACCTCATGGGAACACAACAAAGCGGTGTGTTGAATCTTCAGATTGCCGATATTGTGCGCGATAGAGATCTATTGGCACTAGCCAGAGAAAAAGCCATGAAAATTGTTCGAGAGGATAGTCCTTTGCAAAAACCAGAACATGCGACCTTAAAAGCGGTATATTTAGAATTGACTAAGAAAAAAAACATTTGGAATTATATTAGTTAAATTGATTTTCAATTAAATTTACTTCAAATTTATTTCGATGATTTCATACAACTCCAAAGACTGGATTAACTTCATTTTTCGTTTCCACAAAGCAGATACCTTCCGACAATTAATTCCGTTAATTGCATTAATCGCTTTTTATTCTGCAGCAGTTGCATATCTCGAACTTGAATATTGGGATTTACCTGATGACAGCCATGTTAAAAACATATCCATGATGCACGGCATGTTAGGATTTGTCATCTCACTTTTATTGGTTTTCAGAACCAATACTGCTTACGATCGCTGGTGGGAAGGGCGTAAACTATGGGGTGCTTTAGTAAACAACAGTCGCAATTTAGCCTTGAAACTAAATGCAATTTTGGAAGACGAAAAAGACAGGGCTTTTTTTAGAAAAATTATTCCCGCTTATGCGTCCATTTTAAACAAACACTTAAAAGACGACGAAACTGCAAAACAATTATTTGAGGAAATTGTTTTTCCTGTAGATCATCATACACATCGTCCCAATCAAGTAGCCAAAATGCTATTTATGAAAATAAACGAATTGTATAAACATCAAAAAATTACAGGCGACCAATTGATTATTTTAAATAGTGAAATTCAATCTTTCACTGACATTTGTGGTGCTTGCGAGCGTATTAAAAATACACCTATCCCCTATTCTTACAGCGTTTTCTTGAAAAAATTTATCTTTTTCTATGTCATGACTTTACCGTTTGGTTACGTTTTTAACTTGGGGTATTTTGTAATTCCAGTAGTAGTTTTTATTTTCTATGTATTAGCAAGTTTGGAACTCATTGCCGAAGAAATTGAAGATCCTTTTGGTCATGATGCCAATGATTTACCTACAACTAAAATTGCCGAAAACATAAAAAAACACGTAGAGGAATTAATTTAAAATTATAACATATCCTTATCAATTACTATAGTTTATTTTTATTAAATTTAAGGCACACTTGAAAAGTTTAAACTATGAATACCAATCGTGCTTTAATTACTCCTCCAAAATTATCGAATGAGAAATCATTGAAAACTTTAATTGAAAACAGAACTGTTTACAATTTGAATCACTGTGAGTTAAATTTATTTGAAACCTACAAATCGTCTGAATTAGTTCCTTTAAAATTTAATGATTTAGTAGTCACAAGTATGTTGAGAGGAAAAAAAGTAATGCATCTTTTTGATGATCCCAGTTTTGAATATTTACCTGGTGAAACCGTAATGATCCCCTCTAATGTAGAAATGAAAATTGATTTTCCTGAAGCTTCTAAAAACAATCCTACGCAATGTTTAGCTTTAGCAATAGATCAAACTAAAATTAACAGTACGCTGCAATTTTTAAACGAACGCTATCCGAAAGAAGGAAATGATCAATTTTGGCATTTAAATTACCAAAATTATTATTTCTATAACAACACGGAATTAGCCACAACGATGAATAAACTCATCAAAGAATGCATGAGTACATCAGTTACAAAAGACGTTCTTGCCGACTTGACTTTACAAGAATTATTGATTCGAATTATTCAAACACAAACAACCAAATCAATAGATGATGGTATTTTTTCAGATCCAAATTCACCTATTAGCGAAGTTCTAGAATACATTAGATTGAATATTAGAGAAAATTTAAGCCTAAAAAAATTAAGCGATACCGCTTGTATGAGTACTACTTCTTTTTCTCGTTTTTTCAAAAGGGAATTAGGTATGAGTCCGATTGAATTTGTAATCAATGAAAAAATAAGACATGCCAAACAATTACTTAAAAATCCAACGATACAAATAAATGAAGTCTGTTATATGGCTGGATTTGATGACAGCAATTATTTCAGTCGTCTGTTTAAAAAACATGAAGGTATTACTCCTAAACAATACCAATTGTTATACGTAAACTAGTTTATTCTATATATTTTACGGGTTCTAAATCCTGTTCTTCTTCTGCCGTAAAAATACGATATTCGATTTGGAACGTTTTTTTCAAAGGAGTTTCTAATGAAAATCCTCCCACCCCAAAAGCATCAATTACTTTTAGAGTAAAATGAGCGTGTTTCCAATATTCGAATAAATCTTTATCAACCCAAAATTCTGTTTCTTCTATAGTTCCAATGCACACATCGCCCATGCGTTGGTAAAAACCTCCTTTTTCAAAACATTGCGGCTGCGTACCTTCGCAACAACCTCCTGCTTGATAAAACATAAGTTCTCCATGCTTTTCTTTTAAAATTTGGATTAAAGCAATAGCTTCTTTGGTAGCATTAATTCTTTTTATCATAACTAAATATTTTAAAAAAACTAAGCCCTAACATCTTTCTAAATTAGGGCTATCATTAAATTGCAATTTTAAAAGCAACTTATCCATTAATATCAATTAGAATTTTAACCTGAGAAGGATTAGAAACTAATGCTTCAAAACCTTCGGTAACAATTTCATCTAATTTGATTCTTTTAGTTACTAATTTTTCAACAGGCATTCGACCTAAATTAATCAAATCTATAACTTGTGGAAAAATATTTCTGTAAGCAATAATTCCTTTTATGGTAATTTCACGAACTACTTGATCAAAGGCATTATGCGTTACCGGTTTTCCAAATAATGCTACCAAAACAGCAGTACCACCATTTTTTAAACTAGCAATCCCTCCATCAAATGAAGCTTGAACACCAGCAGCATCAAGAAAAACATCAACTCCACCATTAGTTAATTTCTTAATTTGTTGTGGAATATTTTCACTTTTTCCATTAATTACAATACTTGCACCAATTTCTTTAGCTTTTTCCAAACGTTTTTCAGCTATATCAACCACTATAACTTCTGTTGCACCAGCGGCAATGGCAGCCTGTACACATAAAAGCCCAATTGGACCAGCCCCATAAATCAAACAAGATTGACCTATTTTTAACCCACTTTGCAATACAGCATAAACCGCAACTGCAGCAGGTTCAACCAAAGCTCCTTGTTCAAAACTCATCGAATCTGGGATTTTATGAACCATATAATCCTCAACAACTGTATATTTTGCAAAACCTCCATTAGAAGTCAATCCAATAAAACCAAGCGGTTCCGAAAGATTGTATTCTCCATTAGTAATAAATGGACTATCTGGATTTTTAAAAAGCGGTTCTACTACAACTCGATCACCAAGCTTTAAATTTTTTACTTCTTTACCTATTTCACTAATAACTCCTGCAAATTCATGGCCCAAAGTAGTAACTCCTTGGTGTCCATTTAATGGATAAGGTTTATCAACAGGAATTAACATCGGTCCATGTGTGTATTCATGAAGATCTGAGCCACAAATTCCAGCAAATTGTACTTCAATTTTAACTTGTTTTGCTCCAGTTGTTGGAATTTCTGTTTCTTCTACTCTTATATCTTTTGCAGCATGCCAGCGTGCCGCTTTCATTTTTGCCATACTATTTCTATTTTATTTATTTAAATTTATAAAAAAAGGCAAGTTTTAAAACTTACCTTCTTCAATTGACAATTATTATTAAAAAAATCCTAGTTTCTTTTTATCATAAGAAATTAACATATTTTTAGTTTGACGGTAGTGTCCCAACATCATTTTATGATTTTCTCTACCAATTCCAGATTGTTTGTACCCTCCAAATGGTGCTCCAGCTGGATAAGAATGGTATTGATTTACCCAAACTCTACCAGCTTGAACTGCTCTTGGTACTTGATAAATTTCGTGAGCATCACGTGTCCAAAGTCCTGCACCTAAACCATAAATTGTATCATTCGCAATAGCAATAGCCTCTTCTGTAGTTTTAAATGTAGTAACTGCTAATACTGGTCCGAAGATTTCTTCTTGAAAAATTCGCATCTTATTATGACCTTTAAAAATGGTTGGCTTGATGTAATATCCACCAGCGTGATCGCCTTCAAAAACATTTTCATCTCCACCTGTTAATAATTCTGCACCTTCTTCTTTTCCTAATTTTATGTAAGACATAATTTTTTCCTTTTGAACTAAGGAGGCTTGAGCGCCAATCATTGTTGCCATGTCCAAAGGATTTCCAGCTACAATAGCTTCGGTTCTTTCAATAACTCTTGACATGAATTTATCATAAATATCTTCATGAACCAATAATCTTGATGGACAGGTACAAATTTCACCTTGATTTAAAGCAAATAATACAGCACCTTCAATGGCTTTATCAAAGAAATCATCGTCATGATCAGCAACTGATTTCATAAAAATATTAGGCGATTTTCCTCCTAATTCTAAGGTAACTGGAATAATATTTTCGGTAGCATATTGCATCACTAATCTACCAGTTGTAGTTGAACCAGTAAATGCAGCTTTTGAAACTTTTTTATTAGTCACCAAAGCTCTTCCTAATTCAGCTCCAAATCCGTTAACAATATTTACAACTCCTGGAGGCAAAATATCACCTATCAATTCCATCATTACCATAATAGAAATTGGTGTACTTTCGGCTGGTTTTAAAACAACTGTATTTCCTGCTGCTAATGCTGGAGCCAATTTCCAAACAGCCATTAATATTGGGAAATTCCAAGGAATAATTTGAGCAATAACACCTAATGGCTCACTTAAAGCGATAGAAACTGTATTAGCATCTAGTTCCGCAATAGAACTTTCTTCGGCACGAATAACACCCGCAAAATATCTAAAGTGATCTATTGCTAATGGCATATCGGCATAAGTAGTTTCGCGAATTGGCTTACCGTTATCAATTGCTTCAACAGCCGCTAAATAAGCTAAATTATCCTCAAGAACTTGTGCTATTTTATTCAACAAAATGCTACGCTCCGTAACTGAAGTCTTTCCCCAAGTTTCAAATGCTTTGTGTGCGGCATCAACAGCTAATTCTAAATCTTCTTTAGACGAATGTGCCGCTTGTGTAAACACTTTTCCATCAATAGGAGAAACTACATCAAAATAGTTTCCATTAACAGGAGCTACAAATTTTCCTCCTATATAATTATCATACTTTGCCTTAAAATCAGGTCTTTGTGCTATATTACTCATAATCATTATAATTTTTAATTCTTTCAAATTTACTTTTATAGAAAACAGAACAATAGCACAATCCATTCAATTAATAGCACAAAACTAACATATATGCTTTTTTAACTTAATTTTATTATATAATTCACAAAATATAATAAATAAAAAAATCAATTATTTAAATACAAATTCAAATACAAGAGTCACAAATAACATTAAAAAACCAAAAAAATTGTTTCTTTCTCCAAACTGCAATCCTTATATTTGCAACCTCATTAAAAATCACAAATGAAAATATCATACAACTGGTTAAAACAATTCATCAAAACCGATTGGAATTCAGAAGAAACAGCAGCATTACTTACCGATTTAGGTCTAGAAGTAGAAGTTGTTGAAAAATATCAATCTGTAAAAGGAGGATTAGAAGGTATTGTAGTAGGACACGTCCTTACTTGCGAACAACATCCTGATGCCGACAGATTAAAAGTTACAACTGTTGATATAGGAAATGGAACGCAAATACAAGTAGTTTGCGGTGCAGCTAACGTTGCAGCAGGACAAAAAGTACCTGTAGCTACTATTGGTACAGTATTGTATGATAAGGAAGGAACTTCTTATACCATAAAAAAAGGAAAAATTCGTGGACAAGAAAGTCACGGAATGATTTGTGCCGAAGACGAATTAGGTTTAGGAGAAAGTCATGACGGAATTATGGTTTTAGACAACGATCTAGTTCCTGGAACTCCAGCAGCTCAAGTTTTCAAAATTGAAAATGATGAAGTTTTCGAAATTGGCTTAACGCCAAATCGTGCCGATGCCATGAGTCATTTAGGTACAGCGAGAGATTTAAGAGCTGGATTATTACAAAACGGAGTTAGTGTCGAATTAATTACACCATCTGTAAGTAATTTTAGAGTGGACATGCGTACTTTAAAAATTGATGTTAAAGTAGAAGCACCACTTTTAGCTCCACGTTACTGCGGAGTTACTATTTCTGGAATTAGCGTAAAACCTTCACCTGCTTGGTTACAAGACCGTTTAAAAGCTATTGGAATCAATCCAAAAAACAATATTGTGGATGTTACCAATTATGTTTTACATGATTTAGGACAACCATTACACGCTTTTGATGCTGCAAAAATCAATGGAAAAATCCATGTAAAAACAGTTGAAGCTGGAACTAAATTCACAACTCTTGATGATGTTGAAAGAACATTGCACGAAGAAGATTTGATGATTTGTGATGAAAAAGGTCCAATGTGTATTGCAGGAGTTTTTGGTGGACAAAATTCAGGAGTAACAAACAACACTACCTCTATTTTCTTAGAAAGTGCTTATTTCAATCCTGTTAGCGTTAGAAAAACAGCTAAAAGACATCAATTAAATACCGATGCTTCTTTTAGATTTGAAAGAGGAATTGATCCTACAATTACGGCTTACGCTTTAAAACGTGCGGCTTTATTAATCCAAGAAGTGGCTGGTGGAAATATTACATCTGAAATTGTAGATATTTATACTAAGAAAATTGAGGATTTCTCTGTTTTTTTAAATTTTGAAAATGTAACCAAAATTATTGGACAAAAAATTCCTAAAGATACTATTAAACAAATTTTAGTTTCTTTAGACATCAAAGTAAATAGTGTTTCTGAATCTGGTTTAGGTTTAACCATTCCTGCTTACCGCGTGGATGTTCAAAGAGAAATTGATGTTATTGAAGAAATTTTAAGAGTTTACGGATACAATAAAATTGATTTTTCGAATAAATTAAATGCTACGGTTTTTAATTCTCCAAGAAACGAAGATTATAAGCTACAAAATATCGTTGGTACTCAATTGAATTCGCAAGGATTCCATGAAATGATGGCCAATTCATTGACTACTGCTTCTTATGTGCAGCTTTCTGAAATGCTAAAAGAAGAACACAATGTAACGATGTTAAACCCATTGAGTAATGATTTAGCAACCATGCGTCAATCCTTATTGTTTTCTGGATTAGAAGCTATTGCTTATAATATCAATCGTAAAAATGCCGATTTAAAGTTGTTTGAATTTGGAAAATCATACCACAAATTTCTTTCTGGATATGAAGAGCACAAACATTTGACGTTGTTTTTAACAGGAAATAGAAACCAAGAAAATTGGACTAATCCACAAAAACCTTCTGATTTCTTTTTATTCAAAGGATATGTAGATGCTATATTATCTAGATTAGGAATTCAAAAAACACAAAATAGTCCTGCAAAATCCGATGTATTCTCAGAAGGAATTGCCATTGGAACAGGTCATAATATTTTAGTTGAATTTGGTGTTGTAAAAAAATCAATTCTAAAACATTTTGGAATCAAACAAGAAGTTTTTTATGCTGATTTTAATTGGGAAACTGTTTTAAAAAGCATTCCTAATAAAATTAAATACAGTGAAATTACTAAATATCCAGAAGTAAGAAGAGATTTAGCTTTACTAATTGATCAAAATGTTAGCTATGATAGTATTTATGCTATTGCGAGACAAACAGAGAAAAGCTTATTGAAAGACATTAATCTATTTGATGTGTATGAAGGTAAAAACCTGCCTGAAGGTAAAAAATCGTATGCTTTGAGTTTCATACTTCAAGACGACTCAAAAACACTTACCGATGTTCAAATTGACAAAATTATGGGCAAACTGCAAAAGAATTTTGAAACAGAACTAGGAGCTAGTTTGAGATAAAAAATAGAAATACTGCATATAAAAAAACCCAATTCTAAAAACTAGAATTGGGTTTTTCATTATTGACAAATTTAAAATCAACAAACAACTATGATTTTGGTAACAAAACTGCATTAACTACATGGATAACACCATTAGATTGGTTTACGTCAGCAATTGTAACTTCAGACATCCCTCCTTTTTCATCAGTGATGTATAATTTTTTCCCTTTCATCCAAGCTGTTAATGTTCCACCACTGACGGTTTTCATTGTAGCTTTTCCGTTTCCTTTTTTAATTGCCATAGCAATATCAGAGGCATTCATTTTTCCTGCAACAACATGGTAAGTTAAAATGGTTTGCAACATTTTTTTGTTTTCTGGTTTCAACAAAGTTTCTACCGTTCCTTTTGGCAATTTATCAAAAGCTGCATTAGTAGGTGCAAAAACGGTAAAAGGTCCTTTTCCTTGTAATGTTTCCACTAAATCTGCTGCTTTTACAGCTGCAACTAATGTAGTGTGGTCTTTAGAATTTACTGCATTTTCAATGATGTTTTTTGTTGGATACATTGGTGCACCACCAACCATTACTGTTTTTTGAGCGAAAGAAGTTGCTCCAAATACTAATGCAAAAAATGCTACTGATAATAATTTACTAGTTTTCATAAATGTATATTTTTAAAGTTATATAAAAGCATTTACGACAATGTCTTCGGTATGGTTTTAAAAAAAATAAAAAATAAATTATTTTCTACCTTAAATGCTAATAATCAATAAATTATATATTTTATTTTTCATTAAAATGAAACAAGCAAAATCCTTTATTAAAACGTTTTGATACTCATGTAAATGTTTTAGTTATATTTGTAAATTAAGAAAAGTTATAATTTTTAACAACAGATTACAGTTACCAACAATTCCAAAAGAAGCATGAAAAGAATAATGAGACCTATTTTTACAAAAACAATCATCCTTTTGATGACTCTTTTTGTTTGTCTGCCATGCTTTGCAAAACAAGAAATCAAGCAATTGTTAGAAATTCCTTTTGCTCTTCTTGAAAATTCTGAAAAGTCGAATAAAAATCTACTTTGCCAATCATTTACAAAAAAAGGAAAGATCAATTTATCTTTTTCTAATCAGCAAAAACACATACAAAAATGCAATTATAATTGTGGTAAAATTGTAAGTCTACGCAATTCTTCACAAACTAATTTCAGTCCTTTTTTAAACCTTAAAATTGCTTCTGTAGTTCCTATCTACATAATGCACGAACAATACTTGATTTGATTTTTGATTTAAATGTTTCCATACTTCAATAAAACTATTTATTGGAGTTTTCTGTATTTCATTTTAATCTAATTTTAATTCAAATAACAATGAATAATCAAACACATTCGTATGCTGGAATGCTTACTACAGCACTACGCTGGGTAGCTGGCTGGACTTACTTTTCTGCTTTCTGGAGAAGACTAATATTAGAGAACAAACTCAATCCTGAAGAAGCAGGATACATTGGCGAGAAATTCAATCACTTTTTGCCTAATGCTTTAGGAATTAAACCCATTATAGAACATTTAGTTTCAAATCCAGACCATCTTTGGTGGGCAATGATTTCATTTACTATCATCGAAGGCATTGTTGGATTGCTTTTTATGATTGGACTTTTTACTCGACTAATGAGTATTGCTATATTTAGTTTAGCTTTTGGAATTTTATTAGGTTCAGGATGGCTAGGAACAACCTGCTTAGACGAATGGCAAATAGGTGTTTTAGGTGTTGCAGCAGGGTTTACTATTTTCCTATCCGGTGGAGGAAAATATTCTCTAGACAATTATTTAATGAGTAAAAATAAATGGTTTACTTCTAAAAAATGGTTTCATTTTACCGCTTCAGGGACATTGCCTTTAAAAGAAAAAGTGATGAACCAAGTTGTGTTAATTGGATCGATTTTTATTTTAGGATTAACATTGTTCACCAATCAATATTTTCATGGTGGTGTGTATGGTAAATTACACAATCTTTCCGTTCGTCCGCATGTAAGCATTAGCAACCTTAAAATTCAGAATAAAACCTTATCCTTTACCGTATTTAGAGATGAAGGAGCAGATGTTTATGGCTCATTTTTAATTGGTATAAAACTGCTAAACGAAAAAGGAGACGTCATTTTTGAGCAAACACAAACAGAGCTTTCAAAAATGACTGTAGCACAAATAAAAAATGATTATGTAGCCAAAGTAAAACCAGGAAAACACAGTTTGATTCTTCCTTTAGGAGCAAGAGCAAAATTGAGTTTCGAGCAAGAAGTTTTCAATCTTTTAAAAGGAAAACATACTTTGGAGTTGCTTGATATAAGTGGTACAAAATGGGAAGAAAATATTTTTCTAAACTAAATTTCTATAAAAAAAAGGTTTTCAAAATTGTATTTGAAAACCTTTTTTACTCGATAAAATAAAGCCTGTTACAGATTTTTAATCACAAACTCACTTCTTCTATTTAATTCGTGCTGTTCTTCGGTACAAGATTCACTAGGATTGCATTTTATTATTTGAACCTTTTCACCATAACCTTTAGCAAAAATTCTCTTAGCTGGAATTCCTTGACTCAAGAAATACTCTCTAGTAGAATTAGCTCTTTTAGTAGAAAGTTCTAAATTATAATTATCATTACCTCGATTATCTGTATGAGAACCAATTTCAACTACCATTTCTGGATATTTTTTCATCAATTCAATTACTTTATTCAAAATAGGTTTTGACTCTTTTCTAATGTACCATAAATCATAATCAAAGTAAATAGGATCCGTTTTAATCAACAATCTTTCTTTGTCTTTTACAATATCTTTTTCGGCTGCTACAATAGTTGCAATCTTTTCTTTTTTCTTGATTTCAGCATCAACAATGGCTTTTTTAGCCGCCATTTCTTTTTCAATTTTAGCTTTCTCAGCAACAATTTCGGCTTCTTTCTTTGCATTTACAATTGCAATTTCAGCTTCTTTTTTCTTTTGCTCTATAACAGCTAATTCTTCTTTTTTAATAACTTCCTTAGATTTTAAAGCCATCGAAGCATCATTTTCTCTCTTTCTATCTTTATACAACTTTAAGAACTTAGTTGCTTCAGTATATCCCTCTTTTGAAACATAAACCGTATAACTTTTTTCACAATCTACTGAGAAAGAAAATCGCCCATCAGCAGTAGTAAAAACTGATTCTATCTCTTTTTTTGTAGCATCTTGTAAACTTACTTTTGCTTTTTCTAAAGGCATTTTAGTATCTACATCTGTAATTATTCCCGAAATATACTGCTCACAGTCTTCAACCACTAGAGGCTTCATTTCGCTTATTTCATAAATATCGTCTCCGCCTTTTCCACCTTTTCTATTCGAAGCAAAGTATCCTTTCTTGCTATCAGAATCGATCACAAAAGAAAAATCATCATATCCTGAATTTATTGGTAAACCAACATTTAATGGAATCGAAAATGTATCGCCTTTAATTTCTGAAACAAATACATCCAAAGCTCCAAAACCAGCATGACCATTGGACGAAAAATACAATTTGTTGTCTTTAGAAATAAAAGGGAATTGTTCTTTTTTATCAGTATTAATTGTTGGTCCAAGGTTTTTTGGTGTTCCATAATCCGAACCTAAAATTGCGACACTATAAATATCAAATGAACCTAAAGAACCTGGCATATCTGAAGCAAAATACAATGTTTTTTCATCATTGCTCAATGCAGGATGTTCTACAGAATAATTATCACTATTAAAAGGTAAAGCAGTTATGTTTCGCCATTTTCCATCAATTAATTCGGCTTTAAAAATTTTAAGTACAGAAACCTTATTGTCATTTTTAGCTCTTACGCCATCTTTAGAATTATTTCGTGTAAAATAAACTGTCTTTCCGTTTTTAGTAAAAACTGCATTGGATTCATGCAATGGAGTATTCAACTCAGCTGCAAATTTCCGAATCGAATCGACTTCAGGATTTTTAAGCGAAACTGACATTAAATCCAAATAGCTTTCGTCATTCCATTTGTATGTTTTTTCAAATGCAAATGGTTTGATTTTTACTGCCGAAAAAACCAGTTTATCTCCATATTGCACCGCGCCAAATTCGGAATTTGGAGTATTAATCCGCATGTTTTTAATCTCAAATCGATTGCCTAAAGCCAAGATGTTTTCTAAAACTCGATTTTCTTTTTCAAGCGCTTCAATTGCTTTTTGATTATTGGAAGTCAAAAAATAATCATGCATTACTTTATTTGCTTCTTCATAATTTCCTGAAGCTTTTAATGTTTGAGAATATTTAAAATAATAATCCGCATCTACTGCTTCTGGGAATCTCGAAATTAAAAAACGATATTGTCTTTGTGCATTAGCATAATCATTAGTATAATAATAACTATCAGCCAAGTTTTTTACCACTTCAAAAGAACGATTTTGATTTAAAATTTTTTCATATAACGGAATTGCTTCACTGTAATATGTTCTTTCAAATAAGCGTTTGGCTCTTACTAAATCCTGTGTTTGCGCTTGGGCAAATTGTAGTGTAAATACAATTAAAATGAGGTATATTCTTTTCATTGCTATCATATTTAAAAGAATCTTGGTGATTTATCAAAACCTTTGCCTAACAAATCGATATTAAACAACATAAAGATTTCGTGCGTTCCTGAATTGAACTGTCCCAAATTAGAGGTAGTATAATCATAAGCATAACCCATTCTAATACTCGGCGTAACTTTAACATTCATTAAAGCACTCACCGAATCATCAAAACGATATGAAGCTCCCAATTCAAATTTTTCATTAAACAGTACATTGGCAGAAACATCTAATGAAACTGCTGAACCTTGGACAATTCTAGTCATGAATGCCGGTTTTAACTTGAAAGTATCTGATAAGTTAAAAACATAACCTCCTGTAAAAAACATGTGAATTTTTTCTGAACGAAAAGAATTAATTCCAGAGCGCTCTTCAATATTTTTAGAAGACAACAAGTTAGGAGCTGAAAGTCCTAAGTAATAATTATCGGTAAAATAATAAGCTCCAACTCCAAGATTTGGAAAAATGCTGTTTACATTTTCGGCAAAAGCGATATCAGTTGAAGAATCACCGCTTTCAAATTGAAATCCGTTAAAATTAGTTCTAAACGAAGTAAATCCTCCTTTCAATCCCAAAGATAATTTTGCCGTACTATTGATATCCAAAACATAAGCAAAATCAGCATAGAAATTGTCTTCTTTCTTTGCACCATCACCAATATCATCTGAAATTATTGAAACTCCCATTTCTACTTTTTTAGTCAACGAAGTATGTCCAAAAAAGTTAAATGTTTTAGGTCCGCCAATAGCTCCAGCCCATTGTGAACGATATAAAACCCCTAAGTCTAACATGGCCTGAGTACCTGTTGCATAAGCTGGATTGACTACATTCATATTGTACATATAATGAGTGTATTCGGGGTCTTGCTGTGCAGAGACTTTTATTATAAACAGTAAAAAACTGATACTTAATATTACTTTTTTCATTCGAAATGTAGTTTAATGTAATGAAAATCAACTATCGGTTTAGGTATAGTCTTCCTTGGATTGGTTTTTTATTTCCTTTATTTAAATGAAGAATATAAAAGTAAACTCCGTTAGTAGCCATTCCATCAATTCCTATTTTATAATCTGAATTTCTACCATCCCATTCTGGTTTATCTCGGTTTCCTTTAAAAAGTAAATTTCCATATCTGTTATAAATATCTAAAGTAAAATCAGGATAGATGAATTGAATTTTAGGAATTCTAAACGTATCATTCACCGAATCTCCATTTGGCGAAAAGCCATCAGGTATAAAAAAGTCCTCCGTAACCTCACAATTAGAAAGAGAAACTGTAACTTCTAATGCATCCGAATAACAATTGGTTGCAGTTGAAAAATTATATCCATAATAGGTCATTCCTTCTTCCAATAGTTCATCCGAACTTAATTCGTTTCCATTTACAGCAGCATCAAACCAATACAAAAGACCACTAGCATTAGTTCTATCTCTTAAATTTTGAATAGTAGGCTTGTCTAATCCGCAAAACTTTTGTCCTTCACTGTCTAATGTTGGTGTAGCTAATTCGTTAATCGTTACGATAATGGCTGTTCTTCCTGATTCGCATCCCGTAGAATTGAATTCTTTTACATAATAAGTTCCCGAGACTAATAGCGTTGTAGTACTTAAAATAGTAGTGCTTGAAACAGAATCAAACCATTGGTATTGTGAACCATTTGGTGTTAAACTACCAATAGTACTTAAATCATTTTTACAAAAAACAAAATTATTTGTTACAGGATTGGAAGGAATTGGCTTTACTACAAATGATTTGGTTTTATTCAAAGAAATTGCAGTACACCCATTTGAATTATCAAGTACTGAATTCAATGTAAATACTGTATTTCCAGAGTTAGCGAGAACTGAAGCCGGAATTACAAAACTAGCATTCCCTGAACTCACAGTAAGAGTTGTATTTTGATTTAGAAGTACATTAGCGCCAGATAAAGAATAATTTACAACAATATCTGTTAAACTTCCTAGTCCAGAAAGTTGAACAGTAGCCTCTTGATTCAAACATGTAGCATTGATACTTATTGCAACTGCTGATACATTTGGCAAAGCTTTTACCGTAAACGCTTTTGATAAAGAAGCTGTACCTACACATCCTGTGGTTAAATTGACAATATTAGTAATAGTAAATACTGTATTCACTCCAACATTGGGTGTTAAATTAGCTGGTATAGCAAAATTTGCCACTCCATCAATAATCGTAAAAACCAATTGTTGATTATTAGCTGTATTATTTCCTGATAAATTATACGTTATTCTATAGTTACCATTAATTAGGTTTGTATCACCTGAAAGCTCCACTTGAGCCGCTAAACCTTTACATACAGGATTTATTGTTAGCGTTCCAGTATTGATTCTTGGTAGAGGCGAAATAGTTAATACATCGGAAATCGTAACAACAATATTAGTACAAGCTCTGTAACCACCATTATATACAATGTTTGTAATTGTAAAAGTATAATTCCCTACAGCTGGAAGATTCGCTGAATCAACGTCAAAAACAAAATTACCATTAACAAAATCACCGTTGACATTGATAGTTTTTGTAGTAGTTCCATTGCTTATAGTGTAACTAATATCGTAATTACCATTTGGAATTGGTTTTGGTCCTTTTTTTAAAGTGGCAGTATAAGTTGCTGTAGCTATTTCGGTTTCACAAATATCGGAGTTCACTACCAAAGTAGCTCCTGTAAAATCCAATGGTTCTTCAATAATAATTTGAACTGTAGTTTTAGATTCAGTACAAATTGGATTTGCTGATAAAACAGTATATACAAAGTTATAAGTTCCTGCACCAAATGTATTATAGATATTTTCTACATCTATTTTGTTATCGGTAGGGCTTGTCAATTCATTTGTACCTGATAAGTCACTCCATTTTCCTCCAGTATCCTCTCCTACTAATCGATCATTTAAATTTAGATTTTTGTACGGAGTCATATCATCAGTACTGCATAGAATTAAATTTAAAGGATCTCCTGATACTGGTTTTCTAAAAACAGACACCATCACTGTAGCTGATTCTGCTTCACAATCATCTACAGCTGCAATAGTATACGTATATGAATACGTACCTACACCTAAAGCTTTTGGATTAATTGTACTTCCTGATAAACTTGTAGTAGTTCCAGTAATTGTCCATGTTCCGTTTTGTTGAGGAGGAAGTTTTGTACCATCAAAAGCTAGGAATAGATTATAGGATTCCATATCATCACAGGCAGAAACATTAGGGCTGGGAGTTCCTGTATAGGGACCAATATTTATTGTAACAGTGGCTTCAGTATTTTCATCAATAGTACAACTTGAAGGATCAAAAACATAAGTATAGGTATATACGCCACTATTTCGCAAGCTTTGAGCATTTATAACGCCATTAAAAACTCCTTCTTCAAGTGATTTTGAATTATCTATCCAAGTCCCTCCTGGAGCTGGATTCCCTTTCAGTAAATCAAAAAGATCAATAGCCTTACTACTATCTTTAATTAATTCATCTTTACAAATGGTAGAACTAAAATCAGTTCCTGCACATTGAGCTTGATTTTTTGTAGTAATAAAAAGGAATATCACTAGTAATATAAAGTGATATTTTTTTAAGTGGAGTAATTTTATATTCATAAAACCTTATTAACGTTACAAACAAATATAAACTATTTTACTACGAATATTTCACAGATACCAACACTTTTTTTTTATATATTTTTAACTTTTATAAGGAAGGCATAAAAAAAAAGTCCCGCAAATTGCGGGACTTTCTATATTAAAAAAATATAAGAAAATTATTTTTTCTCAGATTTTTCCATTTTAGCTTTCAATGCAGCTAATACATCATTGTTATCTCCTAAAGTTGCAGCTGGTGCATTTGTAGATGAGTTAGATGGAGTATTTTCAGTTGCAGCTTTCACATTTTTCTCTTCTTCTTCACGGAAGATAGCAGTGTGAGAAGCAACTACTCTTTTAAATTCTTTATTGAATTCAATTACTTTGAAATCAGCAGATTCACCTTTTTTCAATTTCTTTCCGTCTTCTTTTTCAAGGTGACGAGTAGGAATAAAAGCAACGATATCATCTCCAAATTCTACAGTAGCTCCTTTGTCAACAATTTCAGAGATCTCTCCGTTGTGGATAGTTCCAACAGCGAATGAATCCTCATACTGATCCCAAGGATTAGCAGTAGTTTGTTTGTGACCTAAAGATAATTTACGTCCATCAACATCTAATTCTAATACAACTACATCAAGTTTTTCACCAACATTTACAAATTCAGATGGGTGTTTGATTTTCTTAGTCCAAGATAAGTCAGAGATGTAGATTAATCCATCAATTCCTTCTTCTAATTCTACGAAAATACCAAAGTTTGTAAAGTTTCTAACGATACCTGAATGTTTAGAACCTACAGGGTATTTAGAAGTAATATCAGTCCAAGGATCTTGAGATAATTGTTTGATACCTAATGACATCTTACGATCGTCTCTGTCTAAAGTTAAGATTTGAGCCTCAACAATATCTCCTACTTTTACGAAATCTTGAGCAGAACGTAAATGAGTTGACCATGACATTTCAGAAACGTGAATTAAACCTTCAACACCTTCAGCAACTTCGATGAAAGCTCCGTAATCAGCAATAACAACTACTTTTCCAGAAACTTTATCACCAATAGTTAAGTTTGCATCTAATGCATCCCATGGGTGAGCGTTTAATTGTTTCAATCCTAATTGAATTCTTGTTTTCTCATCATCAAAATCAAGGATTACAACGTTTAATTTTTGGTCTAATTCAAGAACTTCAGATGGGTGGTTGATTCTTGACCAAGAAAGGTCAGTAATGTGGATTAATCCATCAACACCACCTAAATCAATAAACACACCATAAGAAGTAATGTTTTTAACAACACCTTCTAATACTTGTCCTTTTTGTAATTGACCGATGATTTCTTTTTTCTGTACTTCAATATCCGCTTCAATAAGCGCTTTGTGAGATACAACAACGTTTTTGAATTCGTGGTTAATTTTTACCACTTTGAATTCCATTGTTTTGTTTACGTAAACATCGTAGTCTCTAATTGGTTTAACATCAATTTGAGATCCTGGTAAGAACGCTTCAATTCCAAAAACGTCAACGATCATACCACCTTTAGTTCTACATTTAACGAAACCATTAACGATTTCTCCAGTTTCATTAGCAGCAATAACTCTATCCCAAGATTTAATAGTACGTGCTTTACGGTGAGATAATACTAATTGACCTGTTTTATCCTCACGGATATCAATTAATACTTCAACCTTGTCACCTACTTTTAAGTTTGGGTTGTAACGGAATTCATTTAAAGAAATAACACCTTCAGACTTAGCATTGATATCAACAATAACGTCTCTATCTGTAATTCTAACAACAACACCATCTACTACTTCTTCTTGATCTGTAGAAATGAAAGTTTTTGATACTAATTCTTCGAATTCTAGTAAGTTTTTTTCATCTACTGCATCAATACCTTCTTCAAAGTTGTGCCAGTTAAAATTTGCTAAAAACTCTTCTTGTGATTTAATTTGTTCAGACATGCTGATAAAAAATTTGTATTCTGTATTCTCTCGAGCTTCTTAATGTGATAGAAAACAACAGAAGTTGTTTGTATAATTAGTTGATACCTAAAGGAAACTCTTATTCACCAAAAGGTGCGCAAAATTAATACATTTTTATCTAACTACAAAACAAATACTACTGATAATCACCCCAAAAGCAAAACCACAGTTCTTTTACCGCATTTTTCCCTTTTTTAGAAGCACAAATCGCTGATTTCCATAAGCTACTTCCCTCCTGCTGTCCGTTCTATCTCTTGCATGCGCTATCGCTACCGCAAGAGGATGCCACTCCCATCAGGGCTAGTTAACTCCTTTTGTTTTCAAAATACATTTTGTAAAGATATTTTGATATATTTGAAAATAAATAATGTGTGATGGTTATCACACATATAAAATAATTATCCGCAAGTTACAAAAAACGAGACTCAATCGTTAACAAGAAACATTTTAGATAAAAAACATGTTGAATAAATTAGAAAACATAATAAAATTCTTTCCTTTAATATTTATTTTATTAACCACACTAGGCTATATACATCTCCAGACTTATTATTATTATTTTAATATTGACATCTTAAATTATTTAGATATAACAGAAATTATTTTATTATTTTTCAACAAATCAATATTATTAACATTAGGCATAATATCTGTTGTTGTCGTTTCATATGTCCTAGATTATAAAATAACGAATGAAACTGATGAAAAAAAAGAAATTCCTAATACAAAACCAATAAACAAAAGATCATTATATTTCGGAACGTTTATAATATTATCTCTAATAGGATACGTTTTGTTACTTTTAATTAGAGAAAACTATATTGGACTCATCTATCCAATTGGATATACAATAGGTGCAATAATTTATTTTATACTAGAAAAATATGTTTTTAAAATACTATTCACACATCAAAGTGCATTTTTTTCCATAAGCACCGTTATTAGTATAGTTGCTTTATTTCTAATCAATCTAATCACAATTACATATTCAATTGAAAAAGGGTATTATATAAGATATAAAAACCAAGTTCTTAAACAAATCAGTTTTTCATACAATAAAGAAACTATACATACTACTAACAACGTCAAATACATAGGAGAAACTAAAAGCAATTTATTTCTTTATGATTCTAATAAAAAAGAAACTATTATTTATAAAATGGAAAATATAGATAATATTATAATCAAAATAAATTAACCTACTGATAACAAAGATTTAAGCCAAACTAAAACTTTCGTAGGTAAGAGCGTGACGCTAGCACCAGCAGTGAAATACATAAACAAGTCATATTATTTTAATCAAATAAAATACCCTTATATGTCGAAAAATAATAATAATTTGAAAATTCAAAATTTCAAATCTAGGTTTATAATCATTTCACTCTTTTTTGTCTTTATTACATCAATCTCTTGGTTTTTTACTTTTAATACAGACTTTTTTTTGACAGCTGTAAAAATATCCTCATTCGGTTTATTATTGTGGATAATCTTTGAATTTGACTTACTAAAAGAAAATAAAGTTTATTTAATGCTATTCTCTTTATCTCTTGTTATGACTTTAGTTGGATATTACTTGCTAGACAAAACAGACTATAAAATTTGGATTAGAACTACAAAATTGAGTTTGTTTTTCCTTATTTTGTATAAAATATTAAGATACTTTTACATTTTAACCTACAAAAGAGAACCTAAATTTGAAAGAAGCAATGGTTTAATTGCTGATAGAATATTTTCCTTTTTTTTGATAATAGGAACCATACTGGCAACTATGTCAATATAAAGAAAGCCTCCATAATTCATAAACTCTCTTCTTCCAACTGAAATTTTGACATTTCTTTCTTAAAATTTAGTAAAATTTTCAGAAACCAAAAACCGCTAAAAAACACTCCAACTAACTTATTGTCAGTTTACTGCAATTGGTATTTTTTTTGCATATTTAACTACTAAATAAATGTTTAACTTAAAAATTAATTATTATGACAGTCGTTAGATATCAAAACCAATGGCCTAGTTTATTGGATCGATTTTTTAATAATGATTTTGAAGGTTGGAATCGAGACAATTTTTCAAAAACCAATACTACACTGCCTAATTTAAATATTAAAGAAACTAAAGATTCTTTTTTAGTAGAAGTAGCTGCTCCCGGTTTTGAAAAATCAGATTTCAAAATTGAACTGAATAATGATTTATTAACAATCGCTTCAGAAAAAAAAGTAAACAATGAACTCAAAGACGGAGAAAGGATTACCAAACAGGAATTCAGTTACCAGTCTTTTAGTCGCTCCTTTAGCCTTCCTGAACATGTGGATGAAGAAAAAATTTCGGCCAAATACGAAAACGGAATTTTAGCTATCTACATTCCTAAAAAGGAAGAAGCAAAACCTAAATCACCAAAATTAATCAGTATTAAATAATACTTTAAAAATCAAAATCGAAAAGAGTTAGTCTATGGCTAGCTCTTTTTTTTTATCAATAATAAGTCAATAAAAAACAGATTTAGATTTAAAATATTACAAACATTATCTCGACCTTAAAAAACTAGTAAACAAAGACTTATAAAATAAATAAAAATTATTTTAATTTTTTATTTGTATTAATTCTAAATAAAAATAACTTTGCACCACAAACCTAATATATCACATAATGAAAATAACTTACCTATTCCTATTGTTAGCCCTCACAACAATAGCAAAAGCACAGGATAATTCCATCAAAGGAAAAATAACTACCGAAAATCTATCCGAAAATTTATTTGCAACAGTCTATGTTAAAGAAAACAACAAGCAAGTAGATGCCGATGATAAAGGGAATTATGAAATCCACAAGCTTACATCAGGAACTTATACTTTAGTATTTTCGGCTCTGGGTTATAGCAATCAAGAAAAAACGGTTGTTGTAAAAGATAATGAGAATACAACGCTTAACATCGTTTTAAAAGAAAACATTAATGCTTTGCAAACCGTTGAAATTACGGGTAGAAAAGAAAAATCATACAAAAATACCCGCTCTTTTATTGGTGCAAAAACCGAAATTGCATTGAAAGACTTGCCTCAATCGGTTTCTTATGCCACAAAGGAATTAATTGCCGACCAAGGAACAATGCGCGTGGGAGAACTGGTAAAAAACTTTAGTGGAGTTACTCAATTTACTTTTTACGATGATATTTCCATTAGAGGATTTAGAATCAACGGGCAAAGCAACACCCAATTATTAAACGGATTGAGAACTTCTACAGGTTTCTGGAAACAACCTTTAACGAATTACTTAGAACGTGTCGAGGTTTTAAAAGGTCCTTCTTCTGCCCTCTTCGGGAATGCTTCTCCGGGTGGTGTGGTAAACAGAGTTACTAAAAAACCTTTGGAACAAGCGGCTAATAGCATTAGTTTTTCAACAGGAAGTTTTAACACGCTGAGAGCTTTAGGAGATTTTACAGGTCCGCTTAATGAAGATAAAACACTTTTATACCGCTTGAATGTTGGTTACGAAAATGCCAATTCATTCAGAGATTTACAATTTGACAAAAACATTGTCATTGCTCCTTCCTTTTCTTTTTTACCCAATGATAAGACACGTGTGAACTTTGATTTAATTTACAACAGTTCAAAAAGTACTTTGGACAGAGGACAATCTACCTATGAAAATGACTTGTATTCTACCAATATTAGACAATCACTAAACGCTACAAATGATTACCTAAATGAAGAAACTTATATTCTTACTACTTCATTAAATCATCAATTAAGTGACAATCTTTCTTTTTCGGCATCTTATATTCGTACCGGATACAACGAAGATCTATTAGAACACCGTGGAGCTAATAAATATGCTGTTGATGGTGCTGGAGTTTCTATACCAACAGAGATAGAAATGCAGGTTTTTATGCGAAAACGCAAAAGATACATTGATAATATTTCTAGCTTTTTTGTCTATAAAACCAAAACAGGAATACTTGATCACAACTTAGTTTTTGGTTATGATTATGCGCAAGAACAGCTTCCTGCAGGTGCTTCTCAATTAGAAGCAAAAGGATATAGAAATGCTGCCAATACGGGTGCTATAAACTCTTATAATCCCAATAACAGTAGTGCTTATTTATTAGATGCCAATGGAAATCCTGTACCTAATGTAGCTCATTTTGATTTGTCTAATCCATTAAGTTCTCAGCAACTTAAAGATATGAGTAAATATTTTTACACTACAAGAGCTTATGACCCTACTTTTTATTCTACATATGGAGTTTATTTGCAAGACCAAATAACACTAGGCCCACTTAAAGCATTGCTTGGTGTACGCTATGACGAATACATTGATAGAGAAAACTATACCAAAGACAATGAAAAGAAAGTAAAACAACATTCCTTTTTGCCACGTGTGGGACTTACCTATACTTTGACTCCAAATGTTAATTTATACAGTACTTATGTAAAAGGATACAAT
>WSSedL1CaDRAFT_10000690_pt1 | contig 22804 bp, 22 predicted proteins | sample WetSurSL1Cattail_FD_9464 | JGI IMG/M metagenome (IMG submission 9464)
CATTCAAAAACAAATTGATAAATTTGGACTAACTGACAATGATGTTAAATTTTCAACTACCTGATTATTTGGTAATAATATTTACGTTAGTCAGAAGAAATATAAAATCAGTTTTTTAAACCAATTAAACCTGTATGAAAACGTTTTTTTCATTTAACACAAAAATTACAGCATTTATGACTTTGGTTAATATTTTAGGTTGCCAGGGACAGTCTGAGTCTCATTTACCGGATGATAAAAATATCCAATATACTGGAAGAATTGATTTTGCCAATCCCCAAAAACCCAGACTTGTTGGTGCCGGAGCTTATTTTGAGCTTAAGTTTATAGGTAAGTCCTGCTCAGTTTTACTGGAAGACCAGGGACTACAATATAACTACATTGCAGCAGTAATTGATGGTAACTATAAGAGAATTAAAGTAACCAAAGATAAAACACAATATGAAATAGCAACAGATTTGAAAAAGGGAGAGCATACACTCTTAATATGCAAAGCAACCGAAGCTTTGATTGGGTATGTTGCTTTTGCTGGTATCCAATGCGGTGAGATTATACCATTGGGTAAGACTTATACACGGAAAATTGAATTTATAGGTAACTCCATTACCAGCGGAACTGCTATGGATTTGTCCGAGGTACCTTGTGGCAAAGGGGTATGGCACGACCAACATAATGCTTATTTAGCGTATGGTCCTCTTGCAGCAAGGGCATTGAATGCCAATTGGCTTTTAAGCTCAGTTTCAGGGATGGGTATATCCCGAAACTGGAATAACGAAGGGCCTACTATTCCTCAAGTATATGACCACCTTTACCTGGATGTAAATCCCAAAGTTGAATGGAATGCACAAACATATGTGCCTGATTTAGTTTCAATTTGCCTTGGTACCAATGACTTTTCAGATGGGGATGGATCCTATGATAGGAAGAAGCTGGATTCGGCTAAATTTGTGAACGCTTACATTAGATTTGTCAGGCATATCCGTGAACGATATCCTAATGCCCCAATTTGTCTCCTCAACAGTCCGGCTATCTCCAGAGAGAATAACGAAAAATTATCACAATATTTGTCTGCTGTTATTGAGCAAATGTATAAACTTTATCAGGACAACAACTTCTACAAGTTTGAATTTCCGCATAATTATTCAGGCGGTTGCGATGGACATCCCAATATCGAAGAACACCAAAAAATGGCAAATGAACTGACGGTGTTTTTTAGGAAGGTGATGAATTGGTAAACAAACGGAACGCTAATTTTCCAGAGCACATTTATTTAGCAGCACATCCATGAGGTAACCGGTGCAAATGCCTTTAAGTTTGAGATGCTGTCCCACTTTAAAATCCTTGGATTGAACGGCACTTTTATCAAAACTGCACATAATGCCAGAGGTGGCATCCTTTTCTTTCAGATAAACTGAAATATTTTGCGGGTCTTCCTTTACTTCGGCAACAATCCCAGTAACACTAATAACTTTGCCATTAAATTTCAAATTAGCGGAATCCTCCTTAGCTTCAAACGCGTTAAGAAGCTTAGGAGCCTCAATTTCAACAGCGACTTTTTGTCCGGAAACACTCAGATCTGCTTTTTTAAAAACAAATGACCATGCAAGAATGGCTGCAACTATAACAACCACAGCTGCAATTAACAGGATGGTCCACTTTTTATTGAACTTCATGGCTTTTTAATTAGGGTTATAGGATGTATCTAAATTAACGTCAACTTCTTTGGCAATTTTGTTTTCAACCAGCGATGGTATTTTGATACCATAGTCTTTAGGAACTACTTCAAACTTAGCCTTTACGGTAACAATTTTCCCTTTTACTTCAATGTTGCCCTTGGCCGTAATTGGTTTGGTAACTCCGTGGATAGTGAGGTCGCCACTTACTTCAACGGGGTATGTACCATCTTTTTTAAAATTAATAGAAGTCAAATTGGTAATTTTTCCTTTAAAGCCAGCTTTGGGAATTTTATCCGATTCCATGTAATTTTCGTTAAAATGTTCTTGCATCAAGGCTGTTTTAAACTCAAAACCCTTGATTAACATACTAAAAATGATTTCTCCACTTGAAGCGTCCAGAATGCTTGCCGACTGGTGGGTATGAGCCTCAATTTCTTCCATTGGCGTATGAGAAAAAAACCATACATGCCCCGTTTTTGAAATGTATTTCTGAGCTGCAACAAATTGAAAAGTACACAAGAACAATAAGATAAGAAACCTGTTTAGCATATGCTTTTAAATTTAATGAATATATTCTTAACTACTTATAAACAAGATATCAATGTAAATGTTTATTTTAGGCTAAATACCCTTGAAATATTAAATCCCAGGTGTATGGCTCCCTGAGACCAGGTGCCATCCGTTTCAGCTATAAAGCTCTTTTCAATCATATCAACCGAATTGGTTAAAAGGAGCTGAAAAACGTGACCACCTGTTTCTATGTCAAAACCCAGGGACAGCGAATTGTGAGTTTTGGTGCTGCGGAAATCATGTAATGGAGGAATCACATAGTAATATTCGCCATTTAACGAGATTCGTGAGGATAATTTAAACCTTCCTCCTAGGCCTACTGCTAAAATGTCATTCGGATCAAGTTCCGTTTTTACCATGTTGCGGTGAATGAAAGTGGGATTTATTTCAAATGAAAATCGTTCTCCAAACTTACGGGCAATAAGTAATTGATTGACATAGCTTGAACGCATCCAAAAGTCGACATGCCCTGGTAATAGTAATTTTTCTGAGGTAAGAGCCATCGTTGTTAAATATGATACTGAAACCGGCATATTTCTTCTACCAGTGGATTGTCTTAAGATCGAGAATTTCAAAAAACCATCATACATTTTATGATTGGTGCCGCGCCCAACTCCAACCATCACCCAATTATTAATACCATATTCCAGGCTAAAGTGGGTATTGGATTGATCCAGGCCCCAGAAGTCATAGGAACCCTGGTTAAATTGACCAAACCTGTGTGAAATACGAACATCGAGTTGACCTGTCGGCATTCGTTCAATGGAATGCCCGGTTACAATTCGTGTGGATTTAAAAGTAGCTGTGGTAAAATCAATAACACTATCCGGTGATTGATTTAACAATTGGTCAATGTCCTGAGCTTTCAGGGATACATTGAAAAATATAATATTCAGTAAGAAAAGAATACGTATCATATAATTGGTTTTTTTATTTGAAAGGAGCTCCGGCATCTATCCATTTCTTGACTGTAACAATCGGACAATTGGGAAGTTGCCCCGAAGGAGGCATCGGATGACTTTGATATGATATTGATTTATAGAGCTGTCCGCTATTGATTTGGGCTCTTAATACTGTGGTGTCCTGCAAATTAAAGCCACCACCAAAACTTGAAGTGTTACTTCCGTGGCATGAAAAACAATTATTATTTAGCAATGGTGTAATTGAAGCTGCATAGGTTACATTAGTTGTATCGCATGTATTATTTGCCGAAGGAAAGAGGTGCTCTTCACTTTCGTAATAGCAACCTGAGGAGGCCAGAGTGATAATCACAACAATTACAAGGGTAATTTTCATAAAATATGTATTTTAATGGTATTGAAATTATGGTTGTTTCCCCTGCTGTATCCAGAGTTCAATTTTCCGAATTGAGCATTTGTCAAGATTACCGGAAGGAGGCATGGCGAAAAATCCCGACATGCGACTAATAGCGCCATCAATAACAGGGATTCCATTACGGAGGGTATCTGCATAAGATTTAACGGTAGAATAGCTTCTAAGGTCCACGCCGCCTCCTGTAGAGGCATATGAATTACCATGACACCCGATACAGTTATTTTGTATAATTGGTGAAATTTGAGATGCATAAGATATGGTTCCAGTTGTATCGCAACTTGCTTGAGGGCAATTACTATTCACTGCACCCTGGGCAATCCATTTGCTAAAAGTTGCGAGTTGCGCAGAAGTTAACGGACTATAAGGAAAAGGTGGCATAATATTCTCTCCACTTGATTGCATTACCTTATAAATGCGACTTGCTCCAGGATTAAAAGGAACAATATTACCCGACTGTTGTATCAAAGTCGAATAATTTATGAGAACATATCCCTCTCTGTGGGTTGCTGCATCATGGCAGCCAGTTATTCCACAACTATTAGTCAAAATGGGCAAAATATTTTGCGTGAAACATATCGAATCTTTGTTGGTAGCTGAGCCAGGATTATTTGTAGTTGTAGTATCACAGGTTGTATTCTGAGCTCCTTGCTGAATCCATATTTCTATAAGCATTCTTTGATCAATAGATAATGGTCTGTCTGGTGGCATAAGATTGCCATTAACAGCTCCCAATGCTTTATAAAGTTTGCTTTTCTTTGCATCTCCGGCTTTTACAGATTTCATAATTGAATTATAGTCAACAACAGAGAAGGCATCCTGATTTTCCTGACCAGCTCCATGGCACATACCACATGAATTTTTCAACATTGGAAAAATTTCAGTTTCAAAGCATACGGTCTTTTGTTTGTCTATTCCAACAGGATCGAGATGACAGGATTGTAATTCAAATAGAACTATGGAAACCGCAATTATACCAATTGTGATGGCAAGCGATACAAATCTTTTCATTGTAAGTATTTTATATTAAACCGAAAAATTAATATTACATAGTTTAACAATTTCTTCATTTGGATTTTGAAAATGAGAAAATAACTTCCAAAATCTTATAATTCTTTCGTTAAGGCTGATGCAAGCCCTATTATGAGTGATTCTTTTTCGCATCAACCACCATACTCGTTCCATTGGGTTTAGATCGGGACTATATGGTGGTAAAAATAAGAGTTCCAGCCTTTTCTCATGCTGCTGAAGAAAAGGTTTCAGCCTTTTTGCATGGTGGTACCTTACATTGTCAAGAACTATGGTAATATGTTTATTTTCAAAACTCATTAGTACTTTTTTCAAGAATTTTTTGAATGATGCAGCATTGCCCTTTTGTGAGTGCTTAACAATTACTTTACCAGAAGTATAGTCTACAACCCCAAATAAGGTTACTCGTTCTTTTTTCCTCTGCTTGCATTCAATTCTAGGCTGCTGTCCCTTTGCAGCCCATGCATAACTTACTGTTGCCGTATTACTCAATGAACATTCGTCCTCAAATAGGATTACTTCATCTATTGCCATTTGTTGAAGTTTTTTTTATCTTCTCCGCAAATGCTTGTCTTTGCTCCCGATCTGCTTCCGCATAGAAGCCTTTTCCCTTCTTATGTTTCAGACCTAGTTTTTTTAATAATATATAAATGTTATCATCCGAATATTTCACATTACAATTCTTGTATAACCAATCAGAAATCAATGGAGCTGTCCATGTGCCTGTATTATAACCAAACTCTTCAGGTTTTTTTTCTAAGATAACCTGCCTTAAAAATAACAATTGCTCCTGCTTTATGGTTGGCTTTCTTCCTGATTTTATCTTATCTTTTAATCCTTCTATCCCATACTGATTAAAACGCTTAGCCCATATACAAACTTGATTATGGCTCATTAATAAAAGTTCTTCTGCCTTTCTACTACTGCCACCCTTGGCGAGTTGAAGGATGCATAAAAGTCGACAAGCGGTTTTATAGTCTTCTTTAGACCTTAACAGCGTCTCTATTTCTTCGGGGGTAAACCCTGTAATTTTTATTTTTTTCATTGCAGTTTTTTCTGCAATATACAAATTTATGTAATATTATATATTCGGTTTAATGTAATTAAATCATCATGCCTGCCTATCCATTGGCCAGGGAACTTCCATGATTACTATTTTCATTGTATCTTTTAAGACTCGAATAAAGTATGATTGATTCCAATACAAGGTGCTTTTGTTTAATGAATCCTAGTTATGTAGGACAAAACACACCTAATAAATATTGAACAATCTTCCTGGCAACAAGTTCATAAAATACCAATGAAATTCAAATAAACCAAAGGTATGATAATACTTATGCCAAACGCAGAAATGAATTAATTATGCGAATTTTCCAATAAATTATATTTGACCTAAACTTTGCTTTATCAATTCAACAAATAATCGTATATCTTCTTCCTGTGTATCCCAGGCAGTCATCCACCTCACCTCATTGGTTTCCTCATTCCACATATAAAAGAAAAATTCTTTTTGAAGCACTGGAATAATTGATTTAGGAACAATGGCAAAAACTCCGTTTGCCTGGACAGGCTGTGTTATGCATATTTCGTTAATGCCTGAAATTTCTTTAGCAAGCAATTGAGCCATACAATTGGCATGTTTCGCATTCTTTTGCCAAAGGTTACCTTCGAAATAAGCCAGGAATTGAGCTGAAATGAACCTCATTTTCGAAGCGAGTTGCATTCCTTGTTTTCTGTAGTATTTGAAGTTTGCATCCAAACCTGCTTTTAAGAAAACGATTGCTTCGCCATACATCAGACCATTTTTGGTTCCACCAAATGAAAGAACATCAACGCCCGTATCCGTGATCATCTCTTTAAATGATACCCCGAGACTTACTGCGGCATTGGCAATTCGCGCTCCATCAACATGCAAATACATGTCATGCTGGTGCGCCAAATCTGCCAGAGCTCTAATTTCGTCAACCGAATACAGTGTTCCCATTTCAGTCGACTGGGTAATTGAAATTACTTTAGGCTGACTATGATGTTCAAAACCAAATCCATGAAGGTGTTTAGAGATATCATCAGGGATTATTTTCCCATTAAATGAAGGTAATGTAATTAGTTTACATTCAGTGAATTTTTCGGGAGCACCGCATTCATCCACCTGAACATGAGCAGTATCAGCACACAATATTGCATTAAACGAATTGGTAAGGGCTTTTAGACTTAGTACATTAGCAGCAGTACCAAGGAATACAAAATAAACCGAAACTTGGGGGCCAAAGAGTTCCTTAAATTTTTCAAATGCATGTTCTGTAAAAGAATCGCCACCATAGGCTATGGTATGGCCGCTGTTGGCGTTAGTTATCCCCTGCATGATTTGAGGATGCACTCCTGCGTTGTTATCGCTTGCAAAGCCACGTTTAGGAAGATTCATGTTGTTCATTATATTTAAACAAATATAACGAAAACAATAAATGAATTAGGAACAGGATAAGTTTAAAACTCTGAAGTGAAGAAAAACTTAATATTTTGAAATTTTTCCTGCGCCATTTGCAAGGTGTAAGCAGTGTCGGCAAGAAATACATCGCGTCCATGTTTATCTTCAGCCATATATTGGTACTTACGCCTCTTAAAATCTTCAAGTTCTTTTTTGTCGTCGCTTTGAATCCAGCAGGCTTTATACAAATTAATCGGTTCATACCTACATATAGCAGTATATTCATGCTCCAGACGATATTGTATTACTTCAAACTGCAAAGCACCAACTGTACCGATTATTTTGCGGTTGTTGAATTTGTTGATGAATAATTGTGCCACACCCTCATCCATCAATTGATCAAGCCCTTTGGCTAATTGCTTGTATTTCATGGGGTCGGCATTTTCAACATAACGGAATAATTCGGGCGAAAAACTCGGTATGCCTTTAAAATGAAGGTTTTCACCTTCTGTGAGTGTATCGCTGATTTTAAAGTTCCCTGTATCATGCAAACCAACAATATCTCCCGGATACGCCTCATCAATAACCGACTTTTTATCAGCCATAAACGAGGTTGGATTTGCAAATTTTAATTGTTTTCCAAAACGAACGTGTAAATAATTGGTATTCCGCTGAAATTTACCTGATACAATACGCACAAACGCGATCCTGTCCCTGTGATTTGGGTCCATGTTCGCATGGATTTTAAATACAAACCCCGAAAATTTATCTTCAGTAGGATTAACGGTTCGTTCAATAGTGTCAAAGCTCTTAGGAGTTGGAGCTATCTCAATAAAACAGTTGAGCAACTCGCGAATACCAAAGTTATTTAATGCACTACCAAAGAAAACAGGGGCTATTTTGGCTGACAGGTAATCTTCAATTTTGAATTCATGATAAATACCTTCTACCAGTTCAAGTTCTTCTCTTAACGTAACAGCATCCTCATTGATGTATTTCTCTAATTCGATACTATTAATGTCTTTAATATCAATAGAGTCAGCAATGGTCTGTTTTTCAAATGAGGTAAAGAGCTGGAGGCTTCGTTCGAAAAGGTTATACACTCCCTTAAAAGTGCTTCCCATACTGATTGGCCAGCTAAGTGGACGAACCTTGATTTTTAGTTCGGATTCTATTTCATCGAGTAAGTCGAATGGATCCTTACCATCGCGGTCCATTTTATTGATAAAGACCATTACCGGCGTGTTACGCATACGGCAAACCTCCATAAGCTTACGGGTCTGCATTTCAACACCTTTAGCGCAGTCAATAACAATGATAACGCTATCTACAGCAGTTAATGTACGAAAGGTATCTTCGGCAAAATCCTGGTGGCCAGGTGTATCCAGAATATTTATTTTAACATCCTTGTATTCAAAACCCATTACAGAAGTAGCAACAGAAATTCCACGTTGCTTCTCAATCTCCATAAAATCGGAGGTAGCCGTTTTCTTTATTTTGTTGGATTTTACTGCACCCGCAACATGAATCGCTCCACCAAACAACAATAATTTTTCTGTCAGTGTGGTTTTCCCAGCATCCGGGTGACTAATGATAGCAAAGGTTCTTCGTCTTTTTATCTCCTGAATAAAATCCATTTTACATTCTAAAATTTGGAGGGCAAATGTAATACATTAATGTATACCCATGATTGAAAAGTTACAAAATTGTAAAATTGATTATGTATAATATTGATTGAAAGGGGAAAATAAATGGTTTGAAATCCATGCTGGAAGAAGTCAGGGGAAAGGCAAAGTAGTTTATAAAATAAGTTGACAAAAGTTAATTGGGAAATTGACCACCCCTTGCCCCTCCCTCCTAGGAAATAGGAGGGGATTCAGACAAATTGAACAGTTTCACTTATGCTTCAAAACTGTCATGTTTACAAAACCTTCATGGCCCCGTTCGGACGAGGTTCTATCTCGTCCGCTATATGCATGCAGGCTGGAGCCAGCAACGATATTATCGACTAAGGTGGACCCGATATTACCTTTATTTAGAAGTTGAACCAGTCAGCCTAACAATTTAAATTTAGATTAAAAGAATATGCCAATTCCAAGAATCCATTGATGTGTTCGGGAGTCGAATTTGTAATTATTTCCTCCAATAACAACCCCATTGCCGAGTTTACTAAGGTTGCCTTCATACTTTAAATCAATTGCGATTTTCTTTCCCAAATCAATACCGGCACCAACCTGATATCCGAAAGTAGCTTTGTGGTATTTATTTTCAATGCTGGTCCCTGAAAAATTAATGGCTTCTGATGGTTTGTTGAGAATAACACTTGCCACAGGACCAATGCCTAATCGTATGGGCCCTAATTTGGTTCCAATCAGCACCGGAACATCAAGTTTAGTAAATCTTTGCTTGGTAACCGTTGTAGTGGTTACATCACTAACACGCACTTCGCCACTTGTTGAGGATAACAATGCCTCAGGCTGAATAATTAATTTAGCAATTTTAATCCGGAGTATCAGACCACCCTGAAAGCCGATCTTGGCATTGGATAAAGTTTGAACATGAACTCCGTTTGAGGTAGTATAATCGCCAGCTTTAATGGTTGAAGAGGTCACTCCAACCCTCACCCCTAACTTAATCTGTGATAATGCATTGATGCTGATTAATGCACATAAAATTAGGAAAATTGATTTTGTCTTCATGGGTTTTACATTTATTTATCAAAATTATAAACGGAAAATTGAAATGTTAAGTATACAAAAATATAAATCGTGAATTATCAGTGTTCGCGAAAAAAGGTTTAATTTAATTCTGTATTTTGCACTTCCTGATGCATAACAATTTGACAAGTATGGTTGTTTATTTGTGAATTTACTAATGGGACTTTAAAGCATTGATAATGATTTTTTTTGTTATTTTATTTGTAATGTTTGTTATTGATCTTTATACTTTTAAAGGATTAAAAGTATTACTTGCAAAAAGTACCCATCCGCGATTTAAGCAAATAATTTACTTTTCTTTTTGGATTATCAGTAGTTTCATGGTGTTACTGATCTTAAGCGGTGATTTTTTAAGGTCTTCCATACGTAATTTGGCAATCTTTACCTGGTATTATTATTTCTTTGGTGTTTTTATAGTCATATACACACCTAAGATAGTGTTTGTTATATTTCATTTTGCGGAGGACATCATATTTGGAATTCGATTCATTATTCATCATTTGATTACCGGCAAATCAAAATCAATTAGCAAGGGCAAACCCATTAGCAGGTCCAAATTTCTGTCACAAACTGGTATGGTACTGGCTACTATTCCGTTTGCTTCATTTATTTGGGGAATGGCCAAAGGACGTTTTAATTTCAGGTTAGAGAAAGTGCGATTAACCTTTCCTAATCTTCCCAAATCATTTGATGGACTGAGAATAGTACAAATTTCTGATATTCATATTGGAAGTTTTAAAGGATTTGAAGAAAATGTAAAAAAAGCAATTCGGATAGCAAATGAACAACAACCTGATATTCTTTTTTTTACAGGTGATCTCGTGAATAATTTTTATGATGAATTAAATGGCTGGATACCAATACTATTCGAGCTTAAAGCAAAATATGCAAAGTATGCTATTTTGGGAAACCATGACTATGGGCAATACTATCATTGGAAATCTGAAACTGAAGAAAAAGAAAACTTTGAGAAAATACAGTCAGCAGAAGCTCAAATAGGATTTAAATTACTAAGAAATCAGGCAGAGGTATTTACAATGAATGGTGAAGAAATTGCTATTATAGGCGTGGAAAATTGGGGTCATAAGCCATACCCGCAACATGCTGATTATGAAAAAGCTTCAAAAGATATACTTGACAAGCCATTCAAAATTCTGCTTTCGCATGATCCAACTCATTGGGATGCAAAGATATTGGGCAAAACAGATGTTGACTTAACATTGTCAGGACACACCCATGGGATGCAATTTGGTATTCACATCGCAGGCATGAAATGGAGCCCGGCAAAATATAAATATCCACGTTGGGCAGGCCTGTATCAGGAAGGTAAGCAGTATTTATATGTTAACAGGGGACTTGGGGTTATAGGTTATCCGGGCAGGGTTGGAATGCCACCCGAAATTACGGTTATCGAATTGAAATCAGGATTGGTCTAAAAACAATGCGAATGGCTATAATTGTTAATAATTACAAGTCATTCGCATTAGCCTAAATAATTAAATATCAGGTTATAGCGTTAAATGAATAGCTAAATAATGTTAATAACTATTTATGAGGTTCAGCAGAAGTTCCTCCCTTGCCGTCAAAATTTTCCAAGGGTTTGATCCCCTGTATGTTTAGTGATTTAGACAGTTTGGCAAGACTTTTCATATCAATACTACCTTCGATGCATATAAAGACATTTTCTTTACCTCCGGAAATCATTAAAAGTTCGGAAATTTTACCCAGGTTTTCTTTCATCAGAAACTTAATGTCCTGATTTTTTTCTTTGATCACCATGAGTTCCTTATATTGGTTCAGTGGTATAAATTTCATGATCTCCTTGTAAAAATTGGTGTTTGCCGGAACTGCTTTTGAATCCTGAACTGCCAATATTCGTATGCTTTTCAGGTTTTTAACCAAACCGTCAAAGTCTTTATCACTAGTACTCACATCTTTAAACATATCAAACATGTATTGAGTGATGTAGACTGTAGTAAATCCGTCCTTACCTGCATATTTATCAAATAATTTGTCCACAGGAGACTGAGCCATTGCCATTACCGGTATTAATGCCATGCAAACAATTAAAAGTCCGGTCTTAGACAGCATGCAGTTCGTCACGTAACTATTGGATTCATGCATTTTTGTGGTTTTGGAAAAATATTCTCGGTTCATATCATTAATTTTTATTGTTTTCATTGCTGGTTTGATCATAATAGCTGGACATTTCCAGTTGTTTTAATCCTGAACCAAAGGATGAGAATGAGGAAAAGTGTTCCATTCCCTGGTTTAATTTGCTCATTTGGTTTAAGGGTTTGGTTCCCTTATTTAGTTTTTCGGAAATATACAATAATGTTTGTTTAACTTGTGCATAAGCAATCTGAGGATCGGTATAGGTATCCTTAGGCTTAATTTCATTATCTTGCTTTACGATAAAGAGATAACATACAACCAATATTGCAATTCCTGCAGCAACACTGGCTACCTTATACCATAGCTGAATATGCCTTGTCTTTTTTTCTCCTGCATCCTGTAGATCAATCCAATGTTCAAGCTTTTTTTCAAGTCCGGAATTCATGGGAACCAATTTAGCTTCATTCAGAGAGTACATAAATAATTCCCTGTCTGTAGCAAGCTCTTCAGGAACTGTATTGTCCCTGAAATAATCGCGGAGAGAATGTTCTTCTTCCAGTGAGGTTGAACCCTCATAAAATTTTGCAAGAAGTAATTTAATTTCGTTTAATTCCATATTCATGGACTTTTGTAAGTTCAGTACGTACTTGTTGACGAGCGCGGGATAGGCTTACACGTATGTTATTCAAGGTAAGTCCTGTTATTTCCTGAATTTCTTCAAAACTATATTCTTCCAGGTCGCGCATAATCATTATACTTTTCATTTGTTCTGGCAGCGAATCAATCATTCTCCTCACTAAGCTAATGTTTTCCTTATTTTCACTTAATTCCAGAGGATTATCATTGATTGAAGCCTTATTATTAATGGTTAGCTGATCATCGATGGAAACCGTGCGCCTCGCTTTAATTTTATCGAGGCACAGGTTTTTTGTCATCGTTGTAGCAAAAGCTTCCACCTTGTTGATTTCATTGAGCTTATTGCGCATGCTCCAAAGTTTCATATATACCTCCTGAACAGCATCTTCAGCTTCCTGAACATTACTCAGAAATCTGAAAGCTAACCGAAATAATTTCTGATTAACAGGTAATACTTTCTCCTTGAACTCTTCAGCATTCATGCAAATAAGACTCGATAAAAGCTAATACTATTGTTAAGTACTTAATGTTTATTTCATGTGCATTTTGGCCAACTGTTCCATGCCCATGCCCTGCATTTTCATGCCGGGAATATGTCCGAGTTGTCCCAGTAATTTTGGGTCGATATTACCTGTGATACTTATTAGCGCAGGATGATTCCCCCCGGTTACCAGAAGTAAAAACTCATCAATTCTGTTTTGATTTTCCTTTAATAGCATTTTCACATTCATATCCTTGTCCTTCACGACCATTAATTCTTTATAATCTTTCAATGAAAGTGATTTGGCCAGACTTTCAAATGCTACTTTATCTTCTGAGGTAGCATTTTCAAAAGCAAGAATTCTGATTTTATTGACCTGTGATAACAATTCCTTGGTTTGAACATTCAGGGAATCAAATTGTGCTGCAAGGCTCATCATATCCTTGTTAACATTCACAGAAACAACACCATTCTTTCCATCAAATTTACTGAAAATATTATCAATATCCTTGTTTTGACTGAAGGCAGCCATGGATAAAATTACAAAGCTTATTACAAATATTGTTTTCATGGTATTTACATTTTTAGTTTATACATAATTCAAAATTCGACGTCTGAATATAAGACGACGAGTTCATGAAAACATTACAGGTTTTTAGGAAATAATTATAAATGCTCACCAGTTCTAAGATAATTTCCTCTTCCTGTAAACCACCCGGTTGTACCTGTTTTTGCAGATGCAATATCCCATATCTGTACCCCGCCGAGATTATTACCAATCGCATCTTTAAGTGAAATTATGATTTCGTTAATGCCGTCATTGTCAATATCTGCAATTGTTGGTGCAGCCATACTTCCGCGGCCACTAATTGGAATGCGGTAACAAAGGGTTCCATCGCTTCGGAGAATTACAAGATAGGATGTTTCTTTTTCTGTAGAATAGGTTGTAAAAACGATTTCCGGATGTGTGTCATTGTCAAGATCTGCATTGACCGCTTCACTTGCGCCAATGAAACTTCCTCCAGGAGTGTCAAACTGAACTTTCCATTCAATCGTTCCTGTTCTTGAATAACAATACATGTTGCCATCATAGCAGGGAACAATGACTGAGGGATCTGTTTTTGAAACTTGCAAAATGCTTGGTGATGGTGAGACCTGGACAATATTGTTCTCATACCCTTGGTAAAGTGGCATCCCTGTTGTGATTGGTTTTTCAAATCCACTCACCCGTGTCATGTCTGGATTGATAACCCAAAGGCAGTTTCCACGATTATCAGTTATACCAGCCTTTTCATGATCTGAATAGAGAATTATTTCAAGCAACCCATCCTGATTCATATCGGCAAATACCGGAGGAGAATAGGTAAATTCATCCCGGTCATTGCCATCCTGTCCCCATCCTTGCTTTGCAAGCGCAATATCGTGAAACATGGGAACGCTGCACGAATATTTTCCTGTAAACATCGGGTTTGCATTGAAACAGGTCCCATCTCCTTTGAAAACTCCAATGTGACAAATATCATACGTACAGACAATATCTTTCTTTTTATCGCCATCAAGATCTGCACAACCAACATTCTGATTGTATCCGCCATAATCATTTTTTGATTTATCTGACCGGTCAATAATTTGTGGCCACCCGTTAAGGCGGGTTCCTTCAATATTCCAGACAACCGTCACTGGGCCTGATGATGTTTTTACAGCTATAAGTTCTGCCCTGCCATCGTTATTGATATCTGATGCAGCAAGCGAGCGGATTTCATCTGTTGCTGACGGGAACTGCTGAGGCCAGCCTGCAAGTATAACACCTTTATTATTATATACCGCTACGCAGTTATTATACGCAATAGCGATCTCACCAAGTCCGTCGTTGTTAAGATCACCAACCACCAGAGAGCAATACATCCGATAATTTCCGTGATCATTCGCACTTGTTGCATTTTCCCCAACAGGCGCACGCCACATAAGTGTTCCATCATTTTTCCAAACATAAAGCACACTATGACGTGATGCGATAATCTCACATTTACCATCCTTGTCAAGATCATAAACTACAGGTGATGCGAACCAGTTTTCGTCCCAACTTCCAGGCAGCGTTTTTCTGAGTACCGGTTTTGCAACCCCACCCGGTGTTTCCAGTGTTTGATTGAGTCCTGGTATTGCTGGCGATGATGGTTCCCGCTTACATGATATTATCGAAAGTGCCAACCATATTGCAATAAGAATATTCAGTGTGCTATTGTTACTAATCATATCGTATACCTCCTAATAAATGATTTTATGAAAACTACTGTTTAGCATTTCAATTTTATGTAAAATATTCCTCCACGCGTTTCAGAAAATACTCAGGGGGGCGTCTGGGCTTGCGGGTTTTGGCATCGGAAAATACGAGCGTGGTTTCTCCATAATTGAGCTTCTCCCCTTTCTCATTGTATATTTCATAATCAAAACGGATGCGAACACCTGGCCTTTCTTTAAGAATGGTTTTTACAGTCAGCAAATCATCATAAAAGGCAGGGGCCAAATAATTTGTTTGTAAGGATATCACCGGAAGAATAATGCCGCTATCTTCCATGTCCTTATAGGTAAGTCCCAGAGTACGCATCATTTCGGTTCGTCCAACTTCGTAGTATAAGGGGTAATAACCATAATAGGCATAGCCCATTCGGTCACTTTCGCCATAACGCACTCTTACTTGTGTTTCGTTAGTGTACATGCTAATGTTAAATTCCGGTTATAAATTAATTCAAAAATGTCAAAGGAAACAATTATAATGAATAATTTTGAATTCACCACAAAGACCCAAAGATCGTGTTCTAGCTGGAAAAAACAAACTGCACTTTTCCTTAAATCGCCTATTGTTCTTATATTTGAACGGATTTCAATTTATTAAACAAATGACAAATATAAAAGACCTGGCAAAGATGATTGATCATTCGATCCTTCATCCAACTTATACTGACGAGGATTTGAAGAAACAATGTGAGATAGCCCAAGAATATCATGTGATCTCTGTTTGTGTAAAACCTTATGCGGTAAAGCAAGCGGTAAAGTATTTAAGTGGTACTGAAGTGAAAGTCGGTTGCGTAATTGGATTTCCGCATGGAAATAGCGCTACACAGGTGAAGATTTTTGAAACTCAGCAAGCCTGTGATGATGGAGCTACTGAAATAGACATGGTTATAAACATTGGAAAAGCATTGAGTGGAGACTGGGCGTACGTTGAGTATGAGATAAAAGAAGTTGCAGATGCATGTCATGCTAACAATGCTATTGTAAAGGTTATATTCGAAACTGATTATTTAACAAAAACGGAAGATAAGATCAGGCTTTGTGAAATCTGCACCAAAGTTGGAGCCGATTTTGTAAAAACATCAACGGGTTATGGTTATGTAAAAACATCAACAGGAGACTTCAACTGTAAAGGAGCCACGGTGTCTGATATTGAACTTATGAGAAAACATTCGGGCCCTAAAGTTCAGGTTAAAGCAGCCGGTGGAGTTCGAACACTGGATGATTTGTTAAAAATGAAGGCTGCAGGAGCTACCCGTTGTGGTGCCACTGCAACTGTAGCAATTCTTGCTGAGGCCGCGAAAAGGTTTGGGGAATAAAGGTTTTTAATATTATTAATGCATTTTGCAAAATGCATTTGGCATTTTTTAATTGATTTTGTCGAATTGACTTTGCAAAAATGGATAGCCTATTTATCCGCAAACTCAACATCGTCGCGTAAGCCAACATAGGAAGGAAACCTGGGCACACCGCCGTCAGTAAGTTCCTGATAACGGAATGTAATAATTGAACCAATTGGTGGTGGTGCATCCCGTTCAGCATCAGACAGCCCTGTTCCTACGGAAAAGCTTGTGCCATTTGGAAGTTCAACCAACAGTCCGCCTGTTTTACCCTTATATTTTCCTGCTCCGGGAACGTATCCCACCACGCGGGCCTCAGCATCGAAAAATGTTTTTACTTTAAGCAAAGTCGAAGAGCGTCCTTCTACATATTTTGATCCGGGTTGCCGAAGCATCAAACCTTCTCCGCCAAGCTCTTCAACTCGGGCTAGTTCCGTTTTTAAATGTGTGATACCGTCACACAAAACATGCTCATGCCAATGTGCATATGGAGGTTGATGTTCGTTCATGTATTGTTTACACCATTCAATACGTTCTTCAAATGTTCCCGGAAGTGAAGGTGCGTCAAAAACAACAAGTTTTATTTTCTTCCATTCATCGTTTTTGTCTTGTCGCCTTACAATGCTCACTGTCTGCTGGAACTTTTTTCTTCCGAGCCAAAGTTCACCATCAAGCGGTGTTTCCGGGAGTTTTTCTTTAAACCAATCAGGAGCATGATATTCATTGCCAAGACGAGATAAGAATTTTTTGCCATCCCAATAGGCTCGCACACCGTCAAGTTTCTCGCTCATCCACCAGCCTTCGGGATTTGTCGTACTTTCCCATCTTTCAGCAAGCAGAACCGGAGCTGCATTAGGCTTGTTACTCTCTTTTTTTGGAGATATGTTCCCTGAGGACGATACTGGTGATCCGATCCGGGCAGCTTCAACTTCAGCACCTCTGTATGCACGAAGATGTTTACATGTGCGCTGATCAATACCAAGCGACTGATTGCGCCATGCGGGGCAAGAACATGAATAAACTCCTCCCACGTTTTTTAGTTGATATGGTTTGGTGCCGGAACCCTGAATTTCTACAATTTCACCATCTGCTATGTCAGGCATATTGTTCTAATTTAATATTATAGTTTGGCAATCTGAATTTCAAAGTTAATGGAAAATCCGAAAGAGGCAAAGTTGGATAGACTGTAGTCCAAATTAATGTATGATATAATATTTTGAGGTTTAGATAGTGTAATAATTAAGTTGGCGATTTTAAAAAGTAACTTCCAAAAATTCCTTTCTTTTTGCTGATTTTTACAGATTCTCTTGTTATGGTTACCGTATTTTTGATTTCTAATTATTAACAAACTATTTTAATTAACTAAATCAAAATTGGAGGAATTACAATGAAAAATTTATTTAAATTGACGTTACTGGCAGTTGTGTTATCTGCCTGCGCAAAAGAAAAGATGGATGAGCCGGTTGCAGTGAACCCATTAAAATCAACTGTGACAACAGAATCTGCACTTAAATCTGCAGTTAGTTCTGCAAAAGCAGGGACTACAATTACCATAAGTGGTACCATTAAGCTAACCAGTACTTTACAACTTTTGAACAGTGGAACATCAAGTTCAAAAATCAACCTTACAGGTGGAACGCTTGATTGTTCAGGTATATCATCTGGTTGGGGTGTAAAATGTAATGGTAGCTATTGGAACATAACCAATATAACCATTAAGAATAGTCCTGATTGCGGAATCGTATTCCAATCGGGTGGTTACAACTATATTTATAAAGTTACCACCACGGGAAACAAAGATTCTGGTATGCAAATTTATAATTCTTCGCATGATAACAATGTAAGCTATTGCACATCAACCAATAACTATGACACTCAAAACCTTGGCGAAAACGCTGATGGTTTTGCATGCAAATTATCAGGTGGTAAAAATAATAAATTTGCCAATTGTACAGCAACTTCTAATTCTGATGATGGTTGGGATTTGTATGGCCAACCATATACTGTAACCATGACTTATTGTACTGCTAGCAGCAATGGACTAGGTACCAATGGTGACGGTAATGGATTTAAACTGGGTAGCTCAGGACAATCAGTACCTCACACATGTACCTATTGCGTTTCGAACAGCAACAGAGCTTGTGGTTATACAGGAAATGGTAACACAGGACACATAACTACAACTGGTAGCACTGGTTCAGGTAACGGAAAAAGCCTTTGGGATAGAATTTATTAATCTCTCAATTTTTTCAAAATTTTTTGAGGCCGGCTGTGGATTTTTAAACCATAGCCGGTTTTATTTTGTGCCGGAAAATTCTTTTCCACATTTATCCACCTTAAATAAAAATTTGTCCTCCCCGACCGAATGGTTTGTAATTCCTTCCGGCCGCGATTTTCAATTTACCGGGCTATATCCCGATGTTCCAATTTGGATAAAACCTGAAGATTCTTTTAAAGAGGTTGACTCTATTTTCGAAAAAGCCATTTCGATATTATTGAATTTTTAGTTTTCCTGCAAGTATACAAACGTCATCAGGTCAGCCTAAAAATTCTGATTTCGAGAGAAAAATATTTCTATCAGTAATCTATTAAAAATTAATTAAGTAACATGTCCTTTATGAACGTAAATTTTATTATTTTTATCAAATCCATAATAAAATTAAACAACCTGATAAGTTTGTTTGTTATAAGTGCAATTATGAAATACCAAGCATACTGATTTAACTGATAAACGGGTGCTGTGAAGGCATTCTTCTGTTTATAATTAGTTTAACTGATGTTACGATTTGTATTCAAAAATAAGGCTTAAAAAATACAGGAAGTTTAGCTATAACTAAAACACGATGCATCTACCTATGAATATTAAAGATATCTGCCTATTTTTTTCATGTTTTTTCTTTTTATCTATCAGTGTTTTAGCAAAAAACGATTCCCTGGTTAGTCAATACGAAAAGTCGTCCGTTTATAATTCGCGCGATGTTAGAGAAGGAGAAAGAATATTTCACGGTTTTGTACCTGCTATAACAAAAACCATCAATTGTGCATCCTGTCATAACGTAAGCCACATAGATTCTCTGAATTGGAACCCTTCGGCCATGGATTTGGCGATTAAGTTCAAGAATAAAGACTTTGTGGCGTTCAAATCCGCAATCTTACAACCCACAGGCAAAGTAATGAGCCAATTACACGATAACCTGACTTTAAATGATGAGCAAATTCACCAGCTAAAGAGTTATCTGGCGGATTTAGCAACTAAAGGAGAGGAACCTGGAAAGCCATTACGAACCAACCGTATCATATTTATATTACTTATTCTGTTATTTCTAGTTGCGGTTATTGATTTAGCCATTACTCATAAAATTAAGTTCAGGATTGTTCATATTTTAGTCATGGCAATCACCTTATTTTTCATCACGAATTATATTGTAAGGTCAGCCATTGATTTGGGCAGATCTCAAAATTATGAGCCTGATCAACCAATCAAATTTTCGCATAAGGTACATGCAGGTCAAAACCAAACCAGCTGTTTGTATTGTCATTTTAATGCAGAACAAAGCAAATTTGCAGGTATTCCTCCTGCAAGCGTGTGCATCAATTGTCATGTACTGGTGAAAGAGGGAAGCCGAAGCGGTAAGTTTGAAATTGATAAGATTTATCAGGCTATTGCAAACAACAGGCCCATCAAATGGGTTAAAGTACACAATTTACCTGATCATGTGTTTTTTAGTCATGCCCAGCACGTGGTGGCAGGGAAAATAGACTGCAAACAATGTCATGGCGATGTGGCTTCTATGGATCAGGTGGCTCAGGTAAATGACTTATCCATGGGATGGTGCATAAAATGCCATCGTGAAACGGGTGTGCAATTTGACAATAAATTCTATGGAAAATATGAACAATTGCATAAGGATTTAAAAGATGGTAAAATCAGTAAGGTTACTGTTGAAAAAATTGGCGGTACGGATTGTATGAAATGCCATTATTGAATTAGACATAAAACAATAAGAACCAAGACACAAGATAATTATTTTTTGAAATGGAAAAATTTTGGCGAAGCATTGAAGAAATTGAAACCGGGCCTGTACAAGATGAAATTGACAAAGCAGAAATAGCCCACAATAATGAAGTGCTTGGAATGCTTGAGGGTATTCCGCTCAAATCAACGGCTTCCCGCAGAGATTTTTTGAAGGTTATGAGTTATAGTGTGGTTGGAGCTGCTCTTCTTGCTGCGTGCAAACGACCGCTTCAAAATGCCATACCTTTTCTTATACAACCCCAGGATATTGTTCCAGGAAAAGCTTTTCATTATGCCTCTACTTATTTTGACGGGTCTGAATATTGCCCAGTGGTAGTTAAAGTGCGCGATGGTCGCCCCATAAAACTGGAAGGTAACAGCCTTTACAAGTATACCCGGGGAGGAACATCTGCAAGAGTGCAAGCATCCATTATAAGTTTGTACGATAATTCAAGAATAAAGCACCCAATTAAGAAAAATAAAACAGTCACTTGGGAAGATGCTGATAGCGAAATAATAAAGGCACTTGGAAAAATTAAAAATGGAGATAAAGCTATTGTATTATTGACCTCCACTATTTTTAGTCCATCGACCCTTAGCGTTATCGAGGAGTTTAAATCCAAATACCAAAACACAAAGATTGTTAATTACGATGTAGTGTCGTATTCAGGTATTGTAGATGCTTATATAGAAGTTACCGGAATAAAGGGGATACCCTATCCTCTTTTTGACAGTGCTGATGTGATTGTTAGTTTTGGTGCGGATTTTCTTGGTACATGGTTGCTTTCCACTGAGTTTACGCTTGCCTATGTAACAAAGCGAAAGGTGGAAAAGGGCACTTACAGCATGAACCGTCATATTCAGTATGAAGCTAATCTTTCACTGACAGGCAGTAATGCTGACGAACGTATACAGATCAGGCCTTCGGAAGAGCCCGTTATACTTGCCAATCTTTATAATTTGATTGCATCAAAATTGGGAGGAGAGCAAATAGCGGTTACTCTTGTAAGTGAAGAATTCAAGTTGGAGAAAATTGCGGCGGAATTACTTGGTAAAAAAGGCAAGTCCATCGTAATATCAGGATCCAATGATATAAATGCTCAAAAGACTGTGATTGCCATCAACCAGCTACTTGGTAATTATGGCAAAACCTTCGATTTGGAGAAACCAATCCTGATTAAACAAGGATCGGACAAAGAAATGTTTGAGCTGGTTGATAATATGAAAGCTGGAAAGGTTGGTGCTGTTTTCTTTAACAATGCCAATCCGTGCTATGATTATTGCGCTTCCTCAGAATTTATTAAGGCCCTTGAAGGAGTTGAATTAAAGGTTTCCTTCTCGTCTTTTCCCAACGAAACACTACCCTATTGCGATTTTGTTTGTCCGGATTATCATTTTCTGGAATCGTGGAATGATTTTGAACCCCGAAAAGGACTCTACAGTATTTCCCAACCTTGTATCAACCATATTTTCGATACCCGGCAGATGCAGGACAGCTTGTTGCTATGGGTTGGTAGTTCAGAAAGATGGGAATCGTACATGAAAAATTATTGGGAGAAAACCATATTTCCAAAGCAATCTGAAATAAGTGATTTTGACACTTTTTGGATTTCATCACTACAAAATGGATGTTTGGAAACTTCTGAAACCGAAAAATTAAATATTTCAAAAATTGAAAATATGAAGGATTTGGTTGGTAAGCTTCAGCCATCCAAATCTCTGGAATTACAACTTGTGGTTCCGATTGGAATAGCTTCCGGTTATCATTCCAATAATCCTTGGTTGCAGGAGCTACCCGACCCTATTTCCAGGGTTACCTGGGACAATTATGCATCCATTTCACCTAAATTAGCTACAGAAAAGGGTATAAAAACCGGCGATGTATTATCTATTGGTAAGCTTGAGATACCTGCCCTAGTGCAACCAGGTCAGGCATATGATGTGATATCCGTTGCGCTCAATTACGGCAGGACAACAGCAGGCAAGGTTGCTGAGGAGGTAGGGGTTGATTTGTATCCATACGTGAATAAACACAATAATAACAATCTATATTATAAGACTGATATTACCATTGCCAAAACAGGTAAAACGGTAACACTTGCCCAGACACAAACCCACCATACCATGGAAGGCAGGGAGATTGTGAGGGAAACTACGCTAAAAGAATATGCAGCAA
>WSSedL1CaDRAFT_10000691_pt1 | contig 22769 bp, 16 predicted proteins | sample WetSurSL1Cattail_FD_9464 | JGI IMG/M metagenome (IMG submission 9464)
GTATCTGCAATGCGGTTTCTTCATCGGAGTACCCATATTCTGTTTGAATAATCAGCGCACCTAAAGCCATCCGGAGAGCCTTTGCCACGTTCCCCTTTTTATTGGTAAACAGGGCGGCGTATCTTTTTTCAATTTCATCCCACGGAATGAGCTCCGCTTTTTTGACCCACCGGTTTTCCGGGTTCATTTTCATCCCTACAGGCTGTCCGAAGTCACTGAACTTCAATTGATTATCTGAAAACTTATACATATCGTCACCCTAATGCATGCTTTTTTACGCTTCATCCACGTTTCTCATGCATCAATTATACCATTTTTAACCCACAAAGTCAGTATTTATGCGGGTTGACGGTTTGTTCAGCACGCATTAAATGGGTAAAAGCGATACTATCTTTGATATAACCTCTTGAAATACCATATTTTACAACTGGCGATACTTTAAAAATATATGAGTTGACGGTCTGAGGCTTATACTTGTCCTTCAGACATAGGATATACCCATTAATCAAGTCCTGTGTTACTTCACTACATTTCAAATTATCTCCTGCAAATCGCTTGAAATATTTGTCTGCAAAAAAATAACCTCGAATGGTTGTGTATGATAAGTTTTTTAATCTACATTCGCTCTCATACAACAAATATAAATCATGATAAGGAATGTCTAAAACTTTGCTGGTTAGTAGGTTCTTGCGACGTTTTACAGTAGGCTCTGATTTCGTATTTTCCACAGGGAAGACCTCCTTCAAAATAAAAAGATAGATGGCTATGAGGTCACCTAAACAGGTGAAAAGCATAGTCATCTATCCTACTACTACTAACCATTTATAGCATATTTTCAGTACACTTTTAACACATAATTCAATATATTTTTACAATTATTTAGTGAATATAAATAAAATTTTATTCCCACTCAATGGTAGCTGGGGGCTTGCTGGTAATATCGTATACGACACGATTCACACATTTTACTTCATTGATGATACGGCTTGATATTTTTGCAAGCAGATCATACGGGATACGCGCCCAATCGGCAGTCATAAAGTCCGACGTGGTAACGCCGCGCAGAGCAATGGTATTGTCGTATGTTCGGCCGTCTCCCATTACCCCGACACTCTTTATTCCTGTCAGCACTGCAAAGTATTGATTGATTGCTTTGTCCAAACCCGCTTCCACAATTTCCTCACGGAAAATCGCGTCTGCTTCCTTCAATATTTCAAGCTTTTCAGGAGTAATATCTCCCATAATCCGAATTGCCAGACCCGGTCCCGGGAAAGGTTGGCGCCAAACCAGAGGGGCAGGTATACCCAGCTCAAGTCCGACTCTGCGTACCTCATCCTTAAATAGATTACGCAGCGGCTCGACAAGGCCAATAAAGCCAACATCTTTTGGAAGCCCGCCAACATTATGATGGCTCTTAATGACTGCTGCATCGCCTACGCCGCTCTCAACGACATCGGGATAAATCGTACCCTGACAAAGATAATCCACATGACCTATCTTCTTCGCTTCTTCTTCAAAAACGCGGATAAACTCCTCACCAATGATTTTTCTCTTATGCTCAGGCTCAGAAACACCCGCAAGTTTTGATAAAAAACGATCCTGCGCATTGACTCTGATGAGGTTCATGTCAAACTGCTTACGGAATACGCGTTCTACATCGTCTCCCTCATTTTTGCGAAGCATCCCGTGATCAACAAAAATGCAGGTAAGATTTTTACCAACAGCCTTATGAACCATCAGTGCCGCAACAGAAGAATCCACGCCGCCGGAAAGCGCGCAAATCACCTTTTTGTCACCAATCGTCTCTTTAATATGCTGGATGGATGTAGCAGCAAAAGAGGACATAATCCAATCCCCGCTGCAACCGCATACGCGATACAGAAAATTCTTAAGGATTTCATTGCCATGAACCGTATGCTCCACCTCAGGATGAAATTGAAGCGCATATAAATGCTTTTCATCGTTCTCCATGGCTGCAACGGGACACGCCTTGCTGGTTCCGGTGACAGCAAAACCGGAAGGCACTGCCGAAATGTAATCGGTATGGCTCATCCAGCATACTGAATTCCCCTCAATGCCCTGGAACAACTCGCCGCTCGCCTGAAAGTCAACGGGGGTTTTCCCGTATTCCTTTACCTCGCTGCTGCTGACTGTTCCGCCAAGGGATGTGGAAATAAGTTGGGCACCATAGCAAATTCCCAACACAGGGATGCCGAGTTCAAGTATTTTTTTATCACAGACCGGTGCATTCTCAGCATATACGCTGTTTGGTCCCCCGGAAAAAATAATGCCTTTATATCCTGCCGTGCCAATTTGTTCGGCAGTGGTTTTATAAGATTTTATTTCACAATACACACTCAGATCGCGAACTCTGCGCGCAATCAGTTGGCTGTACTGCCCGCCAAAATCGAGTATCAGCACTGCTTCGTTATGAATCATTTTCAAATCACACCTGTTCTTTCATTTCCCGCATATCAGCACGGTACTGATAGCAATATCCTTATTCAACCGTTACAGACTTTGCAAGGTTACGCGGCTTATCAATGTCGCAGCCCTTCATGGACGAAATATAATAGGCAAAAAGCTGTAACGGAACAACCGCCAGCGAAGGCAGCATAATGTCGCAAATTCGAGGAATGTAAAGAGCATGATCGACTTCCTGCTCAATATTCTTATTATTTTCGGTCGTAAGACCAAGAACCACCGCGCCGCGTGCCTTCACTTCTTTTACATTACTCATCATCTTATCGAATAGCACATGCTGTGTAGCAAGAGCAACAACGAGTGTCCCCTCTTCGATGAGTGAGATCGTGCCGTGCTTCAGTTCGCCGGCAGCATAGGCTTCGGAATGAATATATGAAATTTCCTTTAACTTCAGGGAGCCTTCCAGCGACATGGCATAATCAAGATTTCTGCCAATAAAGAATACGTCTTTTGCATTAAAGAACTGAGAAGCAAGGTACTGAATATTCTCTTTATTGCCCAAAATCTCCGCAATTTTATCCGGCAAACTTTGAAGCTGAGAAACATAAAATGCATATTCTTCTTCTGAAAGACGATCAAGCTTATCAGCAAAATAAATTGCCAGAAGATAGATAACAGCGAGTTGTGTGCTGTAAGCTTTCGTTGTAGCAACCGCAATTTCAGGGCCGGCCCAGGTATAAATCACATCGTCGGAATCATTGGCAATAGAACTGCCGACGACATTGACGATAGAAAGCGTTCTTCCTCCAAGACGTTTTGCTTCGCGCATCGCGGCAAGGGTATCTGCGGTTTCACCGGACTGACTGATTACCAGTACGAGCACCTTTTCGTCGATAATCGGCTGACGGTATCTGAACTCTGAAGCAACATCCACCTCAACTGGAATTCTGACGAACTGTTCTAAAACATATTTTGCAACAACGCCTACATGATAAGCGGAACCGCAGGCAATAATAAAGATTTTAGAAAATCCTTTAATTTGCTCGGCAGTTAAAGTAATATTATCAAGAACAACTTTTCCATCTTTAATTCTGGCAGAAATCGTATCACGTACGGCCTTTGGCTGCTCCATAATTTCCTTGGCCATAAAATGCTCGTATCCGCCCTTTTCAGCGGCGGAGATATCCCAATCTATGTGACTCGGTTCTTTCGGAACGATTTCTTTATCCGTGTTGTAAACAGTAACGCCGCCGCGTTTCAACACGACTATTTCATTATCATTCAAGCGGTAAATATCCCTGGTTTTGTTCAATATTGCAGGAACATCGGAAGCGATAAAATTCTCATCTTTACCTAACCCTACAATTAGAGGACTATCCTTGCGAACGGCAATCAGCTGGTCTGGAACATCTTCACATATAATTGCAAGGGCATACGAACCCTCAACTTTGTTGATGACCTTAATCACAGCATCCAGAATATCCCCATGATAGTAATATTCCAAAAGCTGAGCGATCACTTCCGTATCCGTCTCAGAGACAAAGCTCTTGCCTTTTTTTATTAAAAGATCCTTTAATGCAAGGTAATTTTCAATAATACCGTTATGCACAACAGCGAACTTTCCTGAACCGCTCACTTGCGGATGGGAATTAATATCTGACGGCTTACCATGGGTAGCCCATCTCGTATGACCAATGCCTATGGTTCCAAGGACGTCTTTTCCGCCGTTAATCATATCGCTTAAAATTTTCAGTCTGCCTTTTGCTTTTACAACTTGAAGCGAGGTGCCGTCATAAACGGCAACACCGGCAGAATCGTAACCACGATATTCCAGCTTTTCAAGACCATTGAGCAGAATCGGAGCTGCCTGATCATTTCCAATATAACCTACAATTCCACACATAATCACACACCTTCTCCGGCGGATTTAAAATAAGTACAAGCGCCAACACAGCCACCGGAATGTTGACGCTCGATTGTAAATTTCTATCTGTAAATAATATCTTCGCGTGATGGTCCGTTTGAAATCATATGAACCGGAACCCCGATTGCCGCCTCGACAAATTCGATGTATTTGCGGGTATTTTCCGGCAAATCTTCATATTTTTTAATGCCTTTGATATTGCACTTCCAACCCGGCATCTTTTCTATAATCGGCTTGCAATGCTTTAGCTGGACGGTAGGCGGGAAAGAATCAATCCTCTTTCCGTTAAGCTCATATGCAACACAAACCGGAATTTCATCAAGATACTCCAGCACATCAAGAACAGTAAACGCAACAGATGTTGCACCCTGTACCTGGCAGCCGTAACGGGATGCGACCAAATCAAGCCAGCCCATTCTGCGGGGGCGGCCGGTTGTAGCGCCGAATTCTCCGCCGTCTCCGCCTCTGCGGCGAAGCTCATCCGCTTCATCACCGAAGATTTCGCTCACAAATTCACCCGCCCCAACCGCGCTGGAATAAGCCTTCACAACTGTGATGATTTCTTTGATCTCATATGGGGGAAGTCCTGCGCCGACCGCACCGTAGCCTGCCAATGTGGAGGAAGAAGTTACCATCGGGTAAATTCCGAAATCAGGGTCCTTTAGTGCGCCAAGCTGGCCTTCCAGAAGAATATTTTTACCGTCCTTAACAGCCTGATGCAGAAAAGTAAAGGTGTCGGCAACGTAAGGTTTTAGTAATTCCTTATACTCCATCAGCTTATCATAAATTGCATCCACCGTAAGCTTCGGCTGATGGTATAGATTATCATAATACACATTTTTCAGCGTAATTACATGCTCGATTTTTTCCTTTAGACCTGCTTCATCATCATATAACTCACTGATTTGAAAACCGATTTTTGCAAATTTATCGGAATAAAACGGTGCGATTCCCGACTTGGTAGAACCAAAAGATTTGGAAGAGAGCCGCGCCTCTTCAAAAGTATCAAGCTGAATATGATATGGCATTACAAGCTGAGCACGGTCAGAAATCATAATATTCGGTTTGGGTACGCCGCGTTCCTCAAGTGATTTTAACTCTTTGATAAAATTCTCCACACTGAGCGCAACGCCGTTGCCGATAATATTGGTAATATGGCTGTAAAAAACACCTGACGGAAGCTGATGCAGTGCAAACTTCCCATAATTATTAATAATGGTATGGCCCGCATTGCTGCCGCCTTGAAAACGGATTACGATATCTGACTGAGCGGCCTCAACATCGGTGATTTTTCCCTTGCCTTCATCGCCCCAGTTTGCGCCAACAATCGCTTTAATCATAACATTCACTCCTACGTGCCGCAACGGAACTTACTTTGCCTGCCCCGCGGCCGAATTTAAACAGGATCATTCTTTTCTTACTGTCTCCTCCGCCTACGGCGGAGGAGACTAAGTCTATTTTCCACTTCAATTGTTAAATTGCTACAGATAATAATATCACAATTTGTTTTAAAAACAAAGTATATAAGAAATAAATAAATCTTCCAAAAATGCCGTTAAACTATAAATTAATTTCCGCTTTTTCTTCCGGTATGAAATCATATGCTTGGATTGCCGGATTCACAACCTCGGATATAAACTCTTCTGTCTGCTGAGGTGCTCGTCCAACATATTTTTCCGGGCTGATGATCGCATTCAGTTCGTCAAGTGATACGCTAAAAATCGGATCACCGGCAATGCGGCTCAACAGGTCGTTTTCTCCGCCCTCTTCCTTAATCACTTTGGAAGCAGCCATGGAATGAACACGGATATGCTCATGAAGCTGCTGGCGGTCTGCGCCGTGTTTTGCAGCGTCCATCATCACGTTTTCCGTCGCCATAAAAGGCAGTTCACGGCGCAAATGCTGTTCAATCACCTTTGGATAAACAACAAGACCGTCCGCCACATTCATATACAAATTCAAAATTCCGTCAATGGCAAGAAACGCTTCCGGCACACTGATACGTTTGTTTGCGGAGTCATCCAACGTGCGTTCAAACCACTGCGTCGCCTCAGTAATGGCCGGATTCAAACTGTCGATAATCACATATCTGGAAAGCGATGCAATGCGCTCGCTTCTCATTGGATTGCGTTTGTACGCCATCGCGGAAGAACCGATTTGATTTTTCTCAAAAGGCTCTTCCACTTCTTTTAAGTGCTGTAAAAGGCGAATATCATTTGAAAATTTCGTCGCGCTCTGTGCGATACCGCTCATAATTGCAAGCATTTGGGAATCCAGCTTACGGGAATAGGTCTGGCCGGATACCGCGTAACAGGAGGAGTATCCCATCTTCTCCGCAATAATGCCATCCAACCGTTTTACTTTTTGATGGTCACCGTCAAAAAGCTCCAAAAAGCTGGCCTGCGTACCGGTGGTTCCCTTTGAGCCCAAAAGCTTTGCCTTGGTAAGCTGATATTCCACGTCCTCCAAATCCATCAGCAAATCCTGAATCCAGAGTGTGGCGCGCTTCCCTACTGTGGTCGGCTGAGCAGGCTGAAAATGAGTAAACGCAAGCGTCGGCAAATCCTTGTACTCCAGCGCAAACTTTGAAAGTACCCGAATCACTCCGACCAGCTTTTGTCTTACCAGTTTGAGCGCATCGGTCATAACGATGATGTCTGTATTGTCGCCCACATAGCAGGAAGTCGCCCCAAGATGAATGATCGGCATTGCTTTTGGGCATTGCTGGCCAAAAGCGTAAACATGGGACATCACATCGTGGCGTACTACCTTTTCGCGTGCTTCGGCAACCTCGTAATTGATATCGTCAACAAACTGAATCATTTCGTCAATCTGTTCCTGTGTGATATTCAGCCCGAGTTCTTTTTCCGCCTGTGCCAAAGCAATCCACAGTCTGCGCCAGGTTCTGAATTTTTTATCCGGCGAAAACAGGTATTTCATTTCATCATCGGCATAGCGGGATGAAAGTGGGGATTCATAAGTGTTTCTCAATGATGCTCTCCTCCAAACAGGAATTTATAATTTAATATCTTTTAATCGGTGTGCAGTAATCATAGTTCTTATTTGCAATCAGGTAATCCGGCACAGGCGCAGGATATTTACCAGAGAAACAAGCGTCGCAGTACCCGGTACAGTGACCTTGAAGCATTTTCGGCAAATTTTCAAGACTTAAAAACTCAATGGAATCCGCAAAGCTCATTTCTCCAATTTCCGCTACGCTGTGCTGACAGGCCACCAAATCATCCTTTGAGGGAATATCGGTACCATAATAGCATGGCCACAGGAACGGCGGCGAGCTGATTCTGAGGTGAACTTCTTTCGCTCCGGAATCCTTCAGCATGCTGACAATACGGGCGCAGGTCGTCCCACGGACGATCGAATCATCCAGCATGACGACTCGTTTTCCTTTTACGGAGGTACCCAGTGCATTCAGCTTAATCCGTACACTGCGTTCCCGTTCCGACTGGCTCGGCTTAATAAAAGTACGGCCGATATAGGAATTTTTCACAATTCCCTTCTGGAACGGAATTTCAGACTCCTCACTGTACCCGATGGCGGCGTCAATTCCAGATTCAGGAACACCGATCACCATGTCTGCTTCCACCGGGTGCTGCCTTGCAAGCAGACGTCCGGCTTCCTTGCGGGCTTCATAAACGCTGATTCCGTCAATGACGCTGTCGGTTCTCGCAAAATAGATATACTCGAAAACGCAAAGCGACTTTTTCACATTGACGGGGTCTTTTATGGAACGCAATCCATTTTTATCAGCAATGACGATTTCACCCGGTTCAACGTCGCGTACAAATTCCGCACCGCACGCGTCAAGCGCACAGGTTTCAGAAGCGAAGACATAGGAGTTATCAATCTTTCCGATGCAGAGCGGACGGAAGCCGTGAGGGTCGCGCGCCGCAATCAGCTTTTGAGGGCTCATAATAATCATAGAGTACGATCCCTGTATTTTAGGCATTGCACGGTGAATCGCCTCTTCAATTGACGGGGCATCGACGCGTTCGCGCGCGATCACATAAGCAATTACTTCCGTATCAATTGTAGTTTGAAAAATGCAGCCTCTATGTTCCAGTTCGTGGCGCAGCTCATATGCATTGGTCAGATTCCCGTTATGAGCGATTGCGAGCGTTCCTTTGATATATCTCATAACAAGCGGCTGGGCGTTTTCGCGCACACTGCCGCCCGCTGTGGAGTAGCGGACATGCCCCACTGCCATTTGCCCGACAAGATCATTTAAAATCTTATCGTTAAATGCTTCTGTAACCAGTCCCATATCTTTAGAGTAGGAAATCACCCCACGGTCATTGACCGCAATGCCGCAGCTTTCCTGACCCCTGTGCTGTAAAGCCAAGAGACCGTTATACGTGGCATATGCCGGAATGAGTCCGCCATCAGAATAAACGCCGAAAACGCCGCATTCTTCATGCGGTTTGGAATTATCGTATTCCATAACAGAACAGTTCAAATGCTCACCATCCTATCTAAGTTATAATCCGATTCTCTTCATAACCTCTGCGTAAGCTTCTTCTACCCCGCCGAGATCTCTGCGGAAACGGTCTTTGTCAAGCTTTTCGTGGGTATTCACATCCCAGAAACGGCAGGTATCCGGAGAAATCTCATCTGCGAGAATGATTCCTTCGGCGCAGCGGCCGAACTCAATTTTAAAGTCAATCAATTCGATATTGACAGACAGGAAAAATTCTTTCAGAATTTCATTGATCTTCAAAGACATGCTGCTGATTTGGTCAATTTCCTCTTTCGTTGCAAAATCGGCGGCAAGAATATGAGATTCATTTACCATTGGATCGCCCAACTCGTCGTTCTTATAGCAAAACTCAATCACAGGAGTTCTCATCGGAGTGCCTTCCTCCATGCCGAGTCTCTTTGCGAGGCTGCCTGCCGCTTTGTTACGCATAATTACTTCAAGAGGAACGATTTGTACTTTTTTGACCAGTGTTTCACGGTCGCTTAATTCTTCCACAAGATGAGTTTTAATGCCCTTTTTCTCAAGCATCTTAAACATATAGTTTGACATTTTATTATTTACGACGCCTTTGCCGACAATGGTTCCTTTTTTCAAACCATTAAAAGCGGTTGCGTCGTCCTTATAATCAACGATGCAATAATCCTTATTGTCTGTTGCATAGACCTTTTTTGCTTTGCCCTCGTAAAGAAGTTCACATTTTTTCATTTTTGTTTTCCTCCATATGATTATAATAATTTGTTTGCTTATACAAATTCCTCTTAAATAGAAAATGAATGATACTTCTCCCCCACCTTTAAAGGTGGAAAAGAAGTAAATTATCATTTATTCCATTGAATCAGAAAATAGTATCAGATAAAGTTCAGGAACGTAGCTACCTTGGTAATATCGATTACTGACAGCTGCGTCGTTTCAACATGCCTCGCGCAGGTCAAGAACGCATTGGCGGTGTCGAGTGAGGTTAAGCACGGGATACCCGTTTCAACAGCATTTCTGCGTATTCTATAGCCGTCACGGTTATGCACAACGCCTCTGGAAGGAGTGTTGATTACCAGATTAATTTTGCCTGACGTGATGTTGTCAAGAATATCCGGTTTACCCGCTCCGATTTTGTTGGTGCGGATGGTGGGAATCTCGTTGTCATTAAAGAAGTCTGAAGTCCCGGCGGTTGCGTAAATCGTCCAGCCTAAATTATAAAGACCGCGCGCAATCGGCAAGGCTTCTTCTTTGTCGCTGTTCTTTACGGTAAAAATCACTCTGCCGTTCTTGATCATATGAACACCGGCGCCATAAAACGCCTTAATCAATGCTTCGTCAAAAGTTTTGGCAATTCCTAAGACCTCTCCGGTGGACTTCATTTCCGGTCCTAGGTCCACATCCGCGCCGTACAGCTTTTCAAATGAGAACACAGGCATCTTAATCGCGATTAAGTCCCGTTCTCTTTGCAGACCATAGTGATAACCCATATCTGGCAGGGTTTTGCCGAAGAAAGTTCCAACCGCCAGAGGCACAATCGGGATACCGGTTACTTTGCTGATATACGGTACGGTTCTTGAAGAACGCGGATTGGCTTCGATGACATACACTTCATTGTCTTTCACAATAAATTGGATATTTAATAAGCCAATTACTTTTAATGCCTTTGCAAGCTTGCGCGTGTAGTCCACGATGAGATCCTGCATATCCTTTGCAACATCGATTGCAGGGTAGACGGAGATACTGTCACCGGAGTGAATTCCCGCACGCTCAATATGCTGCATAATACCGGGGATAACGGAGTCGATTCCGTCACAAACTGCATCCACTTCAACCTCAGTGCCCATGATATATTTATCGACGAGAATCGGATGCTCCTGTGCGGTCCGGTTGATGATACCGATTTGCTCAATAATATCCTCGTCCGAATAGGCAATGTGCATACCCTGACCGCCAAGAACATAAGACGGACGGACAAGTACCGGGTAGGTGAGTTCATTTGCAGCCTTAATCGCTTCATCGCAGGTGAAAACCATACGCCCGGCGGCACGCGGAATTTCGCACTCGTTCAATATCGCGTCAAAACGTTCTCTGTCCTCCGCCGCGTCAATACTGTCGAATGAAGTACCGAGAATCGGAATACCCATGGCTTCAATCGCTCCGGCCAATTTAATCGCCGTCTGGCCGCCAAACTGTACCACAGCGCCATCCGGCTTTTCCAGCTGCACAATATGAAGTACATCTTCCTCTGTCAAGGGCTCAAAATAGAGCTTATCGGCAATATCAAAGTCCGTACTTACTGTTTCAGGATTATTATTGACAATAATTGTTTCATATCCCAGATTTTTTAACGCCCAGACACTGTGAACCGAACAGAAATCAAATTCAATGCCCTGCCCGATGCGAATCGGGCCGGAACCGATAACCAAAACCTTTTTTCTGTCTGTTTGCGGAACCGATTCATTTTGCATTCCGTAGCTGGAATAGTAATATGGGGTTTCCGCGTCAAATTCTGCAGCGCAGGTATCAACCATTTTATAAACCGGCTTGACATTCCATTCATCTTCCAGAACGCGGATTTCTTCCACACTTTTGCCGCTCAGTTCAGAAATGACTTTATCAATAAATCCGAAGTCTTTTGCCTTATAGAGAAGTGCCCTGTCGATTGGCTGAGAAGCAAGTTCCTTTTCCACATAAATAATGGACAGAAGCTTATCAAGAAACCACATGTCAATTTTTGTGATGTCGTGGATCTCTTCCAATGGTGTTCCGCGCCTGATTGCTTCAGACACCGCCCACAGCCTGCGGTCGTCCACTTCATGCAGACGTATTGCCAATTCGCTGTCAGAAATATTCTGTAAACTCTTGTCGATCAGGCTGTACATGTTTTGCTCAAGTGAACGAATGGATTTCATCAGAGCGCCCTCAAAAGTCGGAGCGATGCCCATTACTTCGCCGGTCGCTTTCATTTGCGTACCGAGACTGCGCTTTGCGTAAACAAACTTATCAAAAGGCCACTTCGGAATTTTCACAACGCAGTAGTCCAGTGTGGGTTCAAAGCAGGCAAATGTTTTCTTCGTGATGGCATTCTGAATTTCATCCAGCGTATAGCCAAGTGCAATTTTTGAAGCAACCTTCGCAATCGGATAGCCCGTTGCCTTGGAGGCAAGCGCCGATGAGCGGCTGACGCGGGGGTTTACTTCGATGACACAATATTCAAAGCTTTTCGGGTTTAATGCGAACTGAACGTTACAGCCGCCCTCTACCTTTAACTCGGTAATAATGGCAAGCGAAGCGCTTCTGAGCATCTGAGTTTCTTTATCGGCAAGCGTCTGACACGGTGCAACAACGATGGAGTCACCGGTGTGAACGCCGACAGGGTCAAAGTTTTCCATATTGCAGACCGTAATGCAGTTGCCATTGTGGTCGCGCATGACTTCATATTCAATTTCTTTCCAGCCTGAAATGCAGCGCTCTATGAGCACCTGAGTCACACGGCTGCGTTGTAATCCAAGCGTCGCAATGGTGATCAGTTCTTCCTCGTTCGCGGCGATACCGCCTCCGCTGCCGCCCAAGGTATAAGCAGGACGAACAATAATAGGATAACCGATTTTCTTAGCAGCCTTAATACAATCTTCGAGATTTTCTGCGATTGCACTCTCCGCGCAGGGCTGGTCAATGCGTTCCATCGCTTCCTTGAAAAGTTCCCTGTCTTCCGCCATTCGGATGGTATCGGCACTTGTACCGATCATTTCCACATGGTTTTCTTTTAGAAATCCGGATTCCTCAAGCTCAACAGCAAGGTTCAACGCATTTTGTCCGCCGAGGGTTGGCAGGATACTGTCCGGATTTTCTTTTAAAATTACTTTTTTAATTGTTTCAACGGTCAGCGGTTCAATATAAACTTTATCCGCAATCTGCTTGTCCGTCATGATGGTTGCAGGATTGGAGTTAATCAAAATGACCTCGACGCCCTCTTCACGGAGTGCGCGGCAGGCCTGCGTGCCCGCATAATCAAATTCAGCAGCCTGGCCAATGATGATCGGGCCGGAACCAATGATAATTACTTTTTTAATTTCTTGTCTCTTCATAGCTGGGCTCCTCCGATCAATTTGATAAATTTGTCAAACAAGAAGCCTGTGTCAAGCGGCCCTGGCGAGGCTTCCGGATGAAACTGCACCGAAAACACTTTGCCATTCGCATAATTTAATCCCTCAATGCTGCCATCATTCATGCTGATAAAGCTGATGTCGGCTACTGAAGGATTAACGGTATCGCCATTCACCACAAAACCATGGTTTTGTGAAGTAATATAAACCCTGTTCGAAGCCAGATCTTTTACAGGATGATTTATACCTCTATGGCCGTATTTCAATTTATAGGTGTCAAACCCCTGCGCAAGAGCCATAAGCTGATGGCCAAGGCAGATTGCAAAGGTAGGAATGCCATGCGCGTAAACTTTTTTCAGTTCGGCAATGGCTTTGGTGCAATCTTTCGGGTCCCCGGGGCCATTGGATAACATGATTCCATCAGGAGAAAAAGCCATCATCTCTTCAAAAGAAGCATCATAAGGGAAGCACTTTACCGTACATCCCTTTTTTACAAGAGAACGGATAATATTGCTCTTCACACCATAATCAGCAAGCGCAATTTTGATGGCACCATCACCATAAATTTTTGAATCCCTGTTGCTTACGATCGGAACGCATGACTCCATTGAAAACTCATCAATCTGCTTTTTCATTGCAGCTGGATCGATACTGTCACCATAGGAGATCATTCCGCGCATCGTACCGCTTTCGCGTAAAACTCTTGTAAGGGTACGCGTATCAATCCCCTGTATACCGGGAACATGATTTTGTTTTAAAAATGTATTCAAATCAACATCACAGCGGAAATTACTGGCCGCACTTGAAACAGAGCGAACAATATAAGCCTTCAGCCAAGGCTTAATGGATTCGGCGTCGTCGTAACAGATTCCGTAATTTCCAATTAACGGATAAGTCATGACAACACCCTGCCCTGCGTAGGACGGGTCTGTCAACAGCTCGGTATAACCACACATCGCGCTATTAAAAACAACCTCACAAAGTACATCGTGTTCGTCTCCGAAACCCAACCCTTCATAGGTCATCCCATTCTCAAGCATCAGCAATGCTTTCATTTAATCACCAACCATTCTTTTAATAAACCGCTCTTCGTACTAATCATTTATATCTTAAAGGATTTTACAATCCTTTCGACCGCTTTTTGTGTATTCTCTTTTGTGTTAAACGAGGTCAACCGGAAATACCCCTCACCGCCTGTTCCAAAACCGGAGCCCGGTGTACCAACAACGCCTGTTTTCTCCAGCAGTTGATCGAAAAACTCCCATGAGGTATAATCACTTGGCGTTTTCAGCCAAATATAAGGGGAGTTCTCTCCACCATAAACCTCAAAGCCCGCCTTTTTCAGTCCATCACTGATGATTTTAGCGTTATTCAAATAATAAGCGATATTTTCCTTTACTTCACGCATGCCTTCCTCTGAATAAACAGCCTCGGCACCGCGTTGGATGACATAGGACACCCCGTTCATTTTGGTAGACTGGCGTCTGTCCCAGAGCCTGTTCAAAGAAGCACCGCCAAAGATCAGTTCTTTGGGAATCACAGTAAACGCGCAGCGAGTACCGGTAAAGCCTGCAGTTTTGGAAAAGCTTCTGAACTCAATGGCACATTTTTTTGCTCCGTCAATTTCATAAATACTGTGCGGCATCTCTTCATCCGTAATAAACGCTTCATAGGCTGCGTCGAATAAAAGTAAAGACTGATTCGCAAGCGCGTAGTCAACCCATTTCTTCAGCTCTGTCCTGCTGATACCAACACCCGACGGATTGTTCGGAAAGCAGAGATATATCAGATCAACTTTTTCTTTTGGCAGCTCCGGCAAAAAATGATTTTCTTTCAGGCAAGGCATATAAACAATTTTATTCCAACCCTTACCCTCCGTATATTCACCTGCTCTGCCTGCCATCACGTTCGTGTCAACGTAGACGGGATAAACCGGGTCACAAACAGCCACCACATTATCCAAGCCAAAAATGTCTCCAATGGCTCCGGTATCACTTTTAGCACCGTCACTGACAAAAATTTCATCCGTTGCAATCTGTACCCCGCGCTTCGCAAAGTCATTTGCGGCGATTACACTGCGCAGGAACTCATAACCGGCTTCCGGGCCATAACCGTGGAAGCTTTTCGCCTCTCCCATTTCATCAGCCGCTTTTTTCATCGCATTCACGACTGCCTTCGGCAGCGGACGTGTTACATCACCAATCCCCAAACGGATAATCTCAGTTTCAGGATGCTGCTGAGAAAACGCAGTTACCCTTTTGGCAATATCTACAAACAGATAACTGGCGGGCAATTTTACGAAATTTTCATTTATCTTCAGCAAATTCGTTCAGTCCTTTCATTCATGATCATATAATATTTTCATAGCCAATTTTTAAAATCTGCGTTTTGTATATAAATACATTATATCAGATTTCCACTGTTCCGTCAAAAACAAACTCTGCCGGACCTTTCATATAAATGCTGTCAGTTTTATCATCCCAGTCAATGTCCAGATTTCCGCCTTTCAGATGAACTTTCACCTGACGTACTGTTTTATTATTTACTGCACAGGCTGCAACGGCAGCACATGCGCCGGTGCCGCAGGCCCATGTTTCCCCTGAACCGCGTTCCCACACGCGCATTTTTATTTCATGATTATTCATTATTTGAATAAACTCAATGTTTGCTCTCTTAGGAAAAAGCTCACTGCATTCAAACTCGGGGCCAATTTTTTCAATCTCGATCCGGTTTACATCCTCTACAAAAATGATGCAATGCGGATTTCCCATAGAAACACAGGTGATTCTGTACTCTTTTGAATCAACCGTAACCGGTTCGTCAATGATTTCATCTTTTGAAAATACAGCGGGAATCTCTTTTGCAATGAAACACGGCACACCCATGTCAACCGTAACAGAAATAACTCTGCCATTCTGAATATCCAGATTCAGTGTTTTCACTCCGCTCATTGTGTCAACCCTGAGAACCTCTTTTTTTACAATTCCGCGTTCATAGACAAATTTTCCCACACAGCGGATGCCGTTGCCGCACATCATCGCCTGCGAGCCGTCCGCATTATAAATATCCATTGCGCAATCCGCTGTATCGGATGGTTTAATCAGAATAATTCCGTCAGAGCCGATGCCGAAATGACGGTCGCTCAGCCTGACGGAAAGTTTGGATGGATCTTCCACCTTTTCTTCAAAACAATTGATGTAGATATAATCGTTTCCGATTCCCTGCATCTTAGTAAACTTCATGTCAATCCCTCTCATTGGTTTAGAATAATCATGGCAGTCTCAATCATTTTCTTACCGGTATCCATACTCTTTTTTTGAATAAACCGATGTGCCTGTGATTCCGAAAAATTATTGCGTTCCATCAAAAGATTCTTTGCCGTTTCAATTACCTGTTTCTCATCAAAATTACCGTTTGCAATCTGCTTTTTCACACTCAGACTGCTGTAATCCGAAAGACTCAGGAGCATATTCACCGAAGAAATCAGCGCCATGCGGTTAAGTGGAACAAGTAAACTGATACATGGAAGAGTATTAGAATTATCAGGCAGAGATTTTAAAATAAATAAAAAGTCATAGCCGGTTCCTGCAATTCTCGGAAGATTCATTGCAGGCATATCCGTCAGCTTTTCGCTGCAAACAACCACCCCGCCCTGATAGTGCCTGTTAGTAAAATCGATGACCTGTGAACCTGTGGAGCACACAGAACTAACATTTAACCCACCGGAGCGGAGAACGGCTGCAATTTTTTTCGCGCTCTCCAAATTGGGATTCGCTACGAGAATACTGCTCATATTTTAACAACTCCGTGGAAAAAAGTAGAGAGTATTAAAAACGCAAAATTAATATTTACTGAGGTACTGATCCAATTCCCATTCGGTGACAGTGGTAGAAAAATCATACCACTCCTTTTCCTTGGCTTCTGTGTATTTATTGAATACATGCTCGCCCAACACCTCTTTTATAAACGGATCCGCCTTCATTTCTTCAATGGCACCCATTAAGTCAGAAGGCAAATTACCTATTCCCGCAGTTTTCCGCTCCTCCAGTTCAATATCATAAATATTGGCTGAGACCGCTTCCGGCGGAGTAAGATCGTTTTTAATGCCGTCAAGTCCGGCAGCAAGCAGAACTGCAAGCTCCAAGTATGGGTTACATGCAGAATCCGGATTGCGTAGTTCCACGCGGGTACCAAGCCCACGGGAAGCAGGCACTCTGATTAGAGAACTGCGGTTACTTAAAGTCCATGCAATGTAGCAAGGTGCTTCATACCCGGGCACCAAACGCTTGTAGGAATTGACCAGGGGATTTGTAATGGCGCACATCCCTTTGATATGCTTCATAATACCGGCTATAAAATTATATGCAATATGGCTTAGCCCGGTCTCGCTGCTTGGGTCATAAAAAACATTTTCTCCATTTTTAAAAAGTGACATATTGGTATGCATTCCGGAACCGGTACGGCCGTAAACCGGCTTTGGCATAAATGTCGCACAAAGGCCGTGCGTATCGGCACACCACTTGACGATCATCTTAAAGGTGAGAATATTATCGGCAGCAGAAAGGGCTTCACTGTATTTGAAATCAATTTCGTGCTGTGCGATGGCTACTTCATGATGGGAAGCTTCGATTTCAAAGCCCATATCTTCGAGATTCAGACAAATATCGCGCCGGGCGGTTTCGCCAAGGTCTGACGGCCCTAAATCAAAATATCCCGCTGTGTCATGGGTAATTGTGGTAGAATGGCCGAATTCGTCTGTGTTGAACAAAAAGAACTCACATTCCGGCCCGACATTGAATGTATAACCCATTTGAGCCGCTTCTTTAATCGTCTTTCTCAGCACATTGCGCGGGTCTCCCTCAAAAGGCTGGCCGTCAGGGGTATAAATGTCGCAAATCAGCCTTGCTACTCTGCCGTTCTGGGTAAACCATGGCATCATGACAAAAGTATCGAGATCCGGCCTCAAATACATATCGGATTCTTCAATTCTCACAAAGCCTTCAATAGAGGATCCATCAAACATGACCTTATTATCAAGCGCCTTTTCAATCTGGCTGGCCGTAATCGCCACATTTTTCATAGTGCCAAAAATATCAGTAAACTGCATCCGGATAAATCTGACATCATTTTCTTCAATCATGCGAATAATGTCATCCTTTGAATATTTGCTCAAGCGAATACCTCCTTAAAAATAAAATAACAAGGCTGCTCTTTTTCAGAACCTCCTTGTCAAAATAATTTGGATATTGTCTATATTTTATAATATTTAGTATGCAGTGTCAATGCTTTTTAATTTGAAAGATACATTTCATTTTTATGCACAAATTTTGTGTGTGCCAACCTTATTTTCTGTATTTTTGCAGCATTTATACATCTGTCTTGCAAAATTCGATTATTAATTACCTATTTTAATAGCAATTTGGCATAATTCCGACGTGTTTCATCCCTATTTATGGTATCTGCCATTGTTAATGATTTGGAATGCGCGGTATGTCTGCTCACAGAGCATCACGCGCGCCAGCTGATGCGGAAAGGTCATCGGCGACATGGAAAGCTGAAAGTCCGCGGATTGTTTCAGCTCATCACTTAGGCCGAAAGAGCTTCCGATCACAAAACTAACCGTGCTTGTCCCGTTTACCCCCAATGTACTGATCTTTTTTGCAAGTTGTTCCGACGAAAGCTGCTTCCCCTCAATGCAAAGTGCAAAAACAGCAGAATTACCTATGGCGGAACCTATTTTTTCTCCCTCTGTTTTCAGCGCCGCCATAATTTGAGCTTCCGAAGGGTGATCCTGCAGTTTACACTCCGGAAGCTCTAAGATTGAAAATTTGCAAAACGCCTGAAGCCGCTTCGCATATTCTGCGCAGGCCTCACGCCAATAAGCTTCCTTTAATTTTCCGACGCATATGATTTGAACCGTTAACATACTGTCTCCTAAAATATCGTCACTTTTCCCAGTGTATTTTCCTTTAGTGCGACGGAAAGCTCAAAGTCCGTCCCCTGTTTCAGCCCCGCAAGCGAAAGCGAACAAAGCGCTGTTTGGTATGCAAGTTCCGGTGTGTTGTTCTCGGAGCTAAGATGCGCCAGTACAAAGCGCGTGGTGCCTTTCTTGGCAAGGCCGCAAAGTTCATCAGCACAGGCAAGATTGGAAAGATGTCCTGTATTTGACAGAATCCGTTTTTTAAGCGGATAGGGATAGGGGCCGTTATTCAGCATGCCAATATCATGATTGGATTCCAAAACAACCAAATCCGACCCATAAAGAGCATTGCGGACTTCCTCCGACATATAACCCAAATCGGTTGAAAATCCCACGCTCCGTCCGTCATGCGTATGTACACGGTACCCGACACTTTCGGCGCTGTCATGAGAAGTTCTGAATGGTTTAATAACCATATCAGCAACTTCTACGCCGTCCTCATCGATCACGTCACTTTTAAATTTATCATTTATACAGCCCATCTTTTCGAGCGCATTGAGTGTACCCAAGGAAGAATAGACATGAATATGATATTTAGAAGCAAGCACACGCAGCCCATTTACATGATCGGAATGTTCATGTGTCACAAAGATCGCCCGGATGGCATGCATTTCGATTCCACAAAAATTCAACATATTGGTCAACTGTTTTGCAGATCTGCCGGCATCTATTAGGATTCCTGATGAAGCCGAGCCTATGTAATAGCTATTCCCGCTGCTTCCGCTGAAAAGCGGACAAAACCGTGTCATACATTACCTCCATATATGAGAAAAGGGAAAGACCGACGTCTATCCCCCATCCTATCCATATTTCTTCTGAATTCAAATTACCTGTGCGATGGACGGCTCAGGAATATGAACCAATTTAATATCCGCACCCAAATTGCAAAGTTTTTCTTCCACATCTCCATACCCGCGCTCTATGTGGTTAATATCTTCAATTTGCGTTGTACCTTTGGCCACAAGCGCGGCAATCAGCATGGCTGCACCCGCGCGCAAATCGACCGCTTTGACCGGCGCGGCGTTTAAATGATCGATTCCCTCAATCACTGCAAGCTTACCATCTACCGAAATCTGCGCACCCATGCGCTTCAATTCCTCCACATAACGGAAACGGTTATCCCATACGCTTTCATTAATAATGCTTGTACCATTGGCAATCGACAGCAAAACCGCAATTTGCGGCTGCATATCAGTCGGAAAACCGGGATGCGGCATTGTCTTAATATTGCATTTGTTCAGTTTACCCTTACGGCTCACGCGCACAGCGTCATCGTATTCCTCAACTGTTACCCCCATTTCTTCCAGCTTGGCTGAAATGGATTCAAGATGTTTTGGAATTACGTTTTTCACTAGGACATCACCGCCGGTTGCTGCGGCGGCAACCATGTAAGTGCCCGCTTCAATCTGATCAGGAATAATGGAATAGGTGGTTCCGTTGAGATGGTCAACCCCATAAATTTTAATTACGTCGGTTCCGGCGCCTCTGATATCCGCGCCCATTGAATTCAAGAAATTCGCAAGATCCACAATATGCGGCTCCTTGGCGGCATTTTCAATTACCGTCATCCCTTTCGCTTTTACGGCTGCAAGTACAATATTAACTGTAGCGCCAACAGAAACAACATCAAGATAAATGTTGGCCCCGTTTAAATTTTTTGCATAAACATCAACCATACCGCCCTCAAGCTTATAGCTTGCCCCTAAAGCAGCAAAGCCTTTCAAATGCTGGTCAATCGGGCGAACACCAAAGTCACATCCCCCCGGCATTGTAACAACCGCATGCTTACAGCGGCCCAAAAGTGCACCGAGCAAATAATAGGAACCGCGGATATGGCGAGCTAACTCATAGGAAGCTACGTGGGTATGAATCGGCCTTGAATCGATTTCAATGGTCGATTTATTTATATTGCGAATTTTTGCTCCCATGTCAAATAGAATCCTCGTAATGGAAACAACGTCTGTTATGTTTGGAATATTTTCAATGCGGCATACGCCATCTGAGAGAATAGCAGCAGGAATAATCGCAATAGCGGCATTCTTTGCGCCGCTGATGTTAACCTCACCAGTTAGCCGATTGCCACCTTTAATAACAAATTTGTCCAATGCGGCACGCTCCAATCTTAATTTCAACAATAATATTATTACATTTTTTCGCAAAATATTAAGCGTTTTCGATTAATATATCATTGTAAATATTTACAAAATTATAATCATAAATTATAGTAAAATGCATATAATAAATTCCCTTTTGATCTCTTTTTTACACTCTTATTGATAATAATACACATGAAATAAAAAGTCAATAAGCAGTAAGAAAAAGAAATGGTCATCAAGAACTTTATTATAGCGAAAAAAGTCAATCGCTATCGGATAAAAACAACGATTTGGATTAAACTTATTAAGGCAATTCTATTTTCGTTTTTAATATATTCTCGCTTTTAAACAGAATTTCTCTTAATTAAAATTGAGTATTGCGGGGTCAAGGAATTAAAGCATAATTGACTTAAATAAAAGAAGCTCTCTGTTTACCGGCCTGGATGCAGAGCGCTTCTTTATTAAAATTCAGATTGCGCAAAATATCGTGTGGAATCATTTTCCGACATAGCTAAGCGGGTTCACTTTCGTGCCATTTTTAATTACTTCAAAATGACAGTGGGGTCCGGTAGAGTCTCCGGTACTTCCGATTCGCGCAATCGCCTGCCCTTTGGACACTTGCTGCCCCGTTGTAACAAGAAGCTTGCTTGCATGACCGTACAACGTTTGAATGCCGCCGCCATGGTTGATTTGAACGCAATTCCCGTAACCATTTCTCCAGCCGGCAGAAACGACCACACCGCCGTCTGCAGCAACAATCGTCTTGCCATAAGCACCTGCGCCGGAAATATCAATTCCGTAATGGAAGCTGCCCCATCTCCATGTAAAATAAGTGGTGATTGTGTGGAGTGATGGAACAGGCCACATCAAATCTCCGGTACTTTCTCCTGAACTGCTGTATTTTGGCCTTTTTTTCGTTCCGGTAATGACAACCTTGTCCACCGACGGCGTAATAACAGTACGGCTTATAATATCTCTATTTGACTCGGTGCCGTTGATATAATAAATTTTATCAACACATCGCTGCACTCCGTTGATGCCTTCGTTTTTCACTTTGGAATAATCCGTGAACTGAGAATCATCCTGCACGGTAACCGTTTTATAAGAAAGCGGAACCTGATATGTTACATTTTTCACCATTTGCACACTGAGCAGCGGAGTTGAAACCTGAATATTAATCAGATCGCCCGGGTGTAAATTATCGCCGATCTGATTGTTATTAATTTTATTCAGTTCAGCAATGGTGGTATTGTTTGCCTTTGCAATGGATGTCGCGGTATCTCCATCCTGCACTGTATAAATTACTGCGGACTTGGAACTGCCGGTAATGAGTTTATTCATTGCATCGGTCGTCATAATGGTAGTAGTAGGAAATAATCCGGTTATCGTTTGCACATCCTGCGAAAACGCCGCTGTTGCTGTTACATCCGAGCCACGCACTTTATTTAGGATGTTTTGCAAAATAAACCGGAGGTCAGCACTGCTTTTTACTGCGCCAATCAAATCACCGTCAACATATAAGCCGCTCGCTTCTTCGATAATGCCGTTTGACTGCTGAATAATCTTATCACACACAAGACTGACAGGAGAATAGCTATTTGTATTTACGACGGCAAGTTGAAATGCAGGCGTAAATTTCACCCCGGTATCACTTGCAACTGTATCGTGCACCATACGCTGACTCACCATTTCGGTCGCCTGCTCAAAGACTTTTTCATTCTGAATTGTAGCTACTTCCTGCCCGTCATACGAAAGCACCAAGCCATAA
>WSSedL1CaDRAFT_10000692_pt1 | contig 22764 bp, 21 predicted proteins | sample WetSurSL1Cattail_FD_9464 | JGI IMG/M metagenome (IMG submission 9464)
CGCTGCTCTGCGTAAATGGGTAAATAAAAAGGCTTTCCTGAATAAACAAGAAAGCCTAATCAAAGGTAATATTTACTGCGTTAATAATTCCTTAACAAAAAATTCTTAGAACTTTCAATGCGATGTCACTTTAAGAACACATTGATTGTCTATACTATAATCATTCCAAAGAGATTAATTTAACTGCTATAAAGCCTATGGTACAGACGGAATACCGAACCATAGACTGGCAGACAAACAACAAGCCTCATATGAGGATTCATATAAAACTCTTTTTCATATTTACCCTTCCTCAATATTTTGAAATTGCCGCCCTGTCGCAGGGGCGGTTTTTTCAATTTTCCTTATTGGGCTAAACGGGAATTTTGTATAATTGGGTACCGCTCGGTGTGGTTCAAAAAGTCAAGCCTCAAAATCGGGCAACGTTTTAGTTTAGCTGAATTTCACTGTGATAAATTTACTTGTAAAAACCACAAGATGTTGTGGTTAGGCTAAGAATCTTCAATCTTCGATTTTCTCCTGTTATCTCAAATTATCAGTTCAATTGAAATATTGATTGGTTCGTTATTAACGTCTTCTTGCTTCCAATCATAACAACGTGGATTAATATGCGTTATACTTTGATCCACTAGGTGTAAAGTATATAAACGTGAATTATATAGTTCTCTTGCAGTTTCACACGCCCACTTATGTGCTTCAATATAGCCTTGAAAATGGCATGGGAATCTTTTATATTTATAGTCTGGATGGATAAGTGATGTACAAATAACTTCAATAAAATCATAAGAGCGACCAATGCTTATAAATATTTCACCAAATAAAATACCTGTTACGGCTTTTGTTAACATTTTCTTAGGTATTGATATACTAAAATTTCTGATTAGCATTTTCAGGTATTCTCCTTTTTGTATTTTGAAATTTATCTGTTCCAAGATGCTCTGCCATAGGTACTATATGACCACACTCTACTTTGCCAGCTAATAATGCATTTAAAATCTGTGGGAATTCGCTTTTCGGGTCAGTAATGATATGTTGCATTGTCGGGTCTATTTCAGGTATTGCAAAACTGGATGTCATGGAAGAGCTTATATTCTCAGCTCCATCTTTGAATTCTAGGGCTTCTGTCCGGTTTCGTATGACACTCATTTCAGTCACCTTCCAAAATAATTAAAGGCTTTCCTGTTCTAATCGTTCAGGAAAGCCTTCTCTATTTAGCGTAATGATATAATATTTTCGGGGATTGCTTGTGATAAAGTTCCTTTATCAAGGAAAAGCATATCTTCAAGTTCCTCGGCGGATAAGGCAACATTTTCTAGAAACTCTGAGATTGTTAAAATTTTACTGTTTATTAAGAGATTTATAGCTTGTTTATATAGAAATGGTTTTTCTGGTTCCCAAATATCATCAAAAGGTTCATGCCGCCAGTAGAATTTCTCAGTCATTTGATTTTTCAAGTATTGAATTTGGTTATCAGATAATAGCGCGAGATTAATACAACGGTTAATCATACAACTTATTGAGGCTCTCCATTTTTTCTTTAATAGTAAAAAATGGTTTATAGAAGAAGAGTAGACATCTTTACTGAATGTTTCTTTTGGCAATAAAAAAGCAGCAGCGAAATAATTTGCTTCGTCTTCAACTGAATTATATAATTCATCATCATTCAGATCTTCCTCGACGTAATTCCTATGCAACACTAAATGACCTAACTCATGAGCTAGGTCAAACCTCAATCTCACTGCCGATTGATTTTCCGAACCTAGAAATATATACGGAATTCCTCCTGGGCTGCGTTTTGAAAATGCATCAATTTTTTTGTCTCGTATGTGCATACTAGAAATAATGCATCCCTTTTCTTGAAGCACAGCAGAGAGATTAACAATTGGTCCTAACCCCAAGTTCCAAAACTGCCGCAGATTTACCGTGATATCTTCAATTTCTTTAAGACTATATTTCTTTTTATCTGCAAATTGGTTTAATTCATCGCTAATATCAGGAAAATTAATATATTTACGAATATAGTTATCAATATCCCAAAATTGGTAAACCATAATTTTTGCAGCCTTTTTGATTTTAACAGGTGTTGATTTTCTGCTTCTAAAGAATGTGGGCATAGACTCATCATAGTGATTAATAGATTTTTTGTAATAGGTTAATGGATATTTTAAAGTATCAACTAACTTAAACAGAGTTGTGCTGCTTGGCTCAGAGGATCCAACTTCATATTGAGAAATCATTTGTTTCGTGACTCCTAATAATTTAGCCAATTCAGCTCCGGAGTACCCGCGAGATTCGCGCGCATACTTTATACGATCAGGACTTATAAAAGAGTTCACATGAATCACCTTTATTTTTCTTTAATTCTTACATATATCTCGTCTTTAAGCTGTGCAAGTTGCTTTTCATTATACACGAAGCTATCAGAATAATTATAGTTGCTTCCGTAAATAGGGATGTACTTTCTTATATTTTTTACATCGCTATCCGGCATAACAATAGAGATATGACTAAAATCATCGTTATTAATTCCATATACAATCATTCCGTAGTATGGTGGGTCATAATGCTTGGGATCTATTGAAGAAAGAATGAGCTGACGATTATCTGCTCCGTTGCTGTTTGCATAGTTTTTCATGTAATTAGCAACCCGTCCAGAAGGCAACATATTATCTTCTTTAGTCTTGTGAAATGTCATTATTGTATTTTCTGCGTTTAGTATGACAACTTTTTTATTGTAGTGATTTACCACTATATAATCAGCTACAATGGTGGCATCGGGATCGTCTGTTATTTTTGATAATTGTCTGGAAACCGCATAGCTCCAAAGATGGGGTCTCAAATTGGTGTAGAAATGAGAATCTGTTAACATTGTTGTGTTTCCTAACACTTCAGTTAATGCTTTCTTAGCTGTCATAAAAGAACGTAATAACCCCATTTTGATATCCATGCTTATAGAATTTTCAAATATTGCGACTTCTGAACTCATTTTTATTATTTCACCATCCTGTACGTTTTAATATTATTGTATCAGTATTACCTAAAATAGTCAACGTATAGGGATAGTATTTTTAAAAAAAATATAAAATTAGTCAAGTAAGCTTATCACCAGAAAGTAACATAACAACTAGTTATGAATAAGCAGATCAGATTTTATTTCGACCTGCTTTGCCATTATATCAATTTTAATCCACTAGCTTCGGCCCAATGTGCCAATCGCTAAAAACACTGTCTTTTATCGTGACATAATCATTTAGGTTCATGCTCAACATACCGCCTGGTGTCCATGCATCCTCTAGATATGTGTACGCTGTGTACTTGCCGTCCGGAAACCATAGAGGCGTAAAGTGTACGCCCCGGTTATAAGTTGAGTAAATATTTGGTTGAAAGGCAAGGCTTGATGATTCGCCGTTTGCTGTAAGTGCTAGATGCCGCCAATATGTTTTATAATCGAACTCAGGGAAGTAGGCTATGCCTGTCTGAGCACAAGTGAAATGATCAGAGGGGGCAGTAGTATTTAGATTGGCAGACACATCAATTTTGATGCCGTATCCGGAACCCATTACTTTTCCTCTTGCGCTTGGCACCTTATCATCTGGCAACAGGCTCATGCTGGCCGATAAGTAAGCATGATAGCCGGTATATGTGTATTTCCATGAACCTTCGTCCACATATTTACCCTTGTCCACCCAATGGCCGCCGGTTGGCGACGTCGAACTTTTAACCCAATGCCAATCTTCGTGCCATACCCAATTAGGTATCCACACAGCGCTCCATACACCCCAGGAATTGTTGGTAATCTGCGTATTGCTCGGCAAGCTTGGTGTTGTGAAATCGTTATTTTTATCATCTGCGGTCGGGTCAGGAGGGATGTTGTTATCAAGTGATGCAATGTCAGCTGTAATAGAACTAACGCTCAATGAGCCTTTGGATGCACTCATTGATATAGAAATCTTTTGCGGAGTGCTAGGCGTGTGCCACTTCACCCAGACAACCTGAGAATCACCTTCAGGTATTACAATGTTTGTTACAGTATAGGAGCTGCCGCCGATGTTAAAAGTTACTCTTGCCGGGCTGTTCGGATTTATCTGTGAGTCAGTATCCAGCGTAACGGAAGTAATGACGTCAGTGTTCGTACGGTAGGTGCAGGTGGTGCTAACCGGGGGTATAGGGTCAGTATCTTCATTGAACTTTACAATGCCCAGCCCCAACTGATTAATAATCGTCGTATCCGGTTGCGCCGTAGTCGTTGATCCAATGTATTTAGGGTAACCCATGTCTGCCGTTTCCAAAAACATAGAAAGCGGAAGGTTCTGATGTGTCAAAGAAACCATCTTCGACCGCAACCCACCGCTTAACTTTTGGTCATATAACGCTGCTTCCGTAGCCGTCATTGCCATTTTATAGCCCTGAAAGGTGAAGTACGCGATAGGCTCGATGAGTAACTTATACTTGCCATCGATGAGTGTGTTATAAGATGCGCCAATTATTGAAGCAATTTTTTTAATAGTTTCTTCTGAGCAAAAGTAACTTTTTATTGCTGTAATGTTGGCGTTGCCGCCATTACTGATGATTTTTGGAAGTGCTGTAGATGGCTTTGTACAGTTATACCCAAATACTAACATCGATAGGGAACTTCCACTTTTATATTGTAGCTTGCTTTTTTCACCAAAATGCTTTACAACATCGCTTTCATTGCTGTTGGTTAAGTCTATTGGCGTACTGATCGGTGCGTTGTCGGTAACACGAACCACCGTAACACGTACACCATCTTCACCCTCATGCCAAAAGTTAGTACCTGTGCCGCCTCCCATGGAACCGCCACCTCCGTTCATGTTCCCTTCTCCACCATCAGCATAAACGGTACACGGAACGAGAACGACAAAAGTAATACATATAACAAGTGATAAGATGCGTTTCATGTTTTCCCTCCATAATATGTCAACAAAAAAGAGCATAGCCTAATGGCTATACTCCTAAAATTGCATTTGCGTATTCAATTAATTCATGATTCCGATCTGAGAACCTCCGCCCCAATTACCACTTACGGTTGTTTCTTTATTGGTACCGCCTATTGTAACCCAGCCGAACTCCGGGTCGTACATTTTTCCATCCTTGATATCACCAGCTCTAGGTGTACTGCTTGTTTTCTTTGTTGTTGCCTTGCTGCTGCTTTTTGCAGCTGGTTTGCTCGAATAAGACGGCTTACTGCTTTTGTTTGTTATATTCGTACCGCTTGCGACAGACGGTGCCGGCGGCGCTGATGTAGGCTTTGAAATTATGGTAAGTTCCGTACTCTGGCTTGCTCCGCTCGATGGGACAAAGGTGGATGATGCTTGGCTTTCATCCTCAACAATAATTGGTGCAACCGAAATAATAGAAGTTGATGGTGAGCTGGATGCAACAGCAGACTGTGGTTCAGCAGCGGCAACGCCGCCACTCATACTTAGTGCAGCAGCAATCGCACCGACACAGATCAGCGCCGATCCGGTTATGATTAAGCTTTTCTTTGCTTTTGAACTCAAATTAATTTTTTTCATATTGTTTCCTCCGTACATGGATAATTCGTTATCAGTATTCGCTGATTTCATTATCCTCTTTTGTCTATTTTTGTCAAGGGAATACATAATTAATTGAAGAGTTTATCTAGCTACGATTTTTGGTGATCCAATCTATATTGGATTCTTCTTCGCTAGATGATGACATTGTGTAAACATCATTGTGATCGCCATTTGTAATATAATTGTTGATATTTTTGACCGTTTTAGAAATAAGCTCTTTAGAATTATCATATGTAAACTCGGTTTCATCAAATAGATCATATCGGTCATACTCTTGTCCAACATAATAATTTTCCAAACGACCTGGCCTTTTGTTCATGATATTTAATTTGTAATGCGTCATTGTGATTACGTTGTTACCTGAGCCTATTTTGCTTTCATAAATTGTTTTTGGTACATTGAGTTTATACCCAGTAGACTCATTCTGCATATACTGAAATTCAATAACGTAAATATCTTCTTTACCCTTTTCTTTGTTTATACCAGTTATTTGTATCTTGTATTGGTCAGTATCCTTTGTCGATTGAATAATTAGATTTTGTTCTGTTATCAGTTTGGTTGCGTTATTATGATTAACATAAACGATAGCAACAATAATGATAAGAACGATGATACATATTATCCATTTGCACTTTTTACTCATGGTTACCATCCTTTGGATTCTTCTGCATCCTCGCAGTCGGCTTTCGCTTCTATTTCCTCTTGCGTCATGCCGCCGAAGATACACATATCCGATTCAAACGGATTGTTCTCCGGAATGTCCATTCCATCTAAACCATCAGTACCATAGCATAGTCTATTGTCCTTCATATCAAGCCTATCCTTTCAACTGTCTGTTGCGGTTGTTCTTTTCCAATCGTCCAGCAATTTTGTTATGATGTCTTCCATCTGAGTCTGTGTGTATCCTTTCGGAAAATATTGTTTCAATTTGCTCCCGGTCAACGTAATTTTAACCGGTTCCGCTTTATCCTCCGTCATAATAGCATCAATTACGTTAGCATCAAGCGTTCTGTTCTGACTGTATTTTTTCATGCGCTGAGCCTGAGAAAGCGATGGGTTAGTTTCTTCTCTTTCTATAAAGTTCAGCAGCAAAGACTGTTCTTCTTTTTGCAGATATGAAAGCTCAACAGCTGGATTAAAAGAAAGCTTCTTATCATCAACCATTTGCAAGAGTGGTGGGATAAGTTCAGTAAGGCGGATATACCGAAAAATCTGATTTTTGCTCTCGCCTGTTTGTTCAGCTAATATATCGCTCGACTTTTTACCTTGCAACTTGTTCCCAACTTGGGAACAAGTTAAATCTGTACGTTGTCCCTGACGTTTCATAGCTTCCAGTTTCATTTTGTAGGCATAGGCACGTTCGCTCGGCAGAAGCGTTTCACGCTGCAAATTACTGTCTACCATGAAAATAGTCGCGGTGTCGTCATCCATCTCTCGGATAATGACCGGCATGGTCTGCAATCCAGCCAATTGGCTGGCGCGCTGCCGGCGGTGTCCGGCAATCAGCTCATACCCCCCCTCTGCACGGGGGCGCGCAAGAGCGGGCATTACAACACCGTTTTCTCTCACGCTGTCTACCAGCTTTTGCATATCCTCGTTTTCAAGCACCTGGAACGGATGCCCTTTAAAAGGAAAAAGTTCAGAGAGATGAATCTCCTGAACTTTTTCTTTGGAATCATCTTTTCTTTCTTCATCAGTTTTAAAAATATCATCAAAGGGGGTCAAACTGATTTTTCCTGCGCTGCTCATTCTGCCGCCACCTCCAAAGCTAAAGCTTCATAAGCTTTAGCAACCTTACCGTGCGGATCGTGAACATAAATACTTTTGCCTTCGGCACTGATCTCTGCAGCGCGAACTGAAAGAGGAATATTGTTCTTGTAAATATTCATTTTTCCATCATAGGTGTTGTGTAACAGTGTAATGATTTCTCTAACAAAATTTGAACGGGTATCGACCATTGTGAGTAAGACACCGTCAATGGTTAAGTGGGAATTGAGCTGCCGACGCACCTTTACAATAGTTTTAAGCAACTGCTCTAGACCTTTTACTGGGAGATATTGGGCTTGTACCGGAATGATAACGCTGTCAGCAGATGTCAGGGCATTGATTGTCATCATGCCGAGCGATGGCATACAGTCAATCAATATGTAATCATAATTTTTTCTTACTTGCTCGATGTACTGCCGCAAAATGCCCTCACGACTCATAGCGTTAACAATCGTGACTTCAACGGCTGACAACTCAATATTGCCAGGTAGAAGGTCAACCTCTTCCAGATGGTGTAGAATCCCCAAATCATCAGGATATGATTCTTCTCTCAATATCTTGCCTATGATCGTGGCCAGCGTGACATCTATCTGGTCGGGTTGCGAATAGCCGAGACTTGCGGTCAGGCTTCCTTGCGAATCTGCATCAATCAACAGTACTTTTTTACCCATCCTAACCAGACCGATACCGAGATTGGAGCAAGTGGTGGTTTTACCGACACCACCTTTTTGATTTGCGATTGCGATTACTTTACACATTTTATCACCCTCCCGCTATTCTATATTCATAGTCATTTCATCATTTTCAATGGAATCCTGCTCGGGTTCAAGATTTTGAAGAGTGTTGCTTTGGCAATCTTCATGGACAGCTCCGTCCAATTTGGTACCAGTGTCAGAAGTGAGTTCATTTTTTGAATCCTTTAGTTTGGTAATCTCATCCTGCCATTGCATTACCTTATCCATTTCACTTTCAAGGGTACTGCTGCTATTTACCGTATTCTCGCCTTTATATCCATTGAACAGGTCGTTCAGAATGTCTTCATAATATGAAATGTCTTCTCTGCAATTATCCGCATATTCCTCGTCCGATTCATCCTCTATTTGAAACTCTTGTAGCTCGTTCTTTGCATCTTGAAGGTCATTCCAAGCGCTTATTGCTTCAGACACGCTATCGTTTGTAATAAGCCACTGAAGAAAACTTCTTTCACCAAAATCCATGCCAAACCAACATCTGTCAAACCATTGATTAGCATACATTCTTTCATCGGAGCCGTTGCTGTAAGTTCCGGCTACTAAATCACCAACGAAGTTTTCGAATAACTCGGATACTGTAAGCCCGGATTCTCCAATCTTGTTAAAAAGCCGCTCCACATCGGCATCTGAAAGTTTAATGCTGATATTCCTCTCTCTTATTGTTTTGATTTCTTCATCCTGTTGCTCGTTGATAAAATTGTTTGTTTTCATAAACGTCAAGACCTTTCATAAAATAGTATAAAAAAGGAACCAAACATGATAATTTGATTCCAAATGCTCAATATAAATGTGTTGAGGCAACTTGACTTTTAATCAAGGTGTCCGGAGTTCGAATCTCCGATGGTTCACCATAAAAACCGCATGAACACTGGGTTTTCCAGTAATTCATGCGGTTTTTCTTTTATTGATTATAATTCTTGTAAGTTGGTTAAAACCGGGTTAAACTGACCTAAATGTCGTAAAAGTGTCGTAGTAAAAGAACGAAAAAATGCCGTACCTGTGCCAGTTGTCAGCTGTGCAGGTACGGCCTTATACGCCTAAATGTCCATTCCAAATAATTCCCTAAGAAAATCCGTTTAGGACTGCGAAGAGCAGAGTATTAATCTGGGGAAATATGGCATTTGGGTGGAGTGGCACCGAGGGAGTGAGCTAATTTTATCATGAGCTGCTCACATCTCGATACCAGATACTACAAATTCGCAACAATCTTCATATTTCATCACAATAAACACTTTATTTCATAGAATCAGGAAACTATTTAATATGCCCCTTTACAGTATGCCAACCCGCATCCATGTCAACGCTTAAAGCATCGCAGTATGAGAGCATAACCAAATCTTCTGAAAAATTAATTTTAACCTTCAATGCGTGCGGCTCTTCTATTGCGCGCATCGTGAAGACAAAAGTATCGCCAAAAAAAGCGCCGATTGATCTGGCTGGGTTTAAAGTAAAGGCAAGCTCAGTCAATGATTCGGCATAGTCCCCGTTAAGTCCTATTTTTACACTGTTTTCGTACAGACCTTCAGACCACGAAAACAGGCAGACGTTCTGTGCAAAAAACAATTTTGCTGTATGTATGCCGAAATTACGCTCAAATGCCATTTGTCGCTGTGACACAGGGATCAGGCTGCCTTTGTTCTCATCAAATTCGATCACCTTGCCTGAGATTTTTACTTCCAAAGGGCTATGATCTGCCAACAGTTTTTCATTAATACGTAAATCACACAATCTTCGGCTTAACACCACGTCTGCCTGATTTTGATGAAGGGGTTCTGTTTTCAAGGATGGAAAAAGAAGATTATTGATCAGTTCAAACAATCTTTCCGTCTTACTTTCCGCAGACGTTATTGCGATCACTGCATTTTGTTCGGGATAAATTAGCGAAAACTGGCCATAAGCGCCATCAAGACGGTACGAATTTGGAATTGCATTCTGCCACATCTGATAGCAGTAGCCTGCCCCCCAATCAGGAGCAGGCGCGCCAGCTGAATTGTCAATCTGCTTTGAAGAAGCTTCAAGTATCCATGATTCCGGTACAACCTGCCGACCATTCCATCTTCCACGTTGCAAAAACAGAAGTCCCATCTTGGCGAGGTCTTCGGTTTTTAGGTGTATTCCCCATCCGCCCATTTCAAGGCCTTGAGGTGTTTTGTCCCAGCGTACATCTATAATACCCAGTGGGTTAAACAGCCTTGGCGTCAAATACTCAGGTAGACTCTTACCGGTTAAGTGAAAAATTATTTCTGCAAGCATATGAGATGCAATGCTGTTATATTTGAAAACAGTACCCGGCTTATCAGGGAACTCTGACGCCATAAATGCACGTACGGCGTCGTCCGTTTCTGCTATATTAATCTCCTCCGCTTGTCCACAGGTCATGCAGAGCATGTCACGGACAGTAAGAGCTTTCAGGTGTTCACAAGGCTGTATCGGCATTTTATCCGGGAAAAAATCGATCAGTTTGTCGGAAAGCGATAACAACCCCTCGGAAATCGCAAATCCAATGGCAGTCGCCGTAAAGGTCTTAGTGACGGAATAGCACCCGTGCCGCAGATTCTCCGCATATGGGTCCCACCAGCCCTCCACTGCAACCCTCCCGTTTTTTATAATCATGATGCTGTGTAGCTCAATGCCGAGGTTTTCAGCTTGGTCGATAAATTTGATTACACCGTTTGCGTCGACTCCTTCGGCAGACGGCAGAGACCTTGGTAGTTTAATACCTGTTCCGTTCATCTTAAGATTCCCCTTGTAAATTAATTGTTTTTTTTGATGTTTGTTGACTTTAATCATATCAGCTAATTTAAACGATAAACAGTTGCAATTTGACCAAATTACAGGGTTATTTGATTTTTATTATATTGAAAAAATAATTAATGAGAATAATTTATATAAAAGCATAATATTTACAACATTGGCCAGCACTGTTGTGCGCGCAGCGATTATCTTGATACATGAAAAGTCCAAGGTGTTTTGCACCAGCCATGGCTACCTATTTAATGAAACAATGAACCGAAGAATCACGAACTGTATCGGAATAAGTTGTATTACATTAATTGGATGGGATTGATTTATTTAACAATATGATCATCAGGTGGTGGAAATATTTTTTATATATTGAAAAAATTTTTTATTTATGGTATAAATATAAAGTATTACAAATTACACAGGGAAATTACTGATGGAGGAGTTTTATGCCACAGATTGACATATTCTCAAAAATAAATATGAGCCGCAATACCTTTACAAAAGTGGAACAGCGCATTGCTGATTATGTTTTAAAAAATTACAAAGAAATACTGTACATGTCAATCACTGATCTTGCGGCAGAATGCAATGTAGGTGACACAAGTGTTTTTAGATTTTGCAAAACACTGAAGTTTCACGGATATCAGGAATTTAAAATGTATTTGGCGCAGAGTGTTGACGTTAATGCGGATGACTCCTCTCTTAATACTGGAAAGGAGAACGGATTAGCCAATGGGGACGATATGCCACTAAAGGTTCTTGACACAAATATCAGTGCGCTCAACGAAACTTATTCATTGATTAACTATGAAGAGATAAAAAAAGTGGTAAGCTTTATGCTTGAGGCCAATAAAATATGTTTTTTTGGTGTGGGGTCGTCTTTACTTACCGCTATGACAGCAAAAAGCAAATTCATGCGCATTATGTCCAATGTCGAATGCACCTATGATTCTCATTTACAGGCGATGCAGGCGTCTCTCATGACATCAAAAGATTTGGCTTTTATCATTTCCTATTCAGGGTCAACAAAGGATGTAGTCGAAATTGCGAGAATTTGCAAGAATAACTCGGTCAAAGTCGTATGTATTACAAGATTCCTGAAATCTCCGTTGAAAAGCTATGCTGATCTAACACTATTGTGCGGTGCCAACGAAGGGCCGTTACAGGGCGGTTCCGTTTCGGCAATGATATCACAATTGTATCTTTTTGATATCCTTTATACGGAATATCTAAAAAACACATATGAGGTGTCCAAAATAAATAGAGAAAAAACATCAAGTGCAATCATAGAAAAGATGTACTGATTTTTTTGAATAATCTACGCAACAGACAATGATGTCTTTATCTACAAGACGTCATTGTCTGTTTTTTTAAGTGAATTTCCGTTAAAGTCATGTGGTGTGTGCATGCATATTTCAGATTTCATTTAATTTTAGAAAATATCCATGCCATAAAATAAAATAATTTTTTGTTTTTTAAATAGTTGAAAAAAATATTTTTATATGATATAATCATAACCGTTAACTATTTAGAACATATTATTAGAAAATTATTGCAATACTCTGAATTACTGTGACTCATCCATAATGAAACAGTCGATTTGATTAATAAAGGATTTGATGATTTGTTGAAAAAATTAAAGATTTTTAGAAAAAGCGTGAATTTAACAGTTCTGGCAATCCCCGGGCTCATTTGGTTTATCGTATTCTGTTACTTGCCGATGATCGGGATTATCTTTGCCTTTAAGAGCTTCCAGATAAGCGGGAGTTTTTTTGAAAGCTTGCTCAACAGTCCATGGGTTGGATTGGATAATTTCAAATTCATTTTCTCAGGCAACGATGCCGCGGTGATGATAAGGAATACACTGGGTTACAATTTAATCGGAATTGTTTTGAGCACAGTGCTGCCGATTACTTTTGCAATTCTTCTCAGCGAATTGACGAATAAATTTATGTCAAAATTCTATCAGACGTTGATGTTTTTTCCGTATTTCCTGTCTTGGGTCATCGTAAGTTATTTTGTCCTCGCCTTCTTACACCCGTCATTGGGGCTCGTCAATCATGTAATTACAAGTTTGGGCGGACAGCCAATTGATTTCTACTCAAGCACGAAACAATGGCCTTTCCTGCTGGTTTTTCTAAGTTGCTGGAAAAACATGGGATATAACATCGTAATGTATCTCGCCGCAATCATTGGCATCGACAGAACTTATTATGAAGCCGCCGCACTTGACGGAGCAACCAAGCTGCAGCAGGTGTTTAAAATCACCCTGCCATGCCTAAAACAATTGATCATTGTTCTCGTACTGCTTTCGTTGGGTACCATCTTTTGTTCGGATTTCGGTCTGTTCTATCAGGTTCCGATGAATTCCGGCGCACTGTATGATGTGACACAGACAGTTGATACCTATGTTTACCGTACATTCAAGGTGGTTGGAGATATCGGCATGAGCACCGCAGCCTCTACCCTGCAGTCTGTGGTAGGAATGATAGTTATGGTATCCGCGAACTTTGTAATTAGTAAAATCGACAAAGAAAGCGCACTTTTTTAGGAGGTGAATGTAATGAAAAAGAAAAGAGCATACAACTATTTGGAAATCAAACCGGCTACAAATGTTTTCTTTAATATTTTGTTTATATTTCTAAGCTTACTGGCAATCATACCGTTTATTTTTGTTATTATCATTTCTTTTACGTCTGATGAAAGTATTCAAAAAATCGGTTATTCCTTTTTTCCAACAAAATTTTCGTTATCTGCTTATCAATATATGTTGACGAATGGCTCTGCCATTATGAAATCTTTCAGCGTTTCAGTCTTCATTACCATTGTGGGCACAATTGTGGGACTGGTGGTTACCGCAATGTACGCATACGTGCTGTCCCGTAAGACATACCCCTATCGTAAATTCTTTACGATGGCGGCGGTTATCCCAATGCTGTTTACCGGCGGCATGGTTGCTACATACCTCGTTGTTGTCAAATTCTGCGGCATGGGAGATTCTCTTAACGCACTGATTTGGCCGGCTGCCATAAGCTCGCTGAATATTTTTATACTGAAAAGTTTCTTTATCACTTCGGTTCCCGACGCACTGATAGAATCTGCTAAGATTGATGGTGCAGGTGAATGGAAAATATTTTTCAGCATCGTCATTCCAATCAGCACGCCCGGTATCGCTACGATTGCTTTGTTTTTAACACTGGGTTACTGGAACAACTGGTTTAATGCCATGCTTTATATTAACAATCAGGATCTTGTTCCATTACAATATTTCCTGATAAAAATAGAAAATAACATTAACGCGCTTCAACAGCTTTCCGGGCAGTCGGCCGCAGTGATGAAAGCTTTGAGAGAAACGCCTTCCTCAGCGATTCAAATGGTCGTTGTAATTATCAGCGTGCTGCCAATCGCATGTACCTATCCGTTTTTCCAGCGCTATTTTGTCGGAGGCCTTTCCCTGGGTGCGGTCAAAGAATAACGGTTGGTATCTAGCTGATACGAAATCATGGACTGATGATAATGCGTACTGTATTTGTTTTCAAAATATTGCAATTGGAAGGTGCCTTTTGCTTTATATATAGCAATTTAATCAATAAGAGAATTGCTATTGTACAAACCAATTCAAAAAATCAGAAAATTTCAGGAGGAATGAAGAATGTTTAAAAAGACAATGGCTGCTGTTCTGGCCGGTGCAGTCTGCTGCGCAACCCTATTTAGCGGATGTGGCCAAGCATCCACAACTGGCACAGCCAACAAATCTGCTGGTTCAAGCAGTGAACCGACCAAGCTGGTATACTACACCATTGGCACTGCAGGAAGCGATCTTCCAAAGGTTATGGCCGAAGTAAACAAAATCACCAAGGCCAAAATTAATTGCACTGTTGAGATGAACTATATTGATTATGGTGATTATGATCAGAAAATGTCAGCCATCATAAACTCAGGTGAAAATTATGACTTGTGCTTTACTACCGCAGATGATCTATATCTGCAAAATGTAAAAAAGAATGCATTTGCCCCGCTTGACGACCTGCTGAAAACGGACGGACAGGGCATACTGGATCAGATGGATTCCCGCTTTTGGACTGGCGTTAAAGTAAACGACAAAATCTATGCAGTCCCTACTGACAAAGAAATTGCTGCCCCTTACTATTATGTTTACAATAAAGAGCTAGTGGAAAAATACAAAATGGATATCAGCAAGATTGATTCCTTAGACCAGTTGGAGCCTCTTTTCAAAACCATTAAAGAGAAAGAACCATCATGGACTCCGTACCTGTGCTGGCAGAATCTGTTGATGCCGGTAGGCTATGCGTTCCCGATCAGTCAGGGTATTCCGGCGGTTATTGATGAGCACAGTCAATCCGGAAAAATATTGAATTTATATGATGAACAGAAGACAGTGGACACCATCAAAACGATGAGAAAGTACTTCCTTGCTGGTTATATTAACAAGGATGCCGCTACCGCTCAGCAAACAGGAGATCCGAAGTCCTTCTTTACCATGAATCTAGCGGGCCCGGATGCGGATTCAGCGTTCAGCGTTGGTTCAGCATACCCGAAGGTATCTCACCTTGTTGAAACACCGCCTATGATTACTACCTATTCCGCGCAGGGCGCCATGGTTGCCATCAGTTCCGGCAGCAAGAATAAAGACGCTGCCATGAAGTTTGTGAACCTTTGCCATACCGATAAAGATTTGATCGACTTATTATATCATGGCATTAAGGGCGTTCACTGGAACCTTGACGCCAATGGACAGGTAAAAGTAACTCCTGAATCAAAAAACTATATGCCGCAGACCTATACATTAGGCTCAAACGTGATTGCTACACCGGTCAGCGGTTCCCCGAAAACATGGGAGGCTGATTACAGAGCGTTCAATAAGTCTGCGCAGGCTTCTGTAATTCTTGGGTTCCAACCGGACATCTCTTCCATTTCTAGTGAGATTGCTTCAGTCACCAATGTTGTTCAGAAATATCAAGGTCAGTTGTATTGCGGCTGCGTCGATCCTGACGTCTATCTGCCAAAGATGAGAGCAGAATTGAAGTCGGCCGGTATTGATAAGATCATCTCTACACTGCAGACGCAGTTGGATGCTTTCAGGGCAAAATCAAAGTAAGCATCTGAACGATTTCAAATTTTAACTGCGGTGCAAGGTTGCACAAAAGAAGAGACATTGTTCGTTGTGATGTACAATGTCTCTTCTTTGCGTACCTGACATGGCGAAAAATTTTTTCGAGAGGATATTTTATGGCCTCCATTTGTTACGGCATCAATTTTAATGAGCTTTGCGATGTTTTCCAGTTGGGCACGCTGGCAGGACAGCCTACGGTCGTTGAGGGAGGCCTGCTCCACAGGATGTATAAACTGCAGACGACAAAAGGGACATATGCAGTCAAAGCAATCAACCCTCAAATCATGGAAAGGCAGACGGCAATGCCAAACTATCTTTTTTCCGAGCAAGTCGCTCGTATTGCCTGCCAAAAAGGGATCCCTGCGTTACCGGCTTTCCTTGCAAAGGATCGACCCCTTGTTGACATAAATGGGCAATACTTTATGGTCTTCACCTGGTTTGAGGGGAAAACCCTGCCGCCTAACCCCGCGCCTCTGGAAAAATGCCGCACGGTCGGAGCACTGCTTGCCGAACTGCATCATACGGATTTTACCTCAATCAATGACGGTGTTCCGTATACCGTACAGCCCTGTACGGTGGATTGGAAAACGCTTGCGGAGAAGGGGGAGCGCTGCAGCAGTCCGTGGGCGTATGCACTGAAAGATAACCTTGTTAGCCTTGCGGAATGGGAAAGAATATCCGATGATGCGGCCAAAAATCTAAACTGTAATCTGCATATTAGCCACCGTGATCTTGGGCAAAAAAATGTCCTTTGGGGCAGTGACGGATCCCCCATGATTATCGACTGGGAGGCGGCGGGGTATACCAATCCTGCGGAAGATTTGGTGGAAACTGCGCTGTATTGGGCAGGCCAAGAAGTGGGTGAGGTAAGCCATGACTCATTTATCGCATTTGTCAGTGGGTATTTTGCCAACGGCGGCACCATGATTGAAAGCTGGGAGGATGCCCTTTTGGCAGGTTTTCAAAATAAGCTGGAGTGGCTTTACTACAATATCCGGCGTTCATTGGGCGAAGAAACCGGAGATGCCAACGAACGTGCACTTGGTACTGCTCAGGTCACGCTCACGTTGAAATCCATGATGGCATATTCAGAGAAAATGGATTGCTGGGGTTGCTGGCTGCATTTAGTACAGTGATTAATAAAAAGATTTTTTCTTTTTTTATTATTGAAAAAAATATTTTTATATGTTATAATCATAATTAGAAAATCAATATAAACTGATTTTAAGAGAAACTGCTATAATTAATATATCCATTATTTTCGAGGAGAAACGCAATATGAAAAAAATTCTGCTTATTCCACTTGACGAGAGACCATGTAATTATGATTTCCCTGAAATGCTCACGCGTGACACTGATTACCAGATTATCATGCCGCCGCGCGAATTCCTTGGCAAAAAGAAGCAGGCAGGAGATACTGACTCAATTTGGAATTGGCTTTTTGAAAACATATCATGTTGCGACAATGCAATTATTTCAATTGATACGCTTTTATATTCGGGGATCGTTCCTTCTCGATTGCACCAATTTGAGCCTGAGATGTTGACAACCAAATTGAACCGGCTCCATAAGCTGAAAGAATTGAATCCGAAGCTTACTTTGTATGCCTTCAATTTGATTATGCGAAATCCGACTTACTCCAGTGACGAAGAAGAACCTGACTATTACGGCCAGTGGGGCAAAGAAATCCATCTGCATGGTTTTATCAATCACAAAAAGGAACTTGGAATCGCCACAGATGAAGAGATTCTTGAACTGAAGGAAATCGACGAACGGCTGCCGAAAGAATATTTGGACGATTATATTAACAGGCGGGCAACCAATATTCAGGTGAATCAGGCAGTGGTTCATTTGGCGGCGGATGGTGTTTTTGATTTTGTAATTATACCGCAGGACGATTCCTCGCCATACGGGTTGACGGCGAAGGACCAACAGGTCATCCGGGAATTAATAGACAGCCTAAATGTAAATTTAAAAGTATATATGTATCCGGATGCGGATGCGGTGGCAAACACACTTGTCGCCAGAACGATCAATTTATTAGAAGTCAGACGCCCTCTGGTTTATGTAAAATACGCCAGCAGCATTGGGCATTCTGTAATCCCTACATTTGAAGACCGCATCGTAAGCGAGTCGATCAAGTATCAAATTTTAGCGGCAGGCGGCCTTGTCGCGTCATCCGCCTTAGAGGCGCAGCTTATTTTGATGGTTAATATTCCCGGAGGTGATCTGCAGGATCATTTGCAGGAACCGGTCAACAGTTGTGTCTTGCAGAGAACAATCCAATATGACGCTTACAGAAATTTGATTGAGTTAATTGAATATGCGGATTACGCGATTGGCACGTTGCACAAAGGTGTGATTTTCGGTGACATTGCATATGGAAATGGCGGCGACCCGTTGTTGCTGAGCCTTTTGAAGCAGAAAGACCTTATTTGGAAGCTTGCGGGATACGCAGGGTGGAACACCTCGTCAAATTCCCTTGGAACCTGCCTGCCAATGGGAATGATATATGATATTTTCGGTGATACAAAAGGGCACCGCAATTTCCTTGCTTTAAGGTATATTGAGGATATTGGCTATGACGCGCTTGTCAGGCAAGAAATCTACAATAAAAATTCATCCCCGTGCGGTCTTGATCGCTTTAAGGTTGACGGGCAGCGCGGAGAAATCGCAGTGATGGTTGGCAAAATGCTTCAACATTTTGCAGCCAAGAATTTAAACGATAATCTGCATCAAGTAAAAATTACGGACTGCTATCTGCCGTGGGAAAGGCTCTTTGAGGTTGGAATCACGGTTGACGTAACCTGTGAAGTGAATGCCGCTTCTCGCTGAAATCAGAAGTTTTAGATACCGTTCAATAGCAGTTCAACAAATAAGTGCAAAATGATAGATTGCTAGAATTTCAATATAGCCATAAGTGTGAAACGTTTTAATGTTTACTTATCGCTGTTAAAGGGAGATAATCGATTGGATAAAGATTATATAATGAAGAAATTATATGGACAGCTTATCGTATCCTGCCAGGCATTGCAGAATGAGCCATTACATAGTTCCCAAATTATGGGGAGAATGGCCCTGGCTGCAAAAGAAGGTGGTGCCGCGGGCATACGCGCTAATACGGTAGAAGATATCATTGAAATCAGGAAGAATATAGACCTTCCGGTCATAGGAATTATAAAGCAGGATTACGACGATTCAGAGGTTTACATCACGCCCACCATGGCTGAAATAAGAAGACTGGTGGAATCACCTGCCGAAATTATCGCTATGGATGCAACTATGCGAAAACACCCGGGAAACGCGCAGATCGCGGAAATGGTGGAGTTTGTTAAAAAATCCGGCAAAATTGCAATGGCTGATATTGCAACCTTTGAAGAGGGCATTCAAGCCCAAAAGCTCGGCTTTGATATCGTATCGACTACGCTTTCAGGGTATACTGCGCAAAGCGCTGAACGGGATACTCCTGATTTCGAATTGATCAAAAATTTAAAGAATTCGATTGATGTTCCCATCATAGCAGAAGGACATATTCAAACACCCCACGATTTGGTGGAATGCCTAAAATGCGGTGCATTCTGCGCGGTTGTGGGAAGCATTATCACGCGTCCTCAAGTCATCACACGGTATTTCGCATCGGCTCTCGAAACGTACCATCAGAACTAATGCTTGCGGGGTGTGGAAAATGAAAAATTATGCTGCCGTCGACATTGGCGGAACGAGTATCAAGTACGGCATTGTGGATGAAAACGGAACGGTTGTTTTTCACTCTAAAATGCCGACCGAAGCGGAAAAAGGAGTGGAACATTACGTACAGAATGTTACTGCCCAAATCGCTTTGCTGATCGGAAAATATCCGGAAATTTCCGGCATTGGTATAAGCACGGCGGGCGTTGTTGACAGCAGCACAGGATGCGTTGTTCATGCGGCCGATAATCTGCCGGGTTATGCGGGAACTTCATGGAATCATATTCTTTCTGAATCTTTTCACTTGCCTGTATCTGTCTGCAACGATGTAAACGCGGCGGCGCTTGCGGAAGCATGGGTCGGGGCTGCACGCGGCTGCGATAATTTTTTATGCGTTGCAATTGGCACGGGGATAGGCGGAGCTGCTTTTGTGAACGGAAGACTATATACCGGGGCTCACTACAGCGCGGCTGAGATCGGCTACATGACTACGGCCGGAAATGAAACCGCATATGAAAATAAGGCGTCAACCATCGCGCTTGTTAAGAATATTATTTCTGCAACAGGCGATTCTGATGTCGACGGCATCAACGCATTCTCCCGCGCAAGGTCGGGGAATGCCATATATGCGAAAAGTTTAGACAAATGGTTCGACGAGCTTGCAAAAGGCATTGCCAATACGGTGCTTTGCTTTGACCCTGAGCTGCTGATCATTGGCGGTGCAGTGAGCAATGAAGGAGAACCGTTTCTGCAAAGAATCCATGAATCCCTAAAAAAATACATTCCTGAAGATTTTCTCAACAGCCTAATAATTAAGACGGCAGGAAGCGGAAATCACGCAGGGATGATCGGCTCGGTTTACTCTTTTATAAATTCGCAAAAATGAGCTTGTCTTTGACAGGCTCATAAGTAGTTCCATTTTATTTAAGAAGGTGTATATAATTGAAATTATCATTTTTGGATCTCCCGCAAACCTTGCTTAACGGAGCGCAAGAAGTAGCTGACATCCTAAAATTTGAAATAGCAGACAAAGGAATTCCTGTCAGAGCTGTTCATGATGAAAACGGTCTTTTTGTAAGCTATAAAGATAATTTGGTCACCATCGGTTATTCTCAGGGCGTGGAGTTTTACCGCGGACTTGGACTGTTTGTGGAAAACTATGCCGAGGGCAATGGGTTTGAGCTGAAGGAAAGTGCAAAGTTTAAAGAGATCAGTGCATTGTTTGACAATTCACGCAACGGAGTCTTACAAGTAGGCACAATCAAAAAAATGCTGAGGCATATGGCCCTCATGGGATTCAATCAATTGCTGCTTTACACGGAAGATACCTATGAGATTGAAAAATACCCTTATTTCGGGTATATGCGGGGACGGTTCAGCGCCGATGAAATACGCGAGTGTGACCAGTATGCCAAAATGCTTGGAATCGAACTTGTCCCATGCGTGCAGACATTGGCTCATTTGAACGCGGCGTTCAAATGGCCTGACTTTCAGGCGTTCAACGACTGCGGCGATATTATGCTGATCGGCGACGATAAGACTTATGAATTTATCGACGCTATGCTTGCTTCCCTATCCAAAATGTTCACAAGCCGAAAGATTAATATCGGCATGGATGAAGCAAATATGGTGGGCTTGGGAAAATATCTGGAGCGAAACGGGTATCAGGAACGCTTTGCGTTAATGATGGAACATCTCAAAAAGGTGATTACGCTTTGCCACAAATATGGCTTTCAGCCAACCATGTGGAGTGATATGTTTTTCAATTTGCTTTCGCAAGGTTATTATGGCACAAAAGAAATCGATGAAAGCATTTATGAGAAGATTCCTTCCGATGTAACACTTGCCTATTGGGATTACTACAGTACGGAAAAAGAGACTTATGACAAAAACATCGAAAAGCATCTGAAATTTAAAAATGAAATTGTATTTACCGGCGGAGCATGGAAATGGATGGGGATGGTTCCATGCAATCAATTCAGCTTTAAGACGAGCCGCCTGGCTCTTCAAAGCTGTATAGAACATCAAATTAAAAAAGTGATCGTGACCGGATGGGGAGACAACGGCGCGGAGTGCTCTTCTTTTGCAACGTTACCGGCCTTACAGCTTTTCGCTGAGTTTTGCTATTCAAACGATAACAGCGATCAGGCCATTACCAAGCGTCTTAAAACTTGCGCGAACGCAAATTTTGAGGATTTCATGAATCTTGACCTTCCAAATCTGCTGCCGGGTAATGATGCCCCGGGAGAATGTTCCGTTAATCCATCGAAATACCTGCTTTTTCAGGATATATTGTGTGGCTTGTTCGACCGTCATGTTGAAATTGGAAAGTACAATTCTTTCTTTGCTGCAAGCGCGGCAACCGCGCTGTCCTCTGAAAAATCAAATCCCCAATGGGTCTATCTGTTTGAAACCAATGCCTGCCTTTGTTCCGTTCTTGAGATAAAATGTGACATCGGGTTAAGAATTCAAAAAGCTTATGCCGGTAAAGAGCTAGACGCAATGCGTGAAATATCACGGAATGAGCTGCCGGAGCTGCTTGCGCGCGTAGAAAAACTGCATGAAGCGATGCGAAGACAATGGTTTAACGAAAATAAGATTTTCGGTTTTGACGTACAGGACATCCGGTTCGGAGCGCTGAAAGAACGGATTCACGCTGCAAAAATGAGAATTGACAGCTACGTTTCAGGCGAAATAGATTGTCTGGAAGAACTTCAGGTGGAACGGCTTGACTATATGTGCAGAAAAAATGCAGATGCCTGCCCGCACATCTCCGTAAACCTTTGGAGTGAAATCGTAACGCCGAATGTTATCTGAAACCGGAGGCTTTTATGGTAAATCACAATTATTATGTCTGGGTTGAAATTGAAGCGAATAAACAGCGCATCCTCGATAAAGAGCGCTTTGAAAGCATGCTATCAAACTGTGAGCAAGCCGGCATAGGTTCAATTGTGCTAAGTGTTAAGGATACAACCGGATTCGGAATTTATGAGAGCAGAATTGTTCCGCATTATTCTTTGTATGACAGCGAATTTGAACATAAGGATTATCTGCGGGAATGTATTGATGCCGCGCATCGGTACGGAATAAAGCTTTATTCCGGAATTGATGTTTTTTCCGA
>WSSedL1CaDRAFT_10000693_pt1 | contig 22752 bp, 25 predicted proteins | sample WetSurSL1Cattail_FD_9464 | JGI IMG/M metagenome (IMG submission 9464)
AATAGATTATACATGAATACCCCATAGCCTTAAATCCCTCAACAGTTATCTTATCAGAAAATAATGCAGCTGTCCAGCATTATTTAATTGCGCTGTAGTACTAGTGTGCCAAATGTATTACTAATATAAATTTCACCCATTTCTCCAATTGCACATTCTTTTTGTTCAGAATTTAAGATATATACTTCTGACCCAGCTATTGGTCTACCTATCGGAATTATTTCTCTTTTCCCATCAGAAGGATTTATCGCGTAAAAAGTTTTAATCATGGTTGTTTCAGTAGCACCATACATATTAATCAATTTAATCCTATCTCCAAAAGTATCAAACCAACCAATAAGCTCATTCGGGTATATTTTTTCACCAGCAAGTAGGACATATTTTAGAAATGGGAAATTACTTTCATTTAAATCTTTTGTATTAAATAACCTGAATATGCTTGGAGAACAATGTATAACATTAATATTATTACTTTCGACCCATTGTATTAACATTTGAGCTTTCATGTATTTAACATTGCCATAAAATATACATATCGTTCCTCCATTACAAATTGGTAGGAAAATATCTCTTAAATATGCATCAAATCCTGGAGAAATTATTTGACTTACTCGTAATCCTAATCCCATTTCATTCAATAAATTTGCCTCCCAATTTATAAAATGAACTAAACTTTTATTCAAGCCCAGTATCGCTTTAGGTACACCAGTTGTTCCAGAGGTAAAATATAGATAAATCGGGTCGTTTTGTGAGTATTCAATGTTATCATTATAGCAAGAAACGTTATTTAGATAAAATATTTTATTAATTATTGTATAATCTATACTAAGACTATTTCTATATTTAAGTAAACTATACTCATCAATAAAAAGTGTCGATATATTTGAAAAATCTATTATTCTTTTTATTTTATCAATTGGTTGTCCATGTCCAATGGGTACAAATATACACCTAGCCATCAAAACGCCAATAATTATTGGTATATATTCTATTCTATTTTCTACTAAAATTCCAATTTTTGATCCTGGATTATAATTTTGGGTTCTAAGCCAGTTGGAAATATAAATTGACTTTTCCCATAATTGACAATATGTTATTTTAGAACCACCACTTTCAATAGCTATTTTATCTTTGTTTTTTTCAAATGCTTCAATTAGCATAGCCTGGATTGTTTTGTTTTCCATTTTTAAATCCTCCAATTTTTATTTAATATTAATAACTACATCCGCAATATTTAATAAACTTTTATTATGTGTCACTAAAATTATAATTTTTTGAGATTTTATTTCTTGAAGTAATGAACAAAATGACATAATACTATTATTATCTAATGCAGAAGTAGGTTCATCGAATATCAAAACATCAGTATTTTTAATGAATGATCGAATCTGCGAAATTTTTTGTTTTTCACCACCAGAAATATTACTAGATTTTTCAATTATATTTGAATTAAATCCATTAGGTAAGTTTATAATATATTTATAGACATCTAGCTTTTTACATAAATCTTCAACATTTTGCATATTAACTTTATTAAGTCCATAAGAAATATTATTTATAATAGTATCATTTAATAAAGTTGGTTCTTGTTCTGTTACACCAAATAATTTTTCTCGAATATAGTATAAATCAAGTTCATTAATATTATAAGAATTATACTTTATACTCCCTTCATAATCCTGAATCAAACCTAATAGTAAATTAATGAATGTACTTTTTCCTGCCCCATTATCTCCAATAATACAGTAAATATTTCCTTTGTTAATTTGATAATTTACATTATTAAAAATAACGGTATCACTATTATAAGAAAAACTAATATTTTCAAACTCAATTTTTGAAATTGATTCTAGTTTTAAATTTCCATTAATTTCTATCTTAGTATCCAAAATCTCTTTTATCCTATTGTATGAAATTAAAGTATCCTGATATGTTTTCCCAAAATTAAATATGTAACTAATACTTCCTAAAAGTATAGTAGAATATGAATTAAGTATAATAAAATCACCAATTGATAATTTATTATTTATTATTTCAGATCCGCCGTAAAAAAAAAGTATAATGTTCGCCAAGTAACCAATAAATTTGTCAATATTCGAAAATAAGAAGGTTAACTTTGAATAATTCATCGCTGCTCTAAATAGAAATTTAAAACTGAACTTTAATTTTTTACTTAAAACTTCATACCAAGAATTTACTTTAATTAATTTAATATTATAAAGTTGTTCATTTATTTTTGCAAAGAATTTATTTTGTTCTTCTTTATAAATATATCCTGCTTTATAAAGAGGTTTTTTAAATATAAAATACGCCAATGTATATAAAGGTAAAATAGCTAAAAATATTATTGAAATATAAACATTAATTGAAAATATTACATATAAAGCCACCAGTAAAGTTAGTATCCTTATTATTAAATTAAGTATGTTATCTAATACAAATGATGTTACAGTGAAACTATCTGAATTTATTCTTTGATTTAAGTATGTAGAATCAATATCTTTGAAAAATGTAAACGGTAGCCTTTTTACGTGTTCCAAAATATTGAAATTCAAATCAAAGGCTAAAATATTTCTTAATTTTGTTTGTATAACATATAAAATATACGATAGAATTAATTCACTAACCCAAAGAATTAATAGGACAAATAAATAATTATATAAAATTATTGGCTGTTTAATATGTATTAATGCCAATTAGTAATGCATAAAGATCCATTGCAAACACAAAAACTATTACATTGCGTAGTACATTGTGTCCAGCAATATGATGCACATTGAGTATCACATTGCCCACAAATGTATATTGATGGCGTTACTCCACCTTTAATTATTTCCATATTTGTTCCTCCCTTCCACTCATATTAAAACATTTATATAGACTATCATAGTCAGTTGCATTTCGTATATTGCTCTTTCATTAATTTACAATTACTAATTATAAATATTATAGAAGTTATTGTCAAACTTTATTTTTAATGTATATTATGTCATATTATGATATACTTTGTCGTAAAATATGTTTTTATAGGAATATGTAATTTTGAAATAACATATTATAGGGGGAACTTTCTGTCGGATAGAAGTCAAATAAAACAGAATTGACTCCCTTCTATTGCACTTTTTGCAAGTGCTGGCGAAAGCAGATGTAAAAGAGCGCTTCGAAGAAGCTGTGAGCCACATTTTTACATCTTGTTTTGGATTTTTTAAAACTAACCTGGTTCTAGAGATGGATTAAGAAGTTCACATGCTTGTACCACATTAAAAAAGTACAGAAATCGCAACATTAGAAAGAATCATGGCAGCAGTTATCGATTCGATTCGATACAAGGTATTGTTAGTTGCTATAGTACAAATTTGTCTGCTATTATTATTCTAGGTAAGTTAAAGGGTTTATAAACTAACAATTGATATATTTTATAAATTAGGTATAATAAGTAATATAACTCAAAAAGGATCTGGAAAAATTGATTATGAAACAACTTTATAAAATATTCTTGTTGCTTATATTAATTATACTAATGGTCGGATGTAAAGAAACAAATACGATTTATTCAAATGAAATTACATCAACTGAAAATAATATTCAGTCATATACTAATGAATCTACTAATGAAACAGGTGCAGATAGATACTCGTTCCAAAATAACGTAAATGCTACTCTAAATATCGTAAAGCCATTAACTCAAAAGGAAAAAATAGAAGACTTTGAATTTATGTTTAAAATTCTAGAGGAGAATTACCCGTTTTTTGATGTCAATAAAAGACTTTATGGTATTGACTGGCTTAGTAAAAAGGGGACATATCTGGATATGGTAAAAACAACTAATAGTGATGAAGAATTCTGCAATATCCTAAATAATATTTTGAAAGATCTTAATAACGGTCATACCCAAATAATAAACGAAAGATATTATTTTATGATAAAAAGTTTATTTGAAACAGAAGCTGATTGGGCTAAACCATGGCTAAATCAATTAAATAATAGCAAGACGATCAGAAGGTATTCGGATGAACATGTTGAAATAAATGGGAATATTTCTGAAAATGATTCAGATAAAAGTAATTCTTTCTCTGACAATGTTAGAACGAAAATACTTATTCAAGGTACAGCTGCTTATCTAGGTATTAAAAGTTTAAATGAATTTAACATTGAGGGAGACATAAAAATAATAAAACCATTTTTATTAAGTATTAGAAATTATAACAAATTGATTATTGATATCCGTGGAAATGGGGGAGGATCTACACGTTATTGGTCAGAGAATATAGTTCCAATGCTGATCACTACGCCAGCGTTTGAAAAGAGATATTATGTATATAGAGGTGGAGGTTTTGAAGAACCTTTCGTTGAAAGTGCTTTGGGTAATGGGTTTAAAGGCCTTAAGAGTGTAAAAGATATTACTTCTGAGGGGTTATCAAAACTACCACCAGAAATAAATAGAGATTTTAAATATTATTACACAGTCAATAATACTATATACCCAAAAGAATCAATCGGATTTAGTGGCAAAATATATCTTCTCATTGATAAGCAGGTTTATTCATCCGCGGAGTCGTTTGCTATATTTGCAAAAAGCACTAAATTTGCAACACTTGTTGGAGAAGTAACTGGTGGAGATGGAATCGGTCATGACCCAGTGGTATGTGCGCTCCCAAATAGCGGATATGTTTTCAGATTTCCTATTGTCATGGGTCTGACATCTGAGGGTATCTGCAATGATGAATATAAAACGGAACCTGATATTTATATTTCAGCTAAATCAAATATTAATTTGGCAAAAGATAAAGCTATTCAATATATCTTAAAACTTAAGGTTAAATAAAATTGTTACAAGTTTTGTATTTAAAGATTTTGTCAATTTCAAAGAAGTTCGTAAAGATCTGTTAAGGTAAGTCAAAAAGTCTATGCGAGTATCAGAACCGGGCGAAAATTAAAGATATCCTCCGTTAAAATAAGTGAACCAGTATATTAACCCCCCATCTGAGATGGGGCGAATAGAATAAGCAGTAGTTTTGCCCAAAGTAAAAGAAACTCCTATGGTATTATGATATAGGTTTCGCAGGCCAATATCAAATCATAGGAGGTATCCGAAATGGATAATAGAAGTATAGCACACACGCGATGGAATTGCACATATCACATAGTTTTCATACCGAAATATCGTAGAAAGATAATGTATGGAGAAACAAAGAGGGATGTTGTAGAAATACTAAAGAAATTATGCGAGATGAAGCAAGTTACACTGATAGAAGGGAAGGTTTGCAAAGACCATATTCATATGTATTTAGGAATTCCGCCCAAGCTCAGTGTATCGGAAGTCATGGCCTATATAAAGGGAAAAAGCACATTGATGCTTTTCGACAGACATCCAGAGTACAGACAAAAATGGGGTGATAGACATTTCTGGGCGCGAGGATATTACGTCACGACGGTAGGAAATGTAAATGAAGAAACAATAATACAATATATAAAAGAGCAAGAAGAAAACGACAAATTAGAAAAATAAGAGCCTCTGTCAAGAGGCTACCAGTAACGATGGTATGCGAAACCCCGCCTTTAGGCGGAACCAGTAAAATGCCCTGGAGGGGCTAAAATTAAACCCCCATTTGAAATGGGGGTTGCTAACTTTAATAAAATTTTTCAGTATTAAAAATGATAAAACTATTCTTAAATACAACTGCATTTAATTGTAAATAAATTTACTTCCCAAAGAAGGCATCCTCTACATAAAATAGCAGCTGGCAGCTTGGAGAAAGCGTAACACAGGAAATAATATTTCAAATGATATGCACATCCACCTGCACTTCACATCAAACACCGCTTTTTCTTCTGAGTTCAACGAATACGTCAATATCGTATTTTATGGGCGCGAAAATAGGTTTATTTTTAAAAATAAGTACTTCAAAGTCCATGCAAAATATCATTTTACCGCTGGTTGTTGCACAATTGTTGCATTATTCAATTTTGCACCGACAAATGGCTCATTTTTGCTCAATTTTAACTTGTGACCTCATCCCTTAAGTCTTTCTTCTATTTGCAAATGAATATCTTTTCTTAACGACACCCTCAATTGCTTTTTCCTCCAATTTTCTCCCATTTCCTCTCGTTTGCTCCTGAATTGACCATATCCCACACTAGGATGAGGTCAGTAAAAAGACAAAAAAAAGAAAAAACAGCAACTTTAAAAGCGCTGTTTTCGTGTTTTGGAGCCCTCAATCAGAGTCGAACTGATGACCTCATCCTTACCATGGATGGGGAAAGTATCTCCGCAAGCCTTGATATATCTGCATTTCAAGGCTTGCATTTTCGTTTAGTACCACTTAAGTACCATTTATAAAAATAGTGAAAAAAGCGAAATTTTGAAGCAACAATATTATGCTAAAGAGATTCATCTTTTATAGTAAAACTATATCTATCCCACCTATGTGAAAATCCGGTTTTGTTTCCGCTAATTCTTAGCATCTCAGAATAACTATTTTAAGTATTCAGCCATAACTATGATTATTCGTTATTTGATTTATTTTTATTGCATGCAGCACATAAAAGTTGTGCATTTGATAAAACCGTTCTTCCACCTTTGCTCCAAGGCTTAATATGATCCGTCTGTAATTCTTCTGGAAAGAAGTACTGCTTACAGATTGCACATTCGTATTTAGCACCCTGACAGTTCCAATTTTCCATCAGTACTTTTTTATCATCGCTATTAAATAGTCGTTTTGGATCTACTGATATACCTTTAACAATTGCTTGAATAATATCTTCAATTTCTTTTGCTTTATCTGTTAATTTTGCATCATCAGATTGCAAATACCTGGTTATCCTTTTATTTATTACAGTTTTGTTCTGTTTCCAAATTGTAATATCTCTTAAATATTTAACTGATAAATTAAAATAAATAGGTAACTGATTATATGAATCAAATATATCTGAAATAAAGTTTATAAATTTCATTATTTCACGCTGATCTGTTGCAAAAGATTCGTCCTGATGCATTTTTACATATTCATTGATGCCTTCTGTTCCTGAATAATGTCGTAATACTCCTAATAATCTTAATAGACTTAGTTTTGCCTTACCACGTACAGTCTGCCCTAATACTTTTTTAGCATTTCTATCATTCTCAACATACGAAGACAAGCCTCTTAAATATTCACCATTAAACAATCCATTTAATACTTCATATTCAGAAAGTGGAACACCTAATGTGTTAATTCTTCTAAATATTTCACGTTTAAGCTGCTCAGATCCCTCACATATAATATCTTTCAGTTCAGTTTCATTAATTTTATCTTGAATATCACGATCCGTCTGCATCCATAGTTTTCTTTCATACATAAAATTATTCTGATAGAAATTCTTTATAGCTTCTATACGTTGTTTACCATCTAACACTTCTAAAATTCCATTTTCATTTTTCCAAAAATAAAACGCAGGAAGTGGAATATCTTTGACAATACTATCGATTACCAGAACTTGTTTTTCTTTATCATATACGATTTCACGTTGCAGTTCTATATCACTTATGATATGACCGTCATTAACCTTTTCGTATAATTCCCTAATCTTCATCGTGGTACACCTCCTTATTTCTGATTATTATTCGTTCAAATGGACATTTCCACGGCTTACTATCTTTTTCTATCCAAAGATTAGCTTTATCACCATTCCAGCGGACTGTTTTAACTGTTTCACGATTCGATTCTATAATTTCAAATTGATCAGGATTATACTTCTGAAGAAATGTAATAGGAACGCCCATTTTTTCTTCGTAATCATATGGAATATCTTTTGTCTTTGAAACATCGATAGCGTCATAATTATAGTATTTTGGATATTTTTCAGGTATATATTTTTCTGTTAAAATCATCTTGTCATGTCTATAAGACACATCTAGGTTCGTAAACCATTTACAAGCCCTAGGAACGGAACCTTCTGGGTTCTTAGCTAATATTTCTGTTCCATCTGGTAATAAAAAACCTGTTAATTGTTTTGCATATCCAAGCCACATCTGATTCGTTTTGATATATTTGAATGCCTCTTTATATCCTATTGCTGTCTGTGGTCCTATTACTAGGAATTTCAACTTATAATCAAACATAATATCAAAAAGATCAATTATCTGGCTGAATGGCGGGTTTGTTATTACCAGATCATATTTTGAATAGTCTATATTTTGGAATTTGATGCCTTCGCCTGTTGCTGGATTATAACCACTAACTGTAATAGATTGTATTTGATAGGACTCTGCATGTGCAATTAAGAACTTAATAAAATTACATGTTACAGCATTTATATTTTTTATTATTTTCTGCGGCTTTTTTAAGTCTATTTCTTTTAGTGTTCCACCTGGTTCTATCAGATTATCAGAATATACATATTCGACATTACTATATACTATTTCTTCGTCAAATGATTCATCCCAGTCACATGGGCAGATTATTCTTTTACCTTTTAGTTGTTCTTTGTATTTTGGAATTTCGGCAGCGATATCTTCATAAAGCGTATAATATTCATCATCTCGTTTTTTCTGAGCAGACATCAAATCGCTGTTTCTGTTACCCATATGTAACCCCTTTTCTTATGTATTTGTATTAGTTAGTATAATAATAGCACTTAGTAAATTATAATACCACAACAATAGATAGCTCTGTATAATTTGCTAATATCCTTCACCTTTTATAATCATTTTTAGCTAATAAAATTATATAGAATAGTGCTTATATACAATATGATTGTCGGAAATTCCGACAATCATATCTCATCGAGCCACTTCCAAAAACATCGGATTTATTACATGTGACAAGAAATTACAGATATTTTTAATGCGTTAATATAAAAGCAGTTGAATGATTAAATCATCACCCAACTGCTTTTTGTATCTTCCCCATATAACTCATTCCGTGCTTTTTCTCCATCTGGACAGTATCCAAACCTTCAATGTAATAATCCCGGATCATCTTTATAGTTCCCGGCCATAGGTGATTATATAACCGATCCAGTTCGCTTGAAAGATCAAACCGGGCAAGCTGCAGCTCAAATTCCTTTACCCGTTTTTCTTCCTGCAGTTCTTCCCGTTTTAAAGCAACATCTTCAACAATACTATGTTTCATGTCCCTTGCCCTGGGACCTGCTGTGTAGGTAGTAGCCTTCAACTCACTGATTACAGCCAGACGTTCGATATCTGTGTTCTTTCTCCGGATATCTTCCATGAGCTTCTCAACCTTCCACATGGATATCCTGAACCGTTCCTTGTCTATTGGTTTATTAATCATATTTCCTCCAGGCCTACGGCATTCACTCCGAAAATTGTCATGACCAGTTTTTTAAAGCTTTATCTCTCGTCATACTGCTGTCCTATCACTAAAAATTCTATGCCAGTTCCGCAGGATCAGTGATTTGATTGTCGGAATATTTCGACAATCAAATCAGCGAGTCACTTCAAAAAACATCAAACTCTAAAACATGATAGGTGATGTTTTATAAGCAGTAAGTTATTCTATATCCTCCAAGCCTAAGACATACACGCCGAATATACTTATAGCCATTTCTTTAAGCACCTTCTTCTTCCAGCGAATAACTGTTCTTGGATTGCAATATAGCTCATCAGATATTTGCGAATAGGTTTGATGCTGAAAATATATCAGTTCGATAACGGTTCTATACTGCTTCTCCTGGATATCATTTAAAGCATCCTCAATACAAGCTGTCAGGAATCGGGCATTTTCAATCTTCCTTGTATATTTCTTCACCAACTCCACTGGCATATTCTTATATTCTTCCGGCTTCATCGCTGTAGAAAGAAACGCTTTCCGGCTCATGTATCTGTAAAGGAGGTCATCTGTCATTTGAATGTATTTCTTCTGCTGCTCTACCGTGCAGGTTTTTAAAATATCATTAATAGCTGCATAATCATTTTCATTACATATCTTTTGTACCTCGAATGGATCCACGACTGACCTCCTATGTAAAAGTAATATTGAATTCACCCGGGGGGCTCCGGTATGATCAGGAGCCCCGCAGTGAAATTACCGATTCTTTAATGCCTATTGCAGATTAACCAGGGTAAATGCCTGGGCTCTTCCAGGCGTACCATCGAAGAACATCCTTCCCTTATATCCAGTTTCATCATAAATGAACCTGGCATGTCTCGACCTATCCAGTTTGAAGATTCCTCTTGGAATCAGGATGTATTTCGACAAGTCGGCATACAGGATTTTGTTCTCCGGCATTGCATGGCAGCAAATGAACTGTGGCAGGGCTCCGGGGTTACTGCAATCCAACAGGAGTTCCAGCAGTTTCAAGTAGTAAGTGTTCCGGTTGACTACGGCCACAATCTCATTGTCATTATACTTTCCGCTGTCCACCTTGTTGATGGGCTTCAGGATATCAATCAATGCAGTAGGTGTGACATCTACTATGTTCCCTTCAGGTATGTTCTGGATGATACCGTCGAGTTGATGGTAATCCTTCCCCTGTCCGTTCAGAATCCCGTCATCAAGTGCCAATGCTATCGCCCGTGACATTTCCTTGACTATGTACGCTTCGAACTCTTCCGGATGCTGATCCAGTATGTCATTGGGGATAAAAATTACTTTTCCAACCTTGTTGCCAATGCCATACTCGAAGGTAACATTAATGGCGAAGTTCTCCGGACTGAAATTCTCATCATCCGGCAGGAATTCGGCAGCCGTTACGTCCTTGCCGATAATAATGTTGCCAGGAGTCTTGTCGATCGGGAAGAAGTAGGCCACCAATAAATATAGTTTCGAGAATTCCTTGATCCTGTCCACAATGAGGGTATACAGCTCCGGTGGAGCCTCAAAGATTTCCCCGGAACCCTTCCTGATTTGCTTGACTCCATTAAAAAAGTCCTTTACATTTTGCTGGCTGATGATGTCCTGGATTTCCTGATTACTAAGAAATGATTTTCTGTACATGTTCATTCTCCTTTTCAATATTTGTTGTATTATGAGTTTTCTTTCATCGAAGCATCGATGCCATTAAATTCTTGTATCTCTTTGCTTCGTTCTTGTTTTTCTGCAATGTTTCATCAAGCTTTTCCGTCTGTTGACGTACCCGTGCTGCAATGATTTCATGGAAATCGGGCTTCTGGATATTTGCAGCCTTCGCGCCTTTAAGCTTCTGTTTTGCATCGGAAATGTCAACTTCCATGTCCAGAACTGAATCAGCAAAGCCGTACCGCAGACATTCCCCGGCAGTTAACCATGTCTCTGCATCCAGGAGTTCCACAAGTTGTTTTTCCGAAATCTTGCCTTTTGATTTCTGCAAGTACGCCTGCCTATTGGCTTCCATCATCTTGTCCATGTCATTCGCCATTTTCCGGAGCTGTTCGGCATTGCCACATACGGAACACCATATGTTGTGGATCATCATCATGGTGTTTTTAGGCATGACAACCTTGTCCCCAGCCATTGCAATGACTGCCGCAATCGAACAGGCGAACCCATCAACATATACTGTCTTTATAGCCGTATGCCTTTTTAGCTGGTTGTAGATTGCAGTACCTTCGAGAACGCTGCCGCCGAAGCTGTTGATGTAGATGTTGATTTTTCTAACATCCTGGTATTTTTCAAGTTCCTTTTTGAAGTACTCAGCCGATGTATTGCTTTCCACGTTTTTCAGTGTCAGTAAATCAATGTAATCCCCCTGAACTTCTCCATAGATGTAAATGTCAATTGTGGACTGCTGAGTGGACTGCCTGATCTCCCACATTCTTTTTGTTGTTTCCATCGTTTCTTCCCTTTCTTCCGAAAATTTTTATTGGTTCTACCACCCCCCTCACGTGAGAGGTTGAAAAAATATCTTTTGTCTACCCCGCACCCGAGTCAAGAGGGGGCATATTAAAACGCCTTTTTAATTGGTGGGGGGTACTTTCTCAAAATCTTAAGCGCTTGGGATTTTGAAAATCTCAAACGTTTGAGATTTTGCTACACTTCTGGCGGTGATCTGTTTTGCAGCTGCTTCATCAGTTGCAGATATTCCAGCACTCCTTCCCTGATCTCATCCGGATTCATTGTCATGGCTTCATCGATCACTTGATTATCCACGATCCTATTACACTTCAGCACCTCATACAGTCCCCATCTGTTCATCTTCAAAACTCCCCCCTTTTCTTGTGTAAATTGACCGATTTTTCCCGAAAAAATATTGCATTAAATTTGTTGCAAGTGAAGTGACATAATTCAAAAAAACCTTATTCTATGCGGCTTCCCAGATTCGAGTGTTTTAAAAAACTAGACAATATTGCATGTCTTTTTGCAAGTACATTCCTATAACCCTGCATTTTTATGTAGCATTCAATTCTTATGGCAATGAAGCTTTAAGGATATTGAAGCTTTTAATAACAAATTGCATTATGATGCCTGCATTTGTAGGGACTTTAGGTTCACTGGGACAGGCGTTTCAATGTAACTAAATATATAGAGAGTGCTATTTTGCGACTTCCTTAAACCCTTAGTGATTACCATATCCGTGCTTGTTTTACTAAAACGAATATCATGGTTTTAATTTATGATGCATTCACTAGAAATTTAGTTTCTTCACCACATCGTTGACTTTTTCGTTTGTCACTCCTATGTACCGAAGGGTGATTTGCTCCGAACTATGCCCCAGAGCTTCCATAACGAGTACGATATCCTTGTTCGAGGCGTAATACATATGGTACCCGAAGGTTTTTCGCATGGTATGGGTTCCGATCTGGTCAAGTCCGAACTCTTTGGCTGCATGATCCAGCACATGGAAAGCTGCATACCTGGTCAACGGCTTGTTCGCACCCTTTCTGGACTTTATAAGGAATTCATCCAAGGGCTTGTTTTCACAATAAGGCTGCAATGCTTTTTTGAGCTTTACATTGAAGCCGATATTCGCCATCTTGCCGGTCTTAATCTCCTTCCTGATCAACAAGCTATCCTTGTTTATGACATCCTGGACTCTCAGCTTCAATATGTCCGTTACCCGTCGGCCTGTATATATGCCGATCATGAACATGATGTAATACTTCTCATCCCACTTTTTCAAATATTCGATTATTTTTTTAATCATTTCGGGATCCCTAATTGGCTGAACATAATTCATTTTTCCTTCCCCCTTTCTTTCTCCGGACACATGCCTTTTGCATAAGTATCTAATATTTGAAAAAGCTCTTCCGCGAACTGTTCCGCTTGATCCAGCCTTACCGTGATGTATGGAAGCTCTCCCCCAATAAAAAAATCTGTATACTTTTTTATGTATTGCTTATACCGCTGGTATAGCTCTTCCTGCTGCTGCCAGAGCCATTGCTTGTCCATATTGCCTGAATAGTTCTTCCTGCAAGAATCCGCATTACCGTCAATAATGGCATATTGGGTTTTCGGAATTACAACAATAGAGGGAATGTTATTTTTTATACACTCCCTAAAATACATACTGCCTTCTTCTATCTTCCTTGTTACCTTGTGCATCCTTCCCCAGCTCCTTTCGTATCAGTAACTAACCCCCATTTACTGTAAACCCATTCATGATTTCTTCAGATGTCGCTTCTACTCCCCAATCCTTCAACACCTGAAGGTATTCTTCCAGTACATTCACAATCTCGATTCTGAAGGTGACCAAGTGCCGTTCCTTCTTGCCATTTGATATGCCTGGATTATCAAGAAACTTCTCTGCCTCGCTACGCCGTTTCAGAACCCGGTTATATGCCTGTTTAATCTCGTTAAGGACCTCCGGGGAAGGTGTTACCTCTTCCGACAATTTCAAGCTCATTCATCCCCTTTCAAAAAGGCAAGTCATCATCCGTGACCTCTTCCCACCAGTGCCTTCCCTGTATTTCCATCTGTTTTGGCATATAGTCAGTCCATTTATAGTTAAGGGTTCGAAGGCCTCCATCGACATATTCAAGCAGGCGTTTTGTATTCTCCTGGAACATCAGCTTGATTTCCCTGTACTTGCCTTCCTCCCGGTCTTTCAATAATCTCAGTTTTGCATCACAGTCCCGATCCTCTTTGTACTGCCTTTCGATGGAAAATATATAATCCGCTTTGTTGGGGATATTGTTGCTGCCGGAAATGTCCTCTTTTTCAAGTATTTCACCCCTGCGTTTCACCTTGGAAGGATGCACAACCAGCAGGATATGAACCCGGTATGCCTCTGCAAAATCCTTGCAGCGTTGTACGAAATTGCTCTGATCCGCATTGATTGCGTCGGCGGTATCTTCAAGAGCCGACATCAGGTTATCTATAACAAGCAGTTTGCAGCCGTAACGCTTCACTGCCATGGTCATGACCTCGAACAGGTCATCTACATTCTTCCGGACATTTGAGACAGATTTATCGTAAGTGAAGAACAGGTCTGACATCCATTTACGGAGTGCTTCCAACACATCCGGCTTGACGTCCGCCTTGGACTTATACTTTGTTTGCACATAATCGTAATAGTCCCGGCTGTATCCAATGGCCTGCCTGAATAACCAGTTCAATACCCTGCCGGTGCTCATTTCGCCTGAGTAGAGGAATACAGGAATTTTATTATCAATGCAGTTGCATATGATCTGTGATACAACCGTGGATTTCCCTTCCCCATTCCTGCCCATGAGGATTGATATCTGCTCCGGCTGCAAGTCCTCGATCGCTGAGTCAAGTGCATAAAACCCTGTTGGGATTCCTTCATCAATCTTCCCTCTGGATCCACGGTATTCAGCCTGTGACATGTTGATAATTCCGGCAGGTGCTTTTTTCATGGTTGCTTCGATCAGATCCAATAACTCTTTTTTGCCTTGATAATATAAAACCTCGTTTGCATCCTTGTGCTGGTGCTCGATCACCTTTGTACGGTACTTCCCCAGGCGGATGACAAGCTCATCAATAAGCTTCATTCCTGCTTCATCATTGTCACCGAATATGATAAATTCCTGGACTTTCTGAAGCCAGTCCCAGCAATTGTCTATCCATGAAAGGCTGCTGCTCCCGGAAGGGATGGAAACGACATTTTTATAACCGGCTTCCCATATCGCCATTGCATCCGGCTGACCCTCCGTGATGACAACAGGCTTTTCCGTGTCGATATGCCACATTCCCCAGAGTATCTGCTTTGTTTTGGGCTCACAGCCGCCCTTCAGACCGCCTTTTTTAATCTCCCTATATGAAACAAATTCAAGCTCGCTGTCCTGGTTAAAATACTGGAATACATAACACTCGCTCCCGCCCCAGGTTCTCTGCCTGACCTGCCAATCTATCAAGGTCTGAAGCGATATCTTCCGGGTTTCCATGTACATGATAGCCTCCGGGCTTAATTCCACGGTTTCAATATTGGGCTTTTTATATTGCACTGCTTGCTTATGTACCGTCAATTTGACTTCACCCCCTGTAAGATCAGCTACTTCCTTGACTGCCTCCACAAAGTTCATATGCCTGAATTCCTGCAAGTACCTGTAAATGTCCATTACTTCCCCACAGCCGAAGCACTTCCAGAAATGCCCTTTGTCCGTCCACTTGAAGGACGGTGTTTTCTCCTTGTGGAACGGGCAGCTTGCCTCGTTCCTGTCCGGCCTGTACTTATCCAGCCCCATACCATATGCTATGATGTCCCTTGCCCGCTTTCCAAGCCGCTGTTTATATTCATGGGCTTCCATTGTTCAGGCTCTCCTTCATTCGGACATAGTCAAGATTAGGCTTTGGTTGTCCTGTACTCGTTTCATACTTCCTAGTCCTGGCCTCTGCATCGTCTGCAACAGTATTCCGCATTATGCCATACAGGTAACTTTCCTTCTTGCTGTGGAGTTCCGGCTTGTTCACGACCGTCATACAGGCGTACTTGACTGTAATGGGTGGGTGCTTGTCCATCTCCTGATAGACCTTTACAATAATGCTGTCGCTTATCTTCCCGCTAACCCTTGTAGTCCTCAGGACATCGAAGTATGAATCTATTACAGGCAGGAAATCCACATACCGGTGTCTGAAATTTTCAATTTCAAGAGAATAGTCTTTTATATCTTTATTAGGTGATGGTGTAGGTGAATGTGTAGGTGAATGTGAGTTGTGGAATTCTTCGGGAATATCCGTGGAATTTCCAATGGAATCTCCATGGAATTTCTGTGGAATTTCCGATGGAATTTCCGTGGAATTTCCGTGGAATCTCTGTGGAATCTCCGTTGGAATTTCCGTGGAATTTCCGCATCTTTTCCGTTGCTTGTCTTTTTCCTTCCTGTCGATATAATCAAAAAAAGGTTTATTGAATTCATCCCAATCATGGAAATACATCCTGCCATCGTATTCATCAATCCAATGGCTATCCACCAGGGCTGAATATAACCTTTTCGAGTTGCCTTTCCAGTATGCGGCTTCCGCTATATCATCAATGGTGGCAAACAGGATCATTCCCGTTCTATCCGCATTGTCGAGAGCCCACATCCATATCAAGACCAGTATTCCTATTGCTTCCTGCCGGGATATGTCCAATATCCTGAAAAAATCCCGCAGTTTTCTATGATCCCTTAATTGTTGGTGCACTGATATCCATGCCATTACTCCATTGTCCCCCCTCTTCATTCGTTTTGTGCTATGTATGTATCTGTATAGCGTAATCTGCTATATAAGTCTGCCTGTTGATCCTGGTGCATATATGGACTAAAGGACAATGATAACGGAGTATTCATCCATAAAGGCAGCAATGGAAGCTACAGTTGCCTTTCTCATCCTGACCGCCGATCCATGGTGCTCATCATAGATGATGACATCCTTACCTACGTATTTCTGAAGCTGTTTTTCATCGTCATAATCATACCTGGATTGATGAATAACCTCAGGATAGTCAAAGTCAATCTTTCTGGCTTGCATAGAGCTGATTCCACTCCAATTGTCGGAGGGCTTAAATCCATACTGTTTACAAACCTGTCTTTTAGCTGCAATACCGTTCTTTGCTTCTACAATAGATATATTCCCTGTTGGAGTCGTCACTTCATACCACATGGCATTCCCTCTCTTCCTATAAAGCTAAAATCAAATCAGCTTGCCTTATGATAGAATCTAATAGGATCCAAGGAGTCCGATACTTGACTTTCCGGCCCTAATTCATTAATACAAGAAAGCATGACTGCAAGGATATCCTCAAACTTACAATTGTTCTTGAGCCTTTGCATATCCAATATAATGAACTTATCCTCGCCTAGACCATAATATATAGCATCCATCCTCTCAGTTAATTCTGCCTGCGCCACATAAATTCCGCTCTTATCTGCAATTTCAAGCAAAGAATCAAATCTCTGGCTTAATCCCTTTTTTACTTCTTCCGGACATGGTAAACTCATAGTGCACACCCCTTCCACAATGAAATAAATGTCATCCTTTTACACCAAGCCATTCGAGGAAACGATCCTTCGGTATAATGTATTTACTCTTTCCTATCTTCTCCGAAGGAAACTTTCTACTTTTAAACAGACAGTATACTTGATCTTTTGACCAATTAAGGATTTCCTGTACATCCTTTGGTGTTAGTACCTTGGGATATTTATCATATTCCATTAAATCAGGCTCCTTTCTGGCACTGTCCTTCATTACTGAATAAAGCATCAAAAGAAGCATTGTATTCTTTCATGAGCTTTTTGATTTCCGATAATTCAAATTGAATTTCACCACTTAATCTTCTAAGAATAGAATCATAACTAATGCATAAAATTTGAGCTAATTTGTAATTATCGTGATATTTGTATGCCATTTGAGCCGCTAGCCCTGGGAAAATATTCATCGCTCTTTTTGCCATATATCTCCCTTCTTTCTCGATCTAAATTAACGCAATTTGCGTTTAATAATTTTATGTTAAACACAATTTGCGTTTATGTCAATACAAATTGCAGAAATATTTCGCATATTGCGTTAATATGCATTTACAAGTCGCAATTTTGCGTTTATAATTAATATTAATAAATTAGGAGGTAGTAAATAGATGGTAAGACCGACATCTGTCAAAACTCACGGTGATGATTACGAGGAGTTTGGGCGAAAACTGGCAAAAGCTCGTGAGGCCAAAGGCTTAAGTCAAAAGGAAGCAAGTCAGCAATTGGGTATCCCTCAGAGTACATATGCTGGATATGAAACAGGAACAAGAAAAATACCACTTTCTTTAATAAAAGAGTTGTCACGTTTCTATGAAGTAAGTACTGATTTGCTGTTAGGGGACTATGAAACTGATATCATCACTCTTGCTGCTCATAAGCCCGGAGGATATGATGAGCCACTAACCGACGATGAAGATGCAGCCGTAAAAGCTTTTTTAGAAACTTACAGGAAAATGAAGCAAAACAAAGAGGAATAGTATCTTGAACAAACTTGAGCAACTTGAGCATGAAGCACTAGAACAAGAAATTGAGGTAAAACAAGCTGACTTTCCCTCTACTATATCAGGGCTTTATTGTGCTGATGGAGTCAGAAAACCTATTATAGGTCTCAATAAATTACTTAAGACAAAAGCAGAAACTTGTTGTATTCTGGCCGAAGAATTAGGCCATTACTATACATCCTATGGGAACCTTTTATCTGATCCAAAAATAGACAAGGTAATTGTAAGACAACAGGAAACTCGTGCCAAGAGATGGGCTACAAAAAAACTTGTGCCTTTAAAGCAATTGATACAAGCTTTTGAGGCTGGATGTAGGAATACATATGAAACAGCTGAATTTTTAGAAATCACTGAGGAGTTTTTATGGGAAAGTTATAAGAACTACTCACAAATATATGGATCATACAAAACAATTAATAACTATGTCCTTTATTTTGATCCACCAGCAATTCTAAAACTAATTATTTAAAATAAATTTTATATTTTAAAGGATTGTGAGGAATTATTATGAAAAATGATCAAGAACCTTTATCAAGATTACTAAGCAGTCGAACTAACTTAATTGAACTATTACTAATTGCTATTTTTGTATCTTTTAGCATTAGCCTACTTTCAGGATGTATTATTCTAACAAAGGGCTTTGACCCTAAATTTGGGATATACATAAGTATAGTCTTAGGATTGATATCAATTATATATTTTATTATTCATTATATTAGTAAAAGGGAAATCAATGAGAAATTAGAGGGTTTTTTTGTATACAATAGTGATGAAAAAGTGCTAGTTGAAGTCACAAGATATGATTTTTCTGAAAATCTGTATAGAGATATGCACTCAGCATTTACAGAAAACAGCGCTCTAAAACTCGTATGGGAAACTGATCCTTTAAATTCTTTTATGAAATTTGATGAAAAAATAAATAAATATGTGAGGAAAGAACCACAATCTGCAAAACTACTAAAAGAAGCTATTGAGTATTATATACTTGAAACATTATCAACGCATCTATCTGGATATTTTAATAATGACGGAATTAAAGAAGAGAATATTCATGAATTTCAACGAAATGAAATCCCCGATGTCTTATTGAGCAATAGATTTCTTGAACTTTTCTCAAAACCAATGATTGAGCGACCATTATTTGCTGAACATGCTATAAAATTTAAAGAAGAACATGGAAAGACTGTTGCAATGTATGGGACTAATGGAATTAGTTTTAGAGCTTTTGACTTAATATTGCCTAAAAAAAGTAAAATTAAGAGAATGAAAGATAATAGAATTGAAATTAGTAACAGTAGATTTTCAATGACTATTTCTATAGATTTTGATGGTATGAATACGAATTTACCTGAAGGATTTGAGAAGTATTATCTTAATGTAGATGATTTCAGAAAGTTTAATGTGTATGAAATATATGTAAATATCGACATAAAATTTAAGTTCTTATCTTTATTTTCAATTAAGGGGTGGGTCTATTATAAATGGATTGACTCTTTCATAGAAGAATTAGAAGAAAAAATTTCGCAAAAACATTTTTTTGAAAACATACAATGGAACAATGTCTTTACAATGATTCAGTGTAGTAAAAGCCTTTATGAGAAGACGAATAGTACAGGCAGCTCAGAGGGTTCAGAAGAAATAGTAAACTTATAAATTTTCCATACAAAAGTTTATAGAAGGAGGTGAAAACTATGTCGAATACACGTCGTGGTAGAAATGAAGGAATGATACGGTATATCGAGTCAAAAAAACTGTATGAAGCTCGGTATACCATCGGTGTTGATGAAAATGGCAGAACCGTATATAAAAGCATTTATGGCAAAAAGAAAACTGGTTCTGGTGGAGTCCAGGAAAAAATGAGGGATGCACTTGCTGCCCTGGGTAAAGGTGAGTACGTGGATCCATCCGGCAAGTCATTGATCGGATGGTGCAAAGAATGGTATGAAACATATAAAGAACCAAAGCTAAAGACAAACACAAAAGAGAAATACCAAGTATCTTTGATCCGTCTTAAAAAGTATGAAATAGCCAACATCAGGTTAAAAGACTTAAGCCTTGAGTTTATCCAGAAGTTCTATAATCGCCTTGCAAAGGACGGTTATAGCGAAGAAACAATTAAAGCAACTCACAGCCTTATAAACGGAGCTCTGGAAAAAGCAGATGAAATAAACCTCATTATTAAGAATCCGGCCAAACATGCCACAATACCAAAGGTCAGCAGTGAAAGTTCTGAGGATAAAGATGCAAAAGCACTGACTACAGAACAATGTGAGGACTTCATGGAGCAACTGGGCAGACGGACAAAGCATTATATGTACGCATTCTTCATGCTTAACACTGGCCTGAGGCCTGGGGAAGCACTTGCATTGACCAGGGCAGACATTGACTTGAAAAAGAAAACGGTCAAGGTAAATAAGACATATCTGGAACGTTCTAAAAAGGTACAGAACAGCACAAAGACAGTTGCCAGTAAACGGACAGTCCCGATCCCGGACAATACAATCAAGTTGCTCACACAGTACATGCTTAAGCAACCTAAAAAGAAACCAGAGGATCCATTGTTCCAGACGGAAACAGGTAAGAGGCCAAGTCAAAGTTACCTCAGGAAGCGCTTTAAGTTCGCTGGAACCGCCATAGGTTGTCCATGGGTAAATTTACATACCATGAGGCATTCATTTGCTTCCAGGCTGTTTAAAGAGGGCGTGGATGTTAAAATAGTATCGAGCCTACTTGGTCATGCTAAAATATCAACAACCTATGACATCTATGTGCATTTTATCAATAACATTGTTACTGACTCAGTCAATCTTTTAAACAGTGATATCTATACCCCTGATATGCTGCCAAAGAAGTCAAAGAAAAAAGTTGACTGTAAATCTGATTTGAAGAATGTTATTGATATTTAACAAGATTGTATACAATGTACGCAATTTAGTACCACTTAAGTACCACTTATGAAATGAGTTTTTTTAAGAAAATACCCGAAAATGCCAGAATTGTACTAAAACCAGTACAAAAGTAAAATCCCCCAAATGCCTGATATATCAAGCATCTGAAGGACTTTGAGTTGGAGCCCTCAATCAGAGTCGAACTGATGACCTCATCCTTACCATGGATGCGCTCTGCCAACTGAGCTATGAGGGCATGGGGTTTGCCCGTTAAAACAGTGGAGCGGGTGAAGGGAATCGAACCCTCACAATCAGCTTGGGAAGCTGATGTTCTACCACTGAACTACACCCGCAAGTATTCTATTGCAACGGGCGAATTGTATTATAACATATTCGCTCTTTGATGTCCAGTATGCAAATCTTGTATTTTTTAAGGTGCCTAAGCTTGCATTCTGCCTTCTTCCAGATACTTTTCCAGCTTGCGTTTTACACGTTGAAGCGCATTGTCAATGGATTTTACGTGTCGGTCAAGATCTACGGCAATTTCCTGATAGGACCTGCCTTGCAGATAATTTGACAACACTTCCCATTCGAGGCCGCTGAGTATTTCTCCCATTTTCACTTCAATCCCGGCGAATTCCTCCCTGTTGATCATCATTTCCTCAGGGTCGCTGATATTCTCTTCGCTGATCACATCGAGAAGGGTACGATCTGAATCCTCGTCGAAAATCGGCTTATTGAGAGAAACATAAGAATTGAGTGGAATGTGTTTTTGCCGGGTGGCGGTCTTTATGGCTGTGATGATCTGTCTGGTGATACAAAGCTCGGCAAAGGCTCTGAAGGAGGATAGCTTGTCCCCTCTGAAATCCCTGATGGCTTTATACAGGCCGATCATACCTTCCTGAATGATATCTTCCCTATCTGCGCCAATAAGAAAATAGGTCCTGGCTTTTGCTCGGACAAAGCCCTTGTATTTATTGATTAAAAACTCTAAAGCCAGGGCATCTCCGGATTTTGCATCTCTGATGATTTCTTCGTCTACTGCTAGGTTATGGCTCAGCTGTGCCTCAGCGTTAGCATTTGGCTTCAAGAAAACGCCCCCTCTTAGTAATACATATCATTTGTACAAACAGGCAGGTGTATCGAATTATCACACCTAATTATACGTAACGCATACTTTTATGTCAAGCTAGAACTTGCCTCTGAGAAGTTCTTCAGGCCTTTCCAGCAATTCTGGCCTGATATGTGACTCAATGGCATTCTCTTGACTATGTTGGGAAATAATATCAATTTATATCTATTGACAGTTTCCGATTCCTATAGATACCCACCCTGTAAACAAATCTCTCAATATAGTTATCGGCAGTTTCGTTTTCTTTTGTATATGCAATTTTAATATTATCGACAAACACTCCTTTTCCTGACTTCCCTTTATCAGATAAATGTCGAACTCGATAATAATCTCGTTCTTTTTCAGTCCCTGATAGTTCGACATCATATCGGCGAGCCTGTCCTGCGGTCTTCCCGAGGCTCG
>WSSedL1CaDRAFT_10000694_pt1 | contig 22700 bp, 14 predicted proteins | sample WetSurSL1Cattail_FD_9464 | JGI IMG/M metagenome (IMG submission 9464)
TCTTCAATTTTAAGCACAAAAAAAGCCCGCCGGTATTCGGCGAGCTTTTGTATATTTTTATCTCTGATATAGAAATACAGGGCTACCTATTCCGATTTATGGGAAAAAGTTATACGCCACCACCAATTTCTATTCTGAGTTGTCTTGTTCATTGTTTTATTTTTGATTAATACAAAAAAAGAAATTAATTATTAGAAATGCAAGGATTGGTAAAAATAATTTTGGGGTAAAGGCGCAAAAACATAAATGGAAAAATTAGTAGAGCCATTTTTACTGTACTACCAATTTCAAAACCTTTACATCCTTATTTGTTTTTACTTTCACCAAGTATAGAGATGAAAAAAGGGAGGATGAGGTTGCGTTTATTGGTCAATTTTTTGCTTGCAGTCAGGTAATTAAATAAAAAGCCCGGTCCTTATTCAGAACCGGGCTATGATGTTTTATGAGAATCGTCTTTATGCTGCTTTCAACCTTTGGGCCTCTGTGCTTTCCAATTTGAGTTTGGCATAGTCGAGGGTTATTTGTAGTTGCTTGTCTTTAGGCATGTCGAACATAACGTCTATCATGATTGTTTCGCAAATAGAACGCAGTCCGCGTGCGCCTAGCTTAAATTCAATGGCTTTATCCACTATGAATTCGAGTACATCGCTGTCAAACTCAAGCTCTACGTCATCCATGATGAACAACTTTTTATATTGCTTGATAATTGCATTTTTAGGCTCCGTGAGGATTGCCAGCAATGCATCACGTTCAAGCGGATCCAGGTATGTAAGCACTGGTAAGCGACCTATAATTTCGGGGATTAGTCCGAATGATTTCAGATCCTGGGGTGCTATGTATTGCAGAAGGTTGCTGCGATCGATGGTTTCGGTATCTTTGATTGCCGAATATCCAACTACTTTGGTGTTTAACCGCTGAGCGATTTTTCTCTCAATGCCGTCAAAAGCGCCACCGCAAATGAACAGTATGTTCTTGGTATCTACCTGGATCATTTTTTGTTCAGGGTGTTTACGGCCTCCCTGTGGAGGAACATTTACCGACGCGCCTTCAAGAAGCTTAAGCAAGCCTTGTTGCACACCTTCGCCTGAAACATCGCGGGTTATAGATGGGTTATCGCCTTTACGGGCTATTTTATCAAGTTCGTCAATAAATACAATTCCTTTTTCAGCTGCTTCAACATTATAATCCGCAACCTGCAATAAACGCGAAAGAATACTTTCCACGTCCTCACCCACATAACCAGCTTCGGTAAGCACTGTAGCATCTACAATGGTAAATGGAACATGTAAAATTCTGGCAATTGTACGAGCCAAAAGTGTTTTACCAGTACCTGTAGCACCTACCATGATAATGTTCGACTTTTCAATCTCTACATCGTCATCTGCTTGTTTGGTCTGCAATAAACGTTTATAGTGGTTGTATACGGCAACTGAAAGGTACTTTTTAGCCGTATCCTGCCCTATCACATATTCATCAAGATGTTTCTTAATTTCGGCAGGTTTCAGTAATTTAATCTGATTAAGGTCAAATTCCCCGCGTTTTTTGAACTCTTCGGCAACAATACCATAGGCCTGTTCGGCACATGTATCGCATATATGACCGGTTTGACCTGCTATTAAAAGGTTAACCTGGTTTTTTGTTCTACCGCAAAAGGAACATTTGTCAACTGGCATTATTTCTTATTATTCTTGTTATTTTTCTGGCGTATCAATATATCGTCAATGATTCCATACGCTTTTGCTTCTTCCGAAGTCATCCAGTAATCACGATCAGAGTCTTTTTCAACTTTTTCGAAATCGTTACCTGTATGTTCGGCAATGATATGGTATAACTCCTGTTTTAGTTTTACGATTTCTCTTACGGTTATCTCAAGATCCGAAGAAGTACCCTGAGCACCACCGCTTGGTTGGTGAATCATAACCCTGGAATGTTTCAGAGCAGTTCGTTTTCCCTTAGCTCCGGCGCACAACAATACAGCGCCCATAGATGCTGCCATGCCTGTACAAATAGTAGCTATTTCAGAACTAATCCACTGCATGGTATCGTAGATTCCTAAACCAGCATGAACCGATCCCCCCGGGGTGTTAAAGTAGATTTGTATGTCCTTATGAGGATCCACAGAATCTAAAAAAAGCAACTGTGCCTGAATAATGTTCGCAACATCATCATCAATGGGTAAGCCCAGAAAGATGATTCTGTCCATCATTAAACGTGAAAACACATCCATTTGAGCAACATTTAACTGACGTTCCTCAATAATGGTAGGTGAAATATAGCTATTTGTAACTGTTTGAAATCTATGTAGTTGCAAACTGCTTATGCCTTGATGCTTCGTTGCATACTTCTTAAATTCGTCGTGGTTCATAATTAGTTACAATTATATTGTTCAATATATTTAGATTAAGAGTTAAAGTTAGCAAATAATTGCTTTACTAAAAACTTATTCCAGTTACCTATTCGCTTGCCTGATTACTTTCTTCAAAAAGTTTATCAAATTCTTCCGATGTAATGTCTTTACTTTGGATGGTAACCGCTTCGCGGACAAATTCAATCACTTTGTCTTCAAACTTGCGTTCAAACATACGGCGGCGATCATCATCGCGTTTTAACGATTCCTCCGCGTAATTAGTAACATGTTCGTCGGGAACGTTGAACATACCATATTGTTCAAATTGCATACGTGTTTGGGCCTTTGCAAATTCGAGGATTTCCTCGTCGCTTATTTTAAGGTCATTCTCTTTTACAATTTTATTCTGGATCAGCTGCCACTTCAGGTCCCGTTCAAATTTTGGGAATTCCTGATCAAGTTGCTCAGCTGTATACTTACCTTCATTTGAAATTACAATCCACCTTTTGAGGAAATCAACAGGAAGGTTAAATTCAACCTTTTTAAGCAGCAGTTCTTTGGTGTCCATCCTGAATTTGTAATCACTTTCCCGGGAAAGGTTGGCCTTGATTTCATCTTCTATTTTTACCCGAAACTCATCTTCCGACTTAACATTACCTTCACCATAGATCTTGTCAAATAATGATTGATCAATGATCGATTTTTCAAATTTTGAAATGGTTGCAATCGTTAACAGGAAATCAGAATTATTATCTGCGATTTCTTCCTTCTTGCGATGAAGAATGGTTGCTAATTCAACGTCATTGGGATATGCTTTACGCAAATTAAACTTAACAACATCGTTCTGTTTAAGTGTAAGCAATTCTTTCTTTATTTCTTCATCTTTCAAAAATTCAAGGTAAATTGTTGATTCCGTAGTACTAATGCCATTGTCTTTAACTGTTCCGTCATCATTTAACTCAACTAAAGTACCTTTCAGCATTTCCTTACCGTCCTCAATAGATTCGCAAGTTTTGAATGCGCCATATCTGCGGGCGTAATTGTCTAAATAAGTATCAATGAGTTTCTCGTTAGGCAAAATATTAAAGGAAGTACATTTGTCTTTTTTCGTAAGTTTTAATTCGAATTCAGGCGAAAGACCAAGTTCAAATGCAAATTCAAATTCAGTTTGGGTTTCCCAGTCAATTTCCTTTTGTTCCTTTTCGCTTGGTAAAGGATCGCCTAGAATATGTATGTGCTCATCATGAATATATTTCATTACATTTTCAGACAAAACTTTATTAATCTCTTCAACCATAACGGTTTTCCCATATAGCTTTTGTATGAGTCCGGCAGGAACTTTGCCAGGTCTAAAGCCATCTATGCGAGCCTTTTTCCTGTAGTCACCAAGGACTTGTTCTACTTTGGATTCGTAATCTTCCTTGGTAATTTGAACTTTTAGAACTGCGTTTAAATCATCCTTTAACTCTTTCGTAATGTTCATCGCACTGATTTTAAAAAAATAAAGTTAATCATTTTACAAAAAAAAGCCTAAACTATCGAAAAATGGATCGTTAGTTAAGGCGTTACCTAAATTAAGTGCGGATGAAGGGACTCGAACCCCCACGCCCGTGGGCACAAGATCCTAAGTCTTGCGCGGCTACCAATTACGCCACATCCGCATTTTAAAAATCGCTGCAAAGGTATTCATTTTTTGTTTTGTATGAAAACTCAAGCCAAAAATAAATCAATTAAAATAAATCGACATCATGTTAAATGCTTATATCCCTATCATTATTTGGCATTTTCTTTAATAAATAAAAATTTAAGGTATACATAAAAAACTTTTTGCTAAAAATGTTATTTGTACATTTGAAGGTTTAATAGTTAACTAAACTGCCTTGTTTTAATTACAGTGCCGTGATTGGTAAATTAAAAGTCTATAAACTAAGTAGGTACAGGATTTTAATTGTAAGTTTTTTTTTATCGTTATTGGTGCTTTCCTGCCCCAAAAAGCAACCTTCAAAAGTTGTTGTACTAAATAAAGAAGCTGTAAACCATAAAGATACAACTGATGGAAACGACATCATTAAACAACTTAAATTAGCCTTTCTGGATTCCGCTTATCAATATGAAAAAAATCAGCAATTCGAGCAGGCAATTGTTTATTATAAAAAAGCTAGTGATTATTATAGAAGCAAGAGCAAATGGGATGGTTATATTTGGACACTAAACAAACTGGGTTATTGCTACACTTCGATACACAAAATAGATAGGTCTGGTTATTATTTAAATCAGGCGCTGAACATAGCGTTAGCGAAGATACCGGAACAGAAAAACCTTCTGGGATACATTTATTATTCCTTCGGATGGTATTATGATGAACGAAATGATCCTGAAAAATTAATAGAGAGTTTTAATAAAGCTCTGAAATATTGGAATTATCATGGGTTTAAAACTTATTTCTGCTACCTGGAATTAGGCTGTTATTATCTAAGGATATTTAATGATTATAAAAAGGCACATGAATACTTTTTGAAGGCGCTTAAAATTGAAGAAAACGATCCAAAACCTGATAAAAGACATCTTGCCAATTGCTACTATTACATAGCCATTGTAAATAATAATACAGGAGATTTCGCCAAGGCCGATTCATATATTCATCAGGCAATTAACTTAAACACAAGTATTAAAAGCTATGGTAACCTTGAAGCAGATTACGCTGCTTTGGGAATATTACAATACGACATGGAAAGATATGATCGTGCCATTGAAAACTACAAAATAGCTATCGAATTGAACGTTGATCATAAAGGAGATATCCTTAATCTGGCTTATTATTTTTCTGATATTGCGGGCGCTTACATGAAAAATGGACAATTATCCGAAGCTATCAGGTATTATAAAAAAGCTATCCCTTTGCTTCAAAACAATGACGTTACTTCAGTTTTAGGGTTAAATGATGTGTATGTAAATATGGGGGAGGCTTATCGTATTTTAAACATGAAGGATTCAACAGTATTTGTTTATCATAAATGCATAAATGTTATCAGTCATTTTTTCAATCCAAATCATCCGGTAATGTCTGGTGCTTATAAATCAATTGGTGAATTTTATGAGGAAAATAACCAATTGGATTCCGCACTGCATTATTTTCAATTGGTCATTATTGCCAATTCTCAAAAATTCAAAAATTCAAATGTAAGTATGAACCCTACTTTTGCTCAAATTGGGTTTTCTGCTTCCATTTCTGAAATACTGGAACATAAAGCCGATGTGCTTATGCAACTATACCGTCTTAACCGATCGAACAAAAGATATCTTTTAACAGCAATGAATTCTTATGGATTATGTGATAGTTTAATGACGAGGCACAAGCAAATATTAGAATACGAAAATTCAAAGCTTAGATTTAACGAGTTTTACCATAAAGTTTACGAAAAATATCTTGCATGTATATTTGAGATTTACACAATCACTAAAAACGATAGTTATATCTCATTTGCCCAGTATATTATGGAAAAGAACAAGGCTGAGCTTTTACAAAGCGCTCTTAAACAAACTGAAGCGTTAAACAGTTTTGGAATACCAGATAGTGTCCGTGAAAAGATGGAAACCCTGAACAGGAAAATAATTCACCTCGAAAAATCAAAATCAGAAAATAACGCTGCTACTCAAAAAAACGAAATACAAAAAGAAATTTTTGATACCCGTAGGAATTTGGAAAAATTTAAAGAGTACCTTGAAAAAGAATTCCCTGTTTATTTCAAATATAAATATCAAACAAACCAACAAAGTCTGAATGACATTCGAAAACTGTTAACCAACTGTCAGGAATTAATTGAATATTTTCAAGGAGATAGTTCAATATATGCCATTGCGGTAACTAAAGAAAAAAGCTTATTTGTTAAATTTAAACACGATCAGAAACTGGATACGCTAATTGCTGCTTTCCAAAAAACCATTTCTATAAATCCGGATTTTACTTCTTTAGAAACCAATTATCAATTATTTGTAAAATACAGCTTCCAGTTGTATAATATATTGGTTAGAAACCTGATTGCGAGAAAGGATAGGAGAGTTCCCGAAATTAAACAATTAATAATTATACCGGATGGATTATTTTCACTCATCCCATTTGAAGCTTTGATTGATACTTTTCCCAATCAGAAGCAAAGTGACTTTAAAAATTTACCATATCTTATTAAATCATATACAATAAGTTACGGGCATTCAACTTATATGATTTTTAATAAAATGGGTAATCGAAAGCCCCCTCTGTCCAATGTTCTGGCTTTTAGCGAGGCAAAAACTCCAAGCGATAGCCCCGTTTTATCACAAAATCCTTTATCGTTGTATGGCACAGCAAGTGAATTAAATGAAGTACATAAATACATGGATGGGACGTTTTTTTATGGGAAGAATGCCACTGAATCCAAGTTCAAATCTCTCGCCCCTAATTATAAAATCATCCATTTGGCATTGCATGGTGGTGCTGATGTGAAAAATCCGGGTAATAGTAAAATTTTCTTTACCTCAGGAGGTGATAATGAAGATGGCATTTTATTTGATTATGAACTATATGCATTGCAATTGAAAGCCAATTTAACAATTCTAAGTGCTTGTGAAACAGGTGTAGGAAAATATTATAAAGGTGAAGGTATTTATAACATGGGACGCGGATTTATATATGCAGGATGTCCGGCAGTTGTTATGAGCTACTGGAAAATAAATGACAGGATTACAGCAAATCAAATTGGCTATTTCTATCAAAATTTAAAAGAAAAAAGAACTGTCAATAGTGCTTTGCGGATGGCTAAATTAGAATACCTTAGTCATTCAGATAATATCACAGCCCATCCGGTTAATTGGGCTTCCTTAAATGCCTGGGGTAAAACTGATATGCTCATTGAGAAAGATTCGAAAGTTACAACTTGCCTTTTTGCTGGTGGCTTTTTGATTGCATTGATGTTGATATTTAAAAACCGCCGTAAACTGAAAGATATATTATTTAATTTTCTTTAAAATTTTGATCGCTTCTTGTGTATAATAATTTTGCGTTTCTGATAAATCCTTAAAATACTTAACAGCCAGGCTGGTTTTATTTTCTTTCAGATAACAAATTCCAAGATACCACTTTACTTGGTCATTAATAGAAGGGTGCTTATCAAGCAATGATAACAGGTTTCTCTCAGCTTTTTCACTATCATTAATAGAAATATACGAAATAGCAAGGTAAAACACTATAGTTGGATCTTTTTCAAAATCAGGAGCTTTCTTAAATAATTCAATAGCTTTTATATAATTCTTTCTATCGTATTCTGCAAATGCCTTTTGAACCATGGTCAAATTATCGTCTTTAAATCTCATAGCTGGATGTGCAATGTTTGGGTATGGTTCAAAGCTTGACTCAAATAATTCTTTACCATTATTTTTTTGACCGCTCTTTGGGAAAAAATAAAGAGAACCCATTATGAATAAGAACAGACAAGCGGCCGCAATGTAATATGAGTAATCTGAAAGGACTTTTGCAATAATCGTTTTTTTCTTCTTCTTTATTTTTTGTAAATCATTTTCGATTCGTTTGATTTTCTCTAATGCATCAGCTCTTGCTGAATAACGAATGCCGGCAACAACTAGCTTAACTTGTTCTAGCCTGGCTCGAAATTGATCATCTGCCTGTAACTTTTGTTCAAAGTCTTTTAGTTCCTGATCAGAAAGAACTCCTTTCAGGTACTCATCAAAGGTATCTAAATCTTGTTGTTTCATTTAACGACTATATATTTGAATATTTGCAGTTTGTTGTTCAAAAATTCTTTTTAGTCTAAGGAGGCACCGGTATTTTTGATTTTTTACAGTTCCCTCGTTTTTATAACTCATAGATTCACAAATTGATTCAAGGGTCTTTTGTTGATAATAAAACATTTCTAAAATTTTCCTACAAGGCTCACCCAAAATTTTTAAGCTCTCTCGTATCTTTTTTAAATCATGCTCATAGCTCACGGCATCGTCACGGGTATATTCTTCATAATGCATGAGCGGGAAGCCTTCATTAGTATCAAATATTTCTCTATATCGCTTATATTCAGAGTATTTATTTTTTCCTATCGAAAACAAATATGTTTTAAAACTACATGTAAAGTCAGTCAACATGTTATTTTGCATATTTTCAAGAATAGCGAGAAATGAATTCTGATAAATTTCTAACGCTTCATCACTCTTACAATCGTAATTTTTGGTTAACCAAGCTACAAATTCAATACGATAATTTTTGTAGGTTTTAACCAAAACAGATTCATCTCCATTCTTCAACTTCTCAAAAATGAGAGAATCCTTCATTGACATGGGACAAATGTTTTATAAATAATAGTAATACAAAAAGTTATATGCTGCGAATATAAAAATAAAAATTTCTTCATTCAAATAATAATTTAATTTTTTGGGCAGCTTCTGCTTGTCCCAGACAGACTGACCAACCATTCTGTTAAATTATTATAAAGCCTATAACCATTGAAAGAACATGTTGTTAAGAAACTCCCCTTCGTCGGTTAGGAGAAGGGGAGTAACACACAATTAACTAACTAACTATTTATAGATATTACACCTACTTGCTTTAAGTTTTTTAAAGAACTTTCTGTTAAGAAACTCCCCCGGCTAAAAGCCTAAGGGGAGTTATCAACAATTACTAACTAAACTAACTATTTATAGATATTACACCTACCTATATTTTTAAAAGAACTTTCTGTTTAAAAACCCCCCTCTTTTATATTTGGCCGAGAGGGGAGTTAATCAATTAACTAACTAATTATTAAGGTATGGCCTACTTGTACCTTCATAAATTTCATTATTGCTTAATTACACCTATCGATATTAAAATCAGCCCAAATTAGAGCGTGATCGGAGGCTTGGGTTGATTCGTTTGTAATTGTATCAAAGTGTTTAACTTGTCCATTATTAAATATGCCTCGCCGTTCTATTCCAATATTGGTTAATTTGCCATAAAGAGGCATTGAAACTAGCAGATAATCGAGTTGAGTATCCTGATCCAAATAGGTTCCTTTCGATCCATCAATATTGTCCACTACATTGATTATATTTTTATTAGACAATAAGGGTTGTAGTGGTGCATGATCCGGAGTATCATTAAAATCGCCTGATACAATCACAAAATCTTTCTTGAGATCATATTTCTTTAAAATCTCATTCACCTTTTCAGCTTGTTTTTTTCTTTTTATATCATTCTCTTTTTCAGAACCGTATCCATTGCTTTTGAAATGATTGCACAAAACATATAACTTTTGATTGCTGTTCAGGGTTATTTCATATTCAGCACAATCCCTGTTGAAAGTTTTGTGGTAGTTGCCATTTAACTTATATGTTTCAAACATATGAGATTTAAAATTAGTGATGGCATAGTTGGAATAAAGTCCTAGTTCAATTCCGCTTGTGTCGTTCCCATCAAATGCCATGTTGTATTTGAAATGGTTATTTAAAACATGTTTATTAAAGTTGTCGAGAGCGTATCTGTTTTCTACTTCTACTACGCACATTAAATCAGGTTTAACTTCATTAATAACCCGCCCTGTGTTTTGGTAAGCCAGGTTATCAACTGGAATTTTGATTAACTCGACCCATCCTTTCCAATCTTTACATCCTTTTGCATGAAGTATGATGTCTTTTCCATCCTTACTGATTGAATAAAGTTGCCCTTTAATCTGATTAATAATGAAAAAATTGTTATTTGATTTCGGCAAGAAATATTTTTCAAGTAACGACACGATTACATTATTAACTGGTTTATAATCTGAGTTTTTGAGAAGCTTATTTAGTTCTTTGATATCGTCGAAAACCGATGATGTTTTTTTGGAAAACCCTTCAATTTCTAGCACTTTAGCTCGTTCAAACAAATTATTGACATTATAGGTTGCAATTCTCATGGTTTTATAAAGTTTAAAAAGTAAGTTTTAATAGTCTTATATATTAATGATAAAACATGCAAAAGGTCACCCATCAAAAGACAACTATTTTCAAAAAAAATGACATTTATTTTATAATATCCTTTTAATTAGGTATTTATAAAATGATATTTTTCTAATCGCAAAATCTGAATATTAATTAAATTGATTAATTAGTTTTAAATAAATAACTTATAATTAATATTTTATATTTACAAAAACGGTAAAAACATGATAAGTTAAACTTTTTGAGCCTTTAGGTAATATTTTAATATATAACACTATACGGTCAATAAGAAAAAGTTTCTTGATTTTCATAGGGTAAAAAGCTTCTCGAAAATCATAATATCAGAATCAGACAGTTTAAAACTGCTCTAAATTCGCCCGGGATTGAAATATTATTAAAAAAATTTTTACATAAATAAAAAATAAAGCCATGAAAAATAAAGTCAATATTTTTAGGATATGTGTCGGTTTGCTTGCCTTATTAGTTGTTGCTCCGGCATGGTCACAAAACCAGGAATCTGTAATAGCAATAAAAGGGAAACTGGTAGCTCAGGACACAAAAAAACCTGTTGTATTTGCCCATATTTACATTGCAAATACTAATATCGGAACAATTTCAAACGGCGAAGGTGAGTTCATTCTTAAAATTTCCAAATCCGCCCAAACAGGTGTAATTAAAATATCATCGATGGGTTATAAAACGCTCTCCTATAATTTAAATGAATTCAAGTCCATAACAAACGACATCAGCATGATTCCTGAGATTATAAACTTACAGGAAGTAATTGTGCGAACCAACGATCCTCTATCACTTATTCGTGGTGCTATCAAAAATATCTCAGAAAATTATGGCACCACTCCTTTTAATTGTACTGCTTTTTATCGTGAATCGGTTATGCAAAACAAACAATATGTTGGTGTTGCTGAGGCAGTGCTAAATATCTATAAATCACGTTATAACAATGATCTGGAGACCGATAGGGTAAAGGTTTTTAAAGGTCTTAAAAGCCAGGATAGTAAACGGATGGACACCTTGGTATTCAAGTTACAGGGAGGTCATTATGTTGCTATGTTGCTTGATATGGCGAAGAATCCGGAATCGTTTATGCTCGATCAGTATTTTAATGATTATGATTATAAGCCTGTAACTGTTACCAATGTTGAAGACCGAGAAACTTATATTATAGAATTTTCGCAGAAGAAAGATGTTCAGATGCCTTACTATGATGGACGGATTTATTTAGATGTTAATACATTAGCTATTAAAAAAGTGGAATTTGGAATAAGTCCATTTGGTTTAAAGTTTGCCGACACATACCTGGTAAAGAAAAAACCTGCAAATACAAATGTTAAAACGGCAAGTGCCAATTACATGGTTGATTATAGGGAGGTTAATGGGAAATGGATGCTCAATAATGTCCATTATGAAGTAAAATTTAAAGTTGACAAAAAACACCACTGGTTTAGTAAAATTTATACCTCAACCGTTGATTTAGCTATAACCAACAAAGACACTGTAAATATTACCAAGTATAAAACGAGTGAAAGCTTGCGACCAAACGAAATTTTTGTAGATAACCTTAGTACACAATACGATGAAAGTTTTTGGGGACCTTATAATATTATCAAACCTGAGGAACCAATTGAAGAAGCTGTAGAGCGCATTGCAAAACGCATGAAAAAGCTTCAAAATAATTAATAAAATACTAAACTACTACTTTTCAAAGATTAAGTTAGTCAATAGTTAGTTGTTAAAAGGTTGTGCCAGTTGGAAAACAGCGCAACCTTTTGTTTTTTTAGAAGTATTAATAATTTCGCAATTCAAAATTCTTGCCCAGATACACTCTTCTTACATGTTCATCTTCAGCTAATTCCTTAGAAGTTCCAGCCATCATTATTGAGCCTTCAAATAATAAATAAGCTCTGTCAGTTATTGAAAGTGTTTCGTGTACATTATGATCGGTAACCAAAATGCCAATATTCTTATCCTTAAGTCGTGCCACAATCATTTGAATATCTTCCACAGCAATAGGATCAACGCCTGCAAAAGGTTCGTCCAGTAAAATAAATTTTGGATTAATGGCCAGGGCACGGGCAATTTCAGTTCGTCTGCGCTCTCCACCTGACAATTGATATCCTTGGCTCTTGCGAATTTTGGTTAATCCAAACTCCTGAAGTAACATTTCCACTCTCTCCTGTTGGTCCTGCTTATTCATGGGTGTCATCTCAAGCACTGCTCGTATATTGTCTTCAACAGAAAGTTGACGAAACACACTTGCTTCCTGAGCTAGATACCCAATTCCCTTTTGAGCACGCTTATAAACAGGCTCTCTGGTGATATCCACATCGTCCAGAAAAATCTTTCCTTCATTGGGTGCTATCAGTCCTACAATCATGTAAAACGAAGTGGTTTTACCAGCGCCATTTGGACCCAGTAAACCAACAATTTCACCTTGGTTAACTTCGAATGAAACACCTTTTACAACTACTCTGGAGCGATAGCGCTTTACAAGATTTTCGGTACGTAATTTCATGAGAAAAAATTAGTTATTAAATTGGATTAGTGTAACTTACATTTGTTTCAAACCATGAGAGTTTCATTTTATCCAGTATGTTTTCAAGTTCCAAATTTAATGATTAAGTCAGAAATAATTCAAATACTGCGTTTGGTTAAAAATATCCCAACCAATTAATCACTCGAGGGTACAATTTTATTTCTTTTGTTATAAATAATCGCAGAAATTACAATACTTACCTCATAAAGAGCTATTAATGGTATGCTTACAAGAGTTTGGCTAAAAACGTCAGGTGGTGTTATAATAGCAGCAATTATCAAAATCACAATAATAGCATGTTTACGGTATTTTCTCATAAATTGAGGAGTTAACAAGCCAATTTTACTAAAGAAATATGCCAATATTGGTAACTCAAACACAAATCCGCTTGCCAATGTAACGGAAGCAACTGTAGAAAAATAGGAAGTAAGATTAATCTGATTCTTTATTTGATCACTTACAGAGTAAGTTCCTAAAAAATGAAGGGAAAATGGCACAATCATATAATAACCAAAAACAATGCCAAGTATAAACAAAAAAGATATTGCAAACACAGCTCCTCTTGCATTCTTTCTCTCATTTTGATGAAGTGCAGGGGCAATAAATCTCCAAAATTCCCAAAAAACAAAGGGCGAAGCAATAATTAGTCCAGCGACCATTGAAACCATCATATCAACAGAAAACTGTCCTGACATACTTATGTTAATCAGATCCAGTGGCTTATTGTTGATACACAAACTAGGTGAATTGATCAATCCTCCTAGTTTACAAAGCATTCTGTTAGTAAAAAAATCTGAATTTTTAGGAGCCAGTAAAATATAATCAAAAATAATTTTGCTGTATATATAAGCAACAATGGCAAAAAATGCAATTGCCAATACTGATCGAATAATATGCCATCTTAATTCTTCAAGATGCTCTAAAAAAGTCATCTCTCCTTCATTACTTTTTTTTTCCATATAAAATTAGGTCAAAATACAGCCTCCTGAATACTTTGGCAGAGTAATTGTTATGAATAATTAAGCCCTTTTTTTTACTAAACTTTAATGAAATTAATAACGTATTAGGGTTTCAATAAAATTTTTTATAAATTTAGGTACAAATGTATTTATTTTTTGAAGCAAAATTTGACACGAAAAAGTATTTTGCAGCCTGAAAGTTGAATTAACTATCTTTGGCTGATTTAAAAAAAAGAAAATTGAATTTAGCCGTAATTTAAATGAAGAAAAAATAAATGGGAACTGGGGTAGATATTTCGCTGGTTGATCATCTTAAAAAATATTTTGGTTTTACTACTTTCAAAGGAAATCAGGAAGTTATTATCAAAAATGTTTTAAATGGTAATGATACGTTTGTTTTAATGCCTACAGGAGGTGGTAAATCTCTTTGCTATCAGCTTCCAGCATTGATCATGGACGGTACTGCTATTATTATTTCTCCTTTGATTTCTTTGATGAAAAATCAAGTGGATGCCATGCGCAGTTTTAGTGTTGATGATGGGGTAGCTCATTTTCTAAACTCATCGCTAACTAAAGCTCAAATAACAAAAGTAAAAGAAGATATCCTTAGCCGACGCACTAAAATGCTTTATGTTGCGCCTGAATCGCTTACTAAAGATGAAAACGTAGCATTTCTGAAACAAATTACCATTTCATTTTATGCAATAGACGAGGCCCATTGTATCTCTGAATGGGGTCATGATTTTCGCCCGGAATACCGGCGTATTCGTCCAATTATTAATGAAATTGGCAATGCACCAATTATTGCCCTCACAGCTACAGCAACGCCAAAAGTACAGCACGATATACAAAAGAATCTGAGCATGTTGGATGCATTGATCTTCAAGTCGTCATTCAACAGACCTAACCTATACTACGAAATCAGGCCTAAAGTAAATGCTTCCAAAGAAATTATCAAGTACATCAGAAATAATGCGGGTAAATCTGGCATTATTTATTGCCTGAGCCGTAAAAAGGTTGAAGAACTTTCCGAAATACTACGTGTAAACGGCATTAAAGCGCTTGCTTACCATGCGGGCATGGATGCAGTAACCCGTGCCGATAACCAGGACAAATTTTTGATGGAGGAATGCGATGTTATTGTTGCTACCATAGCCTTTGGTATGGGTATTGACAAGCCGGACGTGCGATATGTTATTCACTATGACATACCAAAAAGCCTTGAAGGGTATTATCAGGAAACTGGTCGTGCCGGTCGCGACGGAGGCGAAGGTAATTGCGTAACTTTTTACAGTTACAAGGATATTCAGAAACTGGAAAAATTTATGCAAGGAAAACCTGTGGCCGAACAGGAAATTGGCAGGCACCTTCTTCTGGAAACAACGGCATATGCAGAATCGGCATTATGTCGTCGTAAAATGCTGCTTCACTATTTTGGGGAGGATTATCCAACAGCAAATTGCGAAAATTGTGACAATTGCTTGCATCCTAAAATACAATTTGAAGGACAGGAGTTTATGGAACAGGCCCTCGAGGCTATTCTTATTGTAAAAGAAAAATTCAAGACTGACCATATAGCCAATGTCCTGGCAGGAAACATGGACAGTGCCATTAAGTCATACAAACATCATAAACTCGAAATTTTTGGTTCCGGAAGTGAAAAGAATAATAAGTTCTGGAATTCAGTAATCCGTCAGGCACAGGTTTCTCACTTTGTCCAAAAAGATATTGAAAATTATGGTTTGTTGCGGCTCACTCCGCTAGGACATGAGTTTTTGGAGCACCCTTATCCTATTCTTCTTTGTGAGGACCATGAATATTCAGATGAGGAAGATGAAGAAATGTCTATGAATGGTGGCAGAACCAGTGCTGTTGACCTGGAACTATTCAATATATTAAAGGATTTACGAAAAAAGATTTCGAAAGTCAAGAATCTACCTCCATTTGTAATTTTTCAGGACACTTCCTTGGAAGACATGGCTATTCAATATCCAATCACCATGGAAGAGCTACAAAATATTGTGGGTGTGGGAGTTGGGAAGGCTCAGCGATATGGAAAAGAATTCCTCGATTTGATTAAGACTTATGTTGAGGAAAAGGAAATTATCCGCCCACAGGATATGGTTGTAAAATCGGTGGTTAATAAATCAGGACTCAAAGTTTACATTATACAGGCCATTGATCGCAAAATGTCCCTTACCGATATTTGTGGTGCTAAGAATCTTGAAATGAGCGATTTGCTTAACGAAATTGAAGCCATCGTTAACTCAGGAACTAAATTAAATATCGATTATTTTATTGATGAAGTTCTTGACCAGGATCATCAGGAAGAAATATATCAGTATTTTAGAGAAGAAGCTGAAACCGAATCCATTGAGGAGGCTATGAAGACGCTAAGTGAAGATAATTACAACGAAGAAGAAATAAGACTTATGCGGATTAAGTTCATATCGGAATTAGGGAATTAACTGATGATACAAAGGATGTGATAAATTGAAAATCCTTGGTTTTTTTAATTCTATTTAATTAACTTGTTTGGCATGAATAGTTTATGGCTAATTTAAACTGGTCAATCAGTGCTTGATACGAATTTATTAGATTTTCGTCTATGCCATATTCACCCAAATCCTTCATAAACAATTGTATCTGATTGAGAAACGAATCGCATTTGTTCAATAAGTCAGTATCCTCTATTAAGAATAGTTCATCTGGGACAAAGCTATACATACCTTGCAAGTCAGACTGCTCCTCAAGTAATGCAAAAGCCGTTATCTTTCTCGATAACAATAAAGTGTTTTTTATTAACAATTCTCGCATTATCTTGTATTGATTGTCAGACATTTTTGAATTTATTAGAATTTAGTTGCTGAATCTTGGTCAAGGCTGAAAAGGCGATAAGAAAGTTACATTTAAGTAACCAAAAACTTTTTAGTAAAGTTACTCCATTGTTAATAATAATAATAATTTCACTCAAGAAAGTTATAAACAGTCAATTACCTTTTCATGCAGTAATACCTGACTGATTTATAAAAGCATTCATGCTTCTAAGTAGAACAAATTTGCTAATTGGCTTAGAAACATAGTCATCAAAACCCGAATCTAATAGCAATTTTCGATCATTGCTCATAGCGTAGGCCGTTTGGGCAATAATTGAAAGGTTAGGTCGTAATTTTTTGAGCTTTTTAGCTACTTCAAATCCATCCATTTGTGGCATTTTTATATCTAACAACACCAGGCATATTTCAGCATGTTTTTTAACTTGCTCAAAAACCTCTTTCCCATTAGTTGCTCTGATAATGTTAATATTGGTTGATGACAATAATTCTTTGATGTATAGAAAATTTAGCTCGTCATCTTCCACCACTAATACTTTTTTTTGATTCCAGTCATAATTCTCTTGTTGGAACGAAACGTTAGCCGTTACTTCAGTGTGTAAGGTTGATTTGAAAGGGACGGTGAAGTATAAGGTAGAACCTTTCCCTAATGCGGATTTTACTGAAATATTACCGCCTAACAATTCAACTAATGCTTTTGAAATAGAGAGCCCAAGCCCTGTACCTCCATACTTTGATGCATCATTGGCTTCAACTTGTCGAAACCGTTCAAAAATGAGCTGATGATGTTCCTTGGCAATACCAATCCCCGTATCGCTTACATAAAATTCGAGAAACGATTCTTTACATTTATATCCGAAAGTAATATGGCCTTTATGGGTGTATTTAAAGGCATTGTTTAATAAGTTATTTACTATTTGACGCAATCGTGTGTCATCAGTTATTATTTCGCTTTCATGATCCATTAATCCTACTTCTGTGTAAAGATTTATCTGGTTTGTTAAAGCTTGAGCTTTATAAAGCGATTCGGTTTCATAGATTAATTCGTTTATATTGACAGTTGTAAAGTTCAGGTTGACTTGTCCTGCTTCTATTTTTGAAATGTCAACAATATCATTAATAATATTTAAAAGCTGATGAGAGCTGCTATTAATTATATGAGTGTATTGCAAAAGTTTTTCCTTTTCCAAATCAGGACGCATCAATAGCTCTGTAAACCCTATGATACCATTCATAGGTGTGCGTATCTCGTGGCTTAGATTAGCTAAAAAAGCCGATTTTAGCCGATCTGCCTGTTCCGCGCGTTCTTTAGCTTTCATTAATTCTTTATTAATATGCTGTATCCTTTGATTACTTGACAGCAATTCTTCATTTACGGACAGATATTCTTCATTCTGGTTCCTTAGAAGCATTTCATTATCAAGCAATGCTTCCTGAATTTTTTTCATTTCGGTGATATCATGCACCACAATTAATAACGCAGGTTCCCCTGAATATTTTATAGGCATCGTTGTCAACATTACGTCCAGCACTTCACCATCTTTTCTAAGAATTTTCATTTCAATGGTCGGGTTGTGCAAACCTTTTTGAAGGTTCTTAAGGCGTTCAACCATCATGTACCTGGAATCTGCATGTATTGTCTCAAAAATATCATGTCCAATCAAATCATGCGCTTCTGAAAATCCTAATAGTTCCACTGCCGCTTGGTTGAGGTAAGCATATTTCCCGTGTCTTGCCACTGCAATCGGGTTAGGCGAATAATCAACCAATGTCTTATAACGTTCTTCACTCTCTATTAATGCTAGTTCAGCAAATTTTCGTTCTGTTATATCAATACCATAATTAATAAGAAGTTCCTGGTTTTCAAGTAAAACAAATTGTGAGGTATTTTCAACTATAGCTTCAGTACCTTTGGAAATATTAACTAACGTAGTTTGATATGTATATGTCAAATGCTCTTTTGTTTTTGACCATATTTCATTCCAGCGTTCAGGACTTCCCAGAGGATTAAAGTCCCATATCTTGTAGTTATGCCTATTTTCAAATGTACATCCCATCATGCGACAGGCAGTTTTGTTCATGTATTGGATAGAACCTTCTGCATCCAACCAAATTACGGTATATGTCGCATTATCAAGACAATATCTATAAACAAATAACTCTTCGGCGATTTGTCCCACCTTATTTTGACTAAGGCTTTCATTTTTAGCCAATTTCTTTGCATAAAAATGCTTTTGGAATGGATTCAATGTAAACTTTTTCATAACCTGTTTTTAAACTGGTCTCTTCTTTGCAATTATCAATAACGGATCAAAATAGGAGTAAAATACTTTATATGAATATCTTGCAAGAAACCAATGTTTGAAAAATCTATCTCTTAAATGAGAAGATATTTATAAATTTAATTAATTTATAGGTAAATAAAAAGAAAACCAAATCTCATTTTTCAAGAAAAATCATTTTTAAGTATTTCCCGCCATCAAAATGAGTATTTACACGAATAATTTAAAGAACAGAAGACTTTAACTTAGATGGATGTATTTTTTTAAGACTAGCTCGATAAGTTAGATCAAAAACGGAGGACTTTTGTATGAGAAATTTTACGATTAGAAATAAATTGTTATCTGCATTTGGGTTAGTTGGATGCTTGAGTCTCCTGACTGGATTGGTAGGCATTTCCATGCTAAAACAAATGTCAAATCAGGATAAGACTTTGTATAAGCAAGTAGTTGTGGGCTTGAGTAGTTTAACGGAGATTACTACTTCATTTCAGAAAATTCATACTTCATATCGCGATATGATTATCGCAAATGATCCTATGGAAATTCAAAAAAATATTGATCTCCAGGAACAATTGCTTCGAAAGATTGATACAACCAGCGTTAAATATATATCCACAATTATTAATGATGAGGACAAGCAGATGTTCTCTGCTTTTCAGAGCGCACTTAAAGATTTGAGAGATGGTATTGTGCCCTTACAAACATTGGCATTGCAAAACAGGGATAGTGTAGCTTTTTCCTATATGCGAGGCAATTTACTTGAGCCTGTTCAGCGAGCAGAAAAGGTGATTGAGTCGCTGAGAATCCATAAAAATAATGAAGGAATTATTATGTCAGACCTTAATACTAAAAGGGCTGAATCAGCTGATTTGTTAATGGTAGTATTGATAGTTATAGGGATCACTATTTCACTTTTACTGGGATTATGGATTTCCAACAACATAGGGAGAATTATTAAATCAATAACAGTCGAAATTGTTCGGTTAACAGAAGCGGCTACGAACGGAAAACTTAAAATCAGAGGTCAACCAGACAAAATTAATTTTGAGTTCAGGGAAATTGTGGTTGGCATTAATTGTACCCTCGAAGCTTTAATTAGTCCGTTAAATATGGCCGCTAACTATATTGACGGAATTTCAAAAGGGGAAATCCCTCCAAAAATTAATGAAGAGTGGGAGGGGGATTATAATATTATTAAGAACAACATGAACCAATGCATTGATTCGATTAACTTTCTGCTTAACGATGCAAATAAATTGGCAAAAGCTGCTGCAGAGGGTAAGCTTGATGTTCGGGTTGATGCAGAGCGCCATTTTGGAGATTTTAAAAAAGTGGTAGAAGGCATGAACAATACGCTTGCAAATGTTGCCCAACCATTCAAATTGGCCAGCGATTATATACAGCGGATTTCTGTTGGTGACCTTCCCCCGCTGATGCTCGACAATGTTTCTACGGGTGATTATGCTATACTGAAAAAATGTATTGATAATTTAATTATAGCGAATACGCAAATTATTGAAAAAGCCCGTTTAATAGCAGTGGGAGATCTTTCGGTATCCTTCGAAAAAAGATCGGAAAAGGATGAGCTCATGTTTGCCATAAATAGTATGGTTCAAAAGACAGCTGAGGTAATTTCGCAATTCCAGCAGGCGGCAGATTATATTGCACAAGTGAGTTTGGAAATTAGTTCTGGCGCACAACAAATGTCACAGGGTGCAACTGAACAAGCATCAGCTTCTGAAGAAGTGTCGTCCAGTATGGAAGAAATGGTTTCTAATATCCAGCAAAATACTGACAACGCCCTGCAAACCGAAAAAATTGCGATGGCAGTTACTACCAATATTAAGAAAGGTAATGCTGCTACTCAACGTTCTGCTATTTCAATGAAAGAAATTGCTGATCGGATTTCAATCATTAGCGAAATTTCATTCCAAACCAATATTCTCGCTTTAAATGCAGCAGTGGAAGCTGCTCGTGCCGGTGAGCATGGAAGAGGTTTTGCTGTTGTTGCTGCTGAGGTTCGCAAACTGGCAGAACGAAGCAAAGTTGCAGCTGAAGAAATCAACCAAGTTTCAAAAGAAGGAGTGGATATTGCCAGCAGTGCCGGACAACAACTCGAGAGTATAGTGCCCGAAATTGAAAAGACGGCCAAACTTGTTCAGGAAATTTCCGCTGCAAGCCTTGAGCAAAATACCGGAACCGACCAAATTAATAATGCTTTGCAACAGCTTAATCATGTTACACAGCAAAATGCGTCGGCCTCTGAAGAATTAGCTACCAATGCAGAAGAACTAGCAAATCAATCGGAAAATTTACGTGAACTGATTTCATTCTTTAAAATCGCAGGAGTGACCGGTGGCAGAACTGAAGTTAGAAAGATAAAACAAAGTGTAATTGTGCCTTCAAAAAAGGAACAAGCCAAATATAAGCCAGTCATTGATACTCAGCGATTACAAAAGATGGTTGATATTAAGCTTACTCCCTCAAATGAAAACGAAAAGAAAGATGATTTTTTTGAGAGGTTCTGATATTAGATAAATTTTAATACTTGGATAAAAACAGGGGTAGACACAAGTCATATCCCTGTTTTTATTTTTATATTGTGGGCTCAAAATAAAATAAAAAAATACAGATCTTTACATTGATTGCCAAATGACAAATATCCGTTTCAAATGAGTGAAATGACAAATAAAAAAGCTCCTCCTGAATTTTATCGGTGGGCAGTACTATTTTTTATAAGTCTGTCGATGTTTGGCAACTATTATATATATGACAGCATTAGTCCGGTTGCAGTGTTGTTAAAGCAACAATTAGGTTTTTCCAATACGGACCTTGGCACTCTTAATGCCATTTATAGTTTTCCCAATATTTTTATGGTATTGATAGGAGGAATTATAATAGATAGGATTGGTACTAAGAAGGCATCTTTGCTTTTTGCTGCTTTAATGATGGTCGGTGGCTTTATTACTGCTTTTAAAGGCAGTTTTGCGATGATGGTTGTTGGGCGATTGGTGTTTGGACTCGGAGCCGAATCAATGACGGTTGCAATTACCACGGCCATTGCCCGTTGGTTTAAAGGTAAAAAGTTGTCTTTTGCATTTGGGCTGTACCTTTTTATTGCACGTGCCGGTTCTTTTATGGCCTTGAATTCACCTTCATGGGGCAAATCATTCTATTCTAATTGGCAAGACCCACTTTGGATTGCTGCATTTACTGGCGTGATCTCAGTAGTTTGCTTAATAATTTATTGGTGGATGGATAAATATGCCGTTTACAATTATGAATTGCCATCTGAGGGTAAACAAGATAAAGTAGTTTTTGGAGAATTATTTAAATTCAACAGGTCCTTTTGGTACATTTGTATACTGTGTCTGACATTCTATTCAGCCATTTTCCCATTCCAAACATTTGCCGTTAAATTTTTTCATGATGTTCACGGAGAATCTGAAGCTGTTGGAGGGTTTCTGTCAAGTATACTTACAGTTACCGCAATGTTTATGACACCATTTTTCGGGTTTTTCATTGACCGGATTGGCAGAAGGTCATTGTTGATGATGTTAGGTTCGCTGCTTTTAATTCCAGTGTATCTTTTAATAACATATAAACCGGATATAGCACCAGTATTAGGCCTTGCAGAACAATATCACATTGTTTTGAGCTGGTTTAATATTGATAATGTGATAAATACCAATTTTCTTATCCCAATGATGATGATGGGGATATCGTTTTCACTAATACCAGCCATAATGTGGCCATCAGTGGCTTTAATAATTGAAGAAAAAA
>WSSedL1CaDRAFT_10000695_pt1 | contig 22668 bp, 15 predicted proteins | sample WetSurSL1Cattail_FD_9464 | JGI IMG/M metagenome (IMG submission 9464)
ATCGTTTAAAGTGTGTTAATGGGAGCGGTGTGAGTCGAGAGATTCCCGCACCGTTCTGCGAGAGCCTTGGGGTGAAATCCCCTTGGGCTACTCTACTCCACTACTATAATTTCGCGCCATCGGGTGTAGAAGCAGGTTTCCCGTCCGGCAACAAATCCCTCAGGAGCGCATGCATCTCATCGAACCTCTTTGTGCGTATTTGCATGCGTTTCCTGAGACGAGCCGCCAGATTATATGCAAAGTCCTTGCATGCGTCCCTGTCGTACAACTGGATAGTGCTCAAGCGCATCACATCCACGCCCTGCCTTTCAAGCACTGCTGACCGCATCACGTCTTTGCCCTGCTCTGACGGGTTATTATGATAAGCGAAGCTCTCATATTCGACTGCCAGCTTCGCATGCCGGTAATACAGGTCCGTAAAGCAGCGATTTTGTCCAAGACGTGTCCGTGCTTCATTTTTCAACTTTATCTCATAATTGAATAGAGCACCATTAATTCCATATCCTCCAAGGGAGTTGGGCAGCGTCAGAATCATATAGGCAATCGATTCCATAACAGAAGCGGAACCGTTTTCCATATATTTCACCGCTCGTAAGGCTTTGGGGTGTCCCCGATACCCAGGGGTCTTCGCAAGAAATGTATAGAGCTTTTGCTTTGTCGTGATCGCCTCGGAAGGAACACCTGGCGGATGCGAGCATAGCTGCAGGCCCAGAAGAATAAGCCGGTGGATACTCAATTTGCTTGCCAGTTCCAGAAACAGCAATTCCGGAGATGCAACCATTTTGCCACTGCGAGAAGTTACTGCGCCGGTAGGGAGAATAAGTTCACACGAATGAACTTTTTTCCCATAATTGCTAAATCTCGCATTGTGCTTGGATACCGTAATGTCGATCTGGTCCACTTCTTCGGTTTTTAACCCGAAGACAGCTTCAAAATACGGGATATTCCAAATTTCAGCAGCAGAGAAATGACTCAAATATCTTTTCATATAAGTAATGATACGATGAATTCCCCAATATTTCAACATAAGTATTAATTTCCCAATTATAAACATGGCAAATTGCTAGAAATTTCTATAAAAGTATATATTTTCAACAATGAATATGACAGATTTCTCGATATTTCAATCAAAGTATATATTCCCCAACAATGAATGTGACAAATTGCTCAAAATTTCTATCAAAGTATAAATGTTCCAGAAACAAACATGACAAATTGCTCAAAATTTCAAGTAAGGGACGAATACATCTATTATTTAATGAGTTTTTTGCGCTACAGAGGCATATAATTCAGAATTTTATTGAAAAAACGTCCCTTACTTGCATTTTTGAGCAAATAGACTAAATTATACTAAAATTCCTTGAAGAAAAATATCCTCAAGGAATCTGATTGGAGTAATGCACGACTCAGTGAACCCTCAGCATATTTTCGGAATATTTAAGATATTGGAATATAAAGATTTATTTCAAAATAATCATCCTTAACTTCGCCCATATCAATAATTTCAAAATGATAACTATCAGCTATATGGAAATTTGTTTTCGACATCCAGACAAAAAGAATAAATTCCCATAGTTCTTCAAGTTGTGATTGATTTAGTTGCTTAATGTGAAATAACCCTATATATTTAAAAACAGCATAATTTGATGCCGGTATAGTATCAACCCAATACCCTCTTGGTATCACCTCGGATGATACTGCTTCCGAAGCAGAAAGATAGTTCTTACAATCCGCTTTGTTAGCATCCCAACGGGTTAATCCAATGAATACCTCTTGTTTCAAACATTGATAGACTTCATTTATATTATTGAATAAAAGCTCCTTTCTTTTTTCATCTTCAGTTAAGTCCCACCTGTTTCTACGAACATCTATATAAGTTTTTTTCCCTATCACATTAATCTGTGGCTTATAAATGAAAACAGGATGTATTAAAACACCATTAGACACTGAAGTATAGTGTATTGGCAATATCCTCTCCGTTACCTTTACAGGGATTGGCTGAGCCCTTAGCACTCCGGGAGATATCCCAAATTCCTTTTTGAAGGCTTGAATTTCATCGTTGATTCACGGAGAACCAGTTTTACGGGTGTAACTATTTTCATGTCAAGGCTTACTCCTGTTTCAATTTGATGAAAGAGCTGCTGACATGCGACTTTTGCCATCAGATTAATATCGACTGCAACTGAAGTAAGTTTCGGACGAACATAATCGCATTGTTCGATATTATCGAAACCAATGATACTAATGTCCTCCGGAGTAAAGTATCCTTCTTCTTTCGCCGCTTCAATTGCACCTATCGCGGTAATGTCATTGGAGGCCAGGATTGCCGTCGGACGCTGACTTGTGCCTTTTAATATTTCCTTCATTGCTTTAAATCCGCTGTCAAAAGTCCATTGACCCTCTCGAATCGACTGACCTTGCCAATCAATATTTAATTCGCCAAGTGCCTTTTTATATCCGTCGAACCGCTCGGCGGATGTCAAATATCCATCCGTTCCAAGTATGATCCCTATTCTTTCGTGACCTAGCTCGTTTAGGTATTTAGTTGCTTCATAGGCGCCTTTTTCATTATCAGCTACAATGGAAGTAAACCCTTTAAAAAAATTGTTTACAACCACAGCAGGAATCTGTATTCGCTTTATTTCTTCGAGAAACTTTTCGTTTACCTTGCTCACTAGCATTAATCCGCTGATACTGTTTCCATTAGATATCCTTGCGTAGTTATCCTCATTGCCCGCAGTGGAATAAATAAGGCTGTAGCCACAACTTCTGCATTCGTCTTCGATCCTGTAAAACAGACTGGAGTTAAAGGACTCGGTTATTCTATCCGCCGAGTTTAGGCTTTTGGGAAGAATAAACAGGATGTTCTTTGAATCGGATTGAATTGCAGCGCGTAAAGGAAAATCTTTTACGATGGTACCAAGACCGGCCTTTTTCTCAACAAGTCCATCCTTCACAAGTAACTCCAGAGACTTCCTGACAGTGATACGGTCAACTCCGTATTTGTCACAAAGCTCTCTTTCCGAGGGCAACAATCCACTGCCTTTATAAGTCCCCTCCACAATGTCCTTCTTTAGATTTTCATATATCTGTTTATAAAGAGCTTTATTTATCTTTCTGTCTATTAGGAAGTCTTCCATCATAATCCTCACTATTTTCAGGTTGAAGTGGGAATTTTATTGGTTTCCGGTCTCTATTCGAGCGGTAAATTGCTGTGAATATCTCTACTGTTTTTCTTCCCTCATATCCATCAATGAAAGGCTTTGTCCCTTGTGTCACAGCCCTCAGGAAATCTTCTATCTGCCTCTCATGGAAGTATTGCATGGAATCAATCCGGTTGAAAAATTCCGTGTCTTCCTGCTTCCATTTTTCAAGCAAATTCTCCTCGCCTTTTATAGTCCAGAGATCATTGACGGGCGGCTCGGTGATATTGGACATTCCTGCGATAAACATAGCACCGCCGTCTGTTTGAACACCGATAGCTGATCCGTTTTCTCCATATACGTGGACTTTCCCGAAAAGTGCAGGTTCAACGGAATTACTCACAATAATGTTACCAAGGCCACCGTTTTTAAATTTGATGACAGCTACAGCCGAATCTTCAACTTCGATATAGGGATGGTTGAGATTGGACCAGTATCCGAACAACTCCTCAATCGGACCCATATACCACTGCAGCAGATCCAGCTGATGCGGTGCCTGGTTGACTAGAACTCCTCCCCCTTCACCTTTCCAGGATCCTCTCCATGGATCGCTGTTATAATAGCTTTCATCTCTCCAGCCAAGCATATTGACTGTTCCAAAGATGGGACGGCCGAGCTTTCCTTCATCGATTGCTTTTTTAACCCTGATGCATGGAGTGTAAAATCTCCTCTGACATATCGTGCCAAGTACAACTCTATTTTCTTCGGCTGCTTGAATAATGGCATCGCAATCTTCCAGTGAAGAAGCAAGTGGTTTCTCAACAAGAATATGTGCACCCGCTTTCGCGGCAGCTACTGCGTGTTCCGCATGTACCGGATGTGGGGAAGCAATGATTACAGCTTCTATGCCGCCCTCAATAATCATCTCCTCAATACTTGAGTAAGCTTTTACATTGTACACATCGGCAAATGTTTTGGCTTTATTGATATCGCGACCGCAGACAGCTGTAAATATGGATTCCGGAATATTTTTCAGTGCCCTGGCATGCATATGTCCAACTTTCCCACAACCAATAATTCCGGTTTTTACTTTTACCATCTTTATCCTCCCTTAATACAGTGCAAGTTGACTATAAAAATAAATCTTTCAAGGCTTTAGTATAACTTTCATCAAACCAGGTTCACGGGCATATAGGCGTTTAAACCACGTCCCGCCCTCTGACAGAGGTGCAACAGCACTAATGAAGGAGTCAATATCCACTTTCCCCGATGCAATCAAATCCAGACAGTCGGGATACTCGCCTGCGGAGGCACAGGAACCGAACAATGTAATCTGACGGGTTACCACTGACTGAAGAGGAAAATCAACCGATGCCTGCAAATTACCTACAAGGGTTAGTGAACCTCCTTTCCTCAGCGATGCTATAGCAGACTGCAATGCAGGAGCAATTCCTACCACCTCAAAGGCAATATCGGCACCACGGTTTCCGGTCAATCGGTAAACTTCGGCTGCAACATCTACTGTCTGTGAATTCAAACATGAATTTGCGCCAAATTTAGCCGCCATATCCAGCCTCTGCTGCACCATATCTACTGCAATGACACGTCCGCAGCCTGCGAGCTTAAGAAGCTGAACAATCAACAGTCCAATCATTCCCGATCCCACCACCACTGCGGTAGTGTTCAGTGAAACTGCCGACCTTCTGATTGCATGAAAGGCGACGGATAATGGTTCAACCATTGCGGCCTGTTCAAAGGAGACCTCCCCGGGGAGTAAATAGAGGATATGCTGCGGTACCGAAACATATTCTGCAAATGCGCCATGAAGGCGGTAATCTTCACAGGAGACCCCCAAAACCTTGCGGTTGTTGCATAAATTGACTTCACCCCGTCTGCAGTAATAGCATTCCCCACAGTAAATAGTGGAATCAAAGGTGACCCTGTCCCCTGGCTGATAGTTCCTGACATGACCTCCAACCTTTTCTATGATTCCGGATGCTTCATGTCCCATAATGATGGGAGGAATTCTTCTTCCGGTACTGCCATCCATGCCGTGTACATCACTTCCACAAATTGAACAGGCCATCACCTTAACCAATACGTCGTTTTCACCAGGTACAGGTATTGGAACCTCTTCAAACGAAAAATTGCTGTATTCCTTTAATACCAACGCTTTCATAACTTTTCCCCATTCGTAAAAAATATTATTGAATTGTTCCTGTTTTCATAATAGCCAATTTTTGTCCTTAGTTTTTTCATTACCGGTTTACTCCAATGCACTTCTGCTACATGTTGTATACCAGTTCTATTATAAAATGATTTTCTTGCTCCTGCAATAGAAATTTATCGAATAGGATTTGGGGCCAAAGCACCAGACTTGTACTTTACGATATCGGTCCTGAAGCTTACCGGCGGGCATATCTGAATCTCAAGAGGATAGATAGTCTATGATTCTGACAACGACAAATGTATGAGTGATGTAAAAATATTGCATTTATTTCACATTGTATTATCAGAATATATAATATAGAATTATTTATAAGCCTTTATTCGTTTTCTGCAGTATTGAAGCTCAATAAGCTGTTTAAAATTACATTTACAGGTAAGCGACTTATAACTATAGAGAGTGCCTACTATAACTAAATGTCAAATGATTGGTTCACTTACTATATTTACAAATATACGTTCTATTTGATATGCTTGAAAAATTGACAAATAGGGGAGTCACTCAATATGAAAAAGAGTTTGAAACATAATGTCTTTTTGAAATTTTTAACTTCTTATTTTATAATTTTACTTATCCCTATTATGTTAGGATTGCTATCTTATGAAAAGACCCTGGAGTTTGTTAAAGACGGAATCAGGAGTCAGAACATTGCAATTCTTCAGCAGTGCAAGAATACTCTTGATGTACGTCTGCGTGAAGTTGATACTGCGATAGAAAGACTGACTCTTGACAAGAATATCGTAAGAATGATGACTGTTAAAAACCCTCTTGTGCAAAAGGATACCGTATATACCGTACGGGAAATACAGGAACAGCTCTCTATATACAAGGTTACAAACAATTTTATCAGGACCTTCTTCATACATTTTAGCTATAATGACATTATTATATCCCCGGATGATATATTTTTAAATATAGAAAACTTTTATGGAAATTTCTTTAAATATAACGAAATGGATTATTCGGCATGGCGATCCGAAATGCTTGACGTATACCATCAGAGAGAATACCTGCCTGCTGTTCCTGTAACGCTGAAGGATCAGACAGGTACACAAAGCCAGTCAATGATAGCTTGCATTCAATCAATACCAAATTATGGTACAATGTTGAATAAAGGCACGGTAATCATGTTAATAAATGAGAATGATATACTTAAGCTGCTTGGAGAACTTAGTATTAGTGGAGGATGGGCATACGTACTTGATGATCAGAACAGGCTGATGGCGTCCACATCAAACAAGGGAAGTACCAGTGACATAAAGGAAGGGTTCATTTCCGACAGTGGTATGATGGAAGAGTATATAGACAATGAAAGTATGATGGTTTATTACTGCAAATCCAGTTACAACGGCTGGAAATATGTTGCGGTTCTTCCCAAAAGCGCTGTTATGTCAAAAGCAAATTATGTAAAGCAATTTCTCATGGGTTTTCTAATAGTTTCTTTGCTAACCGGCATCATTGCAGCTTATGTCCTGGCGTACCAAAACAGCAAGCCTATTGGAGAAATAATACGTGCTCTTCATAATATGGGGAATAATAAAAATGAAGAGAAGAATGGCCTTAAGTACATGAAAAATTCTGTAGCTAAACTGATTGCGAATAACGAAAGTCTGCAAAATAAAATGAAGGAGCAGGTACCGCTTTTAAACGCTTCATTTTTTAATCGGATATTGAATGGAGAGTTTATCAGCCATACGGAAGCGGAAGCATTTTTTGAACAAATGGGCATTTTGATTGGAGACGGTTTTTATTTAGGTATTCTGCTTCGGATAAATTCTTTACCTGGCAGTATCAAGCATGATGAATATCTGGATAATATGAATGCGATGAAAGTAATTCTGAAGGAAGCGCTTAATGATTATGGAGAGGGAAGACTCTACACACATGATGTGGATCTCGACAAATTATTTGTAATTGTAAATTTCAGGCATGAGGAGAAAGATGAATATGGACAGATCGCTGAAAAGATCGCTGCGAAGGTAAGTGGTATTTTAAATGAGAAATACGGCATCCGATTGAAGTTTGCAGCAGGAAACCCTGTTGAAGGCATAACTAATATAGCAAATACATTTTCTGAAGCAAAGATTGCACTTGAATATAAAATTGAACAAAAGGCTGATCTGATCATATGGTACAGTGAGGTCCCAAAGGAAAGTAAAGGGTATTATTATCCTATAGACGTTGAAATGAGGTTAATTAACTTTGCCAAAGCCGGAGATAAGGATGGGCTCAGACAGCTTATGAGCAGCATGTATAAGGAAAATTATGTGGAGAGAAAGCTTTCAGCTCCCATGATGAAGCACTTAACAAACAATATGAGCTGTACGATTATAAGGCTCATGGATACAATCACTTATGGCTTGGATGAGAGCATCCCTTTAATGGTGGATTGTTCAAACAAACTTGAAAGCTGTACTACTGCAAAGGAATTTTTTGATTCAATACTGGAAATCTATTTATCAATTTGCGCTCAAATTGATACAAAGAAGAAGAGTAATAATGTAAAACTCAAAGAAAGTATACTTGATTATATAAATGATAATTTTACAGATTCCCAAATTTCATTAATAAGTATCGCAGATAAGTTTGGAATTTCTGAAGTCTACCTTTCACAGTTTTTTAAAGAACAATCCGGAGAAAACTTTTCAAATTATACTGAGAAATTAAGAATACAATATGCGGGTAGTTTATTAGGATCAACAGATATGACTATTGAAGATATTGCAGAGAAATGCGGGTATAACAGTGCACATGTTTTCCGTAGTGCCTTTAAGAGAATTGAGGGTGTTAGCCCTTCCGTATACAGGCAAGATGGAATGTTCCGGCGCAGTTAAGTTTTTTTAAGGCGGTAAAGGCCGAATTCAAGCTGTATTCAAGGTATATTCTTAAAAATAATACTCTGCTGAAAAAATAATACCCTGCTAAATCTTAATTAAACTACCCCAGAAAAAGTATTATACCTTCACATGAAAGTACTCCCTTCGTATAATGAAGCTTATAAAAGTTGCACAAAAGGTTTCACAAATCACAGCTATGTTTGTGCAATATAGCTAAAATGGTTTGAATTCTATACGGGAGGGGGAAGATTACTTGGTAGCATCATTTATTAATGAATGGAAGACAGAATTTAAAAAGCGGTGGCAACTGTATATTATTATTCTGCTTCCTGTGCTGTATATAATTACATTTCATTATATACCTATGACCGGAGCAGTACTGGCTTTTAAGAAATTCAACATTATGGAGGGGATCTATGGGAGTCCGTGGGCTGGATTCAAATATTTTAAGCAATTTTTTGATTCCCCCAATTTCTGGCTCCTGATCAGAAATACACTTTCAATAAGCATCTACCAGTTGGCGGCAGGATTTCCAATACCCATTCTACTCGCACTCGGACTTAATGAAGTATCAAATCTGCGATTTAAGAAGACAGTACAGCTTGTCACCTATGCACCCTATTTTATTTCAACCGTTGTCCTGGTCTCGTTAGTCATACAGCTTCTTTCCCCCAGGATCGGTCTGATTAATGTAATAATAACTGCATTGGGTGGTCAGGAACAAAATTTCATGGGTAATCCGGATTATTTCAGAACCATATATGTAGTATCAGATATTTGGAAAGTTACCGGATATAATGCAATTATCTATATTGCAGCACTAGCCTCCATTGACCCGTCGCTATACGAGGCTGCAAGAGTGGATGGAGCTTCACGGCTGCAAAAAATCATCCATGTCGATATCCCGGGTATTTTGCCTACAATTATTATTCTGCTGATACTGGAATCGGGAAAAATCATGAGTGTAGGTTTCGAAAAAGTATATTTAATGCAGAATGACTTAAACCTGGTGAATTCAGAAATCATTTCTACTTATGTCTATAAAATAGGACTGTTAAATGCACAATTCAGCTATTCAACTGCCGTAGGTTTGTTTAACTCTGTAATCAACTTAATTTTAATTCTGTCGGTAAATAGACTGGCAAGAAAGTGGGGCGACATCGGTTTATGGTAAAACATATTAATCTAAAGAAGAAAAACCAGTCAATTGCTGATAAAGTGTTCATGTTTTTTGTATATGTTTTTTTGTGGGGATCTTTCGTTGCAGTTTTATATCCGCTGATATATGTGTTAAGTTCTTCTCTGAGCTCTCCCCAGGCGGTTACGTCAGGCCAGGTATGGCTGTGGCCGGTAAATCCAACTCTTGATGGATATATCAGAGTGTTTCAGAACAAGCAGGTTATGGTTGGCTATAGAAATTCATTTATTTATGTAATTGCAGGTACAACCATTAATGTAGCTATTACTCTTATGACCGCCTATCCTCTGTCCAGAAGTGAGTTCAAGGGCGGAAGCTTTTTGGCAAAGATATTTACATTTACAATGCTGTTCTCCGGGGGACTAATACCTTCTTACATGATAGTAAAGGATCTTGGAATGATTGATACTATGTGGGCGCTGATACTGCCCAGTGCAATGCAGGTATACTTTATGATAATAGCCAGAACCTTTTTCAAAACAACAATACCGCAGGAACTTTATGAAGCCTCCGGCCTTGACGGATGCAGTGAATTTAAGATATTTCTGCTCATTGCACTTCCACTTTCAAAACCAATTATTGCCGTATTGACACTCATGTATGCGATTGGGCACTGGAACAGCTATTTTAGCGCATTGATTTATTTAAAATCGCAGGCACTGTTCCCTCTTCAACTGGTATTAAGAGGAATACTGATTCAAAATAATGTTGACCTTAGTTCAATAGCAGACGTGAAGACAGCAATGGAGCTTGAAGGAATGAGAGATTTGCTCAAATATTCCCTGATCGTTGTAGCAAGTCTTCCTATTATTATAGTTTATCCCTTTGCACAGAAGTATTTTATAAAAGGCATGATGATTGGAGCAGTAAAAGGGTAGCCGCTGACGGACAACAAATTTACCTGGGCAAATAAGGTGGTAAAATTTATGTGAGATTACTACTGCCGGATTTGCAAAGAGTAAATGTTGAATATAAAGTAAAAACAGGAGGCAGATTTATGAAAAAAGCAGTACTCGGTTTTATGTCTGTAATGTTGACGTTGTCTTTGCTCCTCAGTGGCTGCGGAGGCTCTGACAATGCGGGTGCAGACAAGACAGGCACACAAGCTGCGGAAAGTACAGGTACACAAGCCGCGGGAAGTACAATTGCAGAAGAATCCGGAAGTGCGGCAAATGTTAATCCGGCAGGGGTGTTCCCAATTGTAAAGGAAAAAATAACTCTATCCGCATTTATTCCGCATGAAGCCATAGTATCAGACTATGTAAATAATGATGCAACTATTGAGCTTGAAAAACGGACGAACATAAAAATCAATTTTATCGATGTGCCTACTGATGGAGTCGCGGAGAAGAAAAGGCTGCTTCTGGCAAGCGGAGACTATCCGGACATCTTTATGCTGGGCGAATCACAGGCATTCACCAATGAAGACGTAATGCTGTACGGCAACAACCAGAAGATATTTATTCCAATAAATAATTTGATTGAAAAGTACGGTGATGAAGTAAAAAAGAGAATGGAGTCTGTTGAGACTTTAAGTGCAGATATGACAACGCCTGATGGAAATATTTACGGGCTGCCTATTTATGAACCTACCTACCACACAACCTGGTCACAGAAAATGTGGATGAACCAGGCATGGCTTGATAAAGTGGGCTTGAAGCTTCCGGAGACAACAGATGAATTGTATACTGTACTTAAGGCATTCAAAGAACAAGACCCCAACGGTAATAACAAGGCTGACGAGATTCCCCTGACGGGTGCGGCTAAATGGGCCAATGGCCAGCCACAGCATTTCCTTATGAACGCTTTCATTTATACAAACAGGAATAACTTCTTCTTTGTTAATAATGGAAAACTTGATTATGCTCCTTCGAAGCCTGAATGGAAAGAGGGACTCAAGTATATGAACAAGCTCTACAGTGAAGGTCTGCTTGACCCGGCGGCGTTCACACAGACGATGGCGCAGGTGAAAACACTTGCTACAAATCCTGAAGGAACAGTTATAGGTGCGGTGACTACCCTTCATCCAGGTCATTTTACAGTAGTAAGCGATGAACCGCAGAACTCCTTGCACAAGGATTATGTAGCAGTATCCCCTCTTAAAGGACCGGAAGGCGTACAGTACGCAGCTTATTTTTATGGAGTACAGGGCGCTGGATTTGTAATCACTAATAAATGTGAGAATCCTGAAGCTGCTTTCAGACTTGGAGATTATTTCTATGGCGAAGAAGGTACGATCCTGATTACAGAAGGCCTGGAAGGAAAGACATGGCGTAAGGCAGAAGAGGGAGAAAAGGACATTCTCGGAAGACAGGCCAAATATACACGTATTGTTTATACGCATGTTGCAGGCGCTTCCCATAATTATAACTGGGGTAACTCCATGTTCAGAAACAGAGGCTCAGAGTTTGATGGATTAAGGGGCTTCTACACCTATGATCAGGATGTAACTAAAGCAAATGGATACGAAACAAGACTGTTCCTGGAGACTAAGAATAAATATGCAGGTAAAGAGCCTAAAGAAGTATTTACCAGTGTATTCCTTCCTCCGGAAAGTACCGATGAGGCATTCCAGCTGAAGGTCAACCTTGAAGACTATGTAAATCAATCCATGGTAAGATTTATAACAGGCGACATGAACCTTGAAAAGGACTGGGACTCTTATCTGAAGAAGCTTGAAGATCTGAATTTAACCAGGTATCTTGAAATTTACGGGAAAGCATATGAAGAAAAGCAGAAGATTGCACAGAAATAATTGAATCAAACAAATCCCATTATTTATAGTATTAAGGGATACAGGCTCTACAAGCCCGTATCTCTTAATATTAATAATTCATTCTTCATTAATGGGAGAAGCAGTTACTAACGCAAGTTATATAGAGCAAAAAAGCTCCGGATTCTTAATTTGTGAAAGGCGGAACAGGAATATGTCAAGTAAAGATGAAAAAATGAAATGGTGGCGTGAAGCCAGATATGGACTGTTTATACATTGGGGAATATATGCAGTGCCTGCGGGTAAATGGAATGGCAGGGATGTACCCTTCGGCGGGGAGTGGATTATGAAAAATGCAGGAATTCCTGTTGCCGAATATGAAAAACTTGCAGGACAATTTAATCCAGTTAAATTTAATGCTGAAGCATGGGTGGATATAGCTAAAGAAGCCGGTATGAAATATATGGTGTTCACTGCCAAGCATCATGACGGATTTGCCATGTACGACTCGAAATGTTCGGACTACGATATAACAGATGCTACGCCATACAAGCGCGACCCTGTGAAAGAACTTGCCGGGGCCTGTAAAAAAGCGGGAATAACATTTTGCATATACTATTCGCAACTGCAGGACTGGCACCACCCCGACGGAGTGGGTAATGACCGGGATTTTCCTGATGCTTCTAAAAAAGATTTCGGAAGGTATATAGATGAAAAAGTGAAGCCTCAACTCCATGAGTTGTTAACAGGTTATGGACCTATTGGGATTATCTGGTTTGATACTCCTTATGAAATGCCAAAGAAATATTGCTCCGATCTGGTAGATTTTATTCGGGGTATCCAGCCTGATTGTATGATCAGCGGACGTGTAGGGTATGAACTTGGAGATTACCGGCAGATGGGAGATAACAGCATCCCGCATGCAGCATACAAAAGCGATTGGGAAACGCCTATGACGTTAAATGATACATGGGGCTATGTAAAGGATGATAATAACTGGAAGAGCCCGGAAACAGCACTCAGAATGCTGGTTGATATCAACGGGAAAGGGGGTAATTTTCTTTTGAACGTTGGCCCTGACGCCGAAGGTGTAATTCCCCAGGGAAGTGTTGATATATTAAAGACGATTGGCGGATGGCTGAAGCTGAATGGAGAGTCGATCTATGAAACCATACCTGCCCCTGATTATCCATATTTGTTGAACTGGGGCGGGTTTACCGCGAGAACGGGTAAGCTGTACATGCATGTATTCAACTGGCCAAGGTTTCCGTATGAGATTGTTGTATACGGATTTAAAACAAAGATCAAAAAGGCATACTTCCTGGCAGATAAGGAAATGAAACCTGTCAAGGTAATACAGACCTATGAAACCGCCAGAGACGAATATCGAATGAGGGTCAGGCTTCCGGAAGAACCAATAGATACACTGGATACCGTGGTGGTTTTGGAACTGGATGGAGAACCTGAGGTATACAGTATTTGATTTGTTGAAATCATACCCTTAATAATTGAAAGGATGATATGAAATGCAATCACCCAGGACGCAAAATGGTTATCCCGAATGGAATAACAATCCGGATATTTTTGAAGTAAACCGTGAGCAGGCACATGCTGCCTTAATGCCATATGACACTTTTGAGGAGGCCATGAAGTGCGATATCAATGCATCCGGGAGAGTTATATCCCTTAATGGCATGTGGAAATTTCACCTTTCGGCAAATCCTTCTAAAAGGCCTTTTGAATTTTACAAAAGTAATCCTGATTCATTGTCCTGGGAAAATATAGCTGTTCCATCATGCTGGCAATTTGAAGGCTATGATTATCCTCATTATGTAAACATCGCATATCCGTGGGAAGGAAGAGATGATATAGACCCGCCTTTTGCTCCCGAAAGATATAATCCGGTAGGTTCCTATGCAAGAAAGCTTGATATCCCTGGTAACTGGCAGGGAGACAGCATATACATAAGCTTCCAGGGAGTGGAGTCGGCGTTCTATGTATGGGTAAATGGAGAATTTGTGGGGTACAGCGAGGATTCATACACACCAGCGGATTTTAATATTACTCCATATGTAAGAACCGGTGAAAATAGTGTAGCAGTTGAAGTTTATCGCTGGAGTGACGGGAGCTGGCTGGAGGATCAGGATACATGGAGACTGTCCGGAATTTTCAGGGATGTATTTGTATATGCAACACCGGTATGTCATATATCTGATTTCTGGGCCGTTCCATTCCTTGACGATGATTACCGGGATGCAGAACTGAAGATAAGAGCTCATATTGTAAGAAGTGATGTGCACATGGATGAGGTAATTCTGAATGCAGCGCTGTATGACTCCAGCTGCAGATTGGTACCAGGCTGCCAGTTGGAGGCTGCAGTGAAATATGCCGGTGACAGCTGTGATATCGAACTTGCCGCCAGAGTCGATAACCCTGCAAAATGGAGTGCGGAAAAGCCTGAACTATACACACTTGTACTTAGTCTTAAAACCAATGAGATCATCCACGAATATGTAAGCTGTCATGTAGGTTTCAGGAGCTTTGAGATAAAAGAAGGCTTGATGCTGATAAATGGCAGGAGAATTATTTTCAAAGGGGTAAACAGGCACGAATTTAATACTGACAGGGGGCGTGCAGTAACCAGTGAGGATATGTTGAAAGATATAACCCTCATGAAGACCTATAACATCAATGCTGTACGAACCTCCCATTATCCAAGTCATCCTTACTGGTACGACCTTTGTGACAGGTATGGTATTTATGTGATTGATGAAAACAACCTTGAAACTCACGGCAGCTGGAAATACGGACAGGAAACAGATGAAGGCGCTATACCGGGAAGTGATCCGCAGTGGACGGCTGCGGTACTTGACAGGGTCAATTCCATGTTTCAGAGAGATAAAAACCATCCCTCCGTATTAATTTGGTCTCTTGGAAATGAGTCTTTTGGCGGGGACAACTTCATTAAGATGTATGACTTTTTAAAAGAGAAGGACACTACAAGACTTGTTCATTACGAAGGAGTATCCCGTTACAGGCTTTCCGATAAGGCAACAGATATAGAAAGCCGTATGTACCCAAATGTCCGTGACGCTATAGACTATGTTGCAAATATGCATCTAAAGCCATATATAATGTGTGAATATGCACATGCAATGGGCAATTCATGTGGAAACCTTTATAAGTATACGGAAATGTTTGAAAATTATCCCGGTGCCCAGGGTGGCTTTGTCTGGGACTGGATGGACCGGGCCATACGCAGGGTAAAGCCTGATGGTACTGAGTTTTACGCTTATGGGGGCGATTTCGGAGAATGGCAGCATGACGGCAATTACTGTGGGGACGGTTTGCTCTTCTCTGACAGATCAGTTACTCCGAAGCTTCCCGAGGTTAAAAAGTGTTATCAGAACGCTGACTTTGAGGCTATTGACATTCCAAGAGGAAAGATATCAATAAAAAACAAAGCTGCTTTTACCGATTTATCCGATTATATATTGGCGTGGAGTGTCGTTCACAATAATAAGACGTTATTCTCCGGTACTGCTGAGATTTCAGCAGCTCCCGGAACTAAAACGGAGGTCGGTCTTGACTATGATGCTTCAGATATTAAGGGTGAATGGTTTCTAAATGTTCAGCTTGTCCTCAGGAATGATACATTGTGGGCAAAGAAAGGCCATATAGCAGCAGGAGAACAATTTGTTTCAAACAGGTATCAGTGGCGTGAAATAAGTGATGCGCGCAAGCCTGCTATAGAAGAGCGCAGGCCTGATATGGAAGAGCCAAAACCCACTATAGATTTACGTACTACATATGGAGTGATCATAGTAAAAGGAGATAGGTTTGAGCTGAAGATCAGCAACCGTAACGGGGAATTGTATTCTTACGAATATGACGGATTGCAGATGCTCAAGTCTCCTGTAAAGCTTAACTTCTGGAGGCCAGGTACAGATAATGACAGGGGAAATTATCTGCCTGTCAGATGCGCTACCTGGAAAGCAGCAGGGTTGGCGGCCAACCAGAGGAATACTAAAGTCAGCGGAATTAGAAAGATTGACGAATCAACTGTTGAAATTATAGTTGAGTATAATCTGCCTACCACTGTGGTAACCAGGTGTCGGATAATCTATACTATCTCCGGTGACGGCAGGGTGAGGATAGATTATACTTTAAAGCCGGGCGACAACCTGCCTGAGATTCCTGAAGTAGGGCTTCTTTTTACACTGCCTGCCGATTTCAACAGGATCCAATGGTACGGAAGAGGCCCTCATGAAAATTATATCGACCGCCTGAAGAGCGCTGATGTAGCGGTTTATGACGCAAGTATCGCGGAACAGATGACCCCGTATCTCAGACCTCAGGAATGTGGAAATAAAGTTGAGGTGCGATGGGCAAGTATTTACGGCAGCAAGCCATGCGCACTAATATTTGAAGGATTGCCAGTCATTGAGATCAATGCTCTTCCCTACTTGCCGGATGAAATTGAAGCGTCTTCTCACCAATGTAACCTGCCTGCCACAGATAAGACTGTAGTAAGGGTGAATTACAGACAAATGGGAATCGGGGGCGATAATGCCTGGGGTGCTGCAACACATGAGGAGTATCTTTTAAAATCAGGCAGGGAGTATTCTTATTCATTTATTTTTAAAGCGGATAAGATCTAGTGCTTTGTAAACTCTAAAACTTTTATAAAATAGCTTGCAGTGTCATCCTGAACGTTAGAGAAGGATCTTAGCCGGCCAGAATTCTTCGCTGCGCTCAGAATGACAAACATTTGGATGTTACAATACACTAGTTTTCGGGCAGGGAGAATAATAGAACTGCAAAAATTTTTCAATAAGGAGTAAACAGATGTCATATATGGATGGAATGTCTGCAATGAATCTTGAAATGCCCGAAAGGGTGCCACGTACCGAGTATTCGGCGCATTTTCACTGGGATCTTGTAAATGCTGTAACCGGAATGAAGATAGACCCTGACAGCGAACAGAGTAAAAAGGAGATGGCTTCGGGGAAATTTATCAAAGCGTGGAATTACGGTTTTTTGTGGAATACTTTAATAAAGCATAGTGTTTTTGGAGATTATTATACCAGAATGGGGCATGCTGCATATGCTTCAGGCGGAGATGATTTTAATAACCAGAAATTCTGTCCCTTTGAAGACCCTGAGGATGTAATTAGCTTTGATCCATGGGCTACGTACGGACAAAGAGACAGAAATGAAATTATTGATAGCTTCAACAACAATTTGGATTCACAATACAAATCGTATCCTGATACAGTAAATATGACAGGAATATATATATCTTGTATGTCCGGATTAATCGACATCTTCGGCTGGGATATGCTGCTTATGGGCGCAGGAATTGATTCCCGAGGCTTCGGAGAAATGACTGACCGGTACTGTTCATGGATCATGCAGTATTTTGAAGCTCTTGCACTGTCCAGATCGCCTGTTGTCATGATTCATGATGACATTGTATGGACAGAAGGAGCATTTCTTGCTCCGGAATGGTATAGGAAATATATATTTCCCAATTACAAAAAGCTTTTTGCTCCATTGATTGAAAGCGGTAAAAAAGTTTTGTTTACCTCTGACGGAAATTATACGGAATTTGTTGATGATATCGCTGCAACAGGTGTTCATGGCTTTGTTATGGAACCGGTAACCGATATGAAGTACGTAGCTGAAAAATATGGCAAAACACATATCTTTGTAGGTAATGCCGACACACGCATACTCCTGTTCGGAACCAAAGAACAGATTAGTGCCGAGGTGAAGCGCTGTATGGATATCGGCAAGAATTGCCCGGGCTTTTTTATGGCGGTTGGCAACCATATACCTTCAAACACCCCTGTTGAAAATGCATTATATTATAATGAGGTTTATGAAAAATTGAGCCGTCGATAGACTGTGCAAAGGTAAGTTGCTTTGCGTTCGGAACCGTTCGATCGGCTGAGGTTGTTTTAGTGATTTCAGGGCCAGGTATAGCTTCAATATACGGGATGTTCCAAATGGATGCAGCCGCAAAATAACTTAAATATTCATTCATAAACATATAATGCTGCAAAATGTGCAAAATTTCAAGTTTTGTCCGCACACATGGGTTGCTGATCGTGTTTATCGGCCTGAACTGTGCAAAAATTCAGGTTTGGGCCACAAAATCCTTGAATTTAACGTTGTAATGTGGCCCATACTTGACATTTTGTACAACCTCCGTAAAGTTAAAAGGACTTGAACTATGATGGTTCAAATCCTTTTGTGTAAGGTGGTCAAGTGACGCGCAACTCGGTGAATCCCCAGCTAAGCAATACTTGTTATTATAATTTGTAATAGTGAAAACGAAGTGTGGCAGGTCATATTAGTTTGTTTTTTCTTCTTTGAGCAATCCAAAACAAAAAACATAATGCCAGAATCCAAATTGCTACAGCCATCATAGCTCCTTGCAAATGCCTAAAACCTCCAACAACTCCAAATACAGCATAAATCAGCATTCCACCGGGTGCTTCCAGCATTGCAGCCAAAGATTGTACGGTTGCACGTCCTTGATGTTCAATACTTTGCTGCAATGAATCTGTAAACAACACATTTGCACAGGACATCAAGAAGTAATACAGTCCATAAATCGGCAAAAGAATCAGTATTGGATAGCTTGCTGCACATAAAAGCATAACTCCTGAAACAATCGCAAGATACAGCTGCATTGGAAACGGTTCGGTTATTCCAAGCATTATAAACAGGCTTTTAAAACGCCAGGCTACACGTCCGCCTAATGCTTCCATACCATACCGTGAGAAACCCCAAAGTCCCACCAACCCTAAAGGTACTCCCATCGAACGTACAATGAGCTGGTCATATTCATCAAGTACCCCTGCTGTAACCAATACAGTAACAGAAAAGCCTATCATAAGCGGCACAAACTTATGAGTCAGACAAAACCGTACTCCATCTTGAAGTGTTTGAAGGTAGTTTCTCCATTGATGACTACTATTTGTGATGCTCTGGTGGTTGTATTCCTTCAGAGCAGCTGCAAATAATGTGCTTACAAGGACAAAGCATACTGAAAGCCATATGGTCAAATACATACTGATAGTTGCCAGCAAACTTCCAACTGCACTGGCAACCCCTACCGCAAGCTGGGAATAAAATGTACTTTTACCCCAAATACGGTCAAACTCGGATTCCTGAGAATTTGTCCCAAGGCAGTCGTAAAGCCAGGCTTCTTCCGTACCAGAGCAAAAGGCTCCACCTGTACCCCAAAGAAGGAAACCTGCAGCAAACCCAAAAAAGCTATCCGAAATACCCCAAATTACAAAGCAGAAACCTTTTAAAGTCCTGCCAATCACCAGTAGATTTCGCCTGTTCCATCTATCTGCCAGAATACTGCTGGGGACTTCCAACAGTAGTCCCGGTATGCTCCAAATGATAAGCAGTAAAGAAATAGAAGACAATGAAAGTCCTTTATACTGAAAAAGCAACACATATATAGGGTAGACCGGCAGAAGCTGTCCTGTTACCCTGTAAATATTAAAACATACCAAATCCATTTTTCGGCTCCTCCATTCATTATTAGATGTTTCTTCTCCTAATGATGTGGAGGTGCTCGGGATTTTTGGTGTTATTGTCCTGAATCAAAATAGGAAACCTTTGTAACCATAATGAACCTCCTGTAAGTTATTTATACCCATTGTATCATGGAAATGGAAGGGCATCAATTAAAACTCCTTTACCCAAGTGCTTGCAATCTTGGTTTTATTTCCTCTGATGAACCGGACAGGATTCGAACCTGGGGCATCTTAGTCCAGCCTCTTCATAATATTTTCAGCTGAGTCCTTAAGTGGAAACAGGTTTCCCGTCCGGTAACAAATCCCTTAGGAGCACATGCATCTCATCGAACCTCTTTGTGCGTATACGCATACGTTTCTTGAAACGGGCAGCCAGATTATATGCAAAATCCTTGCATGCTTCCCTGTCGTACAACTGGATAGTGCTCAAACGCATCACGTCTATTCCCTGCCTTTCAAGCGCGGCTGACCGCATTATATCCCTGCCCTGATCCAATGGGCTCTTATGATAAGCAAAGCTCTCATATTCGACTGCCAATTTCGCTTGCCTGTAATACAGATCCGTAAAGCAGCGATTTTGTCCAAGACGTATCCGCGCTCCATTTTTTAGCTTTATCTCATAATTGAAAACAGCACCATTCAGTCCGAATCCTCCCAGAGAATGAGGTAACGTCAAAATCATATAAGCAATTGATTCCATAATGGAAGCAGAGCCGTTTTCCATATATTTCACCGCTCGCAAGGCTCTGCTATGACCCAGGTGCCCCGGGGTCTTCGTGAGAAATACATTGAGTTTTTGTTTTGTAGTAACAGCCCCAGAAGGGATGCCCGGCGGATGCGAGCACAGCTGGAGTCCAAGGAGGATAAGCCGGTGGATAGTCAGTTTGCTCGCAAGTTCCAGAAACAGCAATTCCGGAGACGCAACGCTCATACCATTGCGAGTAACTACTGCACCAGCTGGGAGAACAAGTTCACACGAATGTACCTTTTTCCCGTTATTGCTGAATCTCGCATTATGTTCGGAAACCGTTATATCGGTTGCATCCCTGTTTTCGTATTTTGATCCGAAGACAGTTTCTATATATGGGATATCCCACATTTTAGCAGCAGAGAAATAGCTTACATATTTTACCATACACCACATGATATACCGAACTGGACAAAATTTCAAGCAAGGGACGAATATTCAAGTAAAAAAGTGAGTTTCACGCTATAATAATGCATAGTTCAGATATAATATTGCAAAGTTCAGAATTATGTTGACTAATACGTCCCATATTCAAATTTTTGTCCACTTGTTACACTTGCCAACAGCAGCACTATTAAAATGTGAAGTCTGTTGACGATAAAGCAGCGATTGATAGCATTTGGTGCAAAAATTTCGAGAATAGAAGTCCTTTTACTTATATCTTAATCACAAGTGTCCTTATAGGATTTAGACTCCAGCAAACCTACTCAGTATAGTCAAAAAAAGACCGCTGTTCTGAGAGCAACGATCTTTTATGTGGTACGAGTGTTCATAACGACAAACTCGGGAACCCGCATAAAATAAAGGTTTTCTGCATCAGGCAAACGAATATTACACAATGTTCTCAATGTAACCTGACAAATGGAAACTTATTTTTCTAATTCTACCAACAGCTCTAGATGATATGCGATTCTTCTTTTGCTAGAAATCGGCAAATGCTTTTATTGAGTCATAGAGACTTAATGATATATGAATATATCGCAGATTTGTTCCAAAATATTCTCTGGTGAATAGCCTCGGATCTCTCTTTGAAATAAATATGAATCACTACTTAAAGCGACTATCAATATATCTGCCCTGAAGATACTGTTAAAGTGAGCCTGTTCAGTTTCATTTATTTCGTCAAACAACCTGATTAGATATTGGCGTAATTCATTAAATGGAGTACTGGATAATCGCGATCTGGACGAGTTGGTTGGCGATGATTCTTCGATTCCAGCAAGCAGAGGTGTTTTCTTTTCTCTGAAGCTAATGAACAAACTTAGGATTCCGCTTAATCTCTGTCTTGGGGGGATGTTATGATTTTGTTCCAGGTAATTATCTATGTCCTTAAAAAGCGTAACAACATTATTTTTAATTAGATCTTGACATAATTCACTTTTATTACTGTAACGTCGATAAAGGGTAGCTGAACCAACCTGTGCTTCGGTGGCAATCTGATTCACACTGACTTGTTCAACACCGTATTTGTTAAATAGTTTTTGAGCTGCTTTCAATATTCGCTGGCGATTTTCAGCAGCATCACGGCGTTCAGGACGAGGGTAAGATGTTTCTGGATTCATGCTGTCTCACTTCCTTCAATATCTTAGAAATCTATTGACAAGTGGGGAGTTCCCCGTTTATACTATATGGGGAACTCCCCACTTACACTTTTTATCATATCACAAAGAAACGGAGTTGTATACACTTGCAAAGTGGAAACTGTAATTACATGAGGTAATGCACTTAAGCTGCATAGCTTGGCACTGGCCTTAGCATTTCATTGTATGCAGATACGCTTACTTCAGTTTACTGGATCGATACTTTAGTTTAAGGAGGAAAATGAATAATAACATGCCGGACAATAGCACATTTTCTAAAAGATTTGTAGCACCGCTCTACATGGGATCTACACTTAACGCTATCAATACCTCCCTACTCGCCACCGCATTAGTGCCAATAGCAACTTTCATGAAAATCCCGGTGGCCCAAACCACGATACTCGTTACGGTTCTCTACCTTGCAAGTTCAATTGCTCAGCCTACTGCCGGAAAATTGGCAGAGGCATTCGGACCGCGCAAGATATTCCTGGGTGGAATTTTAATCGTATTATTGGGGGGCTTGATTGGGGGCTTTGGAGAAAAACTGTTTATGCTTATCGTGTCAAGGGTTCTTATTGGCCTCGGAACTTCGACCGCCTATCCATCGGCCATGGTCCTTATTCGCCGCCAAGCAGAATTTGCAGGCTTGTCAGAGCCGCC
>WSSedL1CaDRAFT_10000696_pt1 | contig 22655 bp, 16 predicted proteins | sample WetSurSL1Cattail_FD_9464 | JGI IMG/M metagenome (IMG submission 9464)
GCTTCTATCCTCCTATTTATGATCAGGAAATTGCACCTTCCGATTGGCTTCCGAATTATATACGAACCTATATCGAAAGAGATGTTAGACAAATAACAAATATTACTGATTTATTGGTATTCGAAAAATTTATTCGATTATTAGCAGGGAGAACGGCTCAAGAATTAAATTATAGTTCCTTGTCTGTTGATGCAGGCATAGATGTTAAAACAATTCAGGCATGGATAGGCATTTTAGAAAGTAGCTTTATTGTTTTTTTATTAAAACCTCATTACAATAATTTTAATAAAGTAATCGTAAAAAGGCCTAAAATATATTTTTATGATACGGCGTTGGTTTGTTCTTTACTAGGTATAACAAAATGGGAACAGTTGGTTAATTATCCGATAAAAGGAGCTTTGTTTGAAACAATGGTTGTGTCCGAGATGGTAAAGAAAAGAGCCAACGCTGGAAAACAAATTAATCTTTACTACTGGAGAGATAAAACCGGCCATGAAATTGATTTGATAACTGATGAAGAGCAATCCTTAGTTCCAATTGAAATTAAATCAGGAAAGACAGTTAACAACGATTTTTTTAAAAATTTAAAGTATTGGAATGCACTAAGCAAAGGTATCCGGTCGGTTTTGCTTTATGGGGGCGAACAAGAGCAGCAAAGAACAGATGGTACCTTGGTTACTAACTGGCGAAATATTGCTGAAATGAATATTTGACAATAAATTTAGGTTAATGCACCACCAAAATATTATTATTCTTAAGATATTCAATATGATCCCAGGGTACTGGGTTGCCCATAACATTTACATATTCTAGGTTAGGTAATTCAAAGAGCGGAGAGAGATCGTCAATACTATTATTGGATAAGTCCGCAATTCTTAGTTTAGTCAGGTTGCTCATTGCATCAACATAGCCTATCTCATTATCCGAGAGATACAATTCTTCCAGAAAAGAAAATCCGCTTATTTGTGAGATGTCGGTGATGCAATTATTGGACAAATTCATAAAAACTACCCGTTTACAATACTCTGCCCCTGAAAGATCGTTGATATCGAAGTTCGCCATTTCAATTTCTTCAATATCTTCCAGATAAAACAAAGGTAAATCGATCTGAAGAGTGCCGTAATACTTACGTTTTAATGCACTAAAAAAGGTATTGTCATAGGCATAATCCGAAAAATCATTTTTCAGATCATCGCTTTCTACATATTCATGATTATAATATTCATAACCTTCTACATTTTCATCCATCACATACTCGGGCGCGTAGTCAATGTCAAAGTCAGTATCAGTTGCAGATTCCTGATGTGGATCAATTTTAATATGATCAATATCACTGATGATAAAAATATGGGTGTATTGATGTAGTCTCTCTTTCTCTCCTGAGTTATAGAGTGTCTCTATTTCCTGACGATATTGATGGCCTTTGTCAGGATGATACATAAAGATAAGTTTGGAAAAGCATTTGTTGATGTTGTCAGAACTCATGCCCTCAAAGCTTTCCATGCGGTTAACGATACCCTTGATTTTGCTTAACTGCTTGGTTTTGTATAATTCAATAATTTTTGAGGTGATCAGGTTTAAATTTTGCTCTGAATAAGCATCTTTGAGCTTGGTATATAGATCAGGGCTGTTCATGATCATTAGAAATTACTTGAGTTAATGAAAAGTCAACGAAGCAGAAGAATTAACTTCTGTCACTTCGATGACTTCTCAAGCTCTTGTTAAACTGCCTTAAGTGTTTCGATCAGATAATTCCAGAATTTCTCAACCGAAGGAATGTTTACTTTTTCGTCAGGTGAGTGTGGATGTCTTATGGTAGGTCCAAAGGAAATCATGTCCATACCTTTATAAACATCGCCAATGATGCCGCATTCCAAACCTGCATGGATTACTTTTACTTCCGGGGTATTTCCATATAGATCTTTGTAAACCTTCTTCATAGTTTTCAGGATTGCTGAATCAACATCCGGTTTCCAACCTGGGTAAGCCCCATCATGCTCGACAGTAGCCCCAGCAAGTTCAAAAACGCTGGTCATGGCATTTGCCAGATCTATTTTTGCCGAATCTACGGAACTACGCAGAAGGCACATTACTTCAATCGTGTTTTCTTTGGATTTAATAATTGCCAAATTGGTAGAGGTTTCCACCACTTCGGGCATTTCACTTATCATCCGGATTACGCCATTTGGTGCAGCATAGATTCCATTTAAAAAACGATCTTGTGTAGATTTGTCAATGAGCGAAGAAGGCATATTTGCAGTTGCAACATCAAATTTTATATCAGGTTCAACAGCTGCCAACTCAATTTTAATGGTTTTGCTGAATTCATCAGCCCATGACAAAAGAGCTTTTTCGTTATTGATAGGTACAACAGCCGATACAAATGATTCACGCGGAATGGCATTTCTTAGACTTCCGCCTTCGATGGCAGCCAATCGCAATCCTAAATCGCGCGAGGCTTTCCATAGAAAGCGATTCATTACTTTATTGGCATTTCCACGACCCAGATGGATATCTACGCCTGAATGTCCGCCTTTCATGCCAGTAAGGCTAATGTTAAAGGCTTTCATTCCTGTAGGCACTGATTCAGGCTTAAAGTTGAACACAATGCTTGTATTAATACCTCCGGCACATCCTATAAACAGCTCTCCTTCATCTTCAGAATCAAGATTCATCAGAATAGTACCTTTGAGTATATTGGGCTTCAGGTTAAATGCTCCTGTCATACCGGTTTCTTCATCAATGGTAAACAATGCTTCTATGGGTCCATGAGTAATATCTGTAGCTTCTAACACAGCAAGTGTTGAGGCAACGCCAATTCCATTATCCGAACCCAGCGTGGTTCCTTTGGCTTTAACCCATTCGCCATCAATATAAGGTTGTATCGGATCTTTTTCAAAATCATGGACGGTAGCAGAATTTTTTTGTGGTACCATGTCAAGGTGTGACTGGAGAACAATGGTGGGTTTACTTTCTTGGCCTTTGGATGCTGGCTTGCGAATAATTACATTTCCAACCTCATCTTTCACGTATTCTAAATTGTGTTTCTTTGCAAAATCAATAACGTGCTCAATGACTTTGGCTTCCTTTTTTGAAGGTCTGGGGATATTGCATAAATTTTCGAAATTCTTCCACAATGCCTTTGGGGCTAGTTCATTTATAAGATTTGCCATAAGATTATTTTTATTGTTTTAACAATTGTTGATGCGTTTTGTTATTACTGACTTAACTTTGATAAGGAGTCCGATAATTTCTGTTCTTCGAACTTGTTTAGTAAACTGATACTAATGGGAGGGAATTTTGCCACCCCTTTAGGTGTTTTTTGATAAAGAATCAAATATTTTTTCAACCCTATCAGCTTTTTTTCAATTTGAAACTTATAAAAAGTATCTTTTTTAATTTCAATGGATGCGGGTTTGCGAAACAAAGCAGAAGTCGCGTAAAATCGGAAAACCAATTTAATACCCTGGTCGGAAAAATAGAAATAATGGTAGTCCCGTACAAGACTCAAAATATGATAAACTATAATAATTCCACAAAGTATGATGACAAATTCTAATCCGCTGATTCCCCAGAAAACATGGTGAAACAAGTTTAATGCAAAAAATGAGATAACTGAAATAAGTAACAATAAAATAAGTACTCGTTTTTTTAGTTTTATCCCAATGGTCGTCTTTTTATTATCAATAATCATATCCAAAACTTTAAAAGCTAAAAATACAAAAAAGGATTGAATGATGTGAGATAATCTTAACCATGTTTAAGGAAGGATAAACAAGAATTTATTAATTTTAACCCATAACCAGATACGATGAATTATATTATTAATTGTTACGAAAAGAAAATATCAGGCGAGATTTCTCTGCCTTCTTCCAAAAGTATAAGTAATCGCTTGCTGATTATTAAAGCATTAGCAAGCCATTCGTTTAATATTAATAACCTTTCAGATAGTGATGACACTAGGGTAATGATTGAAGCATTCCTGAAAAATGAAGAAACCGTAAATATTGGCCATGCCGGAACAGCCATGCGGTTTCTTACAGCATTCTATGCGGCTACTGCACAAAAGAAAATTATTACCGGTAGTGAACGAATGAAAAACCGTCCGATCAGAGAACTTGTGGATGGCTTGAACCAGCTTGGCGCAGGAATTACATATGTTGAAAAGGAAGGCTTTCCGCCGCTTCAGACCTCAGGGGGGCATTTGAGTGGAAACAGCATTACCATCAAGGGCAGCATCAGCAGTCAGTTTATAACTGCTTTACTACTTATAGCACCTGTATTGCCTAATGGACTCACCATTAATATTGCAGATAAGCTTATTTCGTCTTCTTATGTCAACCTCACGCTTCAGCTTATGAAAGCTTATGGGGTAGATGCCCAATGGATAGGGAACACGATTGTAATTGAACCTCAACAATATAAAGGTTCGGACATAACGGTTGAGGCCGACTGGAGTGGAGCGTCGTACTGGTTTGAAATAGCCTCCCTGTTTAACGAAGCGGATATTACTATTCATGGCCTCTCTCCCAATAGCCTTCAGGGAGATGCGGCGCTGGTTCAGCAATTCAGAAAACTCGGCATTTCCAGTACTTTCCAAAATAATTCGGTACGATTAACAAAGGAAAAGTGTAATTTGAGCTTCTATGAATTTGATTTCATTAACAATCCGGATCTGGTTCAAACTTTTGTTGTTACGCTGTGTCTTAACAATATTCCCTTCAAAATTTCAGGGGCAGATACGCTCAGGGTAAAAGAAACCGATCGTATTGCAGCCCTTCAGCAGGAGATGATAAAAATGGGCTTCGCAATTATTGAAACAGCCCCAGGAGTATTGGCATGGGATGGTGTTAAAGGCGAGCCATATAAGCATATTGTCATTGATACCTATAAAGATCATCGGATGGCCTTGGCTTTTGCTCCTGTAGCAATCAGATTTCCCAATATTTTAATTAATGATGCGATGGTTGTAACAAAGTCGTATCCTAATTATTGGGATGATCTGATAAAAGTTGGCTTTGAAATCAAACAGAAGATCGATTAGAATAGTTCCTACGAACAGACATTATAAATTAAACACAACTAACATGTACAAAACGCTATTTAAATTTATAGTAACTACCATTACCATTCTCACGGTTAGCTTGCTGACCAGCAAAATAACAGAATATATGATCAGTTATAAAACGCATTACAGACCTGTTACATTCACACTTATTGCCATGGGCATAATTGTGGTCATCTTTTATCCGCTATTTATGTGGCTGGAAGAATGGCTGAATGAGTTGTCAGCTAAAATAGTAAGATCAGGCAAATCATTTGGTGGCAAGTACCTTGGCTTGCTTTTAATGTTCATTGTTTGCATGCTTGTTTTAGTGTATTTCTATACCAAAATGTGGTACCATATTGATCTGCTAAGGATTCTTTTTAAGGGAAATATCGGGAAACAGATCTAAGCCTATGCTTGTTGTTTCACAATTGATTTTTTAAAAATGAAAGCTATTCTCATCTTAATTTGTTCCATTTTTTTAATTGAGATTTCAACGAGTGCTCAAAACCTAATCAGCAACCCGAAATTTGATGATTATACTACCTATTATGACGCTAATAATAACGTTGTATATCAGCCTAACGCATGGCACTATGATGCAAAAGGCTCCAGCCATCCGATTTATTATTCCTCAGATCGATTTCTAAATAATTCTATATCAGATAACTTTCATCCGGATGCAGATTTGATTCGGCAAGGGCAAAAGCTTAATTACCTGTGTGCTTTATTATTGCCTAAGTCCCAAAGAGCTTATACTACTTTAAAAGAACCTTTGAAGAAAGGAAAGAAATATCAACTCATGATTGATATAAAAGCGGTTGATTTGTCTAACTGTTTTTCAGATTTACTGGTTGGATTTAGTGGGTGTTCAGGCTGCAATTCGGATTTGGATGTTTTACAACTTTCGTTGCCCGATTCATTATGTGATGGCTCTCTATATCATAACTGGCTTACACTTAGTAAGATTTTTACAGCCAAAGGAAATGAAAGCGTTTTCGTCATTAGTGGAGGCTCTACTCAGGATTATCTAAAAATTATAAACGCTAATCCGGGTAAGTTTTGTATTAGCCCTTCTCAAAACTCGTTTAAGTTAATGTATTTCATCGATAACATCAGTTTAACAGCGATCGATAGTGAAAGCGATAGTTTAATCTCAGTGCATTTGGATTCGTTAAACATTGGACAAAGTATTATTTTGCAGAATATCTATTTTGATTTTGACAAATATGTCCTGTTGAAAGAGTCTTTTCCATTTCTGGACAAGATTGCGGCCTATTTGAAGGAGAAGGCCAATGTTCGGATTCTTGTATCAGGTCATACTGATAATGTTGGTACCATTGAGTACAATTACGAACTATCGAATAAACGCGCTAAATCTATTGTAGATTACCTTATGAATAAGGGAATAACTCAAGACAGGCTTCAATCAGCGGGATTGGGTTCAAGATTTCCTGTCGATTCAAACGATACCGATGAAGGTCGCCATAAGAACAGAAGAATTGAAATAAAGATAATAGACAAATAAAAGCAACCTGATCTTTAATTATCTTTGCGGTCGAAAGTTGAAAATTTACCATCATTAAGAGACCTTTATGAAAATTACCTTTAAAATAAGAATCATACTTGCAGCCTTCATAATTCCTTTGATTATTCTTTCATGTGGAAGCAAAAGCTCAACTCCCTTAAAATATAACCAAATCACCCAAAAGATATGTAAGGCTGATACTACCCAAAGTTATGCCGTTTATTTGCCCTCTGCCTATACCAACCAAAAAAAATGGCCTGTCATTTATGTCTTCGACTCGCATGGTGGTGGACAATTTGCAGTGGAGCATTTTAAGGAAGCCGCCGAAAGTTTTGGTTATGTAATTATTGGATCGAATAATTCCAAAAACGGTTTGCAAACGCTGGATCATACAATCGATATCATGATCAGTGATGCAAATAAGGAGTTGTCGTTGGATAATAACCGTCAGTATGCGGCTGGATTTTCAGGTGGTGGGAGAGTGGCTTCTTATTTGGCTATAAAATCGGGTAAAATAAAAGGAGTTATCACATGCGGAGCTGGTTTGCCAGAATTTGACATGAAAATGGTTACGGTAAAATTTGATGTTTATGCTATTGCTGGTCACGAAGATTTCAATTATGATGAAGTAATGGCCATTTCGCAGCTATTTGACAGAACAGACTGGCGTTATATAGCAATGGGCTTTAATGGAGGGCATGAATGGCCCTCAGCCACCAGTATTACAAAAGCAGTTTTATGGTTTCAGCTGAATGCAATGAAAGATGGAGTTATCGCCAAAGACAATGATGTTATTGAACAGGAATTCGATAGCACAATGTTGAGGTGCAAATACGATGTTAAACAAAATCAGTATATCGCCGCAGTTAATGAATGTAAAACCGGACTACGCAGTTTTGACGGACTGATTAATATCAAAAAATTACGTAAAAAACTTATTGAGATACAAGAACTTGATGGATTTCATGCAGAAACACAGAAAGAAGCACAGCTCAAATATTCCGAGCAGGAATTGCGAAATACATACATTGCAGGCTTTAAGCAAAAGGATCTTGAGTGGTGGAGAAACGATTTAAAAACACTTTCTGATAAAATTAACAATGAACAGGACCTTTCCACCAGGCAAATGTACAAACGTATTAAGGGTTTTTTGGGTATTGTTTGTTACTCATATACATCCAACGCTTTTAAAATAAATGATGAAGTGCTGGCACAAAAGAGTATCAATATTTACGAGATTGTAGAACCCCAAAACTCCGATTGCTACTATTACAAGGCTTTGTTAATGGATAGAAGAAATCAATCTGACGAAGCTGTTGTAGCACTTAAAAAAGCCATTAAATTAGGTTTTACAGATATATCAAAGGCCAAAGCAACAATATCTAAAAAAGTTATAGAAGCCGCAGACCTGTAATTCGTAGCAACTACATTTATTTGTTATGTTAGACGAGCAATTGAAATATAAAATCGGAATAAGCCTCATTCCCGGAATAGGAAGTGTTAATGCAAAAAAATTGATTGCTTATACCGGTAGCATCGAAGGTGTATTTAAAGAAAAGAAAAAGAATCTGGTGAAAATCCCCGGGATTGGAGAGTTTCTGGCTGAGAATATTGTAAATCAGCAGGTACTTGACATTGCTGAAAAGGAAATTGACTTCATTGACCGAAACGAAGTCCGGCACCTGTTTTATCTGGATGACGACTATCCGGCCCGGCTAAAAAATTGTGAAGATGCGCCAGTAGTGATTTTTTATAAGGGTGAGGTAAATTTCAACCAGGTCAAAGTATTAAGTATTGTTGGTACGCGAAACGCAACGGATTATGGCAAAGAATGTTGTAATAAATTGTTGGAGGATTTGCAAAGCCGAAAACATCAAATTTTAATTGTTAGCGGACTGGCTTATGGTGTTGATATTTGTGCTCATCGGGCAGCGCTTAAAAATGGGTTTGAAACTGTGGCCGTTCTTGCCCATGGGTTATCAACGCTTTATCCCTCGTTACACAGAGCCACGGCAAAAGAAATATGTAAACAGGGTGCCTTGTTAACGGATTTTATCAGCAATACGCTTCCGGAGCGTAATAACTTCATAAAAAGAAACCGTATTATTGCAGGTTTGGCCGATGCCACTCTTGTTGTAGAATCAGGTATCAAAGGAGGAGCGCTTATAACTGCCGATATAGCAAATTCATATAATCGCGATGTATTGGCTTTCCCGGGCAGGATAAACGATCCTTACTCGCGAGGCACCAATTGGCTCATTAAAACAAATAAAGCAGCGCTGATTGAAGGTGTAGAAGATTTGGAGTACATTTTAGGTTGGGATTCGCCTACTTCAATGGCCGAATCCAAACAAACCCAGCTTTTTGTTGAACTAACCGCTGAAGAACAAAAAATTGCAGATCTTCTTCGTGAACAGGTTGAACTTCCTATAGACCTGATCTGCCTGCACGTTAACCTGCCTGTAAGCAAAGTTTCGGCAATGCTTTTGAACCTCGAATTTGCAGGCATGGTGCGCAGTTTGCCAGGTAAGGTTTATAGGCTGGTGAGATAATTAGTTCAACGTTCAAGGTTTAAAGTTCAAAGATGTTTACGTTGGATTTACTAATCACAGCCAGTATTTTTTTGATTTAATTCAAAATTCTTTTTAGCTTTATATTTTGTTAATTACTCCAATGGTTTTAAAGCAACCAATCCTTCCTTATTTAAAAATTATTACCTCAGGTTTATTATTAATATTGTTTGTAAGTTATTGTAAATCACAAAATAATAGTGAGTTATATAAAATTTACGGGACTATTACTGATAGTGCTGGTACAACACTACTCGCAAGCGCTACGGTTATTGATAAAAAAACAAATGTAGTTGCAAACTCTAATGCTGATGGAGTTTACCAAATTTCACTTTCATATGGAGAACATGAGCTGCAATATAGCTTTATCGGTTATAAAAATGTAACTCTCAGTTTAAATGTTTCTTCGGATCAACTTATTAATGTAAAGCTTACTCCGGAATCGATAAGGATAAAAGAGGTTATTATTGACGCGCGCTCATCAACAATTCAAAACGTAGGCACAGGTACAATTGAATTAAATAAAAAAGAAGTTGGCACCTTGCCTTTGTTCCTGGGTGAATCAGATTTTTATAAGGCTCTGCAACTTATGCCCGGCGTGCAATTAAGCGGAGAAGGAAATGCGGCAATTTATGTTAGGGGAGGTGGTTATGACCAAAACTTAATCTTATTGGATGGCGCAACAGTCTATAATCCAACTCATTTACTAGGATTCTTCTCTGTGTTTAATACAGATATCATCAACAATGTGACAATGACCAAATCAGGCATTCCAGCCGAATATGGAAACCGGATTTCATCTGTTCTTGATTTTAATACAAAAAGCAGTATACCGGAACAATTAACAATAAATGGTAACCTTGGCATAATATCTTCAGGTTTGAATATTGATTTGCCGGTTTTTAAACATCGGGGAGCCTTCTTTCTTGCTGGTCGGAAGACCTACCTCAACACACTTCTTGATGGATGCCGGGATTTAGGATTTATCAAACATAATTCCATCCTTTACAAAACAAGGTACGATTTTTACGATCTCAATGGTTCTTTTGTGTTAAAATTATCAAGCAGAGACAGAATTATGCTCAGTTCCTATCAGGGTAATGATTTGTTCGTGCTGAATTCAGGTGTCGTTGATTTACACACGGATATGAGTTGGGGTAACCAGATTGCGTCTTTATCATGGAATCATAGTTTCACTGATAGATTATACATGGAAAATCAGCTTGTTAAAAGTGATTATAGTTTGAAAATGCAACTCGATCAAAACCAATTTCAATTTCACCTGCGTTCAAACATAAATGATGTTGGATTCAAAAATCGAATCACTTATGTCTTTAAAAATCATAAAATACGAATGGGGATAGCCCTCATCCGACATAATATTGTGCCTAATACAAGTAATGCAAAAACCGATAGTCTTGATTATAGTTTTGGTACTCCAAATAATTATCATTCTTACGAAATGAGTGTTTTTGTTTCAGACGAAATAAAGTTAACTTCCAAGCTGAGTGTAATAGCAGGTTTTCGATTCAATTCATTCTATCATGTAGGTCCATTTGGCGATTATACATCCACTGACACCACATACTACGGGAAAGGCCAGATAATCAAAAATTATCATGGACCCGATTATAGATTTTCTGCTCGTTATTTGGTTTCCGGGGATGCCTCTGTTAAATTATCGTTTAATTCGAATAACCAATATGTAAATCTGGTTAACGCATCATCGGTAACCTTTCCGACTGATTTTTGGATTCCTGCATCCACGCTTGTACAACCTCAAAAAGGCAATCAATGGGCTGCCGGCTACTATAAAAACATAAAGCGGTTCAATATAGAAGCTTCTGTAGAAATATATTACAAAACATTCGCCAATCAGATAGAATTTAACAAAGGAATTTTAAATTCTGTTGACAATACGCCTTTAGACCAAAACCTCATTTTTGGAAGAGGCAGGGCGTATGGTTGTGAATTATTGATTCGGAAACCTTCAGGAAAGCTCAACGGTTGGATTGGTTATACGATTTCTCGAACAGAAAAAAGTTTCCTCGAAATCGAAAATGGCCGCTGGTTTCCGGCAAAGTATGACCGACCTCATGATGTTTCTGTAGTAACAAATTTTCAGTTTAGTCAAAAATGGACATTTTCGGCGGTGTTTGTATATGCCACAGGCAGCGCTTATACGCCTGTGGTGGGAAGGTATTTTGTTGGCAATAACCTGTTAAATCAGTATGGTAATTATAATTCGGCACGCATGCCAGATTATCATCGTCTTGACATTGCTGCAACGCACGTTTTAAAAAAAACCGATAAGATTTATTCGTGTTTAATATTTTCGGTTTACAATGTATATAACCGGCACAACCCCTTCTTTGAGTATCCTGAAGCTACTGGTAACCTCGATAGATACACGTTGAAGGTTGAACCCAAAGAAGTTTCTATTTTCCCGATATTACCTTCAATAAGCTGGCAGTTTAAATTTTAAAAGATATTTATGAATATTGTACGATTGACAATAGCCTTTTTGTTAGTTTTATGTGCCTGCCGGCAGGAGAATATATCCGATTTCTCCCCATCAATTGTAGTGGACGGAAGTATTGAAAATGGCAATTTCCCACGAGTATTTCTTACCCGCAATATTCCATATTATGTAAAAATTGACTCGGCGGATTTTCAGAAATTAGTAATTCGGCAAGCAAAAGTTACAGTGTCGGATGGCGAACAGTCTGAAATTCTTACACTTAAATACGACAAACATTTATTCCCGCCTTTTTACTACCAGGGTAATGAGTTGCTTGGAAAAGCGGGAAATACATATACACTTACCATAGAATACGATAGTGCTATTCTAACAGCAACTACCACAATTCCTTATCCTGTGAAGCCTGATAGCGTATGGTTTCAATCCAATACGGTCAATCCTGACAAGGGACTAATTATGGTCAAATTAAAAGACGATCCCGACTCAGCCAACTATTATAGGATGTGCACCCGTATTGAAGGAAAGCAATATGACTATTACCCAACCCTCAACTCCGTATTTAGTGATCGTTGGTTTAACGGCCAAACGACTATTCTGGAACTAAACAAGGGACCTGAAACTTACCTTGATATGGGCAATGAAGATTTTTTCTATGCAAAAAATGACACCATTTGGCTGAAAGTATGTGCATTGGATAAAATCAATTTTGACTTTTGGAATAGTTATCGAAATGAAGTTGCCAACGGAGCAAACCCAATTGCTTCCTCATATCATACTATTAACTCAAACATAAATGGTAATGGGCTGGGAATATGGGGAGGTTTCGGCATAACTATCATAAGGGTAATTGCCAAATAAAAAAGCTGTCTCAGAGGTCCTTTGAACCCATGAGACAGCCCAGTTGTGTTTAATTATTTGAACCGTATTCAATAGGTTTTAAATCACTTTCAAAATCTGTGTTGATTTTGATAATAAAATTATTGATATCGTTAACTAAGTCCTGAAACCCTTCACTAAAATAAGTTTTGAGATCACCTTTTGATTTGTCTGCAAAGACAAACCTGTAATCAACATAAGATTCTGTATTGCTGTGAGCATGTCCAAGATAGTCAGTCCAGGTATTAACCTTTGTTGAAGGATAAAATTCGCCCTGTGCAATTTTTTGTTTGGTATCTGCATAGACCAATACCAATGACATGTTTTTATTGAGAGCGCTGGCAGCTGCACTATCTGCCTGGATTTCGGTATATTTAGTGTTGCCTTTGATTGTATTATCAGCATCATATAAACCTTTGTAATTTACTTGTCCCACAAGTTTAATGTTCAATACCTGGAAATACGCATTTGCATTATTTATAATTTCCTCTGTATTATCGGACTCCAATGTCTTTTTGTCCAATTTACCATTAACAGCTGCATAACACTCAACTATAATTTTAGAATTATCTGTAAATGAGTATTTTACAGAAGAGCTCGCAGCATTGTAGGTTAGCGAAACCTGAAATTTAAAGGGGTATAGTGCTACAAAATACACAACGCTGGCTGGAGTTCCATCGCTATTGTAAGAGGCTGTTAAGTCATATTCTGCCAGTTTAATATTATTAACGTACAATGTATTATTAAATTTGGCAGGCATATCTCCATGATAACCATCGATAATTGATATTCCAGCTATGCCCTGATAGGTGACAACCATTTTTGCATTATTAGTGGTACCCGTTTTGGTAGAAGGGAAATTGAATTCGATTCTATCAGTAGCTAGGCTCTTATCCCATTTTTTTGAGGTGAAATTCCAGGTATATACTCCTTTGTAGCGATTGAACTCTTGCTGTATTGTTGTGTCTGAGCTTTCAGCGAGACCAGCGCGTAACTGGTACAAAATATTTTTGCCTCCAACTAGATTATTTGTATTGCTAACAGGAGCCAGCAACACAGTGGCCGCGCTGAATGGAGCTGCAGTGGTGGTAAGATTGTTGAAGTTTGCAATAACTTGCAGACCATCTGCACTTTCAAGAGTCTTCATTTCCGTCAACATTTGCGAACCGGTATTCTCAAGATTGGATTTACCCTTATCTACAGATTCGTTGGCATAAGGGAATGTTAGCGGATCTGAATTTTCTTTTTTTTTGCAGGAAATCATAACCAAACAACCCAATAAAAAGATAACTAAATAATTATAATTTTTCTTCATAGCAGTTTGAATTTGTTAAACATTAGCATTATCAATGAATTAATAAACGAAAATCAGTATTAAAAGTTAGTTTTTCCAACAATAAATCAATAAAAAAATCCAAAATTATATTGGATTCTATAGAATATAGACTGTTTTAAAGCTGAATGGTTGCGTAGATTCATAAAGAAAATTTTCACATGTTATCGCTGGTTGCTTTATTTGCATTGATAGGATCTGGAGCCATTGGTATTTCATCCTTCTCCTCAATCTTTATAAAATCTTTATACTTTCCCATAGGATTTTTACATTATCCTTATACCGCGTTGGCTATTTTTGTGCGCTCAATTAAGATGAAAAGTGAAGGAAAGTTCAATATGGGTCAATAGCATAGTTTCCTGTTCAGCCATTCTTAATACCCCCCATTTAAATATAGAAAGTTTGTGATTTGAATTTCATGTAAACTTATGTTAATAATATTGTTTTTATTATAGTAATTTTAAGTTAGATAATTGATTCGTGTATGACAGATTCTACAGTAACTTTCCCATTTTTAGAAAAATTAAAAAATATTTTTATTGGTAAAGCAAAAACCCTACAAGATACATCGCTGTTTCATAAGCTCTCATTGGTTGCGTTTTTTGCATGGATAGGACTAGGTGCCGACGGTATTTCTTCATCATGTTATGGACCTGAAGAAGCTTTCCGGCACTTGCAGGGACATCCCATGCTGGCAATATTTGTAGCATTGGGGACAGTGTTTACCATTTTTATTATCAGTTCAAGTTATAGTCAGATTATTAAACTTTTCCCCCATGGTGGTGGTGGCTACCTTGTTGGTAGCAAACTCTTATCGCCTACGGTGGGAATGGTTTCAGGGTGCGCCCTTATTATAGACTATGTGCTAACCATAACAATATCCGTTTCAAGTGGCACGGATGCGCTTTTTAGTTTTTTTCCAGCTCATTACCAAGCTTACAAATTGATGGTAGCTGTCATTGGAGTTTGTTTGCTTATTCTTTTAAACCTTCGAGGAGTTAAAGAATCGGTATTATCACTTACCCCCATCTTTGTCATTTTTATAGTGATGCATGTATTTGTTATTGTATATGCAATTTTTGTTCATTCTGATAATTTTCTGACAGTTTCACACGAAACTGTTCATCAATGGAATTCAACAGTATCCGAAGTAGGTGTGCTAGGGACATTGTTTATTATACTTAAAGCCTATAGTATGGGTGCTGGTACCTTTACCGGAATAGAAGCAGTAAGTAATGGCATGCCAATACTTCGGGAACCAAAGGTATTGACAGCCAAACGAACAATGACACTGATGGCAATATCCTTGTCGTTTTTGGTTTTAGGTTTAATGGTTGCATACGCATTGTATAATGTTCAAATTAGCCCGACTAAAACGCTTAATGCTGTATTGCTTGATAATGTTACCGCGCACTGGGGAAAATTCTGGTCCAGTGGTTTCATCCTGACAACACTTATCTCAGAAGCAGCTTTGTTATTTGTAGCTGCTCAAACAGGTTTTATTGATGGGCCCAGAATTATGGCTAACATGGCCATCGATCATTGGTTTCCGAAAAAATTTGCAGCCCTCAGCGACAGGTTAGTTACCATGAATGGTGTTTTGTTGATGGGCTCAGCTGCGATAATACTGATGGTCATATCGAAAGGTTCAGTGGCATTATTGGTGGTGCTTTATAGTATCAATGTGTTCATAACATTTTCCATTTCCCAGCTTGGAATGGTTAAACACTGGTGGACTGTAAAGGGAAAACTTCAACATTGGAAAAGAAAGATCACCGTTAACGGCATAGGCTTTGTTTTAACATCGTTTATTCTAATTTCTGTTACTATTATAAAATTTGGACAAGGCGGTTGGATAACCCTGGTAATTACCGGATTATTCGTATTATTGGCAATTAACATAAAAAGGCATTATTTTCTAACGACCACTCGTTTACAAAAACTTCGTCTAAGGGCATATAGTGAATTAAGAATTGCTCTCGATCAATTGCCCTGTGAAAACAATATACCAGCTCCTGTGGCATTCAACCCAGATGGGAAAACTGCTATCATTTTGGTTAGTGGTTTTGGTGGCACAGGATTGTATACTTTTTTAAGAATAAATGAAAGTTTTAAGGGTATTTACAAAAACTTTATATTTATACGTATAGGCATTATTAACTCTAAAATTTACAGAGGTTCGGAAGAATTGGAACACTTTAAGACATCGGTTAAGGAAGATGGCCAAAAATATGTTAAAATAGCCAACCAATTCGGTTTCTACGGTAAGAGCATCTGGACGATTGGAACTGACCCTGTGAATGAAGTTTACAGAGTTGTTAAAAAACTTATGCCAAAGCTTGCAAATCCTACCTTTTTTGGTGGACAGCTGGTATTTTCAAAAGCCTTTTATTTATCACAATTACTTCACAACCATACTATTTTCTCCATACAAAAAAGGTTCTTTAAATTTGGGATACCCATTGTTATATTTCCAATTAAAATTGAGTAGCTGGGTATTCTTTTGAATGATAGGTTATACGCTTGTTCGGCTAAGGTGGCATTGTTTGAACAAGCGTTTAGAATATCGAGTAATGCTATGATACTGAATATAAAAATACTAATTTCCAAACCTGTAGCCTATACCTGATTCGGTGTTAAGTAATTTTGGTTTTGCAGGATCGTCCTCGACCTTTTTGCGCAGCTGAGCAATAAATACGCGCAAATATTGGGTTTGTTCGATATAACTCATTCCCCAAACTTCTTTCAAAATATATTGATGTGTCAATACCCTTCCTTCGTTTTTTGCCAAAAGAGCTAATAGTGAAAATTCCGTTGCTGTGAGTTTAATTATTTCGTCATTCTTACGCGCTGTATGATTGGCTAAATCTATGGACAGTGTGCCAAATATTAAACAAGGATTATCTGGTATTCCCTGACTTTGCCGCACAGCAACCCTCAAACGGGCCAGTAGTTCTCCTGTTCGAAAGGGTTTGGTAAGATAATCATTTGCTCCGTTGTCAAGCGCCTTTACTATATCTTCCTCTGAATTGCGAGCCGAAAGGATGATAATTGGTTTTTGGTACCATTCACGAAGTTTTTTTAGAATATCAATACCATCGACATCGGGTAGACCCAAATCGAGTATTAATAGGACGGGTTGCACTGATGCTGCCAATGCCAGGCCTTCTTTGCCTGTTGACGCTTCGGAAATTTTATAACCATTTGCCGAAAGGGTAATGTCAAGCAATCGGCGAATTGGTGCTTCATCATCAATAATCAGTATGGTTCCTTCGTTTATCATTTAATCAGCTTGTTTATCATATTGACTCATTTCAGAACTTTTAACCGGCATTTTAATAGTAAATATAGCCCCACCATTTTGCCGGTTTTCGGCAATTACCTTACCTTGATGAGCTTCGACAAAACCTTTTACGATTGATAACCCTAACCCTGTACCTCCTGCTTTGGCATCTTTTCCACGATAAAACTTGTTAAAAACAGCTGATAACTCAGATGCCGGGAAGCCTTTTCCCCTATCCATTACCTGAATTGTAAGGGCGTTGCTGTCATAAAAAAATTTGAGCCTTATTGTGCTGCCTATAGGTGCATTTTGTGTTGCATTGAGGATAAGATTATGGAGAACCTGTTCGATAAGTCCAAAATCAATACTTACCAATGGCATATCCGCTGGAATAACTATTAACAGATTGAATGGCTGCAATTCCTGCTTGAGGGTTTCGGAAACCCTGTTTGCCAAATCGTGGACATCGCACCAATCAGGACGTAGAGTTATCCGCCCCGATTCAAGGCGCGACATATTTAGCAGGTTTTCGATAAGTCGGTTAAGACGTACGGAAGCAGTATTAATTTCAGCATACAATTTTAGTTTTGTTTCTTCGGGATAACTCTGCGATAAAAGCGTGTCGGAAGCTCCCATAATAGTGGCAACCGGAATTCGTAATTCGTGTGATATCGAGTTGAAAAGGGTTTTGTAAAGTTTATCAGATTCGTTCAAAATATATGCTTTCCTGGCAGCATTTCGTAAAAATTCACGTTCGAATTTCCCGGAAATTTGTGGCAGAAGAGCTTCCCAAAATTCGTTTTCTCCTTGCGTAAAAACAATGTTGTGCTTAACGGCAATAACCCCCATGTTTTCGTTATTCCCAGTTAAGGGGTAAAATGTATAATCGGTTGACGGCAATGTTTCAGTATATTTTCCTGCTTTGGAAGAATGGCGAAATACCCAGGCGGCAATACTTAATTCGTTTTCAGAAAGGTTTATTTTAGTATCGTGCCTTACCTGATTGTCGAGTTGGTTTAAATCGTTTTTAAGTATTATAGCACATTCTAAATTAAAATATTTTTGAATATACCGGATGGCAATTTTCGATACCTCATCAACCCCAGATGCCATTGTTAATTCCTTTGTAAGCTGATAAAGTGCATGGGTACGTTCTTCACGAATCCTTATTTTTTTCTCCTGACGTCGAACCCTTGAAGTTAAAATTCCATTGAGCAGTGCAATGATAAAAAACATTACAAGCATTAGCATATCTAATGGTTGCTGGATATGCAGGGTAAATTGGGGGGGGATGAAAAAATAATCCCAAATGAGTGCACTTAGTGTTGCAGCAACCAAAATAGGACCAGTGCCAAAGAAAAGGGCAAGAAAAGATACCAGAAATAACAAAACAAAGGATACAACCTGATAACCAATAAGATTTTTGAAAAGGTAGCAGATTACAGATAACAAGATAACAAAAAGTGTTATGATAAGATATTGGCGGATATTAGATGTATAAGAAGGGATAGAAAACTTTTTCTTAAAATGATCTTTTGCCTGACTATCGGAACCAAGAATATAAACGTCAATATTTCCGCTATAACGAATCAACCTGTTCACGAAAGTGCCGAGTTGAAACATCGATAAGATATTCCGGACACGGGGTTTGCCAACAATAATATGAGTGGCATTTTCAACTTGCGCAAAATTGACAATTGCCTTAACAGTATCATAATTGGTAATTATTCGAAATTTAATACCCAGTTGTTTAGCAAGGTTAATATTTTTATCAAGCTGTTCGTGTTCTTTAGGCGTAAGTTTATGTGAGGTTTCTACATAAATGGCTTGAATATTAGCTCCCATAGAGTACGAAAGGTTTTTTGCCCATCGTAATAACCTCGTTGATTGTTGCCGGTAATCCATGGCAACCAGAAGATGTAACCCGGATTTCCAAGGGCCACGGATGCGCTTGTGTTGCATGTAATCATGCAGTTGTTTATCCACACGATCGGCAACAATACGGAGTGCCATTTCACGCAATGCTGTGATATTTCCTTTACGAAAAAAATTCTCTATTGCATTTGCCGAGCGTTCAGGTGTATAAACTTTGCCATCGGATAATCTTTGCAGCAATTCATCCGGGGAAAGGTCAACCAGTTCGACTTCATCAGCGTTCTCAAAAATCTCATCCGGCAATGTTTCACGGACAACAATACCTGTAATTTGTGCAACAGTTTCTGAACGGCTTTCGAGATGTTGTACATTTACAGTTGTATAAACATTAATACCATTTTCGAGTATTTCCTGAACATCCTGATATCTTTTTGTATGACGGCTTCCGGGGGCATTGGTGTGGGCCAGTTCGTCAACCAATACAATTTGTGGCTTCCTGGTTATGATGGCATCCAAATCCATCTCCTGAACGGAAGTAGATTTGTATTCAAAGGTTTTAAGTGGTATTAATTCAAAGCCTTCTATCAATTCGGCAGTTTCTTTGCGCTTATGCGTTTCAACAATACCGATAATTATATCACTGCCTTTCGATTTTTCAGCATGAGCAGTTTGCAGCATGGTATATGTTTTACCGACGCCGGCACACATACCGAAAAATATTTTCAGTTTGCCCCGTTTGCTTTTTTCTTCTTCACTTAACAATGAAGCCAAAAGTTCATCGGGATTCGGACGGTTGTCAGGCAATTCCATATTTATTTCTTATTTTCTATTTTGGATATCAAGACTGCTGCTTGTTCTTCAATGTTCTTCATACTAATCAACAGCCTTTTCAGCTCCTTCATATTATTTAAATTTTGATCTTTTTCTAAATCATCTTGAAAAGTTAAAGGTTTTTTGGAATGGGTTTCGCTTAGTTTCTCAGCCATTTCGTTAAACACTAACGAGATTTCGTAAAATTCATCTTTCCCATCGAAGTGTAGTCTTTGTCCATAATTATTGGAACCTATTTCTTTTATCCCATTATACAATTGGAGAAAACGTTCATTGAAATAGGATCCAAAGCTAAAGGTAAAAGCAAAAGCAATCAAAAAACACAAGGTGCCGACAATTGTCATTTGTATTGAAGCATTTTTTGCTGAGACTCTGGCATCATGGGTTTTTACTTCAATTGCATTTTCGTTCATTTGTAATAAAAGCATCAACTGTTGGTATATGCTGCCAAATTTATTTTGCAGGTCACTAACCATAGCAACCTGTATTGGCGATTTTATAATTCTTTCAACAAAATCGTGGTAGTCATTAAATCCTGTTTCGATATCCATTGCAAGTTTGCCTTCACCGGTTTCTGTTATGTTATTTTTCTCCAGATTAAGTGATTTAGAAAATAAATTCAAATTTTTCCTAATAAAAATGCTGTCCAAACTTTTATTCATTAAAAAACATTTTGTGATTTCCAGATTTATATTCGTCAGGTCTTCAGCCATGTCACGGGCATAAATAACGGAATAATGGTTTTCTTTAAGAATCGCACTGGTTTTACCCGACAACCTATTAAGGTAAAATGCGGACAAAATGGATAACAACAAAATAATTACTAAGAAAAACACTATACCCACAATAAATCTTTTACGGATTGATGTCCTCATGATATTTACAAATTTTATAGTTAATGAATAAATAACAAATTTAATAAAAGCCTGTTAGAACTTACTAAGTTCAATATTTAAAACCAATACGTTTATCCGCTCTTCCCCCAAACATAAAAACTGCGGGGCTTCCGAGAGATTTTTTACACACTGAATCAGCTTTTGCTTTTTATCGAAATCGAAATTTCGTGCTTTCGCTATCCTGTCAACTTGCATTAAAGCAGCTTTTGGAGAAATATGCGGATCGAGACCACTTGCCGATGCAAAAATCATTTCTTTTGGAATTGTTAATGTATCTGTAATTGAATTTTTGCCTGCAAATAAAATGCGTCGATCCTCAACTTGTTTTTTTAAAGCTTTGCTGGTTGGACCAAAATTAGATGCGCCGGAAGGTACTGGATTGTAATCGATGGCTGATGGCCTTGACCAGAAATAGATGGTAGTGTCGAATTTCTGCCCGATTAATGAGGATCCTATAATTTTACCATCTTTCAATATCAGGCTCCCGTTCGCTTTGGATGGGAAACTAATCTGCGCCACACCTGTCATGATTAGGGGATAAATAATTCCGGTCAGGATGGTCATGACAAATAAAAACTTTAATGCTATAATTGATTGTTTTTTCATAATTCTAAAATTTTTAAACCTGTCAGGTCTTGTTTTTATATATTATATCATATGCAGAACTACAAGTAACATATCAATAGCCTTGATGCCTATAAAAGGAACGATGATGCCGCCAAAGCCATAGATTAAAATGTTCAAAGCAAGTATCCGGTTGGCAGAGATTGGCCGGTATTTCACACCTTTTAGCGCAAGTGGTATCAGTGCTACAATGATCAGCGCATTGAATATTACCGCACTTAAGATAGCACTTTCAGGGGTTGCCAGTTTCATGATATTGAGGACGCTTAAAGGGGCTATCCCTTTAGAGGTAACGTAGAGCAATGTAGCTATGGCCGGTATAATTGCGAAATATTTGGCTACATCATTGGCAATGCTGAATGTTGTTAATGCTCCCCTTGTCATGAGCAATTGTTTTCCAGTTTCAACCACCTCAATGAGTTTTGTTGGGTTGCTGTCCAAATCGACCATATTACCTGCTTCTCTGGCTGCCTGAGTACCCGTGTTCATTGCTAATCCTACGTCGGCTTGTGCGAGCGCCGGAGCATCATTAGTGCCATCTCCAATCATCCCTACCAGATGGCCGTTTGCCTGCTCTTCACGGATACGGCGCAATTTATCTTCAGGGGTTGCTTCGGCCATAAAATCGTCAACACCAGCTTCGGCTGCAATAGCTGCGGCTGTTAATGCATTGTCGCCTGTAATCATTACGGTTTTAATCCCCATTTTCCGAAGTTCTGCAAAACGTTGTTTAATACCGCCTTTTACAATGTCTTTAAGGTGGATTACCCCCAAAACTTTGCTGTCTTCAGCCACAACCAGGGGTGTTGCCCCTTGTCGTGCCAATTCGGAAACAATTTCCTCAATCTTTTTTAGGTAAAATCCATTGTTGTTTTGCACAAACGTACGGATTGCTTCTGATGACCCTTTCCTTATCTGATGAAGCTTCCCTTCCGGTGTTTTGATATCTGCGCCACTCATTCTGGTTTGAGCGGAAAATTGAATAAAGGAAGCTTGTAAATTGTGAACATCGCGGCCCCTGATGTTAAATTTTTCTTTGGCCAGAACAACAATGGAACGGCCTTCGGGCGTTTCATCAGACAATGATGATAGTTGAGCCGCATCGGCAAGTTCTTCCACCGTTACCCCTTCAGCAGGTAAAAAATCGGTTGCCATACGGTTACCTAGCGTTATAGTACCCGTTTTATCAAGTAATAAAACATCGGTATCGCCGGCTGCTTCTATGGCTTTCCCACTAGTTGCTATTACGTTCTTACGCAATAAGCGGTCCATCCCGCTTATGCCTATTGCACTCAGCAACCCTCCAATGG
>WSSedL1CaDRAFT_10000697_pt1 | contig 22649 bp, 13 predicted proteins | sample WetSurSL1Cattail_FD_9464 | JGI IMG/M metagenome (IMG submission 9464)
ACGATAAAGAACAGCAGCATCTATATCAGAAATGTCAGTGTCCATATCCTTCCGATACGCAAGACTATATCCTCTAATTCCGGAGTTGATGATATTGATATGGAGGGGTTTTTAAAGATCCGCGTCCCGTTGGGTATAAAAGGAGCCCAGATCGTCAGCTACAAGGGAGGATTGTATTTAACTACCCTGCAGCAGAATACCGGTTCCTATGAGCCTCTGTACATGATAGAGATTGAACTCAATCAGGATACGCTGAAACAGGCGCTGGCCCAATTCAATACTTACAGGAACAGCGGTTCCTTACTGATCAGCAGGATAAGCAAGGACATCATTATGAATCAGTCGGATTCCGGCAATCCGATATCTGTCAAAAGCTTCCTTCCATATTTGAATGAAGATGGGAACAATGGAATGGAGTACAGTAAAATCAACAACAAAGGATATTATATTGTTTTTTCGAAATCAGAGTACCTGAATATGGTTTTGTTGAAATATATTCCGGAGGAATTCATTCTAAAGCCTCTTCAGAGTTTTTATATCTGGGTATGGGTTTTTACGTTTGCTGCCGTAGGCATCTTCCTGATTTATTTTTTTTCCACCTACAAGTTCATGCACAAGCCGCTGCTCGAACTGGTCGAATCTTTTCAAAAAGTGGAGAAGGGAGATTTGCAGGTCTTCATCAACCATGATTCGAAAAACGAATTTGGTTATTTGTACAAGCGGTTCAATGATATGGTGAAAAACCTGAACATGCTGATAGACCAGGTATACAAGCAGAGAATACTAATGCAGCGTGCCGAATTGAAACATCTGCAGTCGCAGATCAATCCGCACTTTCTGTACAATGGCTTTTTCATGATAAGTACGATGGCCAGGATTGGGGATGAGAACCTGGTGCCATTTACGAAGTATCTCGGTGAATACTTCCGTTTTGTTACCAGAAATTCTTCGGATGATATCCCGCTGCTCGAAGAGATCAACCATGCCAAAGTCTATACGGAAATTCAACTGATGCGCTTTTCTAAAAGGGTTCAGATTCAGTTTGAAGAGTGTCCGGAAAAATACCATAAATTAAGTGTTCCGCGTCTGATTCTCCAGCCCATCATAGAAAACGCATTCGAGCATGGGATTGAACGAAAAAAAAGCAACGGGATTGTTTCCATCCGTTTTGAAGAAGTAGAGAATGGATTGAATATTTTTGTTGAGGACAATGGAAACAATATAACAGACGAAGGATTGAACCAATTACAAAACACCCTTGAGATTCATGGAGAGGTAATGGAGACGACCGGTATTATCAACATCCACAGGCGGATCAGACTGGTTTTCGGGGATGAAAGCGGATTGCAGGTTTCAAGAAGCGAACTGGGCGGCCTGAAAGTCCTGTTAAAAATCATCTTGCCGGGAGGGAACAGCCATGTATAGATTACTTATCGTGGATGATGAAGAAATTATTGTGAATGGATTGTACGAAATATTCCATGGCCTGGAACAGATTGATCTGGATGTATACAAGGCTTACTCCGGGGAAGAGGCGATGGAATGGCTGAGCCGGACACGTATGGACATTGTACTGACCGATATCAGGATGCCCGAGATCGACGGCCTGCAGCTGATGGAGAAAATCTTTGCCAGTTGGCCGCAGTGCAAGATCATTTTTCTTACCGGCTACAATGAGTTCGAATATGTCTACAAGGCAATTCAGCACAATGGAGTCAGCTATATTCTGAAAGCGGAAGACAATGACAAGGTGATCCATGCTGTAGAAAATGCCATAAAGGAAATTCAAATGGAAATCAGGACGGAGAATCTGATTCATCAGGCGAAAGAGCAGATGATCATGGCGCTGGACCTGTTTCAGAAGGATTATTTTATCCACCTGCTGCATGAAGATTCCGCAATGAGTGTGGACAAATCCCAGTTTGAGAAGCTTTCTGTGCCGATGTCTCCTGACCTGCCTGTTATCCTGCTTTTGGGGGAGGTTGGCAATATTCCGTCCGACAGTTCCTATTGGGACAAGATACAATACTTATATTCCATAAGGCTGCTGATTGCTCAATATCTTGATCCCCACCTCCAAAACATCAACGTAATGGATGAGGGGTATCGGTTTGTTCTTTTCATACAACCGAAATTATTGCCTGTTGCGGGTCAAATCCAGGAAGAAACGGCGGTTCGTTATGAGAGGACCATATCTTTTTTAAAGGGAACGCTTGAGATGATTCAAACTGTTTGCCGGGATTCCATCCATGCATCTGTCAGCTTCGCACTAAGCGGAGAACCCTGCAGGTGGGATGAGGTTTCCCCGAAATACTATTCCCTGTGCCAGCTGTTGAACTACCGGGTAGGATCGGGGATTGAAATGCTTTTGATTGACAAGGAGTTTAAGAACAATATATTAAATAATGATTCGGTTGCCGAAATACCGGAACTGGAAGCCTATCCGGAAGGGTTGGAGCTGCGTCTGAGACAAAAGAACACAGAAGTTATCGAATCCTATCTGGAATCCGGTCAAACTGAAAAATACTTCCATGCGCTATCACAATTAACCGAGCCTTTGAAAACAATCCGGAGTAAAAACAACAATTTTGCATTGGAAGCCTATTTCAAAGTATCCATGATTCTGTTGTCCTATATTAACCGTTGGAAGCTCACCGAAAAGGTGGCTTTCCACATCGGACTGAACAAGCTCATGCGTACGGACAAGCATGAATCGTGGGAGGAAGCAGTGGGATACCTTCATGATTTATCCGGCGTTCTTTTCAAACTCCAGAATGAGGATCAGAAAAGAAGGGCGGATAATGCGATTGAGTATATTCAAAACTTTGTGGAAACGCATCTAAATGAAGATCTTTCTCTTGTCAGACTGGCAGAACAGGTATATCTGAACCCTTCTTACCTTTCACGCTTTTACAAGCAGGCTGCGGGCATAAACCTTTCCGAGTTGATTGACAATGCCCGGATCAAAAAGGTGAAGGAACTGCTGGGAAAAGAAAATATCAAAATCAATGAAGTTGCCAAAATGGTTGGTTATGAAACTGCAGCTTCCTTCACCCGCTTTTTTAAAAAAGTTACCGGGAGTTCTCCCCAGGAATACCATGATGCGATCCTGACGGGCAGGCAAATGAAAATAAAGTAAAACGCAAACGACCGGGAGCTCTTTGATCTGCTGTCAATCGGTAAAGAAATGATAACGAAGTAAAAACATGCAAATGGTTATGTCTGATCTCAGCTTTTATAATGTTATACAGGAACGAATATTCGGATAATATATGGAAGGGAAAGGAATGATTTAAAAAATGCAGGTGCAAAACCCGATTATACGGGCAGACATGCCGGATCCCGACGTATTGCGTGTCGGAGATACGTGCGATATGGTGTCTGCAGCGATGTTCGTGATGCCCGGAGGTCCTATACTGAAATCGAAGGATCCGGTCCATTGGGAAACCGTATAGGGATCTAACGAAGGGAAAATATGTGAATAGTAAAGCGATAAGATACCTATTTATAATAGTATTAGGGCTTTCGGAAATAATCAGGGAGGATATCAAATGAAGCACGCCTTTTTTAAAAAAGCGCTTGCAATAACTGGAGCTGTTACCTTGTCCATTTCTATTCTGTCGGCCTGCAGTTTACAAAATACTTCCGATGAGAATTCCACATCAGGAACAGCCTTGCAAAGCACTTCATCAGAAACTGCTTCCGGTAATGTGAAAGTTGCCGCCAAGGGTTCCTTCGGCAAGTATGAGCCAGTGATAGACCTTACCTTTGCACGGGGTATTGATGACGATTTTTCGTCCAATGTTATGACGAAATGTCCGGGAGAAACGCTGGAAGACAATCGCTGGTTCACTGTTTACAGGCAGGAACTCGGTATCAATATCAAGTATGCATGGACAGTAAAAGGCAATGAAGAGTCCGATGCCTATACCCAAAAACTTAATGTTACATTGGCCTCAGGAGATCTTCCCGATGTATTGATCGTGAATCCATACCAATTGAAGCAGCTTGCAGATTCCGGCATGATTACCGACCTGACGGCTTATTGGAAGGATTATGCTTCGCCATTGCTCAAGGACTGTTATACCCAACAGGGACCTTCTGTTTTGGATGCTTCCACCTTTGACGGAAAACTGATGGCGTTAAATGCTGTTCCGGACGTATATGGAGATGGCATTTATACCTGGATCAGGGCGGATTGGTTGAAGAAACTCGGCCTTGCGCCTCCCGGGTCAATGAACGATGTACTGAAGATTTGCGAAGCGTTTACTGCACGGGATCCGGATGGAAACGGCAAAAACGATACCTATGGTCTTGCTGTCACAAAAGACTTGTATAGCGGATGCATGGGACTGGAAGGTTTCTTTGCCGGATATCACGCATATCCCAATATGTGGATTGAGGACAAATCAGGCAAATTGGTCTGGGGCAGTGTCCAGCCGGAGGTGAAGTCCACCCTTAAGATATTGGCCGATATGTATAAGAAAGGACAGATCGACCAGTATTTCGGAGTGAAGGATATGATTAAAGCTGCAGAAACCATCGCCACAGGAAAGATTGGTCTGGAATACGGATATCAATGGAATCCGATGTATCCGCTAATCAGCGATTACCAGAACAACCCGGATGCGGACTGGACCGGATATTCTCTCGTTTCCGCCGACAGCGGGAAAGTATATTCGCCGGCGAAATTCAGCGCCATCTTCTATTTTGTTGTAAAAAATGGATATAAAAATCCGGAAGCGTTAATCAAGTTAATGAACCTGCATGTTGAGAAGTGCTGGGGTGAAACGGCAGATTTCAACAAATACTATATGCCTGTCGAAAACGGAAGCGTAGGTGTATGGAAGTACTCTCCCGTATATCCGGCGCCTCCCATGAAGAACATTGAGGCATTCAAAACGATTGAAGATGCGCGCAGGACCAATTCACTGAAAAAGCTGACCGGTGAGGCCGCTAAAATCGAGAGAAATGTGGAAGCATTTGAAAAGGGTGATACGTCGCAATGGGGATGGATGAAGATTTATGGGCCGCAAGGTGTCTTCAGGTGGGGCCTGCAGTATCTGGCAAATGATCAGTTCTACAGGGACAGGTTCGCGGGTGCTCCAACCAGGACAATGGTAGTGAAGCAGACTACTCTTGGAAAGATGGAAAAGGAAGAGTTCATTAAAATCATCATGGGAGCGGCTCCGATTGAGGAGTTCGACAAGTTTGTAAGTGACTGGAACAAACTTGGAGGCGCCGATATCACAAAAGAGGTAAACGAGTGGTATCAAACGGAAAAAGCCCAATAGCGCTCGAATCGCCAGGCATTTAGGTAATGCAGGAGGTCGTTTATAATGAATATCCAATCGGGGGCGCTTCGGATGAAGTTTCTGGCTGAAGGAGTTTCCTGTCAAAAGAAAAAACTTGCCTTTGCTATTTGATTCAAACCAACAGCCGAAGAAGGCTTTTTGGAATATTGCAGACTTAAGTGTAAAAGAATATAACATTAATAAAAAAGAAGTAAACAAATGATAACAAAGTAAAATCATGCAGGTGGTAAAGAGGATGTACTACTTTTATAATAGTAATTAGGTTGCAAAAAAGAAAAGGCTGCCTGATATGTCATAAAATGATTGGTGCTATATTTATTTTGCAAACATATATTTTAAGGAGATAGCATGACCAGAATAATGTTGGAAACAGATAGAAAAAGCGGTAAAATAAATATAATTAATAAAAACATATATGGACATTTTGCAGAACACCTTGGACGGTGTATATATGAAGGCATATGGGTCGGAAGGGAATCACCCGTTCCGAATACGGACGGTCTCCGAAATGATGTCATCCAGGCGCTAAAGGATATGCGGATACCCAATCTGCGCTGGCCGGGCGGCTGTTTTGCCGATACATACCACTGGATGGACGGAATCGGACCGTATGAAGATCGGCCCAAAATGATTAACACTCATTGGGGCGGCGTAGTGGAAAACAACCACTTCGGTACGCACGAGTTTTTTAGGCTGTGTGAATTGATTGGGGCGGAGCCATATATCTGCGGAAATCTGGGAAGCGGTTCCGTACAGGAAATGCAGCAATGGGTGGAGTATATGACCTTCGACGGGGTATCGCCCATGACGGAACTGAGAAAGAAAAACGGCAGATCGGAGCCGTGGAAATTGACCTATTTCGGAGTAGGCAACGAAAACTGGGGCTGCGGCGGAGGCATGCGCGCAGAATATTACGCGGATGAGTATCGAAGATATGCTACGTATCTCAGGAATTTCGGCGGGAGTAAGCTATATAAGATAGCCGGCGGCGCATCGGTGGATGACTATCACTGGACGGAAGTAATGATGAGGGAAGCGGGGGGCCGGATGAATGGCTTGAGCCTCCATTATTATACCCGGACAGCGAAAGACTGGGCGATCAAGGGATCGGCTACGGAATTTACAGAAAACGAATGGTTCTCCGTCATGGAGAACGCGTTTTATATGGAAGAACTGGTAAGCAAACACTCCGGCATTATGGATCAATATGATCCGGAGAAAAAGGTCGGACTGATTGTCGACGAATGGGGCACCTGGTTTGGTGTCGAACCTGGGACGAATCCCGGATTCCTCTACCAGCAGAATACACTCCGGGATGCATTGGTGGCCGGCATCCATCTGAACCTTTTTAACAACCATTGCGACAGGGTTCAGATTGCCAGCCTGGCCCAGACCATTAACGTGCTGCAGTCAGTCATTCTGACGCAAGGGGATAAAATTCTCCTGACGCCGACCTATCATGTATTCAACATGTTCAAGGTGCATCAGGATGCGGAGCTTTTGCCGCTGTCGATGGATTGCGGGGAGTACCGGCTGAACGGGCAGGTCATACCGCAAGTCAGTGCATCGGCTTCTGTGGATGGGGAGAACAAGATTCACATTTCGCTGTGCAATCTGCATCCTGATGAAGCTGTAAATATCACCTGTCTGATAAGAGGAGGCAATTATGCCAAAGTAAGTGGAAGCATTCTTACTGCTTCTGAAATGAATGCCCGCAATACATTTGACAATCCTTCCGCTTTGAAGCCGGAAATATTCGCAGGTGCTGTATGCAAGAACGGGGAACTTGCTGTTTCGTTGCCATCAAAATCCATAGTAGTGCTTACAGTGGAATAGCTTTCACTACAATTAGGCAGAATATAGGACAAAGAACAGATGATTCGGAAGGAGGCTTTATGATTGATACTTTAAAAGCAATTCATGAAAAGGTGAATTTTGAAAACGAGTCCCTTATTTTGTTCTATGATAAAAATTACTACCAAAGCTATCCCCTTCATTGGCATACTGCCATGGAAATCATTATGCCTGTGAACAATGGATATACTGTCATATGCGATAACATTACCTACCAGCTCAGGCAGGGTGATATCCTTGTCATACAGCCAAATGTCCCGCATCAGATGCCTGCTTCCTGTGTTCGCAGGTTCATCTGTCTGGCTTCTCTTCAACCCATGTGTTCCCAGAATATGTATGATTGCGTTCATGCGCTGTTTTATCCCTCACTTCTTCTCACTCCTGAAAAAGATCAGGATCTGTATGAAAAAGTCAGGGAACAGCTCTACTCCATATGTGATGAATACCAGAGCTGCAGCAGAATCGCCGAGCTTTCCATGTATACCGCCATATTGACCATATTGACATTGATCGGCAAAAAAATTATAAAAAGCGGCAGTATGCATATAGAGGATATAGAACCGGAACGTCAGATGCAGACTGTTAATTTTTATGCTATACGTGAGTACATTAACAACCATTATATGGAAAGGCTCACCTTGGAAGATATAGCAAAAATGAGTGGTTTCAGCAGATACCATTTTGACAGGCTATTTAAAAAATATTCGGAAGAAACCTTTTATCAATATCTGAATAAGATTAGGATCAATAATGCGGTCATGCTTTTGTCCGACAGTACGTTCCCAATTACGGAAATTGCATATAAATCCGGTTTTACCACAATTTCATCGTTCATCCGTATGTTCCGGATTCATTATAACTGCACTCCTTCCGAGTATCGCAGCATGTATGCCAGAAAAACATGTTCAAATGAATAGATGAAAGATGTAACAACCGGCAACGCAGATTATTAATATTATTGGCAGCAAGAATTAGTAATAGGATGACAAGAATTACGTAGAAGACAGTTTGATAATATTTTATAGTTATTACTGAATAGTACGGAATAGTGACACCATCTGAAGTATCGTTTCAGCAACATCATTCAAAATACCAATAAAAAGTGAAGGTGACATGATGCAAGGATCAGAAAACAGCAAGAGAAGAGCGTCGATAAGAAAGTTTCTATATATACTTCCATTTATGGTTTTACTTGCAGTATTTGCATATTATCCGCTATATGGATGGATATATGCATTCTTTGACTACAATCCGCCTATTCCTCTGTCCAAGTCACCGTTTGTCGGTTTTATGTGGTTTCGTTCTTTAGTGGAAAACAGGGTAAAGGTCAATCAGCTGCTGCAAGTAGTCATGAATACGTTTGGGATTAGTGGTTTAAATATCCTGTTCTCCTGGCTCCCTATGATGTTCGCCGTATTCCTGAATGAAATCAGAAGCATCCGGTTTCGGAAGATGGTTCAGACGGTCACCACCCTTCCGAACTTCATCAGTTGGGTATTGACATATTCCCTTGCATTCTCGTTGTTCTCAAGCGAAGGCATGGCCAACGGCCTGCTGAAGCAATTGGGAATGATTTCTTCGCCGATTTTGTTCCTGCAATCCTCAGAACACGTTTGGTTTACAATGTGGATGTGGAATACCTGGAAAGCCATGGGATGGGCGGCTATTATGTATATAGCGGCATTATCGGGTATAGATGAATCGCTTTATGAAGCGGCCCGTGTCGATGGAGCAACAAGAATGCAGGTGATCAGGCATATTACAATACCAAGCTTGCTGCCAACCTATTTTGTTTTACTGATGCTGCAAATCGCAAGTTTTCTGAACAATGGAATGGAGCAGTTTTATGTGTTTCAGAATGCATTTAACAAAGAAACTATACAGGTTTTGGATTTATACGTATTTAACCTGGCAACGTTGGGCGGCAGTTATTCCGTTTCTGTCGTCATCAGTATGCTAAAGAGTTTGATCAGTGTTGTGCTTCTTTTTGCGGTAAACGGGCTATCAAAATTATTTAGAGGAGAGAGCATCGTATGAGCAGAAAAATGGCAGGTTTGAATCGACATAGCAAAGTGCAGTACAGCGTTTCCGATAAAATGATTAGTACATTGACTTATATCATATATAGCTTGTTTGCTTTTGTTTGTGTATATCCTTTTTATTATATTATTATTAATACCATTAGTGCAAACGATATCAGTACCAAAGGAGACATTATATTTCTACCCCAGCAAATTCATTTCCATAATTACACGGATGTATTTAAAATTCCAGGGCTTCTGGATGCTACTACGATATCCGTAGGTAGAACAGTGATCGGAACAATATTAACTGTAGGAGCTTCCGCCTTTTTAGGATTTATGTTTTCACAGGAGGATATGTGGGGAAGGAAATTCTGGTATAGATTCACGCTTATTACAATGTATTTTAATGCCGGAATTATTCCCTGGTATCTCACAATGCAATCCTTACACTTAACGAACAATTTTCTGGCATATATCCTGCCAATGATTGTTGCTCCATTTTTTATCATTCTGGTAAAGACTTTTGTGGAATCAACGCCGAAGGAACTGCAACAAGCTGCCGAGATCGATGGCGCCGGGACTATGGTTTTCTTCATCAGGATCATGGTGCCCATTATCCAGCCCATACTGGCTACAGTTGCCATATTCGCTGCAGTAGGACAGTGGAATGCTTTCCAGGACACCTTGCTTCTGGTGACCGATAATAAACTGTACAGTTTGCAGTTTATACTTTACCAGTACATCAATCAGGCAAGTTCTCTGTCAAAAATGCTCAATTTGCAAAATACCGGATCCATGGCTATGCAAAGCCTGGCGAAACAACAGACTACTACTTCCGTGCGGATGACGGTAACGGTTATTGTTGTTGCACCGATTTTGCTGATTTATCCCATTTTCCAGAGATTCTTTGTAAAAGGGATTATGATCGGCGCTGTAAAAGGATAAGCGGCGCTGTTGTAATAAATTAACATTAAAGGGAGGATTAGAAATGAAAAACAGTAAAGGTAAAAGGCTGATGTTGGTATTGTTTGCCTGTTTGTTCCTGGTATCGGCAGCATTGACCGGTTGCGGGACTACATCCGATAATGCAGGCGCGACAACTGCATCAACCGCGGCGCCAGGTACCGGTACAGCTGAGGCGGCACCATCTGCATCTGCTGCTGCCATTGATCACAGCCAGCCGCTGACAATTGATGTCTACGACAACGCGGCAAACTATCAGGGAGAGCAAACCGGATGGTATGGTAAGATGCTCAAGGATAAGTTCAATCTTACATTGAATATACTTGCCCCCCAGGTAGCCGGTGATGCTTTGTATAAGACAAGAGCGGCGTCAGGAAATCTTGGAGATCTTCTGATCATCGACAACAGCCAGTTGGAAGAATGCATACAGGCAGGTCTGGTTTCAGATATGACGGATTTAATCAAGGATACCCCGAATCTGTCAAAATACATGGACACTCATTTCAAGGTATATAACGCTTCATTTAAAAAAGTAAATCCGGATGGTAAAATTTATGGAATGCCGACATTTGAGGCAGATACCTCGCCGACAACCTTTTCGGAAGAGTATCCTTATTCCAGCCCGATCGTGCCCTGGAAATATTACTCGGGAATCGGCGCTCCTGCAGTCGCCGACCTGAATGGTCTGCTGGACGTTCTTCAGCAGATGCACGAGAAATATCCCAAGACTGACGACGGCAATACAATTGTTCCCATCACTCTGTGGAAAGACTGGGATACCTATTCCATGGAAAACGTACGTTGGCTGTGCAACTGGTATGGATGGGAGCAGCCGGAAGGCACAGGCTCCGTTCAGTTGAACGCAAAAGGCGAGATTATGCCTTTCACGGACGAAAACAGCATGTACAAAAAGATCTTGAAATTCTATTATGACGCGAATCAAAGAGGTTTGGTGGATCCTGACTCCGCATCCCAGGATTGGCAAAAGGTAAACGACAAGTTGACCGGCGATCGGGTAATGCTCCTGTGGTATTCATGGCAGAGAGGATTCTACAATACGATTGACAGAGGCAATAACCTGGACGGCGTTGCATCTGTTCCGATTGGTGATTTGAAAATCATTCAGAACAGCGATGCATATTACGGAAACGGCAGGGCGTTCGCTATTGGCTCCAAGGCCAAGGAGCCCGAGAGAATAATGGAATTCGTGGATTGGATCTCGTCTCCGGAAGGCTTGCGCATCGTTTCTCAAGGGATAGAAGGCTTCAACTATGAAAAGACAGCTGATGGCAAGTATCAGTTGACTGAAGCAGGGAAAACAGCTTTCCAGGATAATACAGCGGTACCGGCTGAGTACGGCGGCGGCGGATATCAGGATGGACAGAGCAAAGTCAACTCTTGTGTTCTATCTGATATCAACATAGATCCGGAAACAGGCGAATTCTATAATAAAGATTACTGGAGCTCATACATCACAGCGAACCAGACTAAGCTGATTACCGCTTGGCAGGAAAAATACCAGGCGAAGAACCCGACGGAATATTATCTCAAGAACAATCTCATGGAGGTAGTACCGCAGATCAATATTAGCTTTGGTGCGGATACCTCCGATATCAAGAACAAGCGCAGCCAGTGTTCGGAATTGTTTAAGAACACATCCTGGAAGATGATATTCGCTAAAAACGAGAGTGAATTCAACCAGCTGTGGACAAAGATGAAATCCGATTTGGACGGACTTGGCTGGAAAGACGTAGTCGCTTTGGATACGTCAAGGTGTCAGACAATAGCCGATATGCGTGCTGAGGCAATGGCGACCGTTAAATAAGCAGTATTAAGCAAAATTTATTAGTTAATAGGGGGTATGTATTATCATTAATACATATCCCTTATTTTCAGAAAACGGTTAAATGGTGGTAAGATTGCCGGGCAGCAATTATATTTCGGGCTGGGACTGGAAAGACTACATAGGCCCGTATGATTAAAGAAAAATACGGCTGGAACCGACCTGGTTCCAATACGAGAATAATATATACAAACCATCTTTGCGGCACTTATTGGTCCGACCGCAGGAGGAAAAACGGGTATGATCAGCCCCACCAGGGCAAAACCTGGTGTTGGGGAAATGAAATGGAGGGCTCGCGGCAGATCAAGCAGTATATATGAATCAAGCAGAGTAGCAGTTAGTGTACGGTGAGTAGAAAGGGAGAACGATATGAAAGCAATCATTGATCTGAGAAACAAAGGGAATAAGATTGACAAAAACATTTACGGACATTTTTCAGAGCACCTCGGACGCTGTGTATATGGCGGCTACTGGGTGGGTGAGGACTCCACAATCCCGAATGTAAGAGGCATCCGGACCGATATTGTGGAGGCCATGAAAGCTATTAAAGCTCCCAATATCCGCTGGCCGGGCGGTTGTTTTGCGGATGATTACAACTGGATGGACGGCATCGGTCCGAAAGAAAACCGGCCTCCCATGATCAATACGCATTGGGGAGGGGTACTGGAGAACAACCATTTCGGTACGCACGAGTTTATGGATTTGTGCGGACAGATAGGATGCGAACCATATATCTGCGGTAACGTGGGCAGCGGGACGGTTCGTGAAATGAGAAACTGGGTGGAGTATCTGACGGACGATGGCAATTCGCCCATGGCGCAGCTCAGACGAAAAAACGGCAGGGACAGCGCATGGGGGATCAAATATTTCGGAATCGGAAATGAGAATTGGGGCTGCGGCGGATTTATGAAGGCCGATTACTATGCAATGGAATTCCGCAGATATGCGACCTATGTGAAAAATTACAAGGGAATGGGTGAGACAAACTGGTGGCAGGTTCCTCCCGTGATTAAAGTTGCCGGTGGACATAATGCCGAGGTTCTGAACTGGACGGAAACCCTCATGAAGGAAGCTGCCAGGTTTATGGGAGCATTGTCCGTACACTGCTATGTCAAGCCGGGCGAAGAATCAAACGGAACAGTATTTTCCAAAGACAGCTGGTACCAGACGGCGGTGAACACTTACGAAAAGGAAGCCTTATACAAACAGAACATGAGCATAATGGATTATTATGATCCGGATAAAAGGGTAATTATGGCTGTGGATGAATGGGGAATGTGGGTAGATAACGAGCCAGGAACGAACAATGCGTTCCTGTTTCAGCAAAATGCCATGCGTTCAGCAATGAGTGCCGCATTGATGCTGCACATTTTCCATAAGTATTCGGACCGCATCCGCCTTGCAAATCTGGCGCAGACCATTAATGTACTGCAGTCCATTATCATGACCGAAGGCGCCAGAATGGTGAAAACCCCGACCTATCATGTATTTGATCTGTTCCAGGGACATCAGGATGCGAGTTTTATACCGGTTTCATGGGCTGAAAAACCGGGTACTATTCATAGAGGACTCCCGAATGTGGATATTTCTGCGTCCACGACTGAGGCTGGAAGAGCCTATATCACGATCATCAATCTGTCAGCGGACGACAATGCCGGCATCGTTCTCAACTTTGCGGGCAGTAAAGCTGTTAAGGCCTGCGGCCGGTTGATCAGCGGAGAAGTCACAGCGCATAACACGTTTGATGCTCCGGATGCGGTAACAACCATAGCGATTGACAAGGTCAGGCTTACTGAAGGGGAAGTGGTTCTGGAATTACCGGCATGCGCCATTGCCGCTGTCGAAGTGGAACTGTGGTAAATAAATGCATCCTATCTGTTTCACAAGGAGATGTTGCAGCAAATGAAGGAAAGATGTAATGAATGCCCTGCCAGTGTTCATATCTCGGATATTGAAATAGAGGACGAGATCAGAAGGGTAGTAGAATCCGGTGTGCCTTTGACAGAGCGGGATCAGTATGAAAAAAGGCTGAATGCTTGCAATACCTGCGATCAGCTGGTTTATGCGACAACCTGTATGAGCTGTGGGTGTATTGTAAAGGTAAGGGCATTGAATGCCTTACGCATTTGTCCGCATGTTTCGGGAAGCAGGTGGTAGCCATACCGTGCAGCGATCCAGCCGGCAGAGGTCTTATCCTTGCAGGGGTTGCTGCTGCGCGGGCATGGATTTGTTGCTGTTTATGTATACGATATAACTCTTATTATGTTGTGTCGAAGAACCGATATATAGAGAGAGATCTTATGGAGGCTTCATCATGATTCAAAAGGTTGAAGTACCAATCTCCGGGAAACCTTTTAAGAATAATGCCACTTACTGCGTAGGCACAGGCAGGTTGGGGCTGGCGCTTCAAAAGGAATACCTGGAACATTTGAGGCTGGTTCAGGAAACGATCTGTTTCCGTTATATCCGTGGTCATGGATTGTTTTGCGATGATGTTGGAATTTATCGGGAAGAGGAGATGGATGGAATCACTCGTCCCTTTTATAACTTTACCTATCTGGATCGTATTATGGATACTTATCTTGAAAATGGAATCAAGCCATTCCTGGAGTTGGGGTTCATGCCGGAAAAGATGAAGACAGGCGAACAGACGGTATTTCACTGGAAAGGTAATGTAACGCCTCCGGCGTCCTATGAAAAATGGGCCGAACTTATTCAGGTCACTTTCCGTCACCTCATGGATCGATACGGCAGGGAAGAGGTTGTGACATGGCCGGTCGAGGTGTGGAATGAACCTAATATCGGGTTCTGGGCAGGAACCATGGAAGAGTATTTCACCCTGTATGACTATTCGTCCGGAGCCGTCAAGAAAGTCGATCCGCGTATTCAAGTAGGTGGTCCTGCAATCTGCGGTGTCGAAACGGAAAAATGGTTAAGAGCATTCTTTGAGCACTGTATAAAAAATCATTTACCGCTGGATTTCATCACCCGCCATTGTTATACCGCCAATGAGACGACCAGACGCGGACATTATGTCTACCATACCATGAATGAACCAACCTATATGATTGAGGAACTGAAGGAGACCAAACGGATCATGGCAGATTATCCACAGATCGTAAACATGCCGCTGCATATAACGGAGTTCAACAGCTCTTATGTTCCGGTTTGTCCGGTTCACGACACGGATTTCCATGCCGCATATATCGCGCGTATCCTCAGTGAAGCCGGGGAATATGCTGATTCGTATTCCTACTGGACATTCAGCGATGTATTTGAAGAGATGGATGTTCCCAAATCCATATTCCATGGAGGGTTTGGACTGGTTGCATTAAATTCGGTCAAAAAACCGACATTTTATGCATTTGAATTTTTTGCACATGCCGGAAAGGAATTGCTCTATCGGAATGAGCATCTGATTGTTACCAAAAAAGGCGACAGGTATGTCATCATCGGATGGAACTGGCATGATATGCGTGATCATAAACCGTCTCCGGATGAAAGCTATATCTTATCTCTGCCTTCCATAGCGGGAAAGGCGATATTGGTAAAGAAGGAAGTGGGAGGTTCCCATGCTAACCCAATACAAACATGGAGCAACCTTGGTAAACCACGCAGCTTGAACCGGGAGCAAATAGAGATACTGCAAGCTGCTGCGGAACCGCTTCAGACGGATACCGGCCTGCGTGAGCAAAATGGCGTTTATGAAGTGGAATTGACCATTTCGTGCAATCACCTGTGTATGTTGGAGATTATGCCGGTAAGTGACATTACAGACACGTATCTTGGTTTTGACCCCGAAGAGTTTTGCGGGATGGAATAGTACCAGCAATACGGAGTATCATCGCAATCCATGCTTTATTCTCTAAAGAACATGAAAAATGGAATACTGAAGAGGATGAATTTTATGGAATGCATATGCGAAAATGCCCGGCGGATACCTCCGTGTAAAATAGAGCTGTTTCCGTTACTGCAGCAATACTTGTGTTTTTAGAATAATCCGATTACTAAACAGTATGAAAGAAGGTATTTGTGAAATGATCAAAGAGTTTCGGAAGATCATAGCTACACTGGGTAAGGGATTGCAAATGATATTGCAGCAACTGGCCACGCGACTTATGATTTCAAAAAGTATCAGAGTTCAACTGATCCTCGCTTTTTTGGTTCCTATCCTTCTTATTGTAATGCTGGGCTTCGTTTCCTATTCCAATACATCAAAAACAGCTATCAGCCTTGCAACACAATCTTCTAAAACAGCGATGGAAAGCAGCGGCAAATACCTGGATCTGATGCTCAAAACAATAAGTGACCGGGCTAATGAAATCTGTATTGATACAGATGTCCAGGAATATTATTCGAAGAGTTGGAACTTGGAAGATGTAAATGATTCCCTGCTAAGATCTCAGGTCGCGAATAAGGTTACCAGTAAATTGTCATCGGCTTCTTCCTTCAATACAAATATCCTGAGTATCATGATTTTATCAAATATCGATACATCTGCGACCTCTTCTTCAATACCTGCATTAGCGGCTGTCAAGGATTTTTCTTTTATGAAGGCATTGGAAAAAAATCAGGCTTCCGGTGCCTGGTTTGGCTGGCATAAGGATTTTGATGACTTGAACAAAAAAACGTCGGACTATTACTCGCTTACATATATAAAACTCATTCGCAACCTGAATTCAATGGATACCGTCGGATTGCTTATTATCGATATGAAGCCCCAAATGATCAGTGATCTTGTATCCGGTATCGACTTGGGAAATAATAAGCAGATCTATGTTGCTAGCCCGGACGGAAGAGTCATCCTGAATGGTAAAACAGATGAAAAGTCTGATATTATAAAACAGGACTTCTTCCTGAAGATGCAAAACAGTAAAGAGATCAAAGGGACTGAAAGCATTTCCTATCATGGTACCAGGTATCTTACTTCCTATTACAAGATCGGCGATTCCGGAGCCATTATGCTCGGAATGATCCCTGAAAGCGATCTGAATGCTGTAGCCCAGAAGGTAATCCTCTTTACAATCGTCGTGATACTGGTGGCAGTTTTCATTGCTCTCGGCACCGGGTATTTCATGGCAAACAGTATGAGCCGGACGATCCAGCGGATGATCGGCGTTTCTGAACAGGCAGCTTCCGGCAATCTGTCCTCCAATCTTGCTTCCAGGAGAAAGGATGAGCTCGGAATGCTGACAAGCAGCATCAATACCATGATTTCAAGTATGCGGACCTTGATTGAGCAGACAATCGGTGTGTCCCAAAAGGTTACTTCCTCCGCTTATATGGTATCCTCTACTTCAGAGCATGTTTCTTCCGTTTCCACAGAAATTTCGAGAGCAATCCAGGAAATTTCACAGGGAGCTTCTGCTCAAGCTGCGGATGCCGAACACGGGGTGGGAAAGATCAGCGAACTGGCAGAAAAAATTAATGTGGTAACGGAAAACGCCAGGATGATTGATCATCTGACCAAAGATACGATGGAAATGACGAATACCGGACTAGCCTCAGTGAACGACCTGGATTCCAAGGCCAATGAAACAACTGCCATTTCAAGAGAAATTGTAACGGATATTCAGAAACTTGATTTGCATTCCAAGTCAATAGGGAAAATTGTCAATGTCATCGGCAGAATTGCGGATCAGACAAATCTACTTTCGCTTAATGCCGCAATTGAGGCTGCAAGGGCGGGGGAAATGGGCAAGGGGTTTGCTGTGGTGGCTGATCAGGTCAGGAAGCTTGCCGAGCAATCCATGGATGCAACACGGGAGATTTCCTCCATTGTCAGGAGCGCGCAGAATATGACTTCTAAAACGGTTGAAAAGGCAGCAGCTACAGAAAACATCCTGAATTCTCAGAATAATGCTGTTCAAAAGACCATTGGAATATTTAAAAAGATCATGGATTCGATGGAAAAGCTGTCGGATAAAGTGGATCAGATCATTCAACTGATTTCGGAAATGGAAGAAAACAAGGATCAGGCCATTTCCTCCATACAGAATATTTCCGCAGTATCCCAGCAGACAGCCGCTTCTTCCCAGGAAGTTACCGCTTCCACACAGGAGCAACTTGCCAGCATTGATGATCTTGCTTCCAGAGCGGATGAATTAAAAATGGCAGCAGAGGAGTTGCAAAAGAACATCAACAGATTCAAGCTTGACTGAGACATGTCGTGGGATGAGGTCGGCTGACGGATTGTGCATATAAAGTAAGTCAAAGCGGTGGATCCGGATCTCGATATCGGGAACACTTTTATTTTGAAACTGGAACCGAACTTGTCGACATTATCTTGTTCTGTGATTACTCTTACGCACGGAGTCGCATGTGCAGAATATACCATATGGCGAAAGCGCTGAGGGAAAAATACGGGAAACCCGTCATCAACAACGAAACCTGAAGGAACTCAAATACTGGCTTTATGATCTGGTAGATATTCTGAAAAAAGTCTGCCATATCGTATAGCGGAATAGTCCTGAACTTTTATCTGAAATTGATCAAACTGTCATGGTAGCAGTTAAAGGAACGCGGCTGGGCAAAGTGGAGCTAAAGGCGGGAGCTGTGATAATAATCTGAAGATGAGGGCTTTGGGTGGTATACATAATTTTCACTGTATGTGATATAAATTATTTAAAATTAGCATAATACCAGTGTTATACAAAGATAAACTGTAAGGAGGAATATTATGAAACTGGAAAGTGGCGACTATACAATAAGTTTTCAGGAGGGCGGTCTGGAGGTTCTGAAAAAGAATAAACTGTTGTATTTCAACAAACGTCCGATGTTCGTGACTGTGAAAACCGTATTGGCTGTCAGTGAATTTTATGATAATGCTTACAACGAGATTACCCTCTCTGATGGTTTAATCGTTGCGAAAGGCATTTTAACTGTGCCCTCCGGCTCCGAATTCTCCTTTTCGGACATTTATGAAACCGCTGGTGCCGGATTCAAGGTGAGACGGAATGTCAAGGTACTTAAGGCGGGAGATGACCTTGGATTTTCCACCAGGATCTCCTTTGTGACAACGGAATCGGACGATCCGAATGACTATAACTGTTTTGCTCCCGGTGTCTGGTACAAGCAGAACGAATTTGCACCCGATGACTCCTTTGGCAAAGACCTGAACTGTGAATATTTCTGGAGGATGGAAACCGGCTATGCCCTGCCTTTGTTCGCCATGCAGAACATTGTGTCTGGAGAAACGGCGGCACTTTCACGCTGGGCCGCGGATGTTACCATGCGGAATGTGGACATTATGCAGTCTGAAAACAATGCCGACGGTAAATTTACCATTGGAGCCATTGGAATGAGCAGACCGGAAAACAGAACCCTGAATTATATGTATTATGGGTTTGCCGTTCGCAAGGAAATTGGGACAATGATCGACGGCTTGTCCATTGACTACGTCTATCCCGGCTGCGACGGGCAGATACCCGGTAATAATCACTTTGCAGGACTCGACTACAACAACAAGGTTAAAACCTTCGCGCGCCTCAATCACCCGGTAGAGGCAGGCTTTGAGCAAAATTATGCCGTGGCTTTGAATTTCGGTCATTACGACAGCTACCAGCCGATGATGAGAGACCTCTGGCGTGTAACTTATGACCGGATTCGCGATGAATTATTCGATGTAGATAATGCGCTTTTTTTCCACAACTGCATGAAGATCCTTACCAAATATACGCGGCAGTATGGTGATTCGTACGGGTTGCCCTTTGCCTGTCAGTTGCCCGACATGGATATTTCCACTGTGTCCTTCCAGTTCGGCTTTGTAGGGCAGCAGCCCGGGATTGGTTATCAGATGCTGCGATACGGCGACAAGGAAAATTTGCCTGAAACCTTTGATAAAGGCGTGAAGGTTATAGATTTCTGGGTGAGGACAGCAATGACCGAATCCGGCCTGCCGCAAATGTGTTACAATCCCAACATCAGGGGCTTCGAGCCTTATCCCCACTACATCCGGATGCTTGCCGACGGCATCGAAGCCATTCTGGACGCCTGGCTCTATCTGCACAAAAAAGGTGATGAACGGCCAGCTTGGCTGGAATTCTGCAGAAATACAGCCGAATGGCTTCTGAAAATACAAAATAATGACGGCAGTTTTTACCGTGCTTACCATACCGACAGTTCTGTCCGTATGGACTCAAAATCTAATACACCCAGTGTGATCCGGTTCCTGGTGCAGTTCTATCTGGTGTCCGGTGACGAACGATATAAAACAGCGGCAATCAAGGCAGGGGAATGGTCTTTCGATAATGCTTACCTGAACATGGAATACCGCGGCGGTACTTGCGACAACATGGATATCCAGGATAAAGAGGCCGGCATCTATGCCCTGTTCGGCTTTCTGGCCCTTTTCGATCTGACCGGCGGGCAAAAATGGCTGGAAGGCGCTATCGGGGCCGCAGACTACACTGAGACGTGGACTTATGCATGGAAATTCCCGGTGCGTACTTCCTGGCCGAAGCATCCGTTCAACAAGTATTCCATCAGTGGACAAAGCATCATTACCATTGGCGGCGGAGCCGATGTATATATGGCAGCCTGTGCATATACTTATTACAGGTTGTATGTGATTACAGGCGATGCGCATTATCTTGATTTTGCCGAGTTCATCCACAAGAACACCCGCCAGTCCAGTGATGTGGACGGCAGCATCGGATATATAATGCCCGGCCTGGGTCATGAAAGCGGCAACTTTATAAGCCAGACGCTGCAAAGCCATTATCATTGGCTGCCCTGGTGCACCTATGTGGAAGTTGACCCTTCCTCGAGGCTGTATGACACCTTTGGCGGATATGAGATTGCGGATGCGCAAAGACTCAGCCCGGAGGAACGTACTGCCAGAAATCGTATCTATGATACCTTTGCATAATGGATAGACTCCGAAGGTGTCATATCCAGTGTGTTTTATTCAGAAATGAAAGCAGGAGAGGATATGCCAGAGAATCAGACGAAAATAAAATTGCCTCGCTTAATCAGCGATGGTATGGTGATACAGAGAAATGCGCAGGTGAAAATATGGGGTTGGGCGCCGGCAGCGGAAGTCATTACGGTTCATTTTATCAATAAGGTCTACCGTACCGCTGTTAATGCACAGGGAATATGGCAGTTGAGTCTCCGAACGGAAAATGCGGGCGGACCTTATGTCATGGTGATAGAAACCGGGGAGAGTACAGATGGCGATTCAAAGGCCGGCGCCGGAAAAATTACAGTCGAAAATATCCTTCTGGGTGATGTATGGCTGTGTTCCGGCCAGTCCAATATGGAAATGAAGATGTTATCTGTCAGGGACGTCTATCCGGAGGAGGTGGCAGGAGCTTGCAACGATTCTATCCGGCAGTTTCTTGTCCCGATCAGATACAATTTTGAAAAGCCGCAGGAGGATCTCGAATCCGGAAGCTGGCAGGCGGTTAATCCCCAAAGCATTCTGAACTTTACCGCGGCAGGATATTTCTTTGCTGCAGAGCTTTTTGAAAAATACCAAATTCCTATCGGCCTGATCAACGCAAGCCAGGGGGGATCACCCGCAGAAGCCTGGCTGAGCGAAGATACACTCCCACTGTTCGCAGATTATTTTGAAACGGCGCAAAAGCTGAAAGACAGAAGTTATTTGGACGCGCTCAATAAAAAAGACCAGGTGAATAGCGAAGAATGGCACCGCCATATCGACGAAATGGATCTGGGAATGCCCAATGGCAGGAAACCTTTCTATGATGCGGATTACGATGCATCAGCCTGGTCTTGCGCCAAGGTACCCTCCTACTGGGAAGAAGAAATCGGCCACTTCTACGGTGTCGTCTGGTACCGGAAAGAGATCGAAATTCCTTCTTTGATTCAGGGGAGTTCCGCAAAGCTTTTTTTGGGGAACGTGATCGACGAGGATACGGTTTACATCAACGGGACAAAGGCAGGAGCCCTGCCAATTCAGTATATTCCAAGAGTATACGATATCCCTGAAGGCATATTGAAGGAAGGCAAAAACACGCTTGTGGTCAGAGTGGTTAACAGCTCCGCCAAGGGTGGTTTTTATAAAGGAAAGCCCTATCATCTCCAAATCGGGGACCGGATCATTGATCTGACCGGTGAGTGGCGGTATATGATCGGCGCCCAAAGCGATCCCCTGCCGGAACCTGCATTTGTCATGTGGGGTCCGTCGGGTTTGTACAACGGCATGATCGCGCCGATGCTCCGCTATGCAATCAAAGGCGTTGCCTGGTATCAGGGAGAATCCAATACCAAAAAGCCCGAGGAGTACGAGAGCCTGTTCAATGCATTAATAACAGACTGGAGACGGAAATGGGGCCAGGGAGATTTCCATTTTCTGTATGTTCAACTGCCGAACTTCGGGGAGAGGCACATCCCTTCCGTTGGAAATTGGGCGGCGTTAAGGGAGGCACAGCGGAAGATACTTTCTGTGCCGGGAACGGGTATGGCTGTTACCATTGATATCGGAGAATGGAATGATGTTCATCCACGGAATAAAAAGGATGTCGGAATCCGGCTGGCCTTGGTAGCGCGAAAAGTCGCCTACGGGGATGAAGCAGTGGTGGCTGCCGGGCCCCTGTTCCAGTCCGCGAAAAGGGATGGCAGCCGAATCGTCCTGTCGTTTCGCGATACGGGCGGCGGACTGGTGACCAAAGGCGGAGGCAAGCC